>Ga0214471_10004605_pt1 | contig 10648 bp, 8 predicted proteins | sample RVTome_5_FD_207665 | JGI IMG/M metagenome (GOLD analysis project Ga0214471, IMG submission 207665) | Soil microbial communities from uranium-contaminated site in the Upper Colorado River Basin, Wyoming, United States - RVT142D155 | ecosystem: Environmental > Terrestrial > Soil > Contaminated >... | reverse complement strand
TCGCGGTCGCCGAGCAAGGCCGCCGCCTCACCGGGATGCGGCGTGAGCACCGCGCCCGCCAGAAGTCCGGCGGCAGCGAGTTCGGCGAGGTCGAGGGCGTGCAAGGCGTCGGCGTCGACGACCCGCGGAATGGCGGCGACGCGCAGATCCGCGGAACGCAGCAGGCCCCGCACGAGTTCGACCGTGCCCGCATCGCGGCCCAGGCCCGGACCGACGGCAAGCGCACGCGCGCCCGCGGCCGCCGTCAGCACGGCATCGAGATCGGTGGCCTGGACCCGGTCGCGGCCTGGCGGCCCGAGCAGGCACAGCACCGCGCACGGCGCCAGCACCGTGATCTCGCCGGCCACTCCGCCCGGCACCGCCGCCACCGCGTGGCCGGCGCCCGCGCGCAGGGCGGCATTGGCGGCGAGTGCGGCCGCGCCGGCCATGCCGCGCGCGCCCGCGACCAGCAGCACCCGCCCCATGCTCCCCTTGTGCGCGTCGCGCGGCCGCGCCGCGAGCGCAGGGAGTTCCGCCGGCGGACCGGTGTGCGGGGCGGCGGCGCGGTTCACGCCCCCAGGATAGAGCGCGACTATGCTGCTCGCCCCGCGGCCGACGCGGGCAGTGATGGAGCGGCCCGCCAAGCTCGAACACTACCGCGATCCCGAGGTGGCGGCGGCCTACGACCGACGCTGGGCTTCGGCGGCCGGCCGACGCCGCGACGCGCGCAAGGCGCGCGCGCTCACCCGCGCGGTCGCCGCACTCGCGGCCTGCGCCGGGGAACCCGTGCGGAGCATCCTCGACGTCCCTTGCGGCACCGGGCGTTTCGACGCCTTGCTCGGCGCCGACGGTCTGTTCCACGTCGGCGCCGACCTCTCGCTGGCCATGCTCGCGACCGCCGCCAGCGACGACACGGGAGCACCGCACCGCGTGGCCGCCGATCTCGCCGCGCTGCCGTTCCGCGACGGCGCTTTCGATGCCGCCGTCTGCATCCGTTTTCTGCACCTGGTGCGAGAGCCCGCTCACCGCATCGAGTTCTTGCACGAGCTCGCCCGCGTCTCGGGGCGCGGCGTGGTCGTCGACTACCGCCACGACCGCACGCTGCGCGTGCGCGGACGGCGGCTGCGGCACCGGCTGGGCCTGCTGCCGCGCGCACCGTCCAATCCTTCGCCCGCGGCGATCGCCGCGGAACTGCAAGCCGCCGGTCTGCGGCAGCGCGCCTGGCTGCCGGTGCGCAGGGCGCCCTGGCTGTCCGACAAGGTCCTGGTCGTCGCCACGCGCTGATTCGCGCGGCCGCGGCCTACAATCGCGGCATGCCGGCTTTCCAAGCGCACCTCGCCACCGCCGTCCGCCTGGCCTCGGGCGCCGACCGTGGCTGGCTGGAAATGCGCGGCCGCGACACGCGGGACTTCTTGCAGCGGATCCTGACCAGCGACGTGCGCAAGCTTCGCGCCGGCGGCGGACAGTGGTCGGCCCTGCTCGACGGCAAGGGCCACTGGATCGCCGAGCTCATGCTCTTCGCGTGGGAGGACGCCGACGGCGAAGTCCTCGGTTTCGACACGCCGCGCGCCTGCCTGGACCTGCTCGAGGCCAGTCTCGACAAGTTCCACTTCGGGGAGCAAGTCGCATGGAAGCGGCGCACGGATTCGCGCTTGCTGGTGCTCGGCGCCGGCGCCGCGGGTGCGCTGCAGGCCGCGGGCCTGCCCGTGCCGGCGCCACCGCAGGACGGCGAGGCGGCCACCCGCGGCTTCGCCGCGACGCCGGATCAAGCCGCGGGGCTCCGTCTCTTGCTGCAGCGGCCCGACCACGGCCAACCATGTCTCGAGCTGCTCGGCGACGCCGCGGCCGTGGCGGCGCTTGCAGGGGAACTTCGCGCAGCCGGCTTCGGCGAAGCTCCGGCCGAAGAACTCGAGCGCTGGCGGATCCAGGCCGGAATCGCCCGCCACGGCGTCGACTTCGGCGCCGAAGACACTCTTCCGGAGAGCAACGAGTGGCGGCGCGCGTCCTTGTCGAAGGGCTGCTACGCGGGCCAGGAAGTCGTCGCCAAGATCAACACCTACGGCCAGGCACCTTGGCAGCTCGTCCGCCTGCGGTTCGACGGCGCCACCGACATGAGCGGCGCGCGGCTGCTCGCCGAAGACGGCACGAACGCCGGCACCGTGACCTCTTGGGCGCTTGCCGCCGACGGCGGGCACGGCGTGGGACTTGGCAAGGTGCGCCGCAAGTTCGCGCTCGACGGCGCCCGTCTGGCCTGCGACCGGGTCGGCGCGCAGGACCACGCGCGCCTCATGCCGCAAGTCCGCGAGTTCGGCTAGGCGCCGTGCGACTCCTGCGTCCGCTGCTCGCTTCGATCGCGCTCGGTACGGCGTTGATCATGCTGGCCTCCGTGGCGTTCCCGCCGGCGGACGAACGCGACGACCCGGTTCCGCCCGAGGCACTGGCGGGCCTCGCCGACCGCACGCCGGCTTCGCTCGGTCCAGATGCAGAGCCGGCGCGCAAGGAAGTCCTGCTCACGCCGGGCAGCTTGCGCTACCTCGAACTGGAGGTCCGCGACGCCGCGGACGGCGCAGCGCTCGGCGGCGTGCGCGTCGACCTCTTCCACGTGGAGAGCGATGGGCGCGAACGGCGGACTCCGCACGAGATCGACGCCGCCGGCCCCTTCCGGCTCGGGCCGCTGCCCGCCGTGCCGCTCGAATTCGAAGTCAGCAAGCCGGGCTTCTTTCCTTCCGTACGCCGGCGACTGGCCGCCCAGGGTCCGCTCGCGCGGACCGTCGTCGTGCTGCAGCCCGCGGCCAGCGTCACGGGCAGCGTCCGCGCGCTGGACGCGGCGCCAGCGCGCGCCGGCGTGATGTCGTTCGAAGACCTCGCCCACGGCACGCTCCACCAGGTCCGCGTGGCGCGCGGCGGACGCTTCGAGTCCCCGCCGCTGGCGGCCGGCACGTGGCGGATCGAATGGCGCGAACACGTGCAGGCGCAAGCGGACCCGGCGCTGCGCCGCGACGTCGCGCTGGAAGCCGGCATGCGCCTGGTGCTCCAGGTCACGCTGCCGCTGGCCGGCGCCGGGGAGCCTGCCGGTCTGGTCCCGGGCTTCGAGATCCGGCGCTAGCCGCCGGGACTCGGGTTCCAGCGCGACTACGCGGATGCCGGCTTGCGCGCGCGCAGGCGCCAGAAGAGCGCGAGCGCGGCGAACCCGCCGAGCAGCCGCAATGCCGCCGGCCACGCATGCAGCAGATCGGCCATAGCGACCACCGGCGCAAGCGCGACGCGCGTGGCCGCACGCGCCCACGGCCGCGGCTCGATCCACTGCGCCACGACCGGGCCGTGTGCGTAATAGCCGCGCACGAGCGCGCGACCGCCGGCAGTCTGCAGGAGGTAGTCGTCGCGGAAACGGCGTAGCACGCGGACTTCCGGCGCGTCGTAGTCGCCGTGCGCGGCGGTCGCCACCACGCAGATGCCGGTCTTGCTCTTCGCGCCCGCCGAACTCTTGGGCGTGGCGCGCAGCGCCGCCGAGGCCGACTGTCCGCCGGGGTTCACGACGTTGACCGTGTGCCCGCCTTCCGCCAAGGCCGGGGTGAGGAACGTGAACCCCGAACCGTTGGCGAACACCACCGGCGTGGCGAGCAGGCCGCCGGCTTGCAGCAGCATCAGGCCGATGGCCGCGGCGGGATCGGGGTTGTGGACGAACGCGGACGCGGGACCCGCAGCGGCGACCACCGGCGCGTTGGTGTTCGGTTCGACCTTGTTGGGCGACAGCCCCACCGACATCACCGTGGCGAGGAAATCGTCGACGTCGGGCAGCGGCGCCAGGCCGTTGTCGATCTGCGCGAAGATCGCCGCGCCGCTGGCGAGGTCCCAGAAGTTGTGCTCGGCCTTGACGATGTTCTGCATGTCGTCGTCGAGGCGCATCTCGGGGCCCACGTTGTTGCGGATGCTGTTGCGGCCCGCCGTGGTGCTCGCCGAAAAGTTGTCGCCGAACACCGGCGAAGCATTGGGCTGCAGCGCCGCCGGCGCGTCGACCCAGAACTCGATTCCGGCATCGGCCGCGCCGGTGATCGAGTTGCCGAGAAAATGCGAGATCACGTCTGCGTTGCCGCCGCCGTTGAGCCGCGCCGTGCGGATCAGGACGTTGGTGGTGTTCTGGCTGAACACGTTGTAGGCGATCGCCGCGTCGACGCGCGCGGCCTGCGTGCTGCCGAACAAGTCGTTCGCTTCGAGCCGCAGGCCGATCTCTCCGGCGCCGGCGCCCGTGACCTGGTTGCCCTGGACCAGCGTCGAATTCACCCCGTCGGCGAGCCCGGACGGCTGCGCGAGCAGGTGGATGCCGGCCAGGACTTGCTGGTCGATCAAGTTGCGCAGGACGGCGAAAGTGTTCGCGATGCTGCCGCCCGCCACCGATTCGACGATGATCCCGGTCGCGCAGTCGGTGATCTGGCAGTCTTCGATCGAGCCCGCGAGCAGCCGCGTGCCGGTGCCGGTGACCTGGATCCGCGCGCCGGCCGCCGCTCCGACCGCGAAGTCGCCGAAGAAGCGGCAATTGCGGAAAGTGATCGTGTTCTCGTTGCCGGTGCCGAACAGAAAGTCGGCGGCGGCGACCGTGAACGCGTCGAACAGCGTGTCCTCGACGATCAAGCCCTTGACCTGGGCGCCGCCGGTGGCGAGCAGGCCGGTGGCGAAGTCCGTGACCTGGAACAGCTCGATGCGCGTGCTCGCGGTGATCGCGGGCACCGTGAACATGGTCGCGGATCCGTTGCCGTCGAAAACCGGCGCATTGCCGACCTCTGGCGCGATGCTCACCAGGTCCTTGAGCGCGATCGGATAGGTTTCGCCCACGTTGACGGCTCCGGGCGAGTAGGTGCCGCTCAACAGACGCACCGCATCGCCGGCGACCGCCACGTTGCCCAGCACGTGGGTCAGCGTCTTGTAGGGATCGGCGAGCGTGCCCGCGCCGGCGAGGTCGTTTCCGCCCACGGGGTCGACGTACCAGGTGCCCTGCGCGGCGACCGGCGCCGCGAGCAGGAGGGCCGCAAGGACCGCGGCGAAAATGATGAGGATGGTGCGCAAAAGGGATCTCCAGCGGCGACAGGGACGGTGGATTCTAGCTCGCGTTCCGAATTCGGGGACCCGGACGGATTCGGGGTCAACCCTGCAACAACGAGCGGCCGTCCATCACCGCGGGGATCGGCAAGCCCCGCACCTGCAAGAGCGTGGGCGCCACGTCGGCCAGGATCCCCATGGGCCGCAGGCGCGCGCCGCGCACGTCTTCGCCGATCAGCACGACCGGCACGGGATTGGTGGTATGCGCCGTGTGCGGACCGCCGGTCACCGGATCGCGCATTATTTCGGCGTTGCCGTGGTCGGCAGTGATGCAAACCATCCCACCTCGCTGCAAGGCCGCGCCGACGATGCGCTCGAGGCTCGCGTCGACGGCGCGCACCGCTTGCTCTGCGGCGTTTTCCATGCCCGTGTGCCCCACCATATCGGCGTTGGCGAAATTGACCACGTAGAAGTCGGTCGCGCCTCGCTGCAGGTGGTCCACCACCACGTCGGTCACGCCGGCCGCCGACATCTCGGGCTGCAAGTCGTAGGTCGCCACTTGCGGAGACGGCACCAGCACGCGTTCTTCGCCCGGATAGACCTGCTCGCGCCCGCCGTTGAAGAAGAAAGTGACGTGCGCGTACTTCTCCGTCTCGGCGCACCGCAGCTGGGTCATGCCGTGCTGCGCCACGACCTCGCCGAACATCGAGCGCAGCGCGCGCGGCGGAAACGCCACGGCGCAGGCGAAGTCGTCGCGATACTGCGTCATGGTCACCACGTGGAGGTCCGGCGACCGGCCGCGCGGGAAGCCGGCGAAGTCCGGCTGGATCAGCGCGGCCACGATCTCGCGCATGCGGTCCGAGCGGAAATTGAACGCGATCAGCACGTCGCCGGCCTGCGGACGGTCGCGGCCCGGCTCGCCGATCACGGTGGGATGGACGAATTCGTCGGTCCTGCCGTCGGCGTACGAAGCGGCCAGCGCTTCGAGCGCGCTGGCCGCGCGCGGGCCTTCGCCGTGCACGAGGGCGCGCCAGAATTTCTCGACCCGCGGCCAGCGCGTGTCGCGGTCCATGGCGTAGTAGCGCCCCGAAACGGTCGCGATGCGGCCGACCCCGGCCGACCTCAGATGCCCTTCGAGATCGCGCAGGAACCGCGTGGCGCTGTCGGGAGCCGTGTCGCGGCCGTCGAGCAGCGCGTGGAAGGCGAGCCGGTCCGCAGGCAGACCGGCGGCGGCCGCCATGTCGATCAGCGCGCGGTAATGGCGGTCGCTGGCGTGCACGCCGCCATCCCCGACCAAGCCCAGCATGTGCAAAGTGGCGCCGTTCTTCACGGCTCCGTCCACCGCGCCTCGCAGCGCGCCGTTGCGCTGGAAGTCGCCGTCGTGGATCGCCTGGTCGATGCGCGTGATCTCCTGGTGGACCACCCGCCCGGCGCCGAGGTTGGTGTGGCCGACTTCGGAGTTGCCCATCAAGCCCAGCGGCAGACCGACTTCCTCGCCCGAAGCCGACAGCAGGGCGTGCGGCCACTGCTCCATCCAGCCGAGGAAATTCCCGGCCGGCGCGTGGGTGATCGCGTTCCAGTCGGTGGCCGCGGCGTGGCCCCAACCGTCCAGGACCACGAGCAGGGTCGGTCGCTTGGCGCTCATCGAGTCAGGGGATGCGGGCAAAGGGGCTACGGCCGACGCGCCGGAGCGTAGGATTCGCAATCGCAACGGTTTGCGATCGCCCAAGCGGCATTCGATCCGGCGCTGGATCCGGGATTGGAAACGGCTTTTGGCGAAGCTTTCACTACCGTCACGAACCGCTGCCTCACGGGTCTCCTACGATAATCCGGCTGTACCGACCGGGCCAGGGTCCCGAGCCATGAAACGCACGACTTCCCTCTTTCTCCTCATCGCTTTCCTCGGCTGCCAGACCGTGCCCGGCACCGGCCGCCGGCAATTCAATCTGGTGCCCATGGGCCAGCAGCTCCAGATGGGCGATCAGGCCTATGCCGAGATGCTCGGCAACGCCCAGATCGTCACCTCTGGCGCCGACTACGTGATGGTGCAGCGCGTCGGCCAGCGCATCGCGCGGGCAGCCAACAAGCTCTACCCGGATCCCTCAAAGCAGTTCGACTGGGAGTTCAAGCTCGTCAAGGACGACGCGACCGTCAACGCCTGGGCGCTGCCGGGCGGCAAGTCCGCGGTGTACACCGGACTGCTCAAGGTCACGCAGGACGAGGAGAGTCTTGCGGCGGTCATGGGCCACGAGGCCGCGCACGCGATCGCGCAGCACGGCGCAGAACGCATCACCCAGACCATGGGCCTTCAGCTCGGCCTGACCGCCGTCGGGGCCTACATCGGCAGCCGTGAAAGCATGAGCTCCGGCCAGAGGGACGCGATCCTCGCCGGACTCGGCGCGGGTGCGAGCGTCGGCATCATGCTCCCCTTCTCGCGCAGCCACGAGTCCGAAGCCGACGAGATCGGCGTCTACATCGCCGGAGCGGCCGGCTACAACCCCGAGGCGGCGATCGGCCTTTGGGAGCGGATGGCGGATCTCGGCGGCGACAAGCCGCCTGAATTCCTTTCGACCCACCCGAGCGAGGCGACGCGCATCGCCGATCTCAAGAAGGCCATGCCGCGGGCCAAGCGCTACTACAAGCGCAGCCAAGGCCGTTAGGAGGCCTCCGGGTCCGCACGTGCCGGCCGGTCCTCGCTTCGCGATCGTCGCGCTCGCGCTGCTCCTTTGCGGCACGGGCGCGATGGCGCAAGACGGCAAACGGCCGCGCGCGTTGGAGGCCGGGGAGCTGCGCGCCGACATCGCCTACCTGGCCGACGACTTGCTCGAAGGCCGCGACACGGGCACTCGCGGCATGCGCACGGCGGCGCGCTATCTCGCAGCACGATTCGAACGCCTGGGGCTCGCCGCCCCGCCCGGCGGCCGCTTTCAGGTCTTTCCGAGCGTGCCGATCGAACTCGACGCCGAACGCACCCGGCTCGAGCTGGTCACCGGCGGCTCCCTGCGGCAGGAATTCGCGCCGGGAACCGGCTTCAATCCGCATCCGTCCGCGCCGACCGGAGTGGCCGAAGGCGGCGTGGTCTTCGCCGGCTACGGGATGTTCGCACCGGAGTTCGAATACGACGATTTCTACGACGTCGACCTGCGCGACAAGATCGCCCTGGTGCTGCGCTGGGAGCCGCAGGCCGCCGACCGCGGCAGCCGCTTCCTCGGCCGGCGCTTGACCGATCACGCGCTGCTGGCCCGCAAGGTGCGCGAATGCGCGGCGCGCGGCGCGCGCGCCGTGCTGGTCGCCGACGCGCCTGGCCTGACCAAGGAGCGCGACGCCGCTGCGGCCCCGTTCTGGCCGGCGACTTCGGGCCTCTACCAGCAGATCCGCGCGCTGGTCGTGGCGCAGCTCGATCCGGCGGAACTCGCGGAGACCAACTTCACTCCCGCGCAGGTCGGCGAGCAATTCTTCGCCCAGCTGCAGTTCAACAGCCCGCTCGGGGCGAACGTCCCCGTGGCCTACGTTTCCCAGGACTTCCTGGAACAGGTCTTCCAGGCCGAAGGCCGCGACGCGCTGACCTGGCGCAAAGAGGTCGACCTCTCGGGAGTCAGCGGCAGTTTCGAGAGTTTGCTGCGCGTGCGGCTCGAAGTGCGGCACCAGCCCGCCAAGAAGGAGGGCTGGAACGTCGTCGGCATCCTGCCCGGCGTCGACGAGAAGCTCGTCGACGAATACGTGGTGGTCGGCGCGCACTACGACCACGTGGGCATCAACGCCGCTGGCGAAGTCTGGAACGGCGCCGACGACAACGCCTCGGGCGTGGCCGCACTGCTGGGGCTCGCCGCATCGTTCGCGGCCGAACGCGACCGGCCGCGCCGCAGCCTGGTGTTCGTGGCGTTTGCCGGCGAGGAACAAGGGCTGCTCGGTTCGGCGCGTTTCCTCGCCGCGCCGCCGGTGCCTCTGCACCAGATCAAGGCCATGGTCAACATGGACATGGTGGGCCGCTCGCTCAACCGCACGGTGTTCGCGGTCGGCGCCAAGAGTTCGCCGGCGCTGAAGCGCCTGGTCGAGCGAGCGAGCCAAGGCCTCGGCCTGCACCTCGATTTCGACAGCGACGAGTTCTTCGACCGCAGCGACCAGGCGGGCTTCTACTATGCCGGCGTACCGGTGGTCTTCTTCAACACCGCCGAGCACGCCGACTACCACAAGCAGACCGACGACACCGAGCGGATCGAAATCGGGACGATGGCCGACATCGCCCTGCTCGCCCGCCGCGTGATCCGCACCCTCGGCGATCTCGACGCCGCTCCGCCTTTCGAAGACGCGTACCGGCGGCTGCACCCCAACTGGGGGCAGGACCCGCACTTGAGCGTGCCGAGCCGGACTTCCTTCGAGCAGCGGCTCGACTACTGATGGCCGGCCGCGGCTACGGCGTCGACCTGGGCGGCACGGCGATCAAGGCCGGCGCGGTCGAAGGCGGGCACGTGCTCACGCGCGACGAGCGCGAGACTCCACACGAGTTCGAAGCCTGCATGGACGCCATCGCGGCTTCGGTGCTCCACGTCGCCGGCGAAAGCGGTGCGCCGGCGCGCGTCGGCCTGGGTCTGCCCGGAGTCGTGTCGCCACGCGACGGCCGCATCGCCTACGCGCCGAACCTGGGTTTCCTGGAGAGCCGGCCGACGGCCGATGCCTTGCGCGAGCGCCTCGGCGGCGCCGAAGTGCTGCTCGAGAACGATGCCAACGTCGCCGCGCTCGGCGAGGCGCGCCACGGCGCGGGCCGCGCGCACCCCGACTTCCTGCTGGCGACCCTCGGCACGGGAATCGGCGGCGGCATCGTGCTCGGCGGCGAACTGTTCCGCGGACCGGGCGGAATGGCCGCCGAGTTCGGCCACATTCCCGTCGGCCACGAGCGCTTGTGCGGCTGTGGTGCGCGCGGCTGCCTGGAGGCCGCGGTGTCGGCGCGCAGCCTGGTCGAGTGGGCGCGCGAGGAAGGCCTGCCGGCGGCGTCGCTGCCCGATCTCGCCGACATGGCGCGCCGCAACGACAAGCAGGCCGCCAGCCTGTTCCGCCGCGCCGGCGCGCTGCTCGGCGAAGCCTGCGCGCAAGTGGCCTTGCTGCTCGACCTGCGCGTGTTCCTGATCGGCGGCGGCGGGGCCCCGGTGCTTTACCTGCTCAGGCCCGCGGCGCTGCAGGTCCTCGCCGCCCGCGCCTTCGGCCGCGACGCTTCGGACTTCACGCTCGACCGCGCGCTGCTTGGCAACGACGCGGGCTTGATCGGCGCGTCGACCTTGTAGGCGCCGCACCGAGAGCCGCTACGGGAAGTTCCCGATCTCCATTGCCAGAACGAAGAGTACGAACGCGGTCAGCGGCAAGCTCCAGGCGATCGCGATCAGGGTGAGGCCATGATCGGCGGCCTTCTCGACCAGGTGGCGCGCACCGCGCAGGTAGCGCAGTCCGTAGATGACGGCGATCGGGGCGGTAAGGGTGCACAGCGCCGCCCAGCGGATCCGGCGCCCGAGCGTGTTCAGCTCTTCCAGCGGTTTGGCTCCGGCCGGCATCGCGGCGGCCGCCGCCGCGGCGAGCCGCCGCTCGAGCCCCGATTCTTCGAGCACGGCGAGGATCGCTTCCTTCTGCTCCGCCGGCGCGCGGA
>Ga0214471_10004604_pt1 | contig 10648 bp, 11 predicted proteins | sample RVTome_5_FD_207665 | JGI IMG/M metagenome (GOLD analysis project Ga0214471, IMG submission 207665) | Soil microbial communities from uranium-contaminated site in the Upper Colorado River Basin, Wyoming, United States - RVT142D155 | ecosystem: Environmental > Terrestrial > Soil > Contaminated >... | reverse complement strand
CTTCTCGGACACGGCGTCGTAGGTCGTGGCCGTGCCGAAGTCGATCACGATGCACGGGCCGCCGTACCGGCTGTACGCGGCGAGGGCGTTCACGACGCGGTCGGCACCGAGTTCGCGCGGGTTGTCAGTGAGGATCGGCATCCCGGTCTTCGTCCCGGGCTCGACGATCACGGGCGGGAAGTTGAAGTACCGCTGCACCATGTCCCGCAACGCTCCCGTCGAGGTCGGGACGACGGAGCTGATGACGACCCCGGTGATCTGGTTCGAGAACGACAGGTCCGCCTGCTCGAGGAGGCCGCCGAACAGCACCGCGAGCTCGTCCGCCGTGCGCTCGGTCTCGGTGGACGTGCGCCACTGATGTTCGAGCTCGGCCCCGCGGAACACCCCGAGCACGGTGTTCGTGTTCCCGACGTTCACCGCGAGGAGCACGTCCTCACCTCCTTTCGCGGGCCAATCCTACGCACCGGCGGGGTGCGTCACGGCGCGGGGAGCAGGAGGTTGTCGATGAGGCGCACGTCCCCGAACCGCGCCGCCACGACGGCGCGGGCAGGGCGATCCACCGTCTGGAGCTCCTCGAACGTGTCGTCGTCGACGACGGCGGCATAGTCCAGCCGGGCCTGCGGGGTCGCGCCGATCTCGCGGGCCATCGCCGCGACGAGGCGAGCCGCGTCCCGCTCTCCCGATCGCGCGAGCTCGGCGGCCTCGGACAGGGCGAGGAACAGGCACCCCGCCGCCTCCCGCTGGTCCGGCGACAACCGGGCGTTCCGGGACGACATCGCGAGGCCGTCGGACTCCCGCACCGTGGCACACGCCACGACCTCGATCGGGAACCCGAGATCGCCGACGACGCGCCGGACGACGGCCAGCTGCTGGGCGTCCTTCTCCCCGAAGTACGCCGCGGAGGGCCCCACGGCGTGGAACAGCTTGGCGAGGACGGTCGCGACACCCCGGAAGTGCCCGGGACGGCTCGCGCCCTCGAGGCGCTCCGCCACGGGCCCCGGGTCCACGGTCGCCTCCGGCTCACCCGCCGGATACATCTCCTCGACCGGCGGCGCGAAGACGACGTCGACGCCCAGCTCACGGGCGAGCTCGAGATCGCGCTTCTCATCCCGCGGATAGGCGGCGAGGTCGGCGGGATCGCCGAACTGGAGCGGGTTCACGAAGATCGAGACGACGACGAAGTCGCGCTCGGCGCTTGCTCGGCGGATCAGCGAAAGATGGCCCTCGTGGAACGACCCCATCGTGGGGACGAAGCCGACCGTGCCGTCCTTCGCGCGCGCGGCCTCGGTGGCCTCGAAGGTCGCCGAGAGGGTCTCGATCACCTCCATCCGGCCAGGACCTCCTCGACCGCCTCGCGTCCATCCGCCGGGAGCCGGCCCGCTCGCTCGGCGAGCTCGAGCGCGAGGTAGGCGAGGGCCACGTAGGGCCGCACCGCCCCGGGAGCGCGCTCGGACAGGGCGCGGAGGTTGCGCGCGACCGTGACCGCGTCTCCGCGGACGGCGGGGCCCGTGAGCGCCTCCACCGGACCGACGCGCTCCACGTTCGCGAGCGTGGCGTCCTGGAGCGGCTCCAAGATGCCCGCCGGGTCCTCGATCCCGGCCGCTCGCAGGAGCTCGTGCGCGATCGCGGTGACGGTGACCAGGTAGTTCGAGCCGAACACCGCCGCCGCGTGATACAGCGGTTTCAGCTCGTCGTCGACCCGGAACGGTCGACCACCGGCATCAAGGGCGAGGCGCTCGGCGATGGCGAGGCCCTCGGCCGTTCCCGACGTGATCGCGAACCCCGCGCCCGGCAGGTCCGCCATCGCCGCCTCGACCGTCGGACACGTCTGGAAGGGGTGGATCGCGAACGTCTCGGCCCCCGCGGAGCGCGCGGCCGCGATCGCGTCGAGCCCGGTGGCTCCGGAGGCGTGGGCGACGGCGGTCCCCGGACCCACGGCTCCGGCGCGCGCGATCTCCTGGCTGACCCCGGCGATCTCGGCATCCGGCGTCGCGATCACGACGACGCCGGCCTCGCGAGCCGCGTCGACCGAACCGAGCACGGGAACGCCGGGGAGGTGGCGCGCCGCCCGTTCGGGCGTCTCCTCACCTCCGGAAACCGCGACGATCCGATGACCCGCTCGCCGCCACAGGACTGCGAGCGCGGTCCCGACGCGGCCGGCACCGAGCACGGCGAGATCCATGCGCCGCAGTATCCCGCGTCAGGGCAGCCAGGCCAGCGGGCCCGCGGGCGATGGCGCGTCGAGTGGAAGCGCGAGTGGGAACGCCCCCGCGTCGGTCCAAACGACGATCATCCCCGGTACGGCCGCGAAGACCCTGCCCCGGTCGTCGAATGCGGCACCGGAAGAGGCCGGTCGCCGGGAGAGCACGCCAGGCCGCAGCAGCGGTTCGATCGTTCCGGCCGGCACGTACACGAGCCACATCCCCCGCTCGCCCCCGACCGAGCCGTTCACGACGACCTGGCTCCCGTCGGCCGACCAGGCGACGATGCGCTGCGCGGAAAGATCGACATCGCTCACCAACGGACGCGGGGTACCGGATCCGGGCCAGACGAACACCGGCCCTGACGGCGTGCCGGGCCAGACACCGAGCGCATTCAGGTCGCCCTCGGGCGCGACGAAGAGCAACGTGCCGCGCGGCGACACCGAGACGTGCGCGAGGTCGCGGAACAGGACGGTCGGGTTCTGCGGCCAGATCGCGTCGACCTCGGCCCGGCCGTCGCGGACGAACGATGCCACGAGGCGGTCCCGATCCAGCGTCGCCGAGACCAGGTTCCCGCACGAGACTCGGTCTTCGAACAAGGTGCGACCGCGCCCGGTCGCGAGGTCGATCCGGCTCAGCGTGACGGAGTGTGACGCGCACCCCACGTCATCCCCGCCGCTCGGACGCGATCGGCCGACGAGGAGCGCCGTCCCGTCGGTCGAGAGCGAGAGCACCTGGCCAAAGGCGACCTCGCGCAGCCGGCCAATCGGCGAGAGCTCGGAGAGCGCGAACGCGACCCCTTGCGCTCCCGCGTCGTCGGCGATGAGGAGGAGCTGGTTGCCTCGCGCGCCGGCGGCGCGGAGCTCCTCGGTCACGGGCACGAGCGGGCCGACACCGACCGAGCTCGTGGCGAGGTCGAGCACCACCAGTCGCTGGCCGAGGGAGCCCTCGGTCTCGAAGGTCGTGTAGACGAGCCGTCCGTGAAGGTCCGCGGCGGCGCCGCCGAAGAACGGCGAGGTCGGGCCGGTGGTCGGCGCCTCGTCGGGCGGAGGCGGATCGCCCGACAGGATGCCGAACGCGAACGGCAACCCGACGAGGAGCGCGAATCCCGCGGCGCCGGCGAGAAGCATGCGCCCCCGACGGGCCCGGCCCTCGACGAGGTCGTCGTCGTCCTTCATCCCCACTCCACCACGTCGTTCACGTCGGGACCGGCATCGCGTTCACGACCGCACCCGCAGCGGTGGCGCGAACGGCCGGACGCCGAAGACCGCGTCCGGAGGAAGCCGGATCGCCGAGAGCTTCCGCTCCCCGGGAAGCATCGGGTCGGGATCGAGCTCGCCGAGAGGGACCAGCACGAACCCGCGATCGTGCATCCGCGGATGCGGCACGACGAGCTCGGGTTCGTCGACCGTCCGCTCGTCGAACGTCAGCACGTCGACGTCGATCGTCCGCGGTCCCCATCGCTCGGCGCGCACGCGGCCGAGCTCGTCCTCGACCGCTTGAGTCTCTTTCAGGAGCTCGTTCGGCTCGAGGTCGGTCCGGACCTCGACGACGGCGTTCAGGTACGCCGGCTGCGGCGGCCCAACCGGCTCGGTCTCGTACACGCGGGAGGAGCGGACGACATCGATGCCCGGCCGGGCGTCGAGGAGCTCGACGGCCCGCTGCAGTGTCTCGAGCCGGTCGCCGAGGTTCGACCCGAGCGCAAGGTACGCGGAGACCGACATCGCGGCCTCGGCTCAGTCGCCTTCTGCCGTCGCGGCCGCGGCGATGCCCTGCACGTCGTTCGAGCGGGCGGCGTTCGGCTTGTGGACGATGGCCGTCGCGCGGACGACGCCCGGGCGAGATGCCACCGCTCGCGCGACCGCGCCGGCGATCGACTCCAGGAGGTCGAAGCGCTCGAGCTCGACGACCTCGCGCGCGGTTCGGATCAGGGCGCGGTAGTCCGCCGTGCCCCCGATCGCATCCGCGCTCACCTCGACCTCGACGTCGAGATCGACGACGAACTCCTGCGCCTGCTCCTTCTCCCCCGGATTCGCGCCGTGATGCCCCGATGCCGTGATGCCGGTGAGGAAGAGTCGCGAATCGGTCATGGTGTCAACCTCCCTCTCCCGGCGGCCGGCGACCGAGCGTGACCGCGATGGGGCCGGCGGCCGGCTCGTGACGGTGCTCGACCTTCAGGTACTTCGTCCGCAGCCATTGGAACAGGATGGGACCGACCCGCTCGGGGGCGTCCTCCAGCAGGAAGTGCCCGCAGCCAGGGAACACGGCGACGGACGACCACGGCAGGACGTCTCCGAGGCGTTCGGCTAGCTCGACGTCGACGAACGTGTCCTCCTCGCCCCAGAGGACGAGCGCGGGAACCTCGAGCCCCTCCAACCGCGACTCGAGGCCGACCAGGCCCTCGCCATCGAACGACCGTGCCACGCGGACGAAGCGCTCGACGCCGCCCGGCCCGCGGAACGGTCGCAGGTACTCATCGACGTCGTCCTTCGTTAGGCGTCCTTTCCGCGTCCCGCCTTCCAGCGCCGCTTCGAGCCAGGAAACGATCTCATCGGAGTCGACGTCGTTGAGCCGCTCGCGGAGCTCCCGCATCCATGGCGCCGGCCAGGCGTCGAACGCGATCGAGTCGACCAGGACGACCGCATCGACGCCACCGCCGAGCGCGAGGAGCTGGGCGATCCCGCCACCGTGTCCGTGCCCCGCAACTGCATATCGCTCGACGCCGAGACCGTCCAGCAGCTCTCGGATGTGGCTCGCGTGCGCGTCGAGCCGGAGGTCCGCACCGTCCGACGACTCGGAGTCGCCGGACCCGAGCAGGTCGGGCGCGATCACGCGCATCCACGGCGACAGGAGCGGGATGAGATTCCGCCAGACGTACGCGGAGGTGATGCCGCCGGAGAGCAGGACGACCGGAGGCGACTCCGGGTCCCCCGCGTCGACGAACGAGAGCTCTCCACCGGGGACCCGGGCGCGACGCTTCTCGATCCACGTCATCGGCCTGTCCTCACGATGGCATCGATCACGCGGACGGCACGGACGACCTCGCGCACGTCGTGCACGCGGACGACGTGGGCGCCACGGGAGACCATCCACGCGACGGCCCCGATGGTGCCTTCGACGCGCTCGTCCTCGGGGGCATCGAGGATCGCGCCGATGAACCGCTTCCGCGACGGACCGACGAGGACCGGCCGGCCGAGGTCGAGGAAGGCGTCGATCCGGCGCATCAGCTCAAGGTTGTGCTCCAGATTCTTGCCGAACCCGATCCCCGGATCGATCGCGATCCGTTCGGCCTCGATCCCCGCGAACTCGGAGGCCTCGACGCGTTCCCGCAGGAACTCGTGCACCTCGCCGACGACGTCCTCGTACTCGGGCGACTGCTGCATCGTCTTCGGCTCGCCCTTCATGTGCATCAGGACGATCGCCGCGTCGTGCTTGCGGACTACGTCGAACATCCCGGGGTCGCCGCCCGCCGAGACGTCGTTCACGACGGTGGCGCCCGCAAGGAGCGCCCGATCGGCAACCTCGGCCTTCCGGGTGTCGATCGAGATCGGAACGTTCGAATCCTGCTCGACGATCCGCTCGATGACCGGCAGAACGCGGCGGATCTCTTCGTCGACGGGAACGGGATCGGATCCGGGCCTCGTCGACTCGCCCCCCACATCGATGACGTCCGCTCCCTCGGAGACCATCCGCGCGGCGTGCCGAACCGCCTCCTCCGGATCGAAGTAGCGGCCGTCCTCGGAGAAGGAGTCCGGCGTGACGTTCAGGATGGCCATGACGAGCGTGCGCTCGGAGCAGTCGAACGCGCGCTCGCCCACCCGCCACACGGGACCGCCCACGTCGTCATGGTAGCCACGCCGCAGCGAACGAGCCCGGGTCAGTGCAGTTCGATCCGAGTGACCAAGCCCTCGTAGTTCGCGATCCAGAGCGTTCCCGTCGAATCATCGAGCGCGGCATCGGCGACCTGCGACTCCAGCGCGATCGATCCGACGACCTCGAGCGTCTCCATGTCGAGGATCCGGACGGGGTCGAGTCCGAAGAAGACGCTGCCTTCGTACGCGAGGAACGGCCAGGCGAAGCCGCTGTCGGGCAACTCGAAGGTTGTGGACACGCCCGTCGCCGGGTCGATCCGGACGCCGTTCCCTCGATCGTCCCCGGCCCACACCCATCCCTCGCCGACCGCCACGTTGTCAGGGAGATAGCTGCCGTCTCCGAGGAACCCGTTCTGGTCGAGGATCACTGCGGCGAGCTCGTTGGTCAGAGGATCGATCCGCCAGAGGGAGGACGCCACCCAGCCGTGCTCCTCGAGCTTCGAGTGGCCGTACACCCACACCGACCCCTCGCCCATCACGATGTCTCGAGGCCAGCCCTCGTCGATGCGGACGCGGGCGACGATCTGGTTGGTCACAGGATCGATCTGGATCACCTCACCGGCCGGTCGGTTGCCGTCGGTGGTCACGGTTACCCAGACCGCGCCGAAACCGAACTCCACGTTGGAGGCGTTCGGCCCCAACGGGATGGTCGCCTCCACCTCGCCCGTTCCCGGATCGATCCGAAGGAGGACGCTTTCGCCTCCTTCCCACGACGTCATCCAGAGGGCACCCGCACCGATGGTGATGTCGCCCACTTCTGCCACCGGGATCGTCTCCACGATCTCGTTCGTCACAGGATCGATCTGGAGGAGCAGGTGGTCATCCGGCCCTCCATTGGCATTGTCGACAGAGGCCCACACCGCGCCCTCGCCCACGGCGACGGCACGAGGGAAGGCCCCGACCTGGATCTTCGCGGCTACGCGCGGGTTCAGTGGCGCGGCTTCGGTGGTCGGCGAGGGGCTTGGCCTCTCGTCGGCGAGCACCGGCTGCCACGTGAGAGCGCCTGGCGCCGCCCCCGAGCCATCGGTGATCTGGGTGAGGTTCGTTCCGTCCGGATCGACCGTGTAGACATCGAACGTACCGGAGTTGTTGCCCCCGCTGGTCGGGCTCCCCATGAAGGCGATCTGCGTGCCGTCCGGCGACCACGTCGGCCGGTTCTCGTCACCAGGGCCATTCGTCAACTGCGTTACGCCCGAGCCGTCTGCGTTGACGACATAGAGGTCCCAGCTGCCGCCGGGCTCGTGTACCTCGATCGCGATCCGCTCCCCGTCCGGTGACCACGACGGGGAGTAACCGCCCATACCATCGTTCGGCAGATCGGTCAGCCGGCGCCTGCCCCCACCTTGGGGGTGCACGACTTCGAGCTGATGACCCTCGACATCGAGTGGAGCCACGAACGAAATCAGGTCACCCGCGGGGGACCATGCGGGGAGATCCTCGAAGCCGGGCTCGCCCATGAGCAGGGCAGGGTTCGAGCCGTCGGCATCAGCTGTGTGGATGCCGCCGTCCCCGACGAACGCAACCTTGGTCCCGTCCGGCGACCAGCTCGAAAGTCCACCGTCTGCGATCTTCTGAAGCCCGGAGCCGTCCACGCCCACGACATAGAGCCCGTCGTCGCCGTCGAAGGCGATCTGCGTTCCGTCCGGCGACCAGTGTGGGTTGAGCTGCGATGCTCCGCTCTCCACGTCTTCTGGGCTCGTGGTGAGGTTCTCTCTGCCCGACCCGTCGGCGTTCATCACGAAGACGTCGTAGTTGGCTCCGCCGTCGGATCCTGGCGGGTCGCAAGATCCGTACAGCGCCAAACGGCTTCCGTCGGGCGACCACTCCCTCGGCACCTCGTAGGTGCAGCCGTCGGGGGCGTCGTGAGGGCGACGCGTGTTGGTCACATTCGTGAGACCCGAGCCGTCCGGATGCACTACCCACACGTCACCGCCACTCGCGAATGCCAGAAGTCCGTTCGACACGGTCGTCGCGGGTTGCCGGAGATCCTTCTCTCCCGTGAACGCGCCGACGGCGAACCCGATCCCGGTCAGGGCCACGGCGAATGCAACCGCGGCCGCCACGACTCGTCCCCCGGCCGCCGGACCGGTCACGTTACGGGGCTCGCGCGCGTCGACCTCCGGCCATAGGTCTGGCGCTGGAGTTCGCGCGAGCGACCGGAAGCGTTCCTCGAGATCAGCCATCGTTCTCCTTCAGTAGCTCGCGCAGGCGTCGGCGTCCACGGAGCAGATGTACCTTCACGGCGGCGGGGGTCGAGCCGATGATCGATGCCACTTCCTGGACGGGATAACCGACTGCGTGGTGCAGCACCACCGCAGCGCGTTGTCGTTCCGACAACCGAGCGAGCGCCGCGACGAGCTCTCGAGCAGGCTCTTCCATCAGATAGGTCCCTTCAACCGCCAGCGGCAACGTTCGAGCCCTCGCCTTCAGCTCTCCCGCCGCCACGCGGAAGACGGTCCGCCAGACCCACCGTTCCGCGTCGCGGATCGCGTCTCCCCTCCGCAGTGCCTGCGCGAACGCCTCGGCGACGGCGTCGCTCGCCACCTCCGGGTCGCCCGCGAATGCGAGCACGGCCCGCCACATCGGGTCGCCCTGCTCCCGGTAGAGGCGCTCCAGCCGCTTTCCGTGCTCGACGCCCGCCGGCGCATGCTCCACTCGTGCCATATAGGGAGAAAGACCGGCCGAACGGTGAACGCGGTTCCGCGATTACTTGCCGATGTGGTGCAGGGCCTCCTGGCGCGTGCGGGCGTCGACCCGGAACAAGCCGCGGACCGCGGAGGTCACCGTCATCGATCCGGGCTTCTTTACGCCGCGCATCGTCATACACAGGTGCTCGGCCTCGATCAGCACGAACACCCCGCGCGGATCGAGCGCCTTCTCGATGACGTCGGCGATCTGCGTCGTCAGCCGCTCCTGCACCTGCAGACGCTTGGACAGCACATCGACGACGCGGGCGATCTTCGACAGGCCGGTGATCCGACCGTCCTTGTTCGGGATGTACGCGACGTGCGCCTTGCCGTTGAAGGCCAGCATGTGGTGCTCGCACAATGCGGTCAGCGGGATGTCCTTCACCATGATCATCTCGTCGAAATCCGCGCCCGGGACGACCGAGACGATCGGGGTTGGGTCGACGCCGACGCCCGAGAGGATCTCCTCGTACATCGATGCCACCCGACGTGGCGTGTCCTTCAACCCGTCGCGGTCTGGATCCTCTCCGACCCCCTGGAGGATCAGGCGGACGCCGTCCTCGATCTTCTTGCGGTCGATCTCGGCCATCGCTACTCCGCCACCAGGTCGTCGACCGTCTCGGGGAGCTTGGCCACGTCGGGCAGCTCGGCCGCGCGCGGCACGTCGGTGCTCTCGTGCATCCGGTTGACCCACACCGCGGTCAGGCCGAGCTCGGCCGCCGGCCGAAGGTCGTGGAAGATCGACGCGCCGACGTGGACGTGCCGGGCTCGGTCGGCCCCCGTCTGCTCGAAGAACCGCTCCCAGTGCCCGTGCGCGGGTTTGTACGAACCGGCCTCTACCGCGGTGATGCGCAGATCGGTCGGGACGCCGATGCGCTCGAAGGAGGCATCCAGGTACTCGGGATCGGTGTTCGAGAGGACCCCGATGCGCCACCCGCGTTCGCGGAGCTCGGTCAGCGCCGCAGGAACCTCGGCGAACGGCGGCCACGACGGGAGGGAGTCGGCGAGCGCAGCGCGCTCGTCCTCGTTGAGCGGGAGCCCTTCGCGGCGCGCGAGCTTCTCGAGCGCCTCGGTCAGCACCTCTCGGTACGAGATCGAGCGCCCGCGCTGCACCTCGGGCTCGATCTCGTGATACGCGCCGAGCAGAAGCTCGGTGTCGTGCTCGGGCCACAGGTCGGCGAGCGTGTCGCGGATCCCGCCCATCCAGTCGATGAGCGTTCCGTAGCAATCGAAGGTGGCCCAGCGATCCGAAGCCATGTGCGCAGACTAGCCGACGGGATTCGGCGGGATCGTTCCGGGCGTCGGAGGCTTCCCCCCCGTTCGGATCGCTCGGCGCGAGACGGCCAGGCCCGCCCCCCTGACGCTGAGGTCGCGCTGCGGCCGCTTCGGGATGTCGGCGAGGAACGCCTCGACCTCCTCGCGCCCGAGCGTCTCGCGCTCGATCAACATGGCCGCCAGCTCGTCGAGCTTGACCCGGCCCTCCTGCAGGATCTCCAGCGCCTCGTCGTGCGCCTCGTCGATGAGGCGGCGGATCTCGTTGTCGATCTCGAACGCCACCTGATCGGAGTAGTCGGGCTGGCTCTGGAAGTCGCGGCCGAGGAAGACCTCGTGCTGCTTCTGTCCGAGCGTGAGCGGTCCGATGACGTCGCTCATCCCGTACTCGGTCACCATCTGCTTCGCGACCTTGGTGGCGCGCTCGATGTCGTTCGCGGCGCCGGTCGTGATGTCCCCGACGATCAGCTCCTCGGCGACGCGCCCGCCGAGCAGCATGGCGAGCTCGTCCGCGAGCTCCTCCCGGGTCATGAGGAACTTGTCCTCCTCGGGCAGGGTGAGCGTGTAGCCGAGCGCGCGGCCGCGCGGGATGACGCTGATCTTGTGGACGGGGTCG
>Ga0214471_10004603_pt1 | contig 10649 bp, 7 predicted proteins | sample RVTome_5_FD_207665 | JGI IMG/M metagenome (GOLD analysis project Ga0214471, IMG submission 207665) | Soil microbial communities from uranium-contaminated site in the Upper Colorado River Basin, Wyoming, United States - RVT142D155 | ecosystem: Environmental > Terrestrial > Soil > Contaminated >... | reverse complement strand
AGATTTCCCGTTGGAGCTGAGGCTCTCGAAGCATGAGAACCGCTTTTCCCCGATCCGACAGATATAAGCCGCGCTAACGTTAGACCCGTTCTTCAATGGGAACTTGGCGGCGCAGCAACAGTGTCATCACGTCCGAGCCGCCGCTGTGAGCTTCGACGAAACGGCGCAACGCCGCCATTTCGCCGGGAGTAAAATGGCGGGCGCACTGTTTAAGCAAGCGATCTTTGGTGGGCGCTTCCGGCGCCGCGTAGGAGATGTTGTGATTCACGTATGAGGGCTCGGTGGCGGTTACGCCGCGCGCGTCGACCTGACCGGCGGCGTCGCGCCACAGCGCGATGAAGAGATCGATTTGCGCGTCGCTCAACGCTTGGCCGCTATCCCAGCGAAAGCGCAATTTTAGCTCCTTACGAAGCTCGCGCTCCTGAATTTCGACAGCCACCACCGGCTCGCCAAAACGCGCCTCGATGCATTCGAATCTGAGCGGCTCGCCGACGCTCCGGCGCGAGCGGCGCAGGAGATATTCCCGATGGCCATTTGTCACTTTGAGATACCCAACCGCCATCGGATCGGCGGCCGATCCTGCGGGAAAATATAGTTCGCCGAGGGCTTTCAGCGCTTCCAATCCGTGCCCCGCGTGCCGGTTCATAAACACGCGCCAGTCATCGGCGGGGTTTTCTCGCGCAGCGCCGGCGACGACAAAATAATTTGGCGCTTTGTCAAAAACGGTGACGTGATGCAGTGCGCCGCAGTTGCGGCAAAGGATGAATTTGCGGTTATCCATAGCGCCGCTCCGTCGCCACGGCGGTCTTCGCGCCATTCTTGCGCGAGGGAAATTTCATTTTGACCGTAGTGCCGACGCCAGGTTCACTCTCGATTTCCAATGTCCCGCCGAGCAATCCGGCCAGCCGGCTCGCCACGGTTAGCCCCAACCCTAAGCCCGTGCACGCCCGCACCAGGGCGCCTTCGACCTGTTGAAACGGTTCGAAAACCGACGCCAGTCTGCTCTTCTCGATACCAACGCCGGTATCGGCCACCACCAGTTCAACCCCGGCCGGGTCGGCGCTGGGGCGCGCCGTTACTCTCAGGGACCCCTTGTCGGTAAACTTGACGGCGTTATTGAAGACATTCTGAAAAATCCGTTCGACCTTCAAGCGGTCGCTGGCGATGACCACCGCAGTCTCCGGCATCTCGGTGCTGAGCGTGAGTTTCTTCTCGCTGATCACTCCTTCATGGCGCTGGATCGCCTCCCGGACGATGCTTCTGACATCGAATTCATCGCTGACATCCTCCGTATCTCCGGCGTTGAGTGAAGTCATCCACAAGACATTGTCGATCAGCTCCAGTAATTCCTCGGAGTTGCGGTAGACGGTTTCCAGGACTTTCTGTTGCTCGTCGGTGAGCCTGCCGAGGACTTGATTGAGCAAAAGATGGACGAAACCGACAATGACACTCAGAGGCGTTCTCAGTTCGTGAGAAACCGTCGATATGAAGTCGGATCTAACCTTTTTGAGTCTCGTCCGGGAACGCCGCCGCTCCAGGCCACGCTCGACGAGGGAAAGGATGTGATGGACATCGAAGGGTTTTGCAATGTAGTCGAAGGCGCCGAGCCGCAGCCCCTCGATGGCGGTGTCAAGAGAACCATAACCCGTGATGATGATCGCCTCGATGTCCGGGTCACGCTGCTTGATTTTTTCCAGGACGTTGATGCCGGTCATACCGGGCATCTTCAAGTCTAGCGTGACCAGTTCCACCGGAAATTTCTCGAGCATTTCCACGGCTTGGGCTCCGCGTTCGGCGACATGCACGTTGTAAATCGGGTTGAGAATCATCTTGAGCGACTCTCGCGGCCCGATCTCGTCATCGACGATCAAGATATGCGGTCTATTGTCGTCCATTTGCTTGCTATGCCCCAGCAACGCCTATGCCACCAAACCTTGATTTCTAAGACTCTAAATTATAACAAATTTTTGCTTGAGGGAAGGGAGCGAAGCGGGCCCGTTGGGACAATTTTGTGACTTCACTCGTCACCGGCCTCAAACCGGCAAGTTCGCCCCTCGCCGGCACTCTGCTAGTTGGAAAGTTTTTGCACGTCCCGCAGCTGGCCAGTTTCGGTGATTTTGAGCTTTTCGATGCGGTATTTGAGTATTCGCCTGCTGGTCCCGAGCAGCATCGCGGCCTTGGTCTGGTTGAAGCCCGTTCTCTGCAGCGCCTTCACGATCAATTCCCGCTCGAACTCATCCACTGCGTCGCCCAGGGCGCGCTCTCCGCTCAATACATCTTCCTTGACGACCGCCGTTTGGTCGCTGGCGCGCATGCTCGCCGGCAGGTCGCGCAGGGCTACCGTATCGTGGGGGGTAAGAATAGTCACACGCTCGATCAGATTTTCAAGCTCGCGGACATTTCCCGGCCAGGCGTAAGAATAACAGAAATCGACGACCTCGGGGGACAACGTCTTGGCAGCGATGGAATGCTCCTGCGCTTTCAGCCTGAGAAAATGGTCCAGCAGCAGCGAGATATCATCGCGTCGCTCCCGCAACGGCGGCAGGAACAGCGAAACGACGTTCAACCGGTAGAAGAGATCAGGGCGAAACTCCCCCGCTTTGGCCAAGGATTCCAGGTCCCTGTTGCTGGCGGCGATGACGCGCACGTCGACTTTGATTTCATCGGTGCCGCCGAGCCGCGTAAAGGTCTCTTGTTCAACCGCGCGCAATAACTTGGACTGAGTGCCCAGGTCGAGCTCGCCGATTTCATCGAGGAAAATTGTTCCACTATGCGCCAGCTCGAAGCGGCCGACTTTCTTTTGCGCCGCGTTGGTAAACGCTCCCTTCTCGTAACCAAACAGCTCGCTTTCGATTAGCGTGTCGGGCAAAGCGGCGCAATTGACCACCACGAACGGCTTGGAGCGGCGGTCACTGTTGTAATGAATCGCCCTTGCGATCAGTTCTTTACCCGTGCCGCTTTCGCCGGTTATGAGCACGGTGCTCTTTTTCGCCGCCACCATGCTGACCGCCTTGAACACGTCGATGATCTTCGATGATTTTCCGATAACGTGCTCGACGCCGTACTTGCGCCCTACTTCTTCTTTCAGGCGCTCGACTTCCCGCGACAATACGATTTTTTCCATGGCGCGCTCGACGTGTATACGCAGTTCTTCGACGTCAAAGGGTTTGGTCACATAACCGTACGCGCCCGCGCCTTTGGCGGTAAAGGCAGGGCGGGCCGTGTTCAGGGCGGAAAGCATGATGATCTGGCAGTCCGGCTGAACCGATCTCAGCTGCTTCAGCACCTCGAGACCATCGGTTCCCGGCATCACGATATCCAGCAGCACCACGTCGGGACGCTCATCCGTGGCTTTCTGAATTGCGTCAGCAGCGGACGTCGCCTCGATGACCCGGAACGCCTTGTTGAAAACGGCCTGCAGCGATAGACGCACCCCGGCCTCGTCATCGACCACCAGCATCACCGGCTGGTTCATATCGCGTTTTTTTTCGTTCCTAGACAACCGGAAACTCCATCGTCACGACTTCACGATCACCCTCAGTCTGATCCATGCCGAATCGTCCGCCGCTGCGTTCAACGATCTCCCGCGCCAGCATGATGCGCAGCGGTATGATGTTTTCCGTCTCCGGACCTGAGGCATCGCTGAGATAATTGGCCAAGGACCGAATCCGCTCGCCTTCCCGGAGATACGATATGGTAAGAGAGCCCCGCTTGCCCAGTGCCAGCTCTATCTCGCTGCCCATCTGGGTCTGGGACAAAACCGCGAGCATGGTGTTCTTAAGCGCATACTGCAACTGGGCGCCGTCGGCCATGATTCTAACGCCCTGACCGTTTCCTTTCCACCCCACGCGGACCTGGCGCTTGGCGCAGTCGTCGTGGATCGCTTTTAATGTCGAATGCAAATATTCTTTGAGTGCGACGCTATTCTTGCGCGGCTGATCGAAGCCGGCGAATTCGGTCATCACCTTCAATAGTTCGTCCATGCGCTCGATGTCGCCGTCAACCACGTCTTGGAAACGGGCCCTGAAGCTTGCGTCGTCGTAACGCTCGGCCAACAGCTGCGCGAAGGTCTTGATCGTGACCATCGGGTTCTTCAGCTCATGGGCCAGCTCGTGAACTAACAAACGGAGACCCGGGGCGCCTCCCGCACCGCCCTTCGACACGCCGGCTTCAAGGGAATCGGCGATGGCGATCAATGAACTCTGGGGCACGGCGGTTTTTTCCGCGCCGTTCAACGTGGACTCAACCGTCGCGCCGGATTCGCTTAAACCCGCCGCATCACTCAGCGCGGCGACATCAAAAACCAGATCGGCCGCGTCAATACGCGCTTTGCCGTGAATCGCCAATGTCCGGGCGATGACCACGTCAATTTCGTTGACGTTGCCAAACCAAAGATAATCACAAAGCCGGTCCACCGCCGCAGTCGTAAACCGGATCTTGTCCAACCCTAGGCCCGCTGCGTGTGCTGCGGCGAACCAGCGCGCCAACGCGGGAATATCGGCGCGCCGCTCGCGCAGCGGCGCCAACGGCAGCGTGAGCGTCGCCACCTTGTAATACAGCCGGTCCAAAAAATCGCCGCGGTAGACCCGCTCCAACAAATCCGCGTTGGCGGTCGCAAGCAGCCGCCCGTGGGATCCTTCAACCTCGTCGAGAAAATTGAGCAGCATCGACTGTCCGGATAACGACAACCGCTCTAGTCCTTCGATTAAAATGGCTGGCCGCGCGCCGCTTGCCCGCCGCTCCGCGGTTAGTTCGAAGCGCTTTTGCTTTAGATAATCGGCGCCGACCTCCACTCCGTTTAGCGGCAACGCGGCATTGATGTTTGCCGCCCCGCCGAGCAGTGCCCGCGCCGCCCGGTCCTGCCCGCAACCCAGTTCTCCCCAGATCAGAACCGGCAATGAAATTGGCGTGAACCGGCGCGCCAGATGCGCCGTCGGCCGGCTGACAAAGGGGAATTCGAGATATGAGCCTGGCGCCGCGGGCGCTGGAGCGCTAACAGAGGTCCGGTTTAGGAGTCTCTCCACCGCAGCCTTGAGATCATAAGGGGTAAACGGCTTAACCAAATAGCCCAGACGTTCACCGCGGGCGAGAGATTTCGCGACGGCGTTGGACTCAGCCATAAACAGCACCGCCAACTTGCCCCGCACCGCCAAGCGCGCCAACTCCGCTGTCCATGCCACATGGCCGGCGCCGGCAATCACCAGATCCACGCCTGCGGCGCCATCCGTCAATGAGAAGCTCTCCGGCGCGCTATCGCACCGAATGAGCTCGTAATCCCCCGCCAAGAGCAGGGCGACGGTTTCTCTCACCGCCTGCGATAAATCGATCAACAGAATGCGTTTCATGACGCTCTCACGGTGTCTTCAACGGCGGCATGAGCCGGCTTTTCAAGCGGCAAATTCACGAAAAAAGAGGTCCCTTCTTTGATCTTGCTCCGCACCAGCATACGCCCGCCATGCTCTTGAATGATCTGGTGCGAAATCGACAGACCGAGACCGCTGCCGCCGTCCTTGTTGGTAAAAAAAGGATCGAAAATACGCTCCAGGTTTTCTTCCGGGATGCCGATACCGGTATCGCGAACCTCCACCTGAACACATGGGCGGGACGCATTGCCATCGTCATCCGCGCTGACACGGGTCGCGATAACGAGCGAACCGCCGTCGCGCATGGCTTGGATGGCGTTCAGAATGAGGTTCATAAATACCTGCTTCAGCTGTTCTCTGTCAATCCATACCTTCGGCATATCGGCGCTGAATTCTCGGGCGATTTTGACGTCCTTATCCTTGGCCTGGGATTCGAGAATGCGCGCGACGCTATCGACAACGTCGTTCAGATTTTCCTCGGCGATATTCGGACGGGACGGTCGGGCAAAATTCAGGAGATCGTTGATCAGACCACAGATGCGGTCCACTTCCTTCAAAGCGAGTCCCTGAAAGACCTGGCGGAACTCGGGGTCGTCGTAGCGCTCCGGCAAGAGCTGGGTGAAAGTGCGAATGGCCACCAGGGGATTGCGGATTTCGTGGGCCAGGCCCGCGGTAAGCAATCCCAGCGATGACAGGCGGTCGGCGCGGCGCAGGGTCAATTGGGATTGCTTCAGATTCTCGTAGAGACGGGCGTTCTCGATGGCGACGGCCGCCTGATTCGCCAATGTCGAGAGAAACTCCAAATCTCCGGTGGAGTAGATTTGCCGGTCCACTTTGTATCCAAGATTCAATATGCCCGCCAATTTATCCTTCGATACGATGGGGACGCTGACTTCCGCCCCGAGTTGCCCCATTCTCTGCGCCGCCGCCGATTTCCCGTTCCCTACCGGCACCATGGCCAACTCTTCTCTCACGAAGCCTTCCCGGCTGCTGATGAGGGCTTGAACCAGGGGGTCGCCATGCCCCAGCACCGGGTCGCAGGTCTGCCGCAACTCGAAGCCCACCGTGGAGGCCAGGCTGAATTTGTTTTTGGCATCGTCGTACAGGTACAACGCCGCTTTATCGATGCCGACGGCGTGGCTGGCCGTCCGCACCAGGCGCTCGGATAATTCGCTGAGATCTACAACTGTAACCATTTCCCGGCTGGATTGGAGCAGCGTTTCGTGGTGGTCGGTTTTATTTGTGAACAGCGCTCGCTCCAAAGCGTCCTCGCCGATAAAGCGGAACCTGGGAAACAAGAACCCGGCGGCCGCCAAAAGCGAGAGGGTGAGCAGCGAAAAAGCGATGTCGATCGAGCCAAAGGCCAGTTGCTGGCTCGAGATCAAGATCAAATAGCAGGGAACCAGCAAGCCGGCCAAGATGAGCGCCGAGATGAGACTGCGCTTGAGCGCCACGTTGATATCGAGAAGCCGGAACTGAACGATGGCGTAAGCGATAATTGCGGCGTGGAAATTGGTAAATATCAGGCCCACCGGATAAAATTCGGCGCCGTAATTCGCCAGGAAATCGACGGCGGCCAGGGAGTAAATCAGCGTGGATGCAATAATATAGTTGATCTGGTTAACTTTGAGCCGCTGCTCCGATACGCGGCGGCGATAGGCGAGCAAGGCATTCAAACCGAGGGCGAGCATGATTCCAAGAAACGCTAGAAAGACCGGATGCAGCGCGCCAGCCTTGGGGTAAAAGCCCCAGTCGTATCTGTAGACTCCCGCAATGTAGCGGTCGCCCGTCCAGGTTAGGAGCAGGAAAGTTGCGCCAATCGCGTAGAAGAGCCGAGAAAGTCTTTTCAGGACGAGACTTTCCGTGAATTCGGCGACGAAGTGAAAAAACACGATGGGAATAAACGTGATCCCCGAGTAACCTAGGCGCGCCAGCACCACCGCCAGGCTCTCGTCGTTGATGTTGAAAAGCAGAGTCCAGTAAGCCTGCCAGTAGCCGGTGAGAAAGCACCACAGGGCGAAGGTCCAATTGAGTTTGGTTTTATTTCTGCGAAGAACGAAAATACCGAGCGCAACCGAGAGGCTCGCGGTTACAAAGGTTGGAACCGAGGCAAGCGTCATTTGTTGGAATTTTACATCATTTCCTTATCATACTCCATCGAAAGCGCGCAGCACGCAGGCCGCGTTATAGCCGCCGAAGCCGAAGGAAACCGACATCATCGCGTCAACCTTCGAGGACCGGCCTTGATTCGGAATGAAATCGAGATCGCAGATGGGATCGGGCTCAGTATAGTTGATGGTCGGGTGGAGAAATTCATTTTCCATCATCAGACAGCAGCCGATCAACTCCAGCGCGCCGCAGGCACCGAGGGTGTGGCCAGTCATGGGTTTGGTGGCGCTCACGGGTATCTGAAAGGCGGCCTCGCCGAGCGCCAATTTTAATATAGTCGCTTCGCCGTGATCGCTGTCGGGGATGGCGATGCCGTGCGGATTGATGTAACCGAGATCGCTGGGGCGAACCTCCGCTTGAGCGAGAGCCGCCTGTATCGCCGCCACCGGCCGCGCGAAACTCGGCTCGAAGGCCATAACGTGGTACGCATCCGTCGTCGAGCCGAAGCCGCCGATCTCAGCGTAAATCGGCGCGCCGCGCCGCAGCGCGTGTGCCAATTCTTCCAAAACGAGGATCCCCGCGCCCTCGCCCAACACAAAGCCGGCGGCGTCCTTGCAGAAAGGTCGGTAGCACGATGTCGGAGAGCTTTCCGGCTGAGCCAATAATTGCAGCGATCCCAGCGAAGCCAAAACCGAAGGCGTGATCGGCGCTTCCGATCCGCCCGCGAGCATGACATCCGACTTGCCGAACTTTATCGCTTCAAATGCCTCCCCGATCGACCAGGTAGACGAAGCGCAGGCGGTGGTTATGGTCTTGCACGTCCCATTGATTTTCAGCTCCAGCATCACCTGAGTCGCGGCGCTGCTGGGAATCACCGACGTCGGAAAGAACGGATTGATTCGCTTAAGCCCTTTCTCATTGAAGAGCGCCAGCTGTTGTTCCAAGTAGCAGAGCGTTCCCAGAGAAGTCCCCAGTATCATTCCCACGGAAGATTGATTGGCCGGGGTGATCTCCAGCTCGGCGTCATCGATGCTGAGCTTGGCGGCGGCAATCGCCAGTTGGGCGAATCGATCGATCCGTCTCGCTTGCTGGGTGGCCATGAAGTCCGCGGGATCGAAATCGGTGATCTCCCCGGCGACATCGCAAGGATAAGAGGTAGTATCGAAAGATGAAATCTTTTTGATTCCAGATCGCCCCGCCTTCAGCGACTCCCAATAGGCGTCTCTACCAACGCCGATTGCGGAGACGACGCCCAGACCCGTAATCACCACGCGACGCCCGTTGGGCGCGTTACAGTTCATGCACATGTGATAGCTCCAAGTTCCATGGATGAGAATTTGACGGACAGCCTATCTCTCACGCAAAAGCTATGCCCGCGGTGTTCAATTTTTTGACAGCAAGCAGAGACGCCCATACAAGAGTGAGTCAAGGCTCTGGATCGGGCGCATTGAAATGGCGGACGATGCGCCGGGCTCGAGCGCAAGAAAATTTTCTTGCGCCCTAGTCGGCCATCTGTCACTATAGAAAAGTACCCGGAACGTCCTAAACGCGACAAGAAATGCTCAAGTATGGAGCGAGAGGGACCTGTGGGCCAAAGACTAACCTTTTTATCGGTTCATGCCGCGTTGGTCATGCTGCTCTGCGCGGCAGCCCCGAATTCGCTGTTCGCGGGCGGTTTCATGATCCCACATCAAACTGCAAAAGCCCTGGGACTTGGCAACGCGATGACAGCTGGCGTTAATGATTCGTCAGCGGTTTACTACAACCCTGCCGCCCTGGGCGAGATCGAAGGCGACAATTTATTAGTTACTGGCACCTACGCCGGTATTTATAATAGCGTTGAAAACAGCGGCAGTCGCGCCGTGAACAAGCACGACGACAACTTGCTCGCCACGCTGTTTGCCAACTATCATATTCCCGGAACGGACTTCACGCTGGGCATGGGGAGCTATACGCCCTTCGGTCTCGCCACCAGCTATGATCGCGAATTTACCCGCTTTGCCGCCGAGCGCACTGAGCTAAAAACGATTTATGTAACCCCCGCCATGTCGTGGCATCCATCGAAGAATTTCGCCGTTGGCGCCGGCTTGAGCTTCGTTCATGTTTCCGGGCTTTTCACAAGGAGCCTCTGCCTTGCCGGTGGCGGCGCATGCGTCTCGCCCGCAGCCCAAGGGAGACTGCGGCTCACCGACACGGCCAATGCGTTCACTTATAACCTCGGCTTTTTGGTCAAGCCTGCGGATAATCTCAAAGTGGGTTTGAGCTATCGGGCTCGTGCCGATATCCGATTTGACACCGCTGACGTTAAACTCGGCGGCGCGCTCGCGCCGTTCGGCAATCTGCGCGCCAAAGTCCGGCCCATTCCAATCCCGCCGGTGATCAACGCCGGCGTTTTCTGGCAGATCAATCCTTCCTGGGGCGCCGAATTCGTTTACGAATACGCGCGCTGGAGCGAGTTCGACAGATTCAGCGCAACTTTTTCGCCCCCCGTGCCCCTGCCCGGTTTCAACCTTCCTGAGGATTGGGAAAATACCAGTACCTTGCGATTCGGCAGTTTTTATAAACTCAACCAGAGCTGGGAAGTGCGCGGCGGGTTAACGATTGAAGAGACACCGATCCCGAGCGGAACTTTGAATCCATCGATTCCCAGCGCGGACCTACTAACGTTAAACGCCGGCGTCGGTTACAAATGGCAAAAATTCGGGATCGACCTGGGCTATATGGCGGTCTTTTATAAGACGAGAAAGGTGACAAACAACGAGCTGGAAGGTTTACCGGCGACAGGTTTTGCGTTTCCCGGCGCCCCTGGCAAAGACAAATACAAAACCTTCAACAACTTTGTCTCGATGTCGTTGAGCTTTAGATTTTAGCGGGACAAGTCGAGCCGGTGGGAAAAAACCACGTCTAGTGAAGCCGACTTCCCCTTCCGTCTTTCCCGCGAACGCGGGAATCCAGGTTGTTGTATCTATGCCCCTCCACCACCACACTGGATGCCCGCCTTCGCGGGCATGACGTACTTTCTTTTCGTCCAACGGCGAGAGACGTAAATCATCGCCGAATGAGAAATAAAACCTTGGCAGATGCGTACACCCGCGCTACGCTCGCCTCCCCGCCTTTGCGGACTTCTCAATCTTCACCCAGCTATCCCGCAGCGTCACCGCGCGGTTAAAAACCAAA
>Ga0214471_10004601_pt1 | contig 10651 bp, 10 predicted proteins | sample RVTome_5_FD_207665 | JGI IMG/M metagenome (GOLD analysis project Ga0214471, IMG submission 207665) | Soil microbial communities from uranium-contaminated site in the Upper Colorado River Basin, Wyoming, United States - RVT142D155 | ecosystem: Environmental > Terrestrial > Soil > Contaminated >... | reverse complement strand
TTCGTCGCCGGCGGCGTGCTCGAAGTGCAGCCCAACTGCGTCACGGTGCTGTCCGATACCGCCATTCGCGGCAAGGACCTCGATGAAGAAAAAGCCAATGAAGCAAAGGCCGCCGCCGAGGAAGCGCTGAAAAACGCCAAGAGCGACATCGACCTGGCCAAGGCCCAGTCCGAGCTCGCCGTCATGGCGGCGCAGATCGCCGCGCTGCGGAAGTACCGGCAAAAGAAGTAACTACCTTGGGGACAGATCTTTAGCTCTGTCCCCAACTGATCAAGCTTTGTGGGACAGACCAGAGGAGCGGAGCGATCTGCTCTGTCCCCGACCGATCAAGAGCGGGACAGTCCGGAAAAGCGGAGCGATCTGTCGCCGACTGAATACACAAAGTTTGAGCCCGGACAAAAAGAAGTCACGCTGTACCCTCGTCACTGCAGAATCCTCGCGGGACGGAGCAAAATAGCCGGGACCAACAATACGAAGCAAGCGGCCCTCGCCGCACCTGCGGGCAACCGCCCTCAAAACCCTTGTGTGCAAACGCAGGGGTTTTTGTTTTTGGCTTCAATCCGCTGAATCGGGCGGCGCGCGCAAGCCTGCCTATCGGAGCACCGGCTCGTCCGGCAGTTCGTTGGCATTGACCGCGCCGGCCTGCGCGGGGAAATGCGCCACCAGCAGGGCCGAGACTTCTTCCAGCGCCTGCGTCAGTCCGTCCTCGAAGCGGCCTTCGTGGAAGGCGGTACCCATCCGGGCGACGATGGCCTGCCACTCCTGCGGCGGCACCTTGCTGCTCAGGCCGCGGTCGGCCACGATCTCGATCGCGTGCTCGGCCAGCAGCAGGTAGATCAGCACGCCGTTGTTCAGCTCGGTATCCCACACGCGCAGTTTGCCGAACATCGCCAGTGCGCGTTGGCGTGGCGTGGCATCGCGCCACAGGTAGCTGATCGGCAGGCCGGCCTCGACGTACAGGCGAACCTCGCCGCTATGCCGTTGCTCGCTCGCCGCCACGCGGCGGGCGAGCCGCTGCGCCAACTCGGGCGGGATGGCCTTGCGGGTGTCCGATTCGTCCAGCCAGAGATGGCGCAGCATGCGCGCGAATCTTTTCGGCCAGCCCCGTTTGTCTGCCATCACCATTCCCCCGAAGCGCCGCCGCCGCCGAAATCGCCGCCGCCGCCCGAACCGCCCCAGCCGCCGCCACCGCCACCGCCACTCCACCCACCGCCGCCGCCCCCGGTCCATGGCCCGCCGCCCCAGCCGCCGCGGCGGCCGCTTCCCATGGCTGGAAGTGCGCCGGAGGCCATGGAAACCACCAGTGCGACGAAGGCGGCGATGGCAGCGACCACGATGCTGGACGTGACCAGCAAGGCGATCGTTCCGACGCCGGCGCCGGTGGCCAGGGCGCCCAGTTTTTTGCCCAGTGCACCCCTGAGCACCCGTGCCACGACCGGCACCGCGATGAAAAGGAAAATGGCCAGGTCCATCCAGTTGAAGCCCTCGCCACCGCCGCCGCGCTGTGCCGGCTGCTCGGGCTCGGGCAGCGCCTCGCCGGTCACGCGCGCGATGATCCGATCGGCCGCGGCATGCAAGCCGCCCGCGAAGTCGCCTTTGCGGAAGTTGGGCGTGATGGCCTCGTCGATGATGTGCTTGGCCGCCAGGTCGGGAATCGCGCCTTCCAGGGTCTTGGCCACTTCGATACGCACCTTGCGGTCGTCCTTGGCCACGACCAGCAGCAGGCCGTCACCGACGCCTTTGCGCCCGATCTTCCACTCGTTGCCAACGCGGTTGGCGTAACTGGCGATGTCCTCGGGCTGCGTGGTCGCCACCATCAGGAAGGCGATCTGCGAGCCCTTGCTCGCCTCGAACGCGGCGAGCTTGTCCTCCAGGCCTTTGAGCTGGATCGCGTCCAGCGTGCCGGTCTGGTCGATCACGTGGGCCGAAAGCGGCGGCACCGGCTGCAGGTTCTGGGCCCAGGCCAGCGTGGCCCAGGCCAAAAGCGCCCACAGGATCAGGACAGCCTTCCTCACAGCCTGTCATCCCAGGCTTGAGCCGCGATCCATAGTGGCTCACGCAGAGCGCCGCTCCAGTGACATGGATGCCGGGTCAAGCCCGGCATGACAACTCTCATCAAATCTCCGGACAGCAGTGGGCTTGACCCCGCACTGACAAGATACCAGTCGCCCCGGGCTTGACTCCGCACTGACAAGATCCCTGTCGTCTCGGGCTTGACCCTCAATGACAAGATCCCTGTCCTCCCGGGCTTGACCCGGGATCCATGAATTTCGGATCGAGCCCGCACCGGCGGACATCGCTACTTCTTGGCCCCGAAGTCCACCTGCGGCGGCACCGAAATCTGCGCCTCGTTCTGCACGGTGAACGTCGGCTTGGGATCGTAATTGAACACCATCGCCGTGAGGTTGGTGGGGAAGCTGCGCGCGAGCACGTTGTACTGCTGCACCGCCTGAATATAGCGGTTGCGCGCCACCGTGATGCGGTTCTCGGTGCCTTCCAGCTGCACGCGCAGCTCACGGAAACTCTGATTGGCCTTCAGGTCCGGATAGCGTTCCACCACGACCATCAGGCGGCTCAGCGCGCTGGACAGCTCACCCTGCGCCTGCTGGAACTTGGCGAACGCCTCGGGGTTGTTGATGGTTTCCGGCGTGACCTGCATGGAAGTGGCCTTGGCGCGCGCCTCGACCACCTTGCTCAGCGTGTCCTGCTCGAAGCTGGCCTCGCCCTTGACCGTGTTGACCAGGTTGGGCACCAGGTCGGCGCGCCGCTGGTACTGGTTGAGTACTTCGCTCCAGGCCGACTTGGTCTGCTCGTCCAGCCGCTGGAAATCGTTGTAGCCGCAGCCCGTGAGCGTCAGGGCCGCCAGGATCATGAGGAGCAAGCGTTTCACTATCTTCTTCCCTTCGGTGAGAGAGGCAACGGTAGCATAGATGGGATGCGTTCCGGCCCGATTCAAGTGCTGCAGGCGGCCCAGCGACCGGGCTCCCCCGAGCGCAAGCCGCGCCTGCTCATCGCCGGCGCGACCGGCGCGCTGGGCAACGAAGTGCTGCGCCGCCTGGTCGGCTTGGGCCGGTTCGAAAGCACCCAGGTGCTGGCTCGAGAGCCCATCACTCCCGCGCTGCGCGGCGTCACGGCCACCGTGGTGAGTTCCGGCTCGCCCTCGCAGTGGATGCCCACTTCGGCCGAGGCCGGCGTCATCCTGTTCGACCCGCCGCGCCTGTTCCATGACCGGGAGCGCGCACTCTGGACACCGGGTCCGGACCAGTTGCCGGACGTGGCGCAGTGGATGCGCCGCAGCGGCGTGCAGACGCTGGCGGTGGTGCTGCCGCATGCGCAGGGAACGCTGCCGGAAGCTCTCAAACGTGGCCTGGCCAGCCTCGACGAGCAGGCTGTCGCGGCGCTCGGTTTCGAGCGCCTGCTGCTCATCCGCTCGGCGCGCAAGCCAGGCGCAGTGAATACGCGTGAGCTTCTTCCCAGGCTCGCGCACTGGATGCTCTCGGTTGCCAGGTTCATGGTGCCCAGCAGTGAACAGCCGGTGCGGGCGTCGAAAGTGGCCGAACTGGTGGCAGTGGCCCTGCAGCTGGCGCCGCCCGGCATCCACATCGCGGCGCCCGAACTGGTGTGGCGCGCCGCCCAAGGTGACCTGCGCGAGACTGCGCGGCAGTGGCTGCACTTCTGAATCAAGGCAAAATCGCAGCACGAACCGTTTCATGCAAAAAAGCAAACTCCAGGCCGCCAATCTCGAAGGCAACGCAGACGATGTCGAAGCCGCGTTCTACGACGCGCTGCAAAATGGCGACATCGACCGGTTGATGGCCTGCTGGGCCGACGAGGACGACATCGTCTGCATCCATCCCGGCGGCCCGCGCCTGGTGGGGCCCGTGGCGATCCGTGCGGCCTTCGAATCCATGTTCACCAACGGCAGCATACGCGCCTGGCCCGAGCGCGCACGCAAGATTCAGGCGGTGGCCAGCGCAGTGCACAACGTGCTCGAGCGCATCGAGGTGCTGACGCCCGAGGGTCCGGGCCAGGCCTGGGTCATCGCCACCAACGTCTACCACAGGACGGCGCAAGGATGGCGCATGGTCGCGCACCACGCCAGCCCCGGAACCGACAGCGACATCCAGGAGGTCTCCGGCGATCCGCAGGTGCTGCATTGAAATGAAAGCTCCCCCCCGAAGCGCCTTCGGCGCCTCCCCCTCAAGGGGGCGCCACCAGCGGCCCGGCAAAGCCGGTTCCGCGGTGGCCCACGTATTTGTTGGCTTTCATTCGTCACGGGTTGCGCTTTGGCCTATGGAGCAACCCACAAACCCGTGAACTACACCGCGCCGTGGTGGTTGCCCGGCGGCAACCTGCAGACCATCTGGCCGGCGCTTTACGCGCGTCGCGTGTTCGGCGATCACCCGCAATACCGGCGCGAGCGGTGGGCCACGCCCGATGGCGACTTCCTGGATGTGGATTGGCTCGTGCAAGAAGATCGGCGTACCGCGGCTTCGACAAGCCCGCCCCGGACGGATGTTCCCATGCTCGTGCTCTTCCATGGCCTGGAGGGCTCCTCGCGCAGCCACTACGCCGAGGCTTTCGCCGATTTTGCGCGCGAGCGTGGCCTGGCCTACGTCGTGCCCCATTTCCGGGGCTGCAGCGGCGAGCTCAACCATGCGCCGCGTGCCTACCATTCGGGCGACCACGAGGAGATCGGCTGGATCCTGGGCCGGCTGCGCGAGCGGCACGGCGGGGCGATGATGGCCGTCGGCGTATCGCTGGGCGGCAACGCGCTGATGCGGTGGGCAGCTGAGTGCGGTGGCGAGGCGGCCAGGGCGACCGGCGCCGTGGCCGCGGTATGTTCGCCGATCGATCTGGCGGCGGGTTCGGTCGCGATCGGGCGCGGCTTCAACCGGATCGTCTACAACGGCATGTTCCTGCGCAGCATGAAACCCAAGGCCCTGGCCAAGCTCGGCCAGCACCCCGGCCTGTTCGACGGCGAGCGGCTCATGGCGGCACGCGACCTGTACGAATTCGACGACGTCTTCACCGCCCCCTTGCACGGATTCCGGAACGCTGACGACTACTATGCCCGCGCTTCCGCCAAGCCGCACCTTCACCGCATCCGCATTCCGGCCCTGGTGCTCAATACCTTGAATGACCCGTTCGTCCCGGCTTGCAGCCTGCCGGCCCGCCACGAGGTCGGGCCCCACGTGACGCTGTGGCAGCCGGCAGAAGGCGGGCATGTCGGCTTTCCCTACGGGGCCATGCCCGCGCATGTGAGAAAGATGCCCGAGGAGGTGGGCGGCTGGCTGTTGGCCGCGGCCGGGGCTTGATCCGGATGCCCGGAGTTCAGCGCGCCGTCGTCTTAACCGCGGACGCGGCTGGTAGCACGGCCACTGCCGCGGAAGCAGCGGGAGCAGTCGCCGGTAGCGGGACGGCGGGAGCGAAGGCCGCCGCGCCATTGGCAGCCGCCGCGGCAGCGTCGCTGCCGCCCGGCGGCCACGCCACCTCGGCCGCATTGCGCGGCTTGCCGATCGGCGCCGTGGCTTTGCCCAGGCGCACGGCCGCCAGGTCTTCTTCGCTGGGGTACTGGCCCATCAGCCAGTAGTCGAACACCCGCCGGGCAATGGGTGCCGCATAGGCGGCGCCGAAGCCGGCATTCTCGACGATCGCGGCGAGCGCGATCTTAGGGTCGTCGGCCGGCGCGAACGCGATATACAGCGCATGGTCGCGCTGGTGCTCTTCCATATTGCTCGCGTTGTATTTTTCCTTCTGCCCGACGCCCACGGCCTGGGCGGTGCCGGTCTTGCCGCCCGACAGGTAGCCGGCGCCGGCGAACACCCGGGTCGAGGTGCCTTGCTGGGTTACGCCCACCATGGCCTTGCGCACGATGGCGGCATGCTCGGGCTTGAAACCCAGGTCTTCCGGCGCCGCCCGCGGCAGCGGCACCTTCTTGTGAGTGACGGCGTCCTGGACGGCCACCACGATGTGCGGCTTGTGCTTGACGCCGTCATTGGCGATCACGGCGGTGGCCTGCGCCAGCTGCAGCATGGTGAAGCTGTTGTAGCCCTGCCCGATGCCCAGCGAGATGGTCTCGCCCGCATACCACTTCTGCTGCTCGGGCCGCTTGAAATAGCTGCGCTTCCAAGCCTGGCTCGGCAGCACGCCGCGCAGCTCGCCCTGCAGGTCGATGCCGGTGAACTGGCCGAAGCCCAGCGTCTTCATGAAGTCGTGCATCGTGTCCACACCCAGCTCGTTGGCCAGCGTGTAGTAGTACACGTTGCTGGACTTCACGATGCTGGTATGCATGTCCACCGCGCCCAGGCCGTGGTCCCCGTGGCTGCGGAACACATGGCCGCCGAAACTCCAGGAGCCCCCGTCGTGGATCACGTGGGTGGGCGATCTCTTGCCGGTTTTCAAGGCCGCCATCGCCATGAAGGGCTTGTAGGTGGAGCCCGGCGGGTAGGTGCCGCGCATCGCGCGGTTGAGCAGCGGCTTGTCGATCGACTCATTGAGCATCTGCCAGCTTTCGCTGTCGATGCCGTCCACGAACAGGTTGGGGTCGAATGTGGGTTTGCTGACGAAGGCCAGCACCTCGCCGGTCTTGGGGTCCAGCGCCACCAGCGCGCCGCGGCGATCGCCGTACATGTCCTCCACCAGCTTTTGAAGCTTGATGTCGATCGCCAGCATCACCGTGTTGCCGGGGGTAGCCGGGCGGTACGCCAGGCTTCGCACCGCGCGTCCGCCGGCTGAAGTCTCGACCTGTTCGACCCCCGCGATGCCGTGGAGCTGCTTCTCGAACGCCTGCTCCACGCCCAGCTTGCCGATGTATTCGGTGCCGCGGTAGTTGGCCTGGTCGTCCTCGTCCCATTCCTCCATGGCCTTTTTTTCGGCCTGGTTGACGCGGCCGATGTAGCCGACCACGTGGCTGGCAAGCTCGCCCCAGGGATAGTTGCGGAACAGCCGGGCCTTGATGTCGACTCCGGGGAAGCGATAGCTCTGGGCGGCGAAACGGGCCACCTCCTCGTCGGTCAGGCGGGTGCGGATCGGCAGCGAATCGATGCTCTTGGACTCCTCGAGAAGTTTCCTGAAGCGCCGCGTCTCGCGCGGCTGGATCTCGACGACTTGCGACAGCTCCTCGATCGTCTTGTCCAGGGAACCGGTCAGGCGGGCGGGCATGATCTCCAGCGTATAGGCCGAGAAATTGGTGGCCAGCACGATGCCGTTGCGGTCCAGGATCAGGCCCCGGTTGGGAACCACCGGCACGATCGAGATGCGGTTGTTCTCGGCCTGCTCGCGCAGGTCCTCGTGCCGCACCACCTGCAGGTAGACCAGCCGGCTGACCAGCAGCAGGAACGCCACCACGACGACGATGCTGGCCACCAGCACCCGCACGCGAAAACGCGCGAGATCGGCTTCGACATTGCGCAGTTCAGTCATGGGACTTTTGATCAGTTGCGGACAGGGCAACAGGCTCGCGCCGGCGCGCGGTGCTTAGTTGGTCAGTCCCGCAAAGCTTTTGATCAGTTGGGGACAGAGCAGCATGCTTGCGCTGGCGCGCGGAGCTTGGTTGGTCGGTCCCGCAAGGCTTTTGATCAGTTGGGGACAGAGCAACACGCCCGCGCTGGCGCGCGGAGCTTAGTTGGTCAGTCCCGCAAAGTTTCATAAGGGCCTATTCTCATCCGGGTCGGGTGCCATGCGCTGGGGCACCAATAACACCACGCTCACGACCGGCCACAGCAGCGCTTCGATCAGCGGGGTCAGGAAAACCGTCCAACCGGGAAAAATGCCGCCGGCCAGCATCCGCACGGCCAGCTCGATCGCATGGGCCGCCACGAAAAGCGGGAGCACCTGCACCGCCTGCGACGGTACGCTGAACCACAGCAGGCGCCGGTGGATCGTGATCGCGAAGTAGCTCAGCACGGTGTAGGCCAGCGCGTGCTGCCCCAGCAGCGCCGCCTGGTGCACGTCCATGACGAGGCCGAACATGAAAGCCGCGCCTATGCCCACGCGCAGGGGCTGATGCACGCTCCAGAACACCAGGGCCAGGGCCAGGAAGTCCGGCAGCCACGGCGTGCGGCCCAGCGGCAGCATGTCCGCGAGCAGCGCCAGCAGCAGGCTGCCCCAGATAAAGACGGGATTGGCCGGCAGCAGCAGCTGCTGCCCGGGACGCATGATCACTTGCGCACTCCTTTCCTAGCCGGCGCGGCGGCATCGTCCTGGCCGGGCCGGGGCAGCACCTGCGCCGAGATCGGTGCCAGCACCATGACATGGCGCGCTCCGTCCATTAGGGCCTGGGGCGAACAGGTGATGCGGGCAAAAGCGGAGTCGGGGCGGCGCTCCACCTTGGCGACGCGCGCCACCGGCAGGCCCGGCGGGTAGACGCCGTCGACACCGCTGGTGGTGAGAACGTCGCCCGGCTTCACGTCGGCGTTGCCGGCCATGAAGCGCAGCTCGAGCGCGCCGCCCTGCGATGAGGGATCGCCATACGCGACACTGCGTGCGCCGGTGCGAGCGTTGAGCACGGGAATCGCCTGCTCGCGGTCCGTGAGCAACGTGACTTCGCTCACCAGCGGGTACACCCGCGTCACCTGGCCGAGCACGCCCGATTCGTCGATCACCGGCGAGCCGGCCTGGATGCCCTGGGCCAGGCCCTTGTCGATCACGACCTTGCGGGTGTAGGGATCGGCCGCGTCGTACAGCACCTCGGCCGCCTGGCTGGGCGTGTTGACGCGTTCGCGCAACTCCAGGAGCTTGCGCAGCCGTTCGTTCTCCAGGGTGAGCTGCTCGACCTGGTTGGCGCGATGGGACTGCTGCGCCAGTTTGCGCCGCGCCGCTTCTTCCCATCTCTGGGCACTCTCGAGCGATTCGAAATACTGCGCGCCGTAGCGCACCAGCAGCACCGGCCGCATGGCCAGCCATTGCAGCGGGTACAGCACGGTGGCGACGACCGCCCGCAGGGGCTGGGCGACGCGAAAACGGGTGTCCGCGACCATGAGGAAAAGCGCCAGGGCGCTGCACACCATGAGCTTGGACACGGCCGAGGGGCCCTGCTTGAAGAAGGGCGGCGGCGTCCGGTCGAGGGTACCTAGTGGCATGGCCGATGGCCCTCCCTGCCCGTGTGCGGGAGGGAGGGAACTACTCGCTGGTGAAGATCGATCCGAGCCGCTCCATGCGCTCCAGCGCGATGCCGCAGCCGCGCACCACGCAGGTCAGCGGGTCTTCGGCCACGAGCACCGGCAGGCCCGTTTCCTCGGCCAACAGGCGGTCCAGGTCGCGCAGCAGGGCGCCTCCGCCCGTCAGCATCATGCCGCGCTCGGCGATGTCGGCGCCCAGTTCCGGCGGCGTGCTCTCCAGCGCGTTCTTCACGGCCGACACGATGTTGTTCAGCGGATCGGTGAGCGCTTCCAGGATTTCGTTGGAGGAAATGGTGAAGGAACGCGGCACGCCTTCGGACAGGTTGCGGCCCTTGACTTCCATTTCCTTGACTTCGCTGCCCGGAAAGGCCGAGCCGATGTTTTTCTTGATCGCTTCGGCGGTGGGCTCGCCGATCAGCATGCCGTAGTTGCGGCGGATGTAGCTGATGATGGCGTCGTCGAACTTGTCGCCGCCGACCCGCACGCTGCCCTTGTAGACCATGCCGCCCAGGGAAATGACGCCGACCTCGGTGGTGCCGCCGCCGATGTCCACCACCATCGAGCCCGAGGCTTCCGAAACCGGCAGGCCGGCGCCGATGGCGGCGGCCATGGGTTCCTCGATCAGGTACACCTCGCTCGCGCCGGCGCCCAGCGCCGATTCGCGAATGGCGCGGCGCTCGACCTGGGTCGAGCCGCAGGGCACGCAGATGATGATGCGCGGGCTGGGCTTGAAGATGCCGCGCGGATGGACCATCTTGATGAACTGCTTGAGCATCTGCTCCGTGACGGTGAAGTCGGCGATCACGCCGTCCTTCATCGGCCGGATGGCCTCGATGTTGCCCGGGACCTTGCCGAGCATGGCCTTGGCTTCGGAGCCGACGGCCTGGATGGTTTTCTTGCCCTGGGGCCCGCCTTCGTGGCGAATCGCCACCACTGATGGTTCGTCCAGCACGATCCCCTTGTCGCGCACATAGATCAATGTGTTCGCGGTACCCAGGTCAATGGCCAGGTCGGTCGAAAAGTACCGACGGAACGATCCGAACATCAGGAAGTCCTCTCGCGAGCAAGGCAGGCATGCGCGCCTGCCCTCGCCGCATCAATCATGTTATTTGGGCCGAAACCCGCTTTTTCCTGCAAATACCGGCGCTTTCGCGGATGTTGCGCTAAAGGCGGGATAATACCCGATCCCCTTCGAATAGCTGGTCCGTGCCGGGCCAAAATATCGGGTTTACATCTGTTTCGCCGCGCCTTTTCCCGCCATGGCATTGACCTCCCAAGACATCGCCCGAATCGCCAATCTCGCCAGATTGGAATTAAGCGCCGCCGAGAGCGAGCGCATGCTGACCCAAATCAACGGCTTCTTCGACATTGTCGAGAAGATGCGCGCCGTGGACACGGCCGGCATCGAGCCGTTGTCGCATCCGGTGGCGGCCTTCCAGGACGTCGCGCTGCGGTTGCGCGAGGACGTGGTGAGCGAGCAGAACCAGCGCGAGGCCAACCAGCGCAGCGCCCCCGCCGTCGACCGCGGG
>Ga0214471_10004600_pt1 | contig 10652 bp, 8 predicted proteins | sample RVTome_5_FD_207665 | JGI IMG/M metagenome (GOLD analysis project Ga0214471, IMG submission 207665) | Soil microbial communities from uranium-contaminated site in the Upper Colorado River Basin, Wyoming, United States - RVT142D155 | ecosystem: Environmental > Terrestrial > Soil > Contaminated >... | reverse complement strand
GGCCCCACGCGGTCCAGAGACTGCCCCGCGCACAGTAATAAGGGCCGGCCGCGAGCGCGCCGACGCCTCGCACGCGGCTGGAGTACGCGAGGTGCATCTGCACCGCCATGTAGCCGCCCGAGGAAACGCCCGAAACGGTGAAGCTCGATACGTCAGCGCCAAAGCCCCGCAGCGGCTCCGCCGCGACGCCGGAGGTACAGCAAACGACGAAAAGCAGCTTAACGGCCCAGGATCGCATGCGCGCAGTTGAGCCCCGCGGCGCCGGCGATGCCCGCGCCGGGATGCATCGCGGGGCCGCAAAGCCAGAGGCCCTGGATCGGCGTGCGGTAGTGCGCGAGCTCGGGCAGAGGCCGCATCCACAGCGCCTGGTCGAGGCTCAGCTCGGCGTGGTGCGGCTGGCCTTCGGGCCAGCCCTCGAATTCCTCCAGCTCGCGCGGCGCGAGCAGCTCGACGTGCTGCGGCTGCGCGTCGCCCCAATGCTCGCCGAGCAGGGCCTGAATTCTTTCTGAAAGACCGCGGCATTCGACGCCGTAGGGCGCGTACTGCACCAGCACTTCCATGCGATGGCGCTCGTCGCACGTCGCTTCCAGATACGGCTCGCGCGACACCCGGCCGTGCTTGGCGTCGTCGTAGGCACGCTCGAGGTAGTCGAGCGAAGGCGCGAGCGCCAGGGAGGTGAAGCCCGGCGAGCGGTCGAGCTCGAGCCGCAGGCGCGCCGCCACGCCGCGCCGGCGCACGTGGCGCAGCGCGCGCGCGAGCTCGGGGTCGAGCCAGCCCGGCTCGACGAGATCGAGCAAGGTGCGGCGCGGGTCGACGCTGCTCACGACGAGCAATGCCGCGAGCTCGCGGCCGTCCTTCAGGACCACGCCGGTGACGGCGCCGCCGCTCACCGAGATGCGCAGCACTTCGGTGTTCTGCAGCTCTACGCGCGGCAGCTTGCGCAGGAGCTCGAGGACGTTGGAGCGCGCCGGGCGGAACACGCCGGGCGGGCTGCCCACGTGGTGGTGCAGCAGCCGGAACGCGGTGCCGCCCGAGCGCGGTCCCTGCAGCAGGTGCAGGACGCCCGCAGCGCCGAGCGCGCCTTTCAGGGCATCGGCTTCGAACCAGTCGTCGAGCAGCTCGGCCACGGGCATCGGCAGGATGCGCAGCAGATCGGCGAGCCCGCGGCGGCCCAGGCGCCGGGCGCGCAGCGCGAATCCCGGGCTCAGCGGGTCCGGCGGCGGCGCCGCGTATACGGCTTCCAGGAAGCGCGCGAGGCGCGCCATGCGCTCGCAGAATTCCGGCCAGCGCTCGGCATCGTGCGGGCTCACGCGGCGGATCGCGTCCACGGTGCGCGCCATGTCGCGCCACAGCTCGAGCCGCCCGCCGCCCGGGAGCGGAAGCGCGAGCCACGGGTCGGGCCGCTCGGGCTCCAGGCCCTCGATTTTCAGCTCGCGCAGCACCTTCGGCGGGACCCAGCCTTCGTCGAGCGACGCGCCCCGGCGCTCGATCACCATCACTTCGCGCCCGGCGCGCGCGAGCAGCTGCGCCGCCACGAGCGCGTCGCTGCCGCCGCCGATGACGATCGCGCGGTTCACGCAGTCCCGAGGATCTGGAGCGCCGCGTTGCGGCCCGAGGCGCCCATGACGCCGCCGCCCGGATGCGTGCCGGCGCCGCACTGGTAGAGCCCGGCGAGGGGCGTGCGGTACTTCGCCCACGCCGGCACCGGCCTCAGGAAGAACATCTGCTGCAGCGAAAGCTCGCCCTGGAAGATGTTGCCCTCGGTGAGGCCGACGATGCGCTCGATGTCGGCGGGCGTGACCACCTGGCGGTGCAGGATCGCGTTCTTCAAGTTGGGCGCGTACTGCGAGAGCGTATCGACCACCGTGTCGCCGAGCGCCTCGCGGCGCGCGTCGCTCCAGCCGCCGTTCAGGTGGTAGGGTGCGTACTGCACGAAGATCGACATCACGTGCTTGCCCGGAGGCGCCATCCCCGGGTCGATCAGCGAAGGAATGACGATGTCCAGGTACGGCCGGGTCGAAATTTCGCCGTATTTCGCCTCGTCGTAGGCGCGCTCCAGGTAGTCGATGCTCGGGCTGATCGAGATCGCGCCGCGCAGGTGCGGCCCGCGCCCCGGCAGGCAGGTGAAATCCGGAAGCTCGCCGAGCGCGAGGTTCACCTTCGCCGACGCGCCGCGGAAGCGGAAGCGCCGGATCGACTCGACGAACGGCGCCGGCAGGTGCTTCTCGCCCACGAGCTGCATGAACGTGCGCCGCGGGTCGGCGCCCGAGATGACCCGCTTTGCTTTGATCTCCTCTCCGTTTTCGAGCACCACGCCGCGGGCACGCCCATACGAGACCAAAATTCTTTCTACTGGAGAATTACAGCGGATCTCCGCGCCCGCCGCCTTTGCCGCCGAGGCGATCGCGGCGCTCACCGAGCCGTTGCCGCCCTTGGCGAAGCCCCAGGCGCGGAACACGCCGTCGAGCTCGCCCATGTAGTGATGCAGCAGGACGTAGGCCGTGCCGGGCGAGCGCGGCCCGAGCAGCGTGCCGATGATGCCGCTCGCCGACTTGGTCGCCTTGAGGGCCTCGGTCTCGAACCACTCGTCGAGGAAATCCGCCGAGCTCATGGTGAGGAGCTTGGTCAGCGTGTTGAAGCGCCTCGGCCCCAGGCTGCGGAAGTGCTCCGCCAGGCGCTTCATGCCCATCAGCTCGCCGAACGAGAGCGAGGTCGGGTCCGGCGGCGCCATGGCGAGCAGCGGCTTCACCGCGCGTGCCATCTGGTGCAGCATGAGCCCGAATTCGTCGTAGGCCTCGGCATCGCGCAGCGAGTGGCGCGCGAGCTCGCGCCGGTTCTGGTCGTGGTCGTTCCACTGGGCCAGATAATCGGAGTTTGCCAATGGGGTAATCGTGCTTTCGAGGGGCAGGATGTGCAGGCCGTGGCGCGGCAGGTCGAGATCGCGGATGATCTCCGGCCGCAGCAGGCTGACGACGTACGAAAACACCGAGAAGCGGAACCCCGGGAACACCTCCTCGGTCACCGCGGCGCCGCCGACGCGCTCGCGCCGCTCGAGCACCAGCACCTTTCGTCCGGCACGCGCGAGGTAGGCGGCGCACACCAGGCCGTTGTGGCCGCCGCCGATGACGATGGCGTGGTAATCGGCCACGCTTGCGCTCCGGATCGAAGAAGGGCTTCTTGACGACCCGCGCCGTGGCGCGCTTGCGTCGATGCTCGACGGTGATCTCGATGTCGAGCTGCGTGCCCGGCTCTGCGAAGTGGGAACGCAAATGCGCGAGGGCGATGTATTTCTTGAGCAGCGGCGACCAGCCGCCGCTCGTGGCGTAGCCGGCCTGCTCGTTGCCGGCATAGATCGGCACGCTGGTGCGCCAGGCGCTCGCCGGCAGGCGCGTGGCGAGGCCGACTTCGGCGTAGAGGCGCTCGAGCGACGGCCAATCGATCTCGATGCCGACGAACTGCCATTGCGGCCCGGCGCCCGCCTGCGCGGCGAGCGCCTCGCGGCCGACGAAGCGCTCCTTCTTCAGGTTCACGGTCCAGCCGAGATCGAGCTCGTAGGGGCTCGAGGACTGGCTTTCGATGAGCGCCTTTCGGGCCGGCACGTAGTCGACGTCGATCAGCATCAGCCCGGCCTCGATGCGCGCCACGTCGAGCGCCAGCATGCCGGCGGGCACGATACCGTACGGGGTTCCTGCCTCCACCAGTGCATCCCAAATACGAATTGCTTCTTTGGCGGAAAGCCAAATCTCGTAGCCCAGATCACCGGTATAGCCGGTGCGGCTAATCGACACGGGCACACCAAAAAGCTCCGTCTCGGCAAGCCTGAAATACTTTAGCTCGACATTGCCCAGGATCGCGCGGGAAGCCGGCCCTTGCAGCGAGAGCGCGGCGAGCCGCTCGGAGACGTCCTCCACCGCGACCTCGAGGCCGGCGGCGTTGTCCTGCAGCCAGCGCAGGTTGGGCTCTGCCGCGGTCATGCGGAATTCGGTTGCGCCGAGGCGCGCGATGGTGCCGTCGTCGAGCACCTTGCCGGCCGCGTCGCACCACGGCGTATACGCGACCTGGCCCACCTTCAGCTCCTGGATATTTCTCGTCACCACATGATCAAGCAGCCGCGCGGCGTCCCTGCCGGTGATCGAATACTTGTAGAGCGGCGAGACGTCGAACAGCGCCGCCGAGCTGCGGACCGCGTGGTATTCGCGCTCGTGCGAAAGCTCGTAGGAGCTCGCCACGACGTAGCCCGCCCAGCGCCGCCAGGCATGGCTCGCGCAGAGCGCCGCCGTGCGCTCGTGAAAAGGAGTCGTCTTCAGCAAAAACTAGATCCGGACGCCGGTCTGTGCGTCGAAGTAGTGCGCGTGCTCCGGACGATAGCGTAACCCCAACTTGCCCGCGCGTGCGTCCACGGACGAATGCAGGCGCGCGGCAATGCGCGTGCCGTCGGTTCCCAGGTGCCCGTACACCAGCGTGTCGGCGCCCAGGGGCTCGATCAGGTCGATGTCCGCGACCAGCATGGCCTCGGACTGGGCGCAGGGCTCGAGGTGCTCGGGGCGGATGCCGAACAGGGTCTTGCGGCCGTCGCGCTCCTGCGCGATGAGGTTCATCGGCGGCGAGCCGATGAACGCGGCGACGAACGTCGTGGCCGGCCTGGCGTAGACCTCGAGCGGCGCGCCGATCTGCTCGGCCCGCCCGGCGTTCATCACGATCATGCGGTGGGCGAGCGTCATCGCCTCCACCTGGTCGTGGGTGACGTAGAGGCTCGTGGTGCCGAGGCGGCGATGCAGCGCCTGCAGCTCGGCGCGCATCTGCACGCGCAGCTTGGCGTCGAGGTTGGAGAGCGGCTCGTCGAACAGGAACACCGCCGGCTCGCGCACGATGGCGCGCCCCATCGCCACGCGCTGGCGCTGCCCGCCGGAGAGCTGACGCGGCTTTCTTTCCAGGAACGGCTTGAGCTCCAAGATGCCGGCCGCGCGTTGCACGCGCTGGTCGATCTCCGCCTTGGAAAAACCCTTGATGCGCAGGCCGTAGGACATGTTGTCGTACACGCTCATATGCGGGTAGAGCGCGTAGTTCTGGAACACCATGGCGATGTCGCGGTCCTTGGGCTCGAGGTCGTTGACCACCCGCGCGCCGATGCGGATCTCGCCCGCGCTGATCGGCTCGAGGCCCGCCACCATGCGCAGCAGCGTCGATTTGCCGCAGCCCGAGGGCCCGACGATGACCACGAACTCGCCGTCTTCCACCTCGGTGGTGACGCCGTGGATGACTTCGAGCTCGGCGTAGCTCTTGCGGACGTCACGGAACGATACCGCTGCCATTACTTCTCGGTCTCCACCAGACCCTTGACGAACCACCTCTGCATCAGAATGACCACCAGCGCCGGCGGCAGCATGGCGAGCAGCGCGGTCGCCATGACGAGGTTCCATTCGTTGGCCGCGTCCCCACCGACGATCATGCGGTTGATGCCGATGACCACGGTGTACATGCTCTCCTCCCCCGTGATGAGCAGTGGCCAGAGATATTGATTCCATCCGTAGATGAACTGGATGACGAAGAGCGCAGCGATGCTCGTCTTCGAGAGGGGCAGCAGCACATCCCAAAAGAAGCGCATCGGCCCCGCCCCATCCATGCGCGCCGCCTCGGCGAGCTCATCGGGTACCGTAAGGAAAAACTGGCGGAACAGGAAGGTCGCCGTCGCCGAGGCGATCAGGGGCAGCGTGAGGCCGACGTAGGAGTTCAGCATGCCCAAGTCCGACACCACCTTGAAGGTCGGGATGATGCGCACCTCCACCGGCAGCATCAGCGTGACGAAGATCATCCAGAAAAAGAAGTTCCTCAGCGGGAAGCGGAAATAGACGATCGCGAACGAGGCGATGATCGAGATCGTGATCTTGCCGATCGCGATTCCCAGCGCCATTACCAGGCTATTGAAGAGCATCTGCGAGACCGGAGCCTTCGACCCGGTGGTGGTCCCGGCCGCCAGCACCTGCGAATAGTTCGCCACCAGCTGGTCGCCCGGGAGGAGCGGCATCGGCACGGACATGATGTCCTCGATGCGCAGCGTCGAGGCAACGAACGTGACGTACAGGGGGAACGCGACCGCCAGCACGCCCAGGATCAGGACCGCGTGCGACAAGGCCGTGAGCCCGGGCCGGTTCTCTACCATCGGTCCATCAGTACTGCACCCTGCGTTCGACGAAGCGGAACTGCAGCGCCGTGAGCGCGATGACGATGAACATGAGGATCACCGATTGCGCGGAGGAGCCGCCGAGGTCGGCAGCCTTCACGCCGTCGTAATAGACCTTGTACACCAGGATCTGGGTCGCCTGCGCGGGCCCGCCCTGGGTCGTCGCATCGATCACGCCGAAAGTGTCGAAGAAGGCGTACACGATGTTCACCACGAGGAGGAAGAACGTCGTCGGCGACAACAGCGGGAACACGATGGTCCAGAAACGGCGGCCCGGACCCGCGCCGTCTATCGCCGCCGCCTCGATGAGCGAGCGCGGGATCGATTGCAGGCCGGCGAGGAAGAAGAGGAAGTTGTACGAGATCTGCTTCCAGACCGAGGCGATCACCACCAGCAGCATCGCCTGGTCGCCGTGGATGATCCAGTTCCAGTCGATGCCCAAGCGCTTCAGGACGTAGGTGACGACCCCGATGGAGGGGGCAAAGAGGAACGCCCATAGGACCCCGGCCACCGCAGGCGCGACGGCGTATGGCCAGATAAGCAGCGTTTTGTAGGCGAGCGCGCCGCGCAGCACGCGGTCGGCCATCGTCGCGAGCACCAGCGAGATCGCAAGCCCGAAGAATGCGACCAGCACGCTGAACACCGCGGTCGTGCGAAACGACGCGAGGTAGTGCTCGCTCGCGAACAGCGCCTCGAAGTTCTGCAGGCCGACGAACTGGGTGTGCAGACCGAACGGATCCTGCAGCTGGAACGAGAACCATGCCCCCTGCACCGCCGGCCAGAAGAAGAAGACGATGGTGACCGCGATCTGCGGCGCGAGCAGCGCGTAAGGCAGCCACGCCGAGCGGAAGACGACGCGCTTTTCCATTCCGCTCGGCGGAAACGGCTACTTCGCGGTGGCCTCGAACTTGCGCAGGATCTCGTTGCCGCGCTTCACCGCGTCGTCGAGAGCGGTCTTGGCCCCCTTCTTGCCCGCAAAAACCGCCTCCATCTCCTCCTCGATTACCTCGCGGCCCTGCACGAAGTTGCCGAAGCGCAGCCCCTTCGAGTTCGCGGTCGGCGTCTTGTTGGTGAGCTGTTTGATGGTGGTTTCCGCACCCGGCTCCTTGTCGTAGTAGCCGGACTTGCGGGTCAGCTCATAGGCCGCCATCGTGATCGGCACATAGCCAGTGCCTGTGTGCCATTCCATCTGGACTTCGGGCCGCGACAGGAAGGCGAGAAATTTGGCCACGCCCTTGTACTCCTCGGCCTTGCGCCCGGACATTACCCAGAGCGAAGCTCCGCCGATGATCGAGTTCTGCGGCGCACCCTTGACGTCGTCGTGGTACGGAAGGAAATGCGCCGACCAGTCGACCTTGCCGGCTTTCTTGATGCCGCCCTGCGCGCTCGCGCTGCCGGTAAACATCGCGCACTCCCCGCTCGAGAACTTGGCGTCGCCCTGGTTGGTGCGGCCGGCGTACGTGAACAGGCCCTTCTTCGCCATGTCGCCCAGCATCGACAGATGGCGCACGTGCAGCGGCGAATTGACGGTGAACTGCGTGTCGAAGCCGCCCATGCCGTTCTGCTTGGTGCCGATCGGCACGTTGTGCCAGGCGCTGAAGTTCTCGATGTGCACCCACGAGGGCCAGGCGGTGGTGTAGACGCATTCCTGGCCCGAGGCCTTGAGCTTCTCGGCGGTCGCCGTGAACTCCTTCCAGGTGCGCGGCGCCTTCGGCTCGAGCCCGGCTTTCTTGAACGCGCCGCGGTTGATGTAGAAGAGCGCGGTCGAGCTGTTGAACGGGAAGGAAAGCATGTTGCCCTCCAGGTCCGTGTAATAGCCCGCCACGGTCGGCAGATAGGCCTTCGGATTGAACGGCTCCTTGGCATCCGCCATCACCTTGGCCACCGGCACGATCGCGCCCTTGGCCGCCATCATGGTCGCGGTGCCGACCTCGAAGACCTGAAGAATGTGCGGCGCGTTGCCGGCGCGGAACGCGGCGATCGCCGCGGTCATGGAAACCGGGTACTGGCCCTTGTAGGTGGCGACGACCTTGTAGTCCTTCTGGCTGGCGTTGAACTTGCTGGCAAGCTCGTTCACCCTGTCCCCCAGCGCCCCGCCCATGGAGTGCCACCACTGGACTTCGGTCTGCGCGTACGCAGCCGGTGAAAACAGCACCGCGGCCGCAATGGTTGCGGCGAAGCTCTTCATGATCATTGATCCCTCCTTTAAGCCCAAGGTTATTCCACTGTGACCGATTTCGCCAAGTTTCTTGGCTTGTCGACGTCGGTTCCGCGCGCCAGCGCGGTGTGATAGGCGAGCAATTGCAGCGGCACGACGTGAAGGATCGGCGACAGGAGCCCGTAATGCTCCGGCAGCCGGATTACGTTCACCCCGGGGGACGAGGCGATGCGAGTATCCGCGTCGGCAAACACGTAAAGCTCGCCGCCGCGGGCGCGCACCTCCTGCATGTTGGACTTGAGCTTCTCCAGCAGCGTGTCGTTGGGCGCCACGGTGACCACCGGCATCTCACCCGTCACCAGGGCGAGCGGCCCGTGCTTGAGCTCGCCCGCCGGGTAGGCCTCGGCATGGATGTAGGAGATCTCCTTCAGCTTGAGCGCGCCTTCCAGCGCGATCGGGTAGTGCAGCCCCCGCCCGAGGAACAGCGCGTGCTCCTTGCCGGCGAAGCGCTGCGCCCAGGCGATGATCGAGGGCTCGAGCGCGAGCACGGCCCCAAGCGCCGTGGGGAGATGGCGCAGCGCTTTCAGGTGTGTGTTTTCATCTTGCAGTCGTCCGCGGAGCTTCGCCAAGGTCAAAGCCAGCAGAAAAAGCGCCGTGAGCTGCGTGGTGAACGCCTTGGTCGACGCCACCCCGATCTCTACCCCGGCATGCGTCAGGAACTGCAACCGGGTCATGCGCATGAGCGCGCTCGAGGCGACGTTGCAGATCGCGAGCGTCGTGGCCTGGCCCAGCGATTGCGCGTGCTTGAGCGCCGAGAGCGTGTCCGCTGTCTCGCCGGACTGCGAGATCACCACGACCAGCGCTTTCGGGTCGGGCACGCTCGCGCGGTAGCGGTATTCGCTCGCGATCTCGACGTTGCAGGAGATGCCCGCGAGCTCCTCGATCCAGTGGCGGGCGACCAGTCCTGCGTAAAAGCTCGTGCCGCAGGCGAGGATCAGGATGGATTTCGCGTCCCGGAGGGCGGATGCGGCTTCACTGCCGAACAATTCCGGTGTGATCGAGCCAACGCTCTCGAGGGTATCGGCGACTGCGCGCGGCTGCTCGAAAATCTCCTTCTGCATGAAGTGCCGGTAGGGCCCGAGCTCCGCGGCGACGCCGCTGGTTTTGACCGTTCGGACCTCCCGGGCCACCGCGCGGCCTTGCGCATCCACGACACGCCACTTCTGCTGGTCGATCGCGACGACGTCGCCCTCCTCGAGGTAGGCGATGCGCTCGGTGGTGCCGGCGAGCGCGAGGGCGTCGGAGGCGATGAAATGCTCGCCCTGCCCGACGCCGACGACGAGCGGGCTGCCGGCGCGCGCGCCGACCACCGTGCCGGGGCTCCTCTTCGAGACCACCGCGATGGCGTAAGCGCCCTTCAGGCGGCCCGCGGCGCGGCGCACGGCATCGGGAAGGTCGCCCTGGTCGAGGCTGTGGACGAGGTGCGCGATGACCTCGGTGTCGGTCTGGCTGTCGAAGCGGTAGCCCTTCGCCTGCAGCTCGGCGCGCAGCTCGTCGTGGTTCTCGATGATGCCGTTGTGCACCACCGCGATCTCGCCGCGCGAGACGATCGGGTGCGCGTTCTCGGTCACGGGCGCGCCGTGCGTCGCCCAGCGGGTATGGGCGATACCCGTGGTTCCGCGCGTTTCCTTGGTTTTGGCAGCGAGATCATTTACGCGCGAAACCGTTCGCACCAAGTCGAGCGCTTCCTTGTCCACGAGCGCCAGGCCGCACGAGTCGTAGCCGCGGTACTCGAGGCGGCGCAGGCCTTCGATCAGGACCGGGACGATGTCGCGCCGCGCCGCGGCGCCGACGATTCCGCACATGGGTTCAGGCCTTCTTCTTCGGCGGTTTCCAGCCCGGGATGGAAACCTGGCGGGCGCGCGCGACGGTGAGCTGCCCCGGCGGCGTGTCCTTGTTGATGGTCGAGCCGGCGCCGATATAGGAGCCGCGCGCGATGCGCACCGGCGCGACCAGCGTCGCGTCCGAGCCGATGAAGCAGTCGTCCTCGATCACGGTGCGGTGCTTCGCCGCGCCGTCGTAGTTGCAGGTGATGGTGCCGGCGCCGACGTTGACGCGCGCGCCGACCTCGCTGTCGCCGATGTAGGAGAGGTGGTTCGCCTTCGAGCCCGCGCCCAGGCGGCTCGCTTTCACCTCGACGAAGTTCCCGATGTGCACGTCTTCGGCGAGCTGCGCGCCGGGCCGCAGGCGCGCGTACGGGCCAATGCGGCAACGCTCGCCGACCTGCGCATCTTCCAGATGCGAGAAGGCGAG
>Ga0214471_10004599_pt1 | contig 10653 bp, 11 predicted proteins | sample RVTome_5_FD_207665 | JGI IMG/M metagenome (GOLD analysis project Ga0214471, IMG submission 207665) | Soil microbial communities from uranium-contaminated site in the Upper Colorado River Basin, Wyoming, United States - RVT142D155 | ecosystem: Environmental > Terrestrial > Soil > Contaminated >... | reverse complement strand
CCGGCCATGTCGCTATCATGCGGCCGATCCGCGAGATGGGATTGCTGGGGCTGGATCCTGTCGTGGTGAAGGGTACCGCGGTCGTGCCGCGCGATGCCTTCATCGCGGCGGTATCGCCGCGGCTCACGAAGCCCAACGGCCGCGACCTGGTCGCGCTGCGCGTGGAAGTGAAGGGACGAAACGGCCGTCGCGTCGCGTGGCAACTGCTCGACTACTACGACCAGGCGGCCGGTATCAGCGCCATGATGCGGACGACCGGCTACTCACTCGCCATCACGGGGGTGATGCAGGTGGACGGAAGGGTCAGCGCAGCGGGCGTCTACACGCCGGATGAGGCGGTGCCGTTCCAGGCCTACGTCGCTGAGCTGGGTCGCCGCGGAGTGGAGATTCAGGAAGTTCAGTAGCTCCACGTGGTCGCGAACGAGACCTCGGCGCCCTCGGTCCCCTTTCCTCCAAACAACGTCACCAGCGTGTTCCGCATCAGGGACAGAGCCACACCGCCGCCCATCGCCGAGTGCAGTCCACGTCGCGTGAGCCGCACTGATTCACCCGGGCCAAACACTCGGCCTGCGTCGTAGAAGGCGAACAGCTTGAGCTCGAACAGACGGGGTGCCCAGCGCACACCGTATCGGGCCTCGACACCCCCGACCAGCTTCCCGGGTCCGACGAACCGGCCGTCGTAATAGCCTCGCAGCGAGCGAGAGCCGCCCAGCGCCACGATGGGACCATCGCTCGTTTCCATCGTCAACTGGGCGCTGAGCGGAGGGGTCCCGGTCATGGACTCGGCCCCGAGCCGCGCCGCGAGAATCAACCGATCGAACGGATGGGCGTAGGCCCGCACGGTTGCGGTCGTCCGCGTGTACCCTCGGCCGCCGGCGACGAGCGCCTCGGCGAATACACCGCGGTGTGGGTCGGCCTCGAGATCGCGCCAATCAAACACGAGCCCCAAGCGTGCGACGGCGTCGCCGAACGGGTCGTCTGCGGGACGAACCGTGCCGGCGAGCCGATCACGCTGGAACACGGTCTCGCCGGGCAGTTCTCGGAACTCGGTGTGCTCGATGGATCCGCCGACCAGGATGCGCAGGGGGCCGGCGAGCTTCCGCTGTACGGTGAGTCGGGCGCCGCGGGTGCGGCGGCTGACCCGGTAGAAGTAGGAGCGGCCGGTCCCGATGCTGTCGCGGTCGTATGTGGTGTTGTTGCCCTGCCCGAAGTAGCCGAGTCGATTCGCGCGGTTGAAGCTGAGCGTGAGGCCGAGACGCCAGCCGTCCCAGTACGCGGGTGCCTGGGCGTCGACGACAATCGCGTAGCTCCCCTGCGTGCTCGCCCCCGCATCCAGCGCGATGCGGCCGAAGTTCGGCTCGGGGCGATCGGCAAAACCCATCGGACTCGACCAGTCGTAGTGCCCGGCGAACCAGAATCCGTCGACCGAGCTGTAGTACACGAACGGATAGAGGTGATCGACCCAGTTGTTCCGCGGATTCGGCTCTCCACCCGTCTGGGCGGCGAGCCCGGACGGAAGAAGCGCGAACAGCGCGACGCTCAGGTGCGCGCGAATAAGTATGCGGTGTCCCGGATTTTGGCTTCGGTTCCGTCGTGCGCCGCGTAGCGGCTCGGATAGATGGAGGCCGCGCCGAATTCGCCCCGCTTGTTCACCGCGTAGAAGTTCAGGCTGAACCTGGGCCGCCCCCGCGCGTCGATCAGCCGCGGCTCGGTCGCCGCCACGACGCGCTTCAAGGTCTCGAGGCACGCGTCGGTCGGTTTCATCCCGCGCCGCATGTGCTCGACCGTCAGGAAACCGCCGCAGACTTTGATGTTCGATTCGCCGCGGCCCGTCGATCCGGCGGCGCCGACGTCGTTGTCGCAGTACTGGCCCGCGCCGATGATCGGCGAGTCGCCGACGCGGCCGGGGATCTTCCACGAGAGGCCGCTGGTGGTCGTCACCGAGGAGATGTCGCCCTGAGGCGTCACGGCGTCGCAGTTGATCGTGCCCGTTTTCGGAATCGTCAGCTTCTCCTCGTCCGGCACGTCGATGAAGTTGTCGTTCGGATTCAGGTTGGCGCGCCACCGGAGCCAGGCCTCGCGCGAGTGCTCGGTCATCAGATCTTCTTCCTTATAGCCGTACGACAGCGCGAATCGCTTCGCGCCCTCGCCGACGAGGAAGATGTGGTTCGTGTACTTGAGGATCAGCTTCGCGATTTCGGACGGGGTCTTGATGCCTTCGAGACATCCGACGGCCCCCGCCCGCTTCGTCGGTCCGTGCATGCACGACGCGTCGAGCTGCACGACGCCGTCCGCGTTCGGCAGACCGCCGTAGCCCACCGAGTCGTCCTCGGGATCGAGCTCCTGGATCTTCACGCCTTCGACCACGGAGTCGAGCGTGTCCGCGCCCTGCATCAGCATGTCGAACGCTTTCTGCACCGCGCGCAGACCATTCGCGCTCGCGACGGCGACCGGTTTCGCGGCCCAGCGGGACACGGGCGGAAGCGGCCGCGGTGGTCGCATTGCATGTGGGATCGCCAGGACGGCGGCGGTCTGGAGGAAGTCGCGGCGCGACAGAGACACGGAGAGCCTCCGAAGTTGAAGAAGTGTTAGGGTTTTACCCACTCGTCATACGGCTGTCAACTTGCTATCGTTCCCACCCCGTGGAGCTTTCGCTCGTGGTCCCCGCGTATAACGAACGGGATAACCTCGCGCCGCTGCTCGCTGAAATCGCGGCCGCCCTCCAAAGCCGGACCTACGAGGTGATCGTCGTGGACGACGGCTCGACGGACGGCACGCTCGAGGCGCTCAAGGCGCTGCGGCAACAGTATCCGCAATTACGCATCATCGCGTTCGAGCGCAACGCCGGCCAGACCGCCGCGTTCGCCGCCGGATTTCGCGCGGCGCGGGCGCCGGTCGTGGTGACCCTCGACGCGGACCTCCAGAACGATCCCGCCGACATCCCGCGGCTCGTCGAAACGCTGCAGCGCTCCGGCGCGACGGCCGTGGCCGGCTACCGCGCGACGCGCCGTGACACCCCCTGGAAGCGATTGCAGAGCCGCATCGCGAACGGTGTGCGCAACCGGCTCAACGGTGAAGTGATCCGCGACACCGGCTGTTCGCTCAAGGCGTTCCGCACCGATGCCGTCCGGGCCTTGCCGTTGTTCGCGGGGATGCATCGCTTTCTCCCGACGTTGATCAAGATGCAGGGAGGCACGGTGACCGAAGTCGCGGTCGGGCATCGGCCGCGCAAGCATGGGGTAACCAAGTACGGCATGTGGAACCGCGTTCTGCGATCGCTGGTGGACGCCTTCGCGGTGCGCTGGATGCAGCGGCGCGCGCTGCACTATCGCGTGCGCGAGGAGGTCTGATGGGGGCGGCGGATGCCACGCACGAGCAGTGGCTCGTGCAGATCGATGCCGAGCTGGACGGCGAGCTGTCGCTGGTAGAGCGCGCGGCTCTGGCGAAGCACCTCGTGACGTGCGCCCATTGCGCCGGCGCGCGGGCGAGCCAGCTGGAAGTGCGGGTCGCGCTGGCGCGCTCAGCCGGCAATCCGCACGCGTTCGTCGTGCCGCGTCCCTCGATCCGCGGCGGCACGCTGGTGCTGTGGGTGGTCATCGCGTTAGCGACCGGTGTGCTGAGCGGATGGCTCGCGAACCGCCGCTGGGGCGGCCCCGGTGGCGGAACGCTCGAGGAGACGCGTGGGATTATTGTCGTTCAGTAGCGTCCTCCTGGCGGTGGCGGCGCTGCAGGGGCCGGGCACGCGGCTCACCTATCGGATTCGGGTCATCGAGCCCACGGCGGTCGCGCCGCGCGTGCTCGCCAGCGGCGCCGTCAGCGGCGCGCTCGACAGCGAGATGCGTCTCACCCTGCGAACCGACACCGCCGAGTTCGAAGCGCTCTTTCACCTCACGCCGATCGGAGACACCGCGAGCGTCGGCGCCGAGTTCTTCACGCGCCGGCTGGTCGGCCGCTCGCGGCGCGGGCTGCCGTTGTGGGAAGAGGACACGTATCGCCGCCTGGTGAGATTGGCGTGGAGTGATACGGCGCGCATCTACCCGTTTGGGTCGGGGCCGGGCGAAACCCGGAACGCGCGGCGCGGCGCCTGGGTCGAGCTCATCCTCGAACGCCAGTTCGCGGGAGGCGAGGGACGAGCCGCGGAACGGCTCGAACTGGCGGACTCGACGCACGACCTGCGGATCGAGGCGGTTGTCCGCCCGCGGCGCGCGCGCGTCATCCTCAACCTCGTCCGCGGCGACACGGTCAGCGGCCCCCGTCCGATGGATCTCGTGCTGGGAGAACCGCCGCGCGTCGTGCAGCTCGTGTTGCGCGGGCGCGCCACGACGCTGGTCGTGAGCGTCACGCGTCCCACGCCGGCCCGCACGGCCCGTGACCGGGCGATTGCGCTCGACGCCGACGTCATCTGCTTGCGAGTAGCGCCCTCCGGCGCAGCGCAGCCGTTCGGAACGGTCTGCGGGCGGTTGAACAACGTCGCGCGGCAGCTGCCGTTGCCGACGGGCGATACGCTGGCTGCGACGTTCGCCTGGCCCGGCGCGCGCTGATGACACGGAAGCAACGCCTCGATCCATCCATTTTTCACCTGCCCGTCGACAAGATGCGGGAAGGCTATTACTCCGACAAATACTTCGTGCGCGCGCGCGATCTGCTGCGGACAGACCGGCACCGGCCCCGCGTCACGATGCAGGTCTTCGGGAAGTCACACGCCTACCTCGGCGGCATCGACGAAGCGATTGCGATTCTGAAGCTGTGCGCCGAGCGCTGGGATGAGCTCGTGGTGCACGCGCTCTACGACGGCGACGAGATCCAGCCGTGGGAAACGGTCCTTCTTATTGAAGGGCCGTACGACGCGTTTGCGGTGCTCGAGACGCTCTACCTCGGCGTGCTCGCTCGCCGCACCCGCGTGGGCACGAATACGCATCAGGTGGTGGAGGCGGCCCAGCCGAAGGACGTGATGTTCTTTCCCGCCCGGCACGATCACTGGCTCGTGCAGACCGGCGATGGCTATGCCGCGCACATCGCCGGCGCGATCGGGGTCTCGACGGACGCGCAGGCGTCCTGGTGGGGTTCCGAAGGCATCGGCACGGTGCCGCACGCGCTGATCGCCGCCTACGGCGGCGACACCGTGCGCGCGTCGCGCAAGTTCTCCGAGATGACCGATCCATCGATCCGGCTGATCACGCTCGTCGATTTCGATAATGACTGCGTGGGTACGTCGCTCGCGGTCGCGCGCGAGCTGGGCGACCGGCTGTACGGCGTCCGGCTCGACACCTCGGAGACGCTGGTGGACAAGTCGGTCATCCCGCAGATGGGGACCTTCAAACCGACGGGCGTGAATCCGCAGCTCGTCAGGAACGTGCGCACGGCGCTCGACGCGCAGGGCTTCCAGCACATCAAGATCGTCGTGTCGGGTGGATTTACCGTCGAGAAGATCCGGCAATTCGAGGAGCAGGACGTTCCCGCGGATGTCTATGGCGTCGGGTCGAGCCTGTTCCAGGGCCGGTTCGATTTCACCGCGGACGTGGTCATGCTCGAGGGCAAACCGTGTGCGAAGGTGGGGCGCTCCTACAGGCCTAATCCGAGACTGGAACGGGTGACGTAGGGGCGCAGCATGGTGCGCCCCTACACCCATCGTTGGCCTTGCGCCCGTTCGGAGGCCTGCATAATTTTCCGCTCAAATGAATAATCATGCATCCATCCCGGTTGGCGTGCTGGGCGCGTCCGGCTATGTCGGTCAGGAGCTGCTGCGATTGCTGCAGGGCCATCCCGGCGCGACGGTCGCGTTCGCGACGGCCGAATCGGCGGCCGGCGAATGGGTTGACGGCGTCGAGCTGATCAAGGCCGACGACGCGCCGTGGCAGCAGGCGGAAATCATTCTGTCGGCGCTGCCACACGGCGTGTCCGCGCGCTACGTCCACGAAGCGCGGGCCGGCGGGAAGCGCGCCGTAGATCTCTCCGCCGACTTCCGGCTCTCGCCGGACGCGGTGTACGGGCTCACCGAATTCACCCGGCCGCGGCTGGCCGACGCCGATCTCGTGGCGAATCCCGGATGTTATCCGACCGCCGCGCTGCTCGCGCTGATTCCGCTGGCGCAGCTCGGGCTCATCGACCCGGCGCGCGAAATCATCATCGACGCGGCGTCCGGCGTCACTGGCGCCGGCCGCAATCCCAAACGCGAGCTGCTGTTCGGCGAAGTCGCCGAGGACTTTCGCGCCTACGCCATCGGCAACACGCACCGGCACCTGGCCGAGCTGAAGCAGTCGCTGGCGCGTGAAGGGGGATTCACCGGCGATCTCGTGTTCACCCCGCACCTGCTGCCCGTGAAGCGCGGCATCCTCGAGACCATTCATGTGCCGCTGACGCGGGTGCTGGATCAGTCCACCGCCGAAGGGCTGTACACGGCCACGTACGACCATGAGCCGTGCATTCAGGTCATGCATGGCACGCTGCCGTCGCTCAAGGATGTCGTGTACAAGAACCGCGTCGCGATCGGCGTCGCGGAGGTGGCCGACGTGCGGCGCCCGCGCCTGACCGTGATCGCCGCGATCGACAATCTGGTGAAGGGCGCCGCCGGCCAGGCGATTCAAAACATGAACGTGATGCTCGGGCTGCCTGAGACTGCGGGGCTCTCGTGTTAATTCACAGGCTAAAGCCTGCGCTCGGCACTGCATTGTCCTTAAGGACAATGTTTGCCGAGCACACCCTTCAGGGTGTGAACCAATCATGCTGACGGTGCGCGTCGTCAAGATCGGCGGCAACGAGCTCGACCGGCCCGACTGGGTCGCCGAGTGCGCACGCGCCCTCCAGGGCATCGGTCCGGCCGTCGTCGTGCACGGCGGCGGGCAGGCGGTCAGCGACTGGTCCCGGCGCCTTGGCCTGCCCGTCGAGAAGAAGGACGGCCTGCGCGTGACCACGCCCGAGATCGCCCAGGTCGTCGAGATGGTGCTCGGCGGGCCGATGAACCGGCTGCTCGTCAGCGCGCTGCGGGTGGCGGGCCTCGATGCCATCGGCCTGTCGGGCGTGGATGGCGGCCTGCTGACGGCACAGCCGCTCCAAAACGGCGTCGAGCTGGGCGAAGTCGGCGAAATCGTGAGTGTGCGGGCGTCGCTGCTGCAGAGCCTGCTGCTCGCCGGCCTGACCCCCGTCGTGGCACCCGTCGCTCCCTCGCTCAGCACCCCGATTCGGCCGCTCAACATCAACGCCGACCAGGCCGCCGCGGCGATAGCCGGGGCGCTCGGGGCGCAGGAGCTGCTCTTCGTTTCGGACGTGCCCGGGGTCGCGGTCGACGGCGTGACCCAGCCCACCCTTGCGGCCGCGGAAATTGAGCAGATGATTGAAGGAGGCGTCGCGACGGGCGGCATGGCCGCCAAGCTCCGCGCCGCCGCGCAAGCGTTGGGGGCGGGTGTCCGGGCCGTACGGATTGGCGATCTCGACATGTTCGAGCACGCCACCGCCGGCACCCGCCTGCTCGCGACGCCTCCGGCGGTGCAGCCCGCGTGACCACGCCCCCACCCCTGACGACATCCGACGCCACAGCACTGCTGGGCGTCTACGCGCGGGTCGGACCGCTCTTCGTTGCCGGTGAGGGGTCGGAGCTGATTGCCGAGGACGGCACTCGCTATCTCGACTTCGTCGCCGGCATCGCGGTCAACGCGCTCGGCTACAACAATCCCGTCTTCCGGGACGCCGTGCTGCGCGCGCTCGATTCCGGGCTCGTGCACGTCTCGAACCTGTTTCGCACCGAGCCGGGCGAGCGGCTCGCCGCTGAGCTGACCGGGCGGGCATTCCCTTCGGGCGGACACGCGTTCTTCTGTAACTCGGGCGCCGAGGCCAACGAGGGCGCTTTCAAGTTCGCGCGCAAATGGTCGAAGAAAACCGACATCGTCGCGTTCAGCGGCTCGTTTCACGGCCGCCTCTTCGCTTCGCTGGCGGCGACCGATCGCCCGGACTACCGCCGCCCCTTCGAGCCGCTCCTCGCCGGCGTGCAGATCATTCCGCTGGGCGATACCGAGGCGGCGGCGCGCGTTATCACGGCGGAGCGGACCGCCGCCGTCATCATCGAGCCGGTGCAGGGCGAAGGAGGCGTGCGCCAAGTAGCTGATGAGTTTCTTGTCTTCTTACGGGAACTTTGTACCAGGACCAAAACCGCATTGATTTTCGATGAGGTGCAATGCGGCCTGGGCCGCACCGGAACGCTGTTCGCGGCGGAGCCGTCGGGTGTCATCCCCGACATGTACACACTGGCGAAGCCGCTGGGCGGCGGCCTGCCGATGGGCGCGATCCTCGTGAATGGCACGATTGCCGCTACGCTCGCGTCGGGAGATCACGCCACCACGTTCGGCGGCGGGCCCTTCGTCGCGAGTGTCGCGCTCGATGTGGTGCGCACCATCGCCGACCCCGAGTTTCTCGCTGATGTGCGGGCCAAAGGGGATTGGCTCGGCGGGCGGCTGTCTCGGGTCGCGGCGCGCAGTCCGCGCGTGCGCGAAACGCGCGGCCGCGGACTGATGTGGGGCATCGAGCTCAACGACGTCGCGGCGCCGGTCGTCGCCGCCGCGCGCGAACGTCAGCTACTCGTACTCACCGCGGGGCCGAACGTCATTCGCATCGTTCCGCCGCTCACCGTGAGCCGCGAGGATCTCGAGCGCGGCGCCACGATTCTCGAAGGGGTGCTCGCGTGACGAGCTTGTCGGTCAAGACCGAAACCCGGCTGCGCCCGGCGACGCTCGCGGATGTCGCCGCGATGGAAGTTCTTATGGCCCCGTTCGTCGCGACCGGCGATCTGCTGCCGCGCTCGAACTACGACCTCTGCCGCCACATCAAGGAGTACGTGGTCGCGGAGACGCCCGATGGCCGCATCGTGGGAACCGGGAGTCTCAAGGTCTACAGCACCGGGCTTGCCGAGATCGCCGGCCTCGCGGTGCGCGACGACCAGCAGGGCCGTGGCGTAGGGAGAGCGCTCGTGGAGGCGCTGGTCGTGGACGCTCGGGCGCTGGGCCTGAACGAGGTGTTCGGCCTGACGCGCAAACCGCTGTTTTTCATGCGACTGGGCTTCCGGGTGGCCGAGAAGGAGCAGTTTCCGCTGAAGGTGTGGGCCGATTGCACCCGCTGTCCCCGCCAGCATGCCTGCGACGAGGTGGCCGTAGCGCTGACGCTGTGAGCCGTTGGGTCACTCGTAGCGCAGCGCTTCGATCGGGTCGAGCCGGGCGGCCCGCCGGGCCGGCCAGACGCCGAAGAACAATCCCACCGCGACGCTGAATCCCACCGCCAGCACGACGGCTCCGGGCGTGATCAGCACGGACCAGTCGTTGAGCGACGCCACCGCGCCGGCGGCCGCGATCCCGAGCGCGATACCACAGAACCCGCCCAGCACGCACAGCGTGATCGCCTCGGCCAGGAACTGCAGCAGGATCGAGCGGCGAGTCGCGCCCATCGCTTTGCGGAGCCCGATCTCCCGGGTTCGCTCCGACACGGAAACGAGCATGATGTTCATGATGCCGATGCCGCCGACGATCAGGCTCACCGCGGCGATACCGGCCAGCAGGTACGTCAGCGTGCCGCGCGCTTCCGCTTGCGCGGTGAGAAAGGCCGACCGATCGCGAATGCGAAAGTCGTTGGGTTCGTCGGGCCGCAGGCGGTGGGTCTGACGGAGCACCCGCTCGATGTCCAGCAGGGCGACGACCGTCGATTCGGGATGCAGCAGCTGCACGGTGATGCTCTGCAGCCGGTCGCTCCCGAAGATCCGGTACTCGCCCGTGCGGTACGGGATGTAGATGGTCTCGTCGGGATCGTCGCGGCCCGGCAGCTCGCCCTTGGGTCTCAGGATACCGATCACGGAGAAGGGGATGCCTCGAATGAGGATGTCGCGCCCCACGAGCAGCTCGGGCTCGGTCTCGAGCTCGCGGGGAATGTCGTCGCCGACCACCGCGACGCGGCGCCGCGCGTGATCGTCCGCGGCTGAAAAGAAGCGGCCGAGGGCGAGGGTGAAGCGCTGCACCTCGGCGAACTCCGCGGTGGTCGCGACAATGTCAACGTTGATGTTGCGATTGCCGAGCTTCACCTGCAGGTCGTTCCCCAGGCTGGGGACGACGGCCCGCAGTCCGCCTGCCTGGTGGGCGAGCGCCGCGGCGTCCTCGGTGGTCAGACTGACGCGCTCGCCGCGCGCGATCCCGCGCCAGTACGATTGTCCCGGGAAGATGCTCAGTAAATCCGTGCCGAGCGACTGGAGCTGGGTTTCCACCGCGTGCTGGGCCCCGCGGCCGATCGCGATCATCGTGATCACCGCCGCGACGCCGATCACGATGCCGAGGGTGGTGAGAAACGACCGCATCTTCGAGCTGCGCAGCGCCGCGAGCGCCACGCGCACAATTTCGAGCGCGCTCATTGCCCCAACGGCCCTCCCACCCGTTCGCGAATCTGCTCCTCGCGGCGCTGCTGCTCGGCCACCAACCCGGCGGTCGGCAGGATGTACACCGAGTCGCCGCGCTCCAGCCCGGAGAGCACGGCGGTGTAGGCGAAGTCGGTCAGGCCGGTGTGAACGCGCACGGCGCGCGGCGCGCCGTCCCGCTTGACGAACACGACGTAGTCGCCGCCGAAGAGCGCGCGGTTGGCGGGGAGCTCGTTCGGGCCGCCGCCTGCCGACGTTGTCCCGCGCCGCGC
>Ga0214471_10004598_pt1 | contig 10654 bp, 8 predicted proteins | sample RVTome_5_FD_207665 | JGI IMG/M metagenome (GOLD analysis project Ga0214471, IMG submission 207665) | Soil microbial communities from uranium-contaminated site in the Upper Colorado River Basin, Wyoming, United States - RVT142D155 | ecosystem: Environmental > Terrestrial > Soil > Contaminated >... | reverse complement strand
AGAGATCGATTGGCAGGAGATGGAAGGCGAGTCCTTCGTGGTGCGACTGGTGCTGAACGCCGAGGATCGTCGCGGGCTCTACGCCGACGTGATGACCGCGATCAGCGGAACGGGAACCAACATCCGCCGCGCCGACCTGCACACCAAGGACGGGTCCGCCTTCGGCACGGTCTTCGTGGAAGTGGACAACCTCCCCCACCTGGACAAGGTGTTGAAGGCGATGAAGCGGGTGAAGGGGGTCACGAACGTGGAGCGGCGGGAGGCGATGACCTAGCACCCTATGTCCTACTGGATCCTGAAGACCGAGCCTTCCACGTACTCCTTCGCCGACCTGGTGGGGGACAAGCGCACTCGTTGGGACGGGGTCTCGAATCCGGTGGCGCTCAAAAACCTCCGCGCGATGCAGCCGGGGGACGAGGTGATGATCTACCACACCGGCGACGAGAGGGCCGCGGTCGGACTCGCTTCCGTGGTGTCGGCTCCCTATCCCGATCCCAAGGACAAGAGCGGCAAGCTCGTCGTGGTAGACCTCGAGGCCGGCCCGCCGCTCGATCGGCCGGTCGCGCTCGCCGCCATCAAAGCCGACCCCACCTTCAAGGACCTGGCCCTGGTACGGCAGGGCCGGCTTTCCGTGGTGCCGGTACCCCCGGCCCAATGGAAGAAGCTCAAGGCGATGGCGGCGCGCGGTTGAGGCCGACCTCCGATCCCTATAGTGAAATGGTGAACTGGTAGCACTCGCTGTCGAGAACCACCGTGCCTGTCAGGTCCTCGATCACCCGGAAGTGGATGTCGAACTCCGAGCCCGGAGGGAAGGCGCTGAGCGAACGCCATAGCTCAGCCCGTCCGGTGCCCTTGTCGTCGGTCACGATCGCCATCGGGGTGAGCCCGGCGCCCAGGGTCAGCCACGCCGTCCCGGTACAGGCGTCATCCACGTTCGTGTCCACCGCCCGCTGCAGCCGATAGCTGGTGTTGGGCGCGAGGTCGCGGACCCAGGTGTCGAGGAAGACTACGAATTGATCGTCGTTCGGCTGCCGGAATTTGACGTGGCCGAACCCCTGCCCGCGCAGAATGACCTCGAGGTTGAAATTCGGGGTTTCAGGTCCCCAGGCCGGTGAGACGCCCGCGGGCGCCGTGGGGTCCACGGCTTCGCCGGCGCAGGCGAGTAGTCCCAGGAACAGGATGGTCGCGATGTGACGCGGATACAGACGCATACTTCCTCCGAGGGTGAGGGGATCCTGTTTCGGGTGCCTGGCCCCGAGCGCCAGACGCGAGGTTCGCCTGGCGAGGCCCTCTGCCGGGGCTACATTCGAAACGGACCAGGAACCTGCTCAGACCCTAGCGCCCGTCGGTGATCCAGCCGTGATGCAGCCGTGATCTACCACCTCCGCACCCTCGGCGGGGTTGATTTGCACGCGCCCGATGGCCGCGAGGTGCGGTCCATCCTCGCGCAGCCCAAGCGGTTGGCCCTGTTGGTCTACCTTGCCCTCGCCAGCGCGCACCGGTACCGGCGTCGAGACACGGTGGTCGGATTGTTCTGGCCGGAGCTGGACCAGGAGCACGCCCGCGGAGCGTTGCGGCAGGCGCTCCGGTTTCTCCGGCGCGAGCTGGACGACCGGCTCATCGTGACGCGGGGAGAGGATGAGATTGGTCTGGATCCCGGCGTAGTGCGGTGTGACGCGCTCGCGTTCGCGGAGGCCTGCGAAGCGGGGCGCGCCGACGAGGCGTTGACCATGTATCGGGGTGACTTCCTCGAGGGGTTCTTCGTCTCCGACGCCGCCCCGGAATTCGAACAGTGGTTGGACCAGGAGCGCACCCGGCTCCGGCAACTCGCGTCCGCCGCGGCGTGGTCGGTCGCGGAGGAGCGTCGGGGCAGCGGTGATCGCGCGGGCGCTTCGGCGATGGCACGGCGGGCGGTGGAGTTCGTCCAGGATCATGAGGGGGATTCCAGGCGGTTGATCGCCTTCCTCGACGGCCTCGGCGACCGTGCGGCGGCACTCGCTGTTTACGAGGACTTCGCCCGCCGGCTCAAGAGGGACTACGACGCGGAGCCGGCTCCAGAGACGCAGGCCTTGATCCAGGCCGTGAAGGATCGAACCCACGCCCGAGCGATGACACCGACCGATGAGGAGCGAGTGCCCTGGGTGGCACCGGGAGCCCCGCCGCGCGAGCGTGGAGCGCGCCATCGCTTCCGGCACCGCCCCCGGTGGGCACTCGCTGTTTTCGCCCTCGGGGGCCTGTTCGCTCTGGCCGGGTACCTGGTGGGCTTCCGGGTCTTCCGTCTAGGCGCTGACCGCCCTCTCTCCGTCGCGGTGCTCCCGCTGGAGGACCTGAGTGGCGACACGACGCAGGCCTACGTCGCCGAGGGAATGACAGATCAACTGATCACCAACCTGGCCCAGGCGCGCGGACTCCAGGTGATCAATCGCCGCACCATGATGGAATACCGGGGCTCCACCAAGGCGCCTCGGGAAATCGCCCGTGAGCTGAAGGCCGACGCAGTCGTCCTCGGCGCCATGCAGTGGCTGGGCGACACCGTGCACATGACCGCTCAGCTCACCCTGGCAGGCGAGGACCGCGCCGTGTGGGCCCAGAACTACCGGGGGACCCGCGGCGACCTGCTGCGAATGCAGGGGGAGATCGCCCGCGCGGTGGCGCAACGGATTCGAGGGGCTTCGGCGCCCGCACAGGCGGGAACGTTCTCCGCCGCACGACCGTTCGACCCGGAGGCGCTCGACCTCTACATCAAGGGGCGCTTCTGGTGGAACCGGCGCGGCCAGGGTTTGCTTCGGTCGATCGAGTTCTTTGACCACGCGCTTCAGCTCGACCCCACGTTCGCACTGGCCTATTCCGGCATGGCCGACGCGTACGTTCAACTCGGCTACGGCGGCTTCCTGACGCCGAAGGATGCGTTCCCCAAGGCGCGTGAGGCAGCCCGGCGAGCGCTGGTCCTCGACTCGACCCTCGCCGAACCGCACGCTGCGCTTGGCTACGTTCACATGTACTACGAGTGGGACTGGACCGCCGCGGACCAGCAGTTTCGCCGCGCGCTGGAGATGAACCCCAGTTATGCCACGGGACACGAGTGGTACGGTCTGTTTCTCGCCGCGATGGGCCGCTTCGACGATGCACTCACCCACGAGCGCCGGGCCCAGGAGCTGGATCCCCTCTCCACTGCGATCGGGGCGACGGCCGGATGGGTGCTGCACTACAGCGGCCGCGATAATGACGCGGCCCGCGAGCTCAAGATCGCGCTCCGGGGGAATCCCGAGTTGGCGATCGCACGTCTCTATCTCGGAAGGGTATACCAGGCGCAGGGCCAGCTCGATAGCGCCCTGGCCCAATACGGGGCGACCGGCCCGCTCCGATCCTGGGTGCCCACGGTGGCTGGCGAGGGCTCCATCTACGGACAGATGGGGCAGCGGGGGCATGCTCTCGGAGCCCTGCATCGGCTGGACTCGATGTCCAGAACGCAATACGTGACCGCGTACGCCATGGCGCTGGTTCACACCGCATTGGGCAATGCGGACAGTGCCTTTGTGTGGCTCGATCGAGGTGTGGAGGAACGCACCCACTGGCTCGTGTGGCTCAACCGGGACCGGCGCTGGTTGCCGCTCCGGTCCGACCCCCGGTTCGCCGCCCTGGTCGAGAGGGTGGGGTTGCCGGAATGAGGCGGGCGCTCGCGGCGCTTGCGCTCCTGACCGCACCGCTTCCGGCGGCGGCGCAGCTGCCGGAGGTCGGTCGAATGGCACCGGATATCCAGCTCAATGTGCTTGGCGGTGGTCGCGCCCGCCTGGCGGAGCTCCGGGGCCGTCCGGTCGTGGTCAACTTCTGGGCGTCTTGGTGCACGCCCTGCCGCTCCGAGCTGCCTGCCATTATCGAGGCGTATCAGACGCATCGGGAACGCGGGCTCGCGGTGCTCGCCGTCAATCTGACTGACCAGGAGAAGCGGAGCGACATCCAGCGCTTCGTCGCGGAGCTGCAGATCCCATTCCCCGTCCTGCTGGACGAACGGGGCAGGACACGCCGACGTTACGGTCTGATCAGTCTGCCGACCACGGTGTTCGTGGATTCGGCCGGACTGGTCCGTGGGGTCCATAGCGGGCCGATCACTCGCCGGGAGCTCTCCCGGGGCCTGGCCGGCATGCTCACCGTGCCCTGAAAGGCCCGGATCACGGCGCCGTCACGCTCAAATCACGCATCAGGCCCATGCTTGCAGTCGGTCCTGAGCGCCTTGGGCGAGGGAGGGTGTATGCGACAGCAACGGTGCACGATCGGGTGGCGTCGGTTCCTGGTGTCGTTGGGCATGGCGATCGGGTTCCTGGCCGCTCCGCGGGAGGCGTTCGGGCAAGGCTGAATGCCAGTGCGCTTCACGTCCCCCAGTTTGGGCGGACAGCGGGAAAGCTTCTTCCAGGCGGGCGAGTGGCAGGTCGGTGCGGCCTTCCGGCGGCTCTATGCCAGCAACTGGTTCGTAGGGACCGAGAAAAACGAGGCCGCGGCGCCCTTCGGCCAGCCGCTCTACCTCAACATCAACTCGCTCGACTTCAGCGTCACCTACGGGGTGACCGACCGCCTCAGCCTCACGCTCACGCTGCCGTTCTCCTACGGCAGCCATTCCCGGTTCTACGCGGACCAACAACGTCACGTGGTGGACGCAGGGGGACTCGGGGATATCAGCCTGATCGGGAACGCTTGGCTCCTCCAGCCTGCCACGCATCCGACCGGCAACCTGGCGCTCGGCATCGGGGTGAAGACCCCCACCGGCAGCAACGAGGTCATCGACAACTTCTATAACGCGGACGGCTCGGTCGGGGAGCGGGTCGTGGACCAAGCGATCCAGCTCGGCGATGGCGGCTGGGGGATCATGCTCCAGGCCCAGGCCTACCGACAGGTGGTCCCCCGAGTGATCGCCTACGTGAACGCCGCCTATTTGTTAAGCCTGCGGGAGCACACCAACGTCCCTTCGCCGCTTTCCGGGGTGCTCCTCGCTGTCCCGGACGTCTATTTCGTGCGGGCCGGGCTGGCCTCCGCAATCCTCCCGTCGGTGGGGTTGGCGGCGAGCTTAGGTGCGCGGCTCGACGGAATTCCCCTCCGCGACCTCGTCGGGGGCGGCGACGACTACTTCCGGCGGCCGGGGTATACGCTCTATCTCGACCCGGGTGTGTCGCTGCGGCGGGGACGGAACGAAATGACGCTCAGCATCCCGCTCCGGCTGCATCAGAATTTCAAGCAGAGCCTGATCGATCGCCAGCGGGATTTCCGGGGCGGAGGGGACCTGGCCGACTACCTCGTCTTCGCCGCGTACAGCTACCGCTTCTGAGGTCGGGGTGATCCAGCCGCTCGAAGGTCTCCAGGCATCGCTCGAGGGTCGGTACACGGTCCTCCGGGAGGTGGGGCGAGGTGGGATGGCCACGGTGTACCTGGCGGAGGACTGCAGACACGCCCGGCCGGTCGCCCTCAAGGTTTTGCGACCCGAGATCGCCCAGAGCCTCGGGGCCGCGCGGTTCCTGCGCGAAATCGAGATCGCCTCGCAGCTGCAGCACCCGCACATTCTCGGGTTGCACGACTCCGGCCTCGCTGACGAGGGGACTGGACAGCCGGTGCCCTACTACACGATGCCGTTCGTCGAGGGCGAGTCGCTACGGGCTCGTTTGGATCGAGAGACCTACCTCCCGCTCGACGAGGCGCTCCGGATCGTCCGTGAGGTCGCGGAGGCCGTCGACTACGCCCACGCGCGCGGCCTGGTGCACCGGGACATCAAACCCGAGAACATCCTGTTTTCCGAAGGCCACGCCGTCGTCGCGGACTTCGGCATCGCCAAGGCGACCACGGCCGCCGACCAGGCCCGGCTCACGGAGACCGGCCTGGCGCTCGGAACGCCCCACTACATGAGTCCGGAACAGGCGGCCGGGACGACCGGACTGGACGGACGGACCGATATCTATGCCCTGGGCTGCGTGCTCTACGAGATGCTGGCGGGGCAGCCGCCCTTCACGGGGCCCACGGCGCAGGCGATCGTGGCGCGCCACCTGGTCGATCCGGTGCCGAGCCTGCATACGGTGCGCGATACTGTGCCACTCGGGGTCGAGCACGCCATCACCCGGGCCATGGCCAAGATTCCCGCCGACCGGTTTCCCACCGCCCGCGCGTTCGTCGAGGCCCTCGAGCGGACGGAGCCGGAGCCCACCCCGGCCGGGCGCCGCCGGATGGTCCGGGTTGGCGCCGTTGCCGCGTCGTTTCTTGGCCTTCTGGTCACCTTCGGGATCTGGGTCGCCCGGGGGCGAAGCACGGAGCCCGCGGGGCTGGGCGCGATCCGCTCGCTAGCCGTGCTCCCGATCGAGAATCTCACCGGAGATACCACCCAGCTCTACGTGGCCGACGCGGTCACCGACCAGTTCATCACTGATCTCGCCCAGATTCGCTCGGTCAAAGTCATCGCCCGCACCTCCGTGATGGGTTACCGGGGAACGACCAAGACCACTCGGGAGATCGCCCGCGAGCTCGGGGTCGACGTGGTCCTCACCGGCGCCCTGCAGAGGGTTGGGGAGGAACTGCGCATCTCGGCCCAACTCAGTTCCGGCGCGACCGGGCAGGCGCTGTGGGCTCGGAGTTACGACGGCGTGGTCCGGGACATTCTGCGGTTACAGAGTGCTGTGGCGCAGGCGGTGACGCAGCAGATCCGCGTCACCCTCACTACGGACGAGCAGGGCCGGCTCGACGGAGCCCCACGGGAGGTCGATCCGGCAGCCTACGATGCCTATGTCAAGGGCCGTTACTGGTGGAACCGACGAGGGGAGCCGAATCTTCGCACGGCCGTCGGCTTCTTCCAGCGGGCGCTGGAGCTCGATCCGACCTACGCCGCGGCGTATTCCGGGCTGGCGGACTCCTACGTGCAGCTCGGTTACGGTGGCTACGACGCACCGGCACAGGCATTCCCCAGGGTCAAGGCCGCGGCGACGCGGGCGCTGGAGCTCGACCCCAGGCTCGCGGAGCCTCACGCCTCCTTGGGGTTCTACAGTCTCTACTACGAATGGGACTGGGCCGCGGCGGAACGGGAGTTCCAGACGGCGTTCTCCCTGAACCCGAACTATGCGACCGCGCACGAGTGGTACAGCCTCTTTCTCGCCGCCATGGGGCGCCTGGAGGAGGCGCAACGCCAGGTCCGACTCGCGAGCGAGCTCGATCCGCTCTCGGTCCCCATCGCCAGCACTGCGGGGTGGATCGCCCACTACAGCGGCAAGCAGGAGGAGGCGGAGCGTCGGTTGAGGGACGCCCTCACCATGGATTCGCTCTACCCGATCGCGCATCTCTATCTCGGCCGGGTGTACCAGGCCCAGGGCCAGTACGACGCCGCCCTGGCCGAGTACCAGCGACTGGGACCATTGCTCACCTGGGTTCCGACCGTCGCAGGCATGGGATCCGTAGAAGCGGCGATGGGGCGTCGCCGAGGTGCCGAGCAGGTACTCGCCCACCTGGACTCGATCGGCCGGACCCGCTACGTCACGGCCTATGGCATCGCCCTGGTGCACACGGCGCTGGGGGACAACGACCAGGCGTTCGCATACCTCGACCGGGCCGTCGAGGAGCGGACCCACTGGCTGGTCTGGCTCAACCGGGATTTCCGCTGGGCGCCCTTGCGGGCGGACCGGCGGTTCCGCGACCTCGTCCGGCGGGTTGGTCTCCCGTCCTGACGCGGCCGTGGCAAGGAAGCCATCCCTCCAACCTTCTGATCCCAGCGACCCGAGGACGCGCCGCCACCTCCCTGAGGGACGCGGTCGAGCAGTTCACGAATCGGTGTGGAGCCGAAACCGGACAGGGTGACCATGGCGTGACCCCGCCTTCTGGTGTATCCGGTTTGGGCTTCTGCGGAACGCCCGGAACGCCCGTAGCTTTCTCCAGGGCCCCGAAGGTCTCCCGAAGTCTCCGCTATATTTCCGACCATGGCGAGCCCCAACTTCACTGTCGAGGCCCCGTTCGACCCGGCCGGCGACCAGCCGCGCGCCATCACCGAACTCAGCGGCGGACTCCGCCGGGGCGACCGTTACCAGGTCCTGCTCGGTGTGACCGGGTCGGGGAAGACGTTCTCGCTCGCCCACGTCATCGCCGATCTGGGGCGGCCCACGCTGGTCCTCTCCCACAACAAGACGCTCGCGGCCCAGCTCTACGGCGAGCTCAAGCAGTTCCTCCCCCGGAACGCGGTCGAGTACTTCGTCTCCTATTACGACTACTACCAGCCCGAAGCCTACGTCCCGGCCACCGACCTCTACATCGAGAAGGACGCCTCCCGGAACGAAGACATCGAGCGGCTGCGCCTGCGCGCCACGTCGAGCCTGATGGAGCGGGACGACGTGGTGATCGTGGCTACGGTGAGCGCGATCTACGGGCTCGGCGATCCGGTGACCTACCGCGCACTCATGCTCACGGTCGAAGCCGGCGAGCGTCGAGCGCGGGACGAGATCCTGGCCGATCTGGTCGCCATCCAATACCGGCGGAACGACGCGGCCTTCGAGACCGGAACGTTCCGGGTCCGGGGCGACACGATCGAGATCTATCCGGCCTACGAGGAGCAGGGAGTCCGGATCGAGCTCTGGGGCGACCTGGTCGAGCGGATCACCAAGATCCACCCGCTGACCGGCGAGACCATCGTCCAGCTCGAGCGCTGCGCGATCTACCCGGCCACCCACTTCGTCACTGAGCGCCCGACGGTCGAGCGCGCGGTCAAGCTGATTCGAGAGGAGCTGGCCGTTCGGCTGGCCGAGCTCCGACCCCAGGGCAAGCTCCTCGAAGCCCAACGGCTCGAGTCGCGAACCCTGTTCGACATCGACATGCTGCTCGAGGTCGGGACCTGTCCCGGTGTCGAGAACTACTCGCGTCACCTGACCGGCCGCCGGGAAGGCGAGCGGCCAGCCTGCCTGCTCGATTATTTCCCGCCCGATTTCCTGGTCGTGGTCGACGAGTCACACGTGACCCTGCCGCAGCTGGGCGGGATGTACAACGGCGACCGGGCCCGAAAGACCACGCTCGTCGAGTACGGCTTCCGGCTCCCCTCGGCGCTCGACAACCGACCGCTGCGGTCCGACGAGTTCATGCGCCTGGTGCCGAGGATGATCTGCGTCTCGGCCACTCCCGGCGACGCCGAGCTGGCGCTGTGTCAGGGCCTCGTGGTGGAGCAGATCAACCGGCCGACCGGGTTGGTGGATCCCGAGGTCGAAGTGCGGCCGGTGCGGGGGCAAGTGGACGACCTGCTCCACCAGATCCGGCTCCGGGTGGAGCTGCAGGAACGGGTGCTGGTGACCACGCTCACCAAGCGCATGTCGGAAGACCTGACCGATTACCTCCAGCAGCACGGTGTCCGGGTCCGCTACCTCCATTCCGACATCGACGCGATCGAGCGGGTGGAGATCCTTCGCGGCCTCCGGTTGGGCGATTTCGACGTGCTGGTCGGCATCAACCTGCTCCGCGAGGGCCTCGATCTGCCCGAGGTATCCCTGGTTGCGGTCCTCGACGCCGATCAGGAGGGCTTTCTGCGCTCGGATCGCTCCTTGATCCAGACGGTCGGCCGGGCGGCTCGGAACCTGAACGGTAGGGCGATTCTCTACGCCGATGCGATCACCGGCTCGATGCGGCGGGCGCTCGACGAAATGGACCGGCGTCGGCGGCTCCAGGAGGCCCACAACGCGACGCACGGGATCACCCCGACCTCGATCATCAAGTCGTTGGAGCAGACCCGGCTCGCAACCCGGGTCGCCGATGCTCGGACGGAGAGGCCGACGAAGCGGGAAGCCCCCCGAGTGGATCTTCGCGACCCGGCTCAGCGCGAGGCTTACATGAAGGCCCTCGAGCGGCAGATGAGGGAGGCTGCGGCCAACCTGGAGTTCGAGCTCGCCGCCCTGCTCCGCGACCAGCTCAACGACCTGCGAGCCGCTGGGGCGCCTAACGTGCGGCGACCCGGGCACCCGGAGCGCGCCGGCTCGCGGTGACGAGAGAGGGCGCGCTCACGGCCAGCCAGCTCGGCGACGCGGCGGCCGCGCTGGCCCGAGACCTCCCCCGGGGCGCCGTGGTGTGGCTCCAGGGGGAGCTTGGCGCGGGGAAGACGACCTTCGCGCAGGCTTTCGCGCGCGGTCGCGGCGTCGCGGTGCCGGTAACGAGTCCCACGTTCACGCTGGTCCACCGCTACGACGGGCCTGCCGGGCCCCTCTATCACGTGGACTGTTACCGATTCCGCGCGCCTGACGAAGCGGCCGATCTCGATTGGGAATCGCTGACCGCCGGCGATGCGCTGCTGGTGGAATGGCCCGAGCGCGGCGCGCCGTGGATCCCGCACCCGACTGTGCGCGTGCTGCTCGGCCACGTCGATGATCCGGAGCGGCGCACGGTGGGAATCATGGCCGGAGCCCCAGCATGACGGCCGACATTTCGGAGCGGGTCTCGGTCGGGCTCGAGACGGCGACCAATCGGCTGAGCGTCGCCGCCGCGCGAGGCGGGAACACCGACCCGGTGGAATTCACGCTGGAGGGCGCGCGGCGGCACGCCGGCGCCCTCCTTCCTCTCCTCGAGCGGGCGCTCGCTGCACTGCACGCGGCGCCGGCCGACATCGGTCTCGTGGCCGTGAGCGACGGACCAGGGAGCTTCACCGGTCTTCGGGTCGGCGCCGCGG
>Ga0214471_10004596_pt1 | contig 10655 bp, 7 predicted proteins | sample RVTome_5_FD_207665 | JGI IMG/M metagenome (GOLD analysis project Ga0214471, IMG submission 207665) | Soil microbial communities from uranium-contaminated site in the Upper Colorado River Basin, Wyoming, United States - RVT142D155 | ecosystem: Environmental > Terrestrial > Soil > Contaminated >... | reverse complement strand
ACGACCAGACAACTAGACGTCTATCTCACACGACGGCAGGCCGGCACCCGAGGCCTTGCGTCTCCGGTCTGGTCGTGCCATATGGTCTCACTCATTCGATGGCCCCCGCACGGAGTGCCAATGACCCAGCGTTGGCTCGACCCCGGTCTGTTCCTGGCGCTTGCCCTCGCCGGACCAGCCACCGCACAGATGACCGCGCCGAATCCCTACCGCGCTCAGGACGGCGTGTGGGGCAAGCTGCCGGCCGGCCGGGCGTGGGGGGCCACCAGCGCGGTCTGGCCGTCGGTGGACGGGCGGCGGATCTGGGTGGGCGAGCGGTGCGGCGCCAACACCTGCACCGGCTCCGCGCTCGACCCCATCCTGCTCTTCGACGCCGAGGGCACCCTCGTCCGGACCTTCGGCGCGGGCCTGATCGCCTGGCCCCACGGCCTGTTCGTGGACGCGCAGGACAACGTCTGGGTCACCGACGCCGTTGGCTTCGGCGCCGAGCCGCCCGGGCTCGGTCACGTCGTCCTCAAGTTCAGCCCCACGGGTGAGATCCTCCTGACGTTGGGCCGGAAGGGGCAGTCCGGCCGCGGTCCGGACACCTTCCGGAAGCCGTCGGCGGTGCTGGTGGCACCCGATGGGAGTATGTTCGTGGCCGACGGGCACGACGCCGATGGCAACAACCGCATCGTCAAGTTCTCCGCGGACGGCCGCTACCTGAAGGAATGGGGCGGCACCGGCGCGGAGCCCGGGGAGTTTCGCGATCCCCACGCCCTCGCCATGGACTCCCAGGGCCGCCTCTTCGTGGCGGATCGCGGCAACAGCCGGATCCAGATCTTCGACCAGGAGGGCGCGCACCTCGCCACCTGGACCCAGTTCGGCCGGCCGAGCGGCCTGTACATTGACGGCAACGACGTCCTCTACGCCACCGATTCCGAGTCGAACACGCGCCGGAACCCCGGCTGGCGGCGCGGCATCTACATCGGGAGCGCCCGGACCGGCTGGATCTCGGCCTTCATCCCCGATCCGGAACCCAACCCGGACGGCTCGTCCACGAGCGGCGCGGAAAGCGTGGCCGTGGACGCGGACGGCAACGTCTACGGCGCGGAAGTGGGGCCCAGAATGCTGCGGAAATACCTCCTGATGAACCGATGACACGCACGCCCTGGCTGCTCGCGATGATCCTGGCCGGCCCGCTGGCCGCGCAGGACCGGCCCGCCGGCGACTGGAGCTGGTGGGGGGGCAACCCCCACGCCACGCGCTACTCCCCGCACGCGCAGATCACCGCGGAGAACTTCGCCACCCTGGAAACCGCGTGGGTCTGGAGCGGCGACAACTTCGGGCCCGAGGCCGCCGCGCTGCTGCGCGCCACGCCCATCTACGCCGAGGGCAAGCTCTTCACCGTCGCCGGATTGCGCCGGACCGTCGTGGCCCTTGATCCCGCCACCGGCGAGACCCTGTGGATGTTCCGAGAGCCGCCCACCCGGCGGTGGCGCGACTCGATGCGGAAGGACTACGGCAAGGGCGTGGCCTACGACGTCGTGGACGGCCGCGGCCGGATCTACGTCGTGACGCCCGCGTTCTTCCTCCACGCACTGGACGCCGGGACCGGCCTGCCGGTGGCCGGCTTCGGCGTGAACGGGACGGTGGATCTCCTCGACGATCTCGGGCCCTGGCCCCACGACCGCGACGACGGCTATCCGCCCGAGGTCGGCTACATCACCAGCTCCTCGCCCCCGATCGTGGTCAACGGCGTGGTAGTCGTGGGCAACTCGCACGAGCAGGGCTACTACCAGACCCGCAGGGAAAACGTCCCCGGCAACATCCTCGCCTACGACGCGAAGACGGGGAATCACCTCTGGACGTTCAACGTGATCCCCGGGCCGGGCGAGTTCGGTCACGAGACCTGGAAGTCCGACGTCTGGAAGGTGACCGGCAACGTCTCCTCCTGGGCCCCGCTGTCGGCCGACCCCGAGCGCGGCATCGTCTACGTCCCCACCGATCCGCCCACGATTGACTACTTCGGCGGGCATCGCGCCGGCGACAATCTCTTCGCCACCAGCATCCTGGCGCTCGACGTCCGGACAGGACGACGGATCTGGCATTACCAGACCGTGCATCACGACATCTGGAACTACGACAATCCGCACGCGCCGCAGCTCGTGGACCTCACCGTGGCGGGCCGCCGGATCCCGGCGCTCGTCCAGGTCACCAAGCAGGGCTGGGCCTACGTCTTCAACCGGGAAACGGGCGTGCCGGTCTGGCCCATCGTCGAGCGGGCGGTCCCGCAGTCCGACGTGCCGGGCGAGGTGACGTCGCCCACGCAGCCGTTCCCCACGCGGCCGGCGCCGTTCGAGATGCAGGGCATCACCGAGGACGACCTGATTGACTTCACCCCGGCGCTCCGCGACAAGGCGCGCGCGAGCATGGCCCGGTTCCGCCTGGGACCGCTGTTCAATCCGCCGGCCGTGCGGGGCGCCAAGGGAATCGACGCGGCCGTGCATTGCCCGGGCGCCAACGGCGGCGCCAACATCCCCGGCGGGGCCGCCGTGGATCCGGAGACCGGGATACTCTACGTGGCGTCCACCAAGGGCTGCAGCGCCCCGCGGCTGGTACCGGGGACGAGCGTGGACTCGGCCTCCAACGTGCAGTGGGTGTCCGTCGGTCCGGGCGGCCTGGGCGGCGTGGAGGGGCTCCCCATCCTCAAGCCGCCGTACGGCAGGATCACCGCCATTGACCTCAACACCGGCGACCACCTCTGGTGGATTCCCAACGGCGACACGCCGGACGACGTGACGAACCACCCCGCGCTGCAAGGCGTCACCGTCCCCCGCACCGGCGCCCGCGCGCACGCCACCGCACTCGTCACGAAGACGCTGCTCGTCTACGGCGAAGGCCGCGGCGGCCGCCCCCTGCTGCACGCCGTGGACAAGGCCACGGGCACGGAGATCGCCACCGTGAGCCTGCCTGGTGCCACCACGACCGCGCCGATGACGTTCCTGCACGAGGGCGCGCAGTACATCCTGAGCGCCATCGGCGGCAGTCCCGGGGGCGCGCTCGTGGCGCTCCGCCTGCCGCGGTAACCGGGCATGCTCCGTTCCGCGGCTCTCGTGCTTGCCGGCCTTGGCCTCCTCACGTCGGGCGCGTGGGCCCAGGACCCGCCCCCCCCACCGCCGGACACGACGCCCCTCTACTCCGCCGCCCAGGCGCGGCGCGGACAAGCGCTCTACGACAAGCACTGCGTCACCTGTCACTCGGCCACGACGCACACCGGGGCCGCGTTCCGGATGGCGTGGGACAAGCAGTCGGTCTACGAGATGTGGGAGCAGATTCGCACCACGATGCCGCTGGACGGCCCCGGCAAGCTCTCGCCGCGGGAGTACGCGGACATCGTCGCGTACATCCTCAAGCTGAATCGCCTGCCCGCCGGCCCCGCCGATCTCCCGTCCGAGCCGGATGCCTTGCGGCCGCTCGTGATCCGGGTGCCCAGGCCGGGGGGCTGAGCGTGGACCGTCGCCGGTTCGTCACCCAGACCGCCGCCGAGCTGGCGGCGCTCGCGGTGGCCGGATGCGGATCCGGCCGGTCGAACCGGTCGGCGCCCATCGTGTTCCCCCCGCCCGCGCCCGCGCCGCCGCCTTCGGGCCACGCGGAGCGGTACGACTTCGCCGTGATCGGGGCGGGCGCCTTTGGCGGCTGGACGGCACTCCACCTCCGGCAGCGGGGGGCCGCGGTCGTCCTGATAGACCAGTATGGACCCGGCAACTCGCGGGCGACCTCGGGCGACGAGACCCGCGGCGTCCGGAGCTCCTATGGGGACCGCCCCCACGGCCGCCTGTGGATGCGGTGGGCGCGTCGGGCCATGGGCCGATGGAAGCAGTTCGACGAGGAACAGCGGGACCACATCGGCGGCCAGCTCCTCTTTCCCACCGGTGACATCATCTGTCGGGAGGAGGAAGAGCTGTTCACCACCCGCACGCGCGAATGGTGGAACCTCGAGCGGATTCCCCACGAGGTGGTGCCGGTGGACGAGGCGCGGAAGCGGTGGCCGGTGGTGGATTTCACCGGCATCACCGTCGTGCTCCACGAACCGGACGCCGGGGTCGTGCGGGCCCGGCGCGCGTGCGAGGCCGTGGGGTTCGTGTTCACGCGGCTCGGCGGCCAGGTCCGCATCGGGTACGTCACGCCGGCCGAGGTGGAGGGACGCCGCCTCGGTGCGGTCGCGTTCCCCAACGGCGACCGCATCGTCGCGGACACGTTCTGCTTTGCCCTGGGCCCGTGGATGCCCAAGCAGTTCCCCAGCGTCCTGGGCAAGCTCATGAACCTGCCGGTGGGCCACGTCTGCTATTTCGCCACGCCGCCCGGCGACAGCCGCTTCACCTATCCCAACCTCCCGAGCTGGAACTTCCGCGGCGTCACCGGATGGCCCGCGCTGGTGCCCGACAACCGCGGGTTCCGGGTGCGCAGCGGCGGTGAGCGCGCGTTCGATCCCGACCTGAGCCAGCGCATCGTCCCCCCGGAAAGCATCGAACGGAACCGCGCGGTGCTCCGAGCCCGCTTCCCGCTGCTCGCCAACGCGCCGCTCAGCGAGACGCGCGCCTGCCACTACGAGTCGAGCGCCACCCGGAACTTCCTGATTGACCGGCACCCCGACTTCGACAACGTGTGGCTGGCCGGCGGCGGGTCCGCCGAAGGCTTCAAGTTCGGGCCCGTCGTGGGCGAGTACGTGGCCGGGCGCGTGGTGGGGGAAGAGGGGGACGCGGAGTTGGCGGAGGCGTTCGGGATTCCGGAGGACGGACCGGACCCGGCGGGTGAGGAGGAGTGAGCGAAACTACCGTATAACTACACGTTACACGTTACACTACGGAGCCCCATGACCCACCCCACCGACCGCCTCTCCACCTCCCTCTCCGATCGGTATCGCATCGAGCGCGAGCTTGGTGCGGGGGGGATGGCCACGGTCTATCTCGCCCACGACGTCAAGCACGACCGCAAGGTCGCGCTCAAGGTCCTCCGCCCTGAGCTCTCCGCCATCCTCGGCGCCGCGCGGTTTCTGGCCGAGATCAAGACCACCGCCAACCTCCAGCACCCGCACATCCTCGGGCTGCACGATTCCGGGGAAGCCGACGGCACCGTGTTCTACGTCATGCCATACGTCGAGGGCGAATCCCTGCGGGACCGCCTGAACCGCGAGCGGCAACTGCCGCTGGACGACGCGATCCGGATTGCCCGCGAGGTGGCCGACGCGCTCGACTACGCCCACCGGCACGGCGTGATCCACCGCGACATCAAGCCCGAGAACATCCTGCTGCACGACGGCCGCGCGCTCGTGGCGGACTTCGGGATCGCGCTGGCGGTGAGCCGCTCGGACGGCGGCACCCGCATGACCGAGACGGGCATGAGCCTGGGGACGCCGCACTACATGAGCCCCGAACAGGCCATGGGCGAGCGCGAGATCACCGCCAAGAGCGACGTGTACGCGTTGGGCTGCGTGGTCTACGAGATGCTCACGGGCGAGCCGCCGTTTGCCGGGCCCACCGCGCAGGCCATCATCGCGCGGGTGCTCACGGAGGAGCCGCGGAGTCTCACGCTCCAGCGTCGCACTATTCCGCCCCACGTGGAGGCGGCGGTGGTCCGGGCGCTGGCCAAGCTCCCTGCCGACCGGTTCGGGAGCGCGGCGCAATTCAGCGAGGCGCTGGCCAACCCCGCCTTTGGCGCCACCACCGCGTCCGCCGCCACGGCCATGTCCGCCGTGCCCACCGCCCGCGGCCGCCGTGCGTCCGCCGCAACCGCTGTGATTGCAGGGATTGCCGTGCTTCTGGCCGGGCTGGCCGCCTGGGGTTGGCTTCGCGTCCGCGCCGCCGAACGCCAGCCCGCCGCCTGGCAGTATGTCTCGCTCGGCGACAGCGTGACGCTCGTGACGGACTACCCGGCCATGGCGCTGTCGCCGGACGGCTCCATGCTGGCGTTCAAGGACAACCGCCAGAACGGCCGGCTCTGGGTCAAGCACCGCGGCCAGCTCGACCCCACGCCCGTGCCCGGGACCGAACGGGCGCAGAATCCCACGTTCTCCCCGGACGGCCAGTGGATCGCGTTCGTGGCCGACGGGCGCCTGAAGAAGGTGCGCCCGACGGGCGGCGCCACGGTCACGCTCGCCGACTCCGCGGCCATCGGGTACGGCGGCGCCGCGTGGCTCGACGACGGCACGCTGGTCTACGCCACCGCCAGCCTGGCCGGCCTGCGCCGCGTGAGCGCCACGGGTGGCTCCAGCACCGTCGCGCTGCGGGATACCAACCTGGCGGGCGGCGGCATCGGCATGCCCGTCCCGCTCCCGGGCGCGCGCGGGGTGCTGTTTCAGCTCTGCTCCTCGGGCTGCGTCTCGATGGCCATCCACGTGCTGGACCTGCGGACCGGGCTCCAGAAACCCCTGCTCGAGGACGTGGCCCAGGCTTCGTATCTGCCCATGGGGCGCCTGCTCTACGTCCGGCGCGACGGCGTGGCGGTGGCGGCGCCGTTCGATCTCGAGCAGCTCGAGATCACGGGCGAGGCCGTGCCCGTCCTCGAGGGCGTGGACGTCCGGGCGCTCTCCGGGTTTGCCCTGCTCACCTGGTCGGCCTCCGGCTCCGTCGTCTACGTCCGGGGATCCGGGGCACCGTCCACGGACAACGTCGTGGCGCGAGTGGACCGGGCCGGCGCCATTGCGCCCATCGACACTGCCTGGTACGGGGAGTTCAACTCCCTCGCGCTTTCGCGGGACGGCCGGCGGTTGGCGGTGGGAATGGGGGCGGGCAGCGGCCTCAACATCTGGATCAAGCAACTGGACCGGGGGCCGTCCACTCGGCTCACGTTCGGCAATCGGGACCGGCGCCCGGCCTGGTCCTACGACGGGCGCCTCGTGGCGTTCATCCGCGACAGCGCCAGCACCAGCGCCGTGTACGCGCGCCCGGCGGACGGCAGCGGGCCCGACCGGCTGGTGGCCCAGCTCGACCGCCTGGTCCAGGAAGTCACGTGGTCGCCCGACGGCCGCTGGATCGTGGTGCGCACGGACAACACGATGTCGGGGGCCGGCGACCTCGTCGCGGTGAGCACGGGCGACGACTCCGCGCCGACGCCCGTGGCGGCGAGCCCGTTCACGGAGCTGCATCCCGCCGTCTCCCCCGACGGGCGCTGGCTGGCCTACACCTCCAACGAGTCGGGCGGCAACGAGGTCTACGTGCGCCCGTTCCCGGGGTCGCACGCCGTGCGCTGGCAGGTCTCCAACGGCGGCGGGATGGCCCCGGTCTGGTCGCCCACGGGACGGGAGCTGTTCTTCATCGGCGCCGACGGCCGGCTCGTGGCGGCGCAGGTGCAGGGCGGCACCACGTTCACGGTCACCGGACTGAGGACGCTGTTCGACGCCTCGAACTTCGCCATCGACAATTTTCACCAGTCCTATGACGTGGCGCCGGACGGCCGGTCGTTCGTGTTCCTGAGCCCGCGGCGCCTCACCGAAACGAGGGGCATTCGGATCGTGTGGGGGGAACGGTGGTTTGCGGATGTTGCGGCGAGGGTCCGGCGATGATGACAACCGTGCAGCGTGCAGTGTGCAGGGTGCAGCGGGACCCGCCCTGATTAGCAGGTCCGCTGCACCCTGCACGCTGCACGCTGCGCGCTTCCCTATCGCGCCACGATCGTCTCCGCCAACACCCCCAACCGCTCCCCCCAGTACGCCTTCGACCGTTCCACCGCGGCCCGGTCCTTCAGCTTCATGTGCTGAATGGCCACCGCGGTCTTCGCCTTCCCCTTGGGCGTGAAGTAGGCCTGCACGATCGTGCCGTCGTCCCAGCCAAACCGCACGGTCTTGTCGGGAGTCGCGATCCGGACGGTGACCTTCACATCGAGCCACCGCTTCCGGAGCCGCGCGTCGCGGAACGCCCGGTAGAGGCTCGCCACCGGAACGGCCATCGTCTTGCTCTTGCTGGCCTCGTAGGCGCCGTCGCGGCGCTGGCCGATGGCCCGGAGGCCGCGGATGCGCTCGTAGCCCACGGTCACGGCCTGCGCCCACCAGCCGGGGATCTCGTATTTCTCGCGGACCAGTCTCGCAATCTCGCGGTGCGGCAGCTCGGCGGCGCCCAGCTTGTCCAGCGCGTAGACCCAGCGGTCCCACGCGCACCCGGTTTTGGCTTTGACGGTGTCGTTGCTCATGCCCGCGAGGCGCGCAAAGTCCGCGGGTGCCGGTGACGCCGGGGCGGCCGCCGGACGACTGGCGGGCTGCCTGAGGAGTTGGGCGCGGGCGGAGGTGTAGGATTCGCCCGTCTTCTGCATGCGCGTCCGGATCAGACGCTTGAGGTCCTTGTTGGTCGGCATCGTACGCTCCCTTGGTCAGGCCACACGCCCCCCACCCCCCAGCGGCGGCGCACGCGTGGCGACGCAAGGTTTACCGATGCCGATCCGGGAGTCTGCCCCCCTTTGCCTCACGAGGACCCTTGCTGGGGCAGGGCCGACGAGGTTGGGCGTGGATCACCGCCAGCGGAAATAATGGGGGGCGATTTCGGGGAATGCAAGATGGGCGGGAGCCCACCCTCAAACAGGTTTCCTGACGCCGCGGGACCGGGCCTTACGCGCCTGTTCTGAGTTGGGGAGAGGAGCGCGCGCGCTTCATGTCATAGAGCGCGCGGTCCGCCGTTCCGAGCAGCGCCTCGGCGGAATGGCCGTCGCGCGGGTACACGGCCACGCCCATGCTGGCGCGGACCGGCGGCGGCTCCACGTCCCGCTCAAGGCGCTCCCCCACGCGCCGCACCACCTCCCACGCGGCCGACTCGCCCGACTCGGGGAGCACCACGGCAAACTCGTCCCCGCCGTACCGGGCAACGGTATCCACCCCACGGCACGTCGCGATCAGCGCCTCCGCCAGCCGGCAGAGCGCCCGGCTGCCCACGAGGTGGCCGTGTCGGTCGTTGATGATCTTCAGGTCGTCGAGGTCGAGGAACAGGAGCGCGAAGGACCGCTCCGTACGTCCCGACCGCTCGATCTCTTCCTCGAGCACGCTCACCAGGCGCCGGTGGTTGGCCAGCCCGGTCAGGGGATCGCTCACGGACAGCGAGCGCAACCGTTCCTCGGTGTGGCGGTGATCGCTGATCGCGGCCGCCACGATGAGCCCGATGACCGCCAGCACCCCCATGAACGCCTGGAGCAGGACGAGGGATTCGTTGGGGGTGACCCGCACGAACGGCCCCAGCCCGCTCAGCGTGCCCCGGATGGCCATGGCCGAGAGCAGGAGCACGCCCGTGGCGGTCTCGCGCGGCCCGAAGCGGAAAGCGGCCCAGAGCAGCGGCGGGATGCACAGGAACTCGAGCGGGAGCCGCTCGGCGGCGGCGGGCGACAGCTCGCCGAACACGACCTGACCGGCCAGGATGATGGCGAGCAGCACGCCCACCGCTTCCACCTGCTGATGGATGCGCCACGTCACGCGCGGGTTGGAGATCCAGAGGAGCACCGCGGGGGCCACGATCAGGAGGCCGGTCGCGTCGCCCAGCCACCACGTCAGCCAGATGGGCCAGAAGGCCGGCCACGGCGCCAGGCCGGCCAGTTCGAGGGTCAGCACGCCCACCGTGGCGCTCACGGTGCTGACACCGGCCGCCACCAGCGTGTATTTCCCCACGCGCCGCGCGCGCCCGAAGGCGTCCTGGCCGCCCACCCAGCGCTGGATCAGGTACGCGCCGAGCAGCACCTCGGTGGTGTTGCCAGCGGCAATGGCGACCGAGGTGGCCACGGTGCCAACCGTGGTGAGGTTGACGAGGAACGCGCCGAAGAAGACCGCGGGCCAGACCGCCGGACCGAGGAGGAGCACCGCGGCCAGCCCGATCCCGGCGGCGGGCCACACGGAGGTCGCGCTCGCGTGGAGGAACGCGAGCTGCAGCCCGAGCTTGCCGGCCACGAAATAGATGACGGCGAGCGCGACGAGCAGCGGAAGACGGCGGACCACGATCACTCGAGGCATGGCTCCGAGTCCCTCCCCCCTTTCCTTTGACCTACCCCCGGATCCTTGAATTGAACCGCAATCCGGTGCGGCCGGTTGTGACGCCGGTCACAAAGGGGTGAAACGCGGTTTTTTGCGGAAGGACATCAGGCTGGCGGGGCTTGGCTCTCAGCCTCCGCCTGCGCGCGCCACGGCCGGGTACGCCGCGCGTCGGGGGTAGGCCACGACCGCGTTTCCGGGGCGGTGGCGATGGGCTCCGTGGGCGGCTCCGCATCGGACGCCGGGCCGGCCACCGGGAGCGACACGTGAAAAACGGTGCCGCCCGGCCGGCGGCTTTGCGCCGCGATCAGGCCGCCGTGCGCTTCCACCACCTGGCGGACGATGGCGAGCCCCAGTCCCGTTCCCCCACCGCCGAGGCCGCCATCCACCTGGTAATACTTGGTGAAGACCCACGGCAACTCGTCCGGCGGGATGCCGACGCCGGTGTCCGCGACGGTGAAGTGCACCTGGTCCGATTCGCCCCACACGCGCACGGTGATGCGGCCGCCGGGCGGCGTGAACTTCAGCGCGTTGGACAGCAGGTTGCCTACGATCTCGTGGTTGAGCCCGTCCGGATCGGCGCAAATCACCGCTGGCGTGGATCGCTCGATGCTCATCGCGAGCGTAATTCCCTGGTGGCGCGCCTGCCGGGCGTACGCGGTCCGCAGGGACTCGA
>Ga0214471_10004595_pt1 | contig 10655 bp, 10 predicted proteins | sample RVTome_5_FD_207665 | JGI IMG/M metagenome (GOLD analysis project Ga0214471, IMG submission 207665) | Soil microbial communities from uranium-contaminated site in the Upper Colorado River Basin, Wyoming, United States - RVT142D155 | ecosystem: Environmental > Terrestrial > Soil > Contaminated >... | reverse complement strand
CCGGGGCATCATGATGTCAACAAAAATAATGTCCGGGAGGTTATCGGTAATCAGCGACATGGCCTCAAATCCGTCGGCGGCGGTGTATACCTCGTACCCAGCCTTTCTCAGCAACGCTTCGGCGGTGCGCCTTATGGTATTGCTGTCATCGATTACCATCACTTTAATACTCACGACGCTTTCCTCGCCTAAATTCTTGCTATCGGACATTTTGACGGACATGCCGAGTCAGGCCAGTCGGTTTGTGATGTAATTTGTGCGGATTTATGGCTATAATAATGATTTGGTAGCACAAATCCCGCCCAAAATCCACGCACACGATCGCTCCGGCCACTCCCTTAACAATATAGTCTATGCCAACCTTGGCGTTTGGAGCCCAGCCACGGGCCGTTCATTCCGGTCTTTCCCGGGAAATAATCGGCGGAATATCTGCATCTATCGTGCCAAACCGCCTGGGTCTTACCTTTATCAGAACCAATCGATTACCATGGAGTCTGAGAACCGGCCCACAAAATCCAGCGAATCATGGGTAATGCATCGCAGCCAATCGTCCCGCATCTGACCACGGCCCTAACCGGGCCGTTGCAAGAAATCGAGGCCGTCTTGCTGCGAAACCAGGCCGGCATCGAGCGCTGGTTCCGTAGCCAATGGCGGGAGACACCGGCCCCGTTTTATTGCTCGGTGGATTTGCGCAACGCCGGTTTCAAACTCGCGCCGGTGGATACCAACCTTTTCCCGGCCGGGTTCAACAATCTCAATCCCGCGTTTCGTCCCTTGGCTGTGCAGGCGGTGCAAGCAGCGCTCGAACGAGTTTGCCCCAGTGCCGGGGGAGTGCTGGTCATTCCGGAAAGCCACACTCGCAATGTCCATTACTTTGAAAGCCTGGCTACGCTCGTGGAAATCCTGACCATGGCCGGACTCAAGGTACGGCTCGGTTCGTTACTTCCCGACATCACCGCGCCAAAAACCATCGTATTGCCCTCCGGGCGGGAACTCCTGCTTGAGCCGCTCGTGCGCCGGGACCACCGGATTACCGTGGCGGATTTTGAGCCCTGTTTTGCGCTGCTCAACAACGACCTGTCCGGCGGAATGCCCGCCATCCTGGAAAATCTGGATCAAACCATTGCCCCGCCGTTACCGCTTGGCTGGTGGAATCGCCTGAAATCGAATCACTTCACCCACTATCATCGCGTCGCCACCGAATTCGCCGCCTTGGTCAATCTCGATCCATGGCTGATTGACCCGATTTTCCGCAAATGCGGCAAGGTAGATTTTGAAAAACGCACCGGGGAAGAATGCCTGGCCACCAATATCGCCGAGATCCTTGTTGAGATGCGGGCCAAATACCGTGAGTACGGGATTGATCAGGAGCCCTTCGTCATCGTCAAGGCCGACGCCGGCACCTATGGCATGGCCATTATGTCGGTCAAAGATGCCAAAGAGGTATACGCGCTCAATCGCAAGCAGCGGACCAAGATGGCACGCGCCAAGGAAGGTCATGCGGTGCGCGACGTGATGGTGCAGGAAGGGGTGTACACCTTTGAAACCTGGGGACCGAAAAACGCCGTGGCGGAACCGGTTGTCTACATGATCGATCACTTTGTTGTCGGAGGATTCTACCGGGTGCATACCAGTCGCGGGATCGATGAGAACCTCAATGCGCCCGGCATGCAATTCGAACCGCTCGCCTTTGCCGAACCCTGCAGCTATCCCGATCCAAACCAGGCGCCGAACACCAACTCCAACCGTTTCTATGCCTACGGGGTGATCGCTCGTCTCGCGCAAATCGCCGCGGCGCGTGAATCAGAAGAGGCAATAAGGTCGCCGGCGGCATATAAATCAAACGATTTGAAGAAAGCCAACTACTGATCGTTTCCCGCACGCAAGCTTCATGACGATCCGACTCGGTGTAGTGATGGATCCCATCGGGGCCATCAATATAAAAAAAGACAGCACCTTCGCGATGCTGCTCGAAGCTCAGGCGCGCAGCTGGCAGATCCAATACTTGGAACAAAGCGACCTGTTTCTGCAAGACGGGCGATGCTTTGCGCGCCACCGTGAACTCCGGTTATTTGAAAACTCCGACCGATGGTTCGAATGGGGTCCGGAAAACACGGGCCCAGCCGAGATACTTGATGTCATCCTGATGCGCAAGGATCCGCCGTTTGACATGGAGTACGTATACACCACCTATCTCCTGGAACGCGCGGAAGCGGCCGGCGTGCTGGTTGTGAACAAACCGCGCAGCCTGCGCGATGCCAATGAAAAACTTTTCACCGCCTGGTTTCCTCAATGCATGCCACCGACCCTGGTGACGCGTTCCGCCGCGCGGATCCGCGATTTTCTCTCGGCTCACGGCGACATCGTACTGAAACCACTGGGCGGCATGGGCGGCGAATCCGTTTTTCGCCTGCGCCGCGGCGACCCCAACACGAATGTTGCAATCGAAATCCTGACTGCCGATGAAACCCGCTTCGCCATGGCGCAGCGGTTCATTCCCGAAATCGCCCAGGGCGACAAGCGCATTTTGCTCATTGACGGTGAACCCATCCCTTATGCACTCGCCCGGATTCCCGCCGAAGGCGAAACCCGCGGGAACCTGGCCGCAGGCGGGACGGGCGTGGGCTCGCCATTGACCGAGCGCGACCGCTGGATTTGCGCACAGGTGGGCCCGGTGCTGCGGGAAAAGGGATTGATGTTCGTCGGACTCGACGTCATTGGCGATTACCTGACGGAAATCAACGTCACGAGCCCGACCTGCATTCGGGAACTCGACCGGATTTATGACCTCCGGATCAGCGCCAAACTCATGGACACCATCGCCGCCAGCCTCTCCCGACAGCGTGCACGCCAGCAGGATTGAGTTATAATTTTTCTATCGAATACCGACACGATTTTCTCTCGAGCATGACGGCATATACCATCACGAGTATTTCACAGAGCGACCGTTTCGGCGTGAGCATCTTCGGTTCGTTCCTGGTGCACATGGTCGTGATTCTGGGTGTGACGTTTACCTTGCCCAAGCTGAGTGATTTTCCGGGGCTGCCCAGCCTGGAGATTACGCTGGTGCAGACCGCGAGCGATAAACGGCCGCTCGACCCGGAGTTTCTGGCGCAGGCCAACCAGGATGGCGGTGGTGACAGCGATGCCGCGGAAATCGCCAAGAACCCGCTGCCGGTGCGCGAGATCAGTCCGGTGAATCGCGATTTTCCAACCTTTCAGACCATGCCCCAGAAGCGCATGACGTCGGAACGTGAAAAGACCGCCCTGCTGTCACTGCAAGCCAGCCGTAAAATCAAGGATCAGGAAATTAAACCGGAGAAAAAGGAATTACAGCTCCAGCCGCCCCATTTGGGGCTCATGGCGCGCGCGGAAATTCAGGAGGAGCGTGCGCGCCTGAATGCCGAGATCAGTCGCACGTGGCAGGAATACCAGAAACGTCCACGGCACAAATTTCTGAATGCCCGTACGCAGGAATACAAGTACGCGGCATACATGGATGCCTGGCGCGCGAAAGTGGAGGCCATCGGTAATCTCAATTATCCCGAAGCAGCCAAACGTAGACATCTGACCGGCAACCTGTTGCTGGACGTGGCGCTGAATCCCGACGGGACCGTCAACGGGATATCGCTGCGACGCTCCTCGGGACATAAAACGCTGGACGACGCGGCGATCCGAATCGTCGAGCTGGCCGCGCCCTTCGCACCGTTTCCACCCGAAGTCCGCGCGGACATCGATGTGCTGCATATCACGCGTACCTGGAAATTCAATGAATCGGGGCTTTCCAGCGAAAACTGATTCGTCGGCTTGCCGATTGGATTTAGTCAATCGCAAATCTGTCCGGTGGCGGATTCATCCTGAAATCCGAAATTACGACCGGCTCGGACCAGACACCCTTGTATCGCGCATCCGAGTGCCGGATACTCTTTTACCATGACAGCCTTGGTCTCTCTCGCCAATCATTTCCTGATCGCCATGCCAACCCTGGCCGACGCGAATTTTGCACGCAGCGTCACCCTCATCTGCGAACATTCTGACAAGGGCGCCATGGGTATCGTCGTCAACCGCATGACCGATTTGCGGTTAGGCGAAATCTTCGAACAGCTCAGCATAGATTCGGCCAAGGCTTCGAACACCGAATCCATCGTCTATCTCGGTGGGCCGGTACAGAACAATCGCGGCTTTGTGCTGCACGAGCCGCTTGGCAACTGGGAATCTACTCTTACCGTGACGGACAATCTTGGGGTGTCCACTTCGCGCGACGTCCTCGAGGCCATCGCGCACAATCGTGGCCCGGATAAATACATGGTGGCGCTCGGTTACGCCGGATGGGGTGCCGGGCAGCTCGAACGCGAAATCTCCGAAAACTCCTGGCTCTCCGGACCCGCCAGCCGCGAGATTATTTTCAACTTACCGGCGGAACACCGCTGGAAAGCGGCGGCCCGGCTCATGGGTGTCAATCTCTCCACGCTGTCCGGAGAGACGGGACACGCGTGAGACCAGGGTTTATCTCCAAGGATACCCGCCGGCACGGCCCCTCCTAGGCATGCCCGAGAGCACCACGGCCGAGACCTTTCTCGGGTTTGACTACGGGGCAAAATACATCGGCGTCGCCGTCGGGAGTCGCCATTCGCGTCAGGCAGAACCCTTGACCACCCTGCGTGGCTCGGCCAAAAATCCCGACTGGGTCGGTGTTTCGAAGCTTATTGCGCAGTGGCGCCCGGATGCCCTGATCGTCGGTTTGCCGCTGAATATGAATGGCAGCGGCAATCCGATGACCCGCGCCGCCCGGCAATTTGGCGAACACCTCAAGGACCGCTACAATTTGCCGGTACATATGGTGGATGAACGTCTCTCAACGCTGGCCGCCCGCGATATCCTGAACGAGGCGGGCGTTCCCATGAGACGTCACAAAAAACGGCTTGATCAGGTGGCGGCCCAGACCATCCTCCAGACCTTCCTGAACGAACTTCCCGGAGCCCCCCGTGACATCGGCGATTGACATCGAAGCGGCGATGACGCGGATGGCCGAACAGCTTCGGCCACAGCTCAAGCGTCGCCCGCTCATGATTGGTGTCCACACCGGTGGGGCCTGGATTGCCGAACGCCTGCACCAACAACTCGATCTGGAAGAACCGTTGGGCACACTCGACATTTCCTTTTATCGAGATGATTTTACCCGCATCGGCATGAATCCCCAGGTCCGTACTTCCCATCTTCCCGTCAATGTCGAGGACCGCCACATCATTCTGGTGGACGACGTGCTGCATACCGGACGCACCATCCGCGCCGCGCTCAACGAAATTTTCGACTACGGCCGTCCGGCCTCGGTGATGCTTGCCTGTCTCATCGAACGTGATGGACGCGAATTGCCCATCGAAGCCCAGGTAGTGGGTGAACACATGAAGCTCGGGAAGAAAGAGCACATCAAACTGTTGGGACCGGATAAACTCGAGTTACGCGTGCAGGAGGTCAACGGGTGAAACCAGGCCTGCAATTCGATGACGCCGGCCGGTTGCGCCATCTGCTCACCATTGAAGGTCTTTCCCGTCAAACCATTATTGAAATTCTCGACACCGCCGAGTCCTTCATCTCGATGGGTGAGCGTGAGATCAAGAAAATCCCCCTGTTGCGGGGAAAAACCGTCGTCAATCTGTTCTTCGAATCCAGCACCCGCACCCGCACCACCTTCGAGATCGCCGCCAAGCGCTTGTCGGCGGACGTGATCAATCTGAATGTCGACGCCTCCAGCACCAGCAAGGGCGAAACCCTGCTCGATACCATCCGCAATCTCGAGGCCATGCATACCGATCTCTTTATCGTGCGCCACGCCGAATCCGGCGCGGCGCACATGATCGCGCGCCATGTACCGCCACACGTCCATATCATCAACGCCGGCGACGGCCGCCATGCGCACCCCACCCAGGGTCTGCTCGACATGTTCACCATCCGTCGCTACAAGGGTGCGTTCGAAAAACTCAAAGTGGCCATCGTGGGCGACATCCTGCACTCGCGTGTCGCGCGCTCGCAGATTCACGCGCTGGTCACGCTGGGCGTGGCGGAGTTACGCGTGGTCGCTCCCAAGACACTGCTGCCGACGGCGGTGGAGATGCTCGGGGTTCGTGCCTTTACCCGCATGGAGGAAGGTCTCGACGGCGTGGACGTAGTTATGATGCTGCGGCTGCAGCGCGAACGGATGCAGGGGGCTCACATTCCGAGCGAGCATGAATTTTTCAATCTCTATGGACTGACGCCTGCCAAGCTCGCGCTGGCCGCCAAGGATGCCATCGTCATGCATCCGGGACCGATGAACCGCGGCCTGGAAATCGATTCCGCCGTGGCCGACGGCCCGCAATCGGTGATACTGCCGCAAGTGACGTACGGCATCGCCGTGCGCATGGCGGTGATGGCACTTATCATGGGTGGTGCATCTGAACCTCCGAAGTACCGGGATGCACAGGTGTCGCGCGCGGCGAAAAACCCGCAACGAGCCGGCGGGAGGCGCTGATGGCGGGAATCGTCATCCAAGGCGGCCGCCTGATCGACCCGGCCCACGCTGTGGACGGCAAGAAAGACCTCTACATCGATGGCAATGGGTTTGTGGTCGGTGTCGGCAAGGCGCCGTCCGAGTTCAAGGAGACCAAATCGATCGATGCGCGCGGCTTGATCGTCTGCCCGGGTCTCGTCGATCTGCGGGCCCGATTGCGCGAGCCGGGATTGGAATATAAAGCCACGATTGAATCCGAAGTACATGCCGCGGTTGCCGCCGGCATCACCACGCTTTGTTGTCCTCCCGACACGCGCCCGGTCATCGACACACCGGCCATGGCGCAGATGATCCAGTCACGGGCCTGGCGCTTCGGAAAGGCATTCATTCACCCGCTCGGCGCGCTCACGCGGGGACTTGGAGGCAAGCTGCTGGCCGACATGGAAGCCCTCGATGAAGCCGGTTGCGTCGGATTCACCAATGCCCTCGAACCGATGACGGACACGCTGGTTTTGCGCCGGGCGTTGGAATACGCCGCCACGCTCGATCTCACTGTATTCTTGCATGCGGAAGATCCCTGGTTGCGGAACGACGGTTGCGTGCATGAAGGCGAGATCGGTACGCGCCTGGGGCTGCCCGGCATTCCGGAAGCCGCGGAAACCGTGGGCGTGGCCCGCGACCTGGCGCTGATCGAGCAGACCGGATGTCGCGCCCATTTTTGCAATCTCTCGAGCAACCGTGCCGTGGCCATGATCGCGGAAGCAATTGCGCACGGGCTTCCCGTCAGCGCCGACGTCACGGCGCATCACCTGCATCTCACCGAGCACGATATCGGCGATTTCAATACCCTGTGCCATGTGCTACCGCCGCTACGCGGTGCGCACGATCGCAAGGGCTTGCGCAAGGCATTGAAGACCGGCGTCATCCGCGCGATCTGCTCGGATCACCAGCCGCACGAACCCGATGCCAAGCTCGCACCGTTCGCCAAATCCGAGCCCGGCATCTCGGCGCTTGGAACCTTACTGCCGCTGACGCTGAAACTGGTGGACGAGAAATTGCTCAGCTTGTCGGAGGCGTTGGCGCTGTTGACGCACAATCCGGCGGAAATTATCGGCGTGGAGACCGGCCACCTCGGCGTCGGTGCCACGGCCGATATCTGTATTTTCGACCCGGAGGCCAGCTGGATGCTGACGGAAGACAAACTCGTCTCGCGCGGGCATAACACGCCGTTTCTGGGTTGGGAGTTCCGCGGGCGGGTGATGTACACGTTGGTCGGCGGAAAAATTGTATTTGAAGCCGGCGAAAAATAACGATTTTTCCATTTCGCCTTTTCGTTGGCTCGAATATCTGCTGCAATTTTCCTTGCGATATTTTTTCGGCGCGGTCCGTACGGACTACATCGGTCTTCAGTTGTTCAATCGTAGCGGAACACCCACCATTCACCTTCGTGACAGGCAAAGACCGTCACTTCACCGCGGCGCGTACTGACGATGTGTTCCGCCGGCAACGAAACCGGCGAGTTTTCCATTTTGCTCTGTCTTGATTGGCGCAGGGGGGCAAATCCTTCTAGGGTATTAAGATATTTTGCGGTGCCGTAAGACAAGTTGCCAATCAGAAACTCGGATTCGATAACCCTGGAACAAGCCAATTGTTGCCGCAAATTTTCGGTTTTTGTCATGATCAAGAGAAGATAGCGCCGCCTCCCTTCCTCCATCCGATAACACCACATGATCGCACTGTCTTCTTCCTGTGGGGTGAGATATCCGTATAAAAATGGGGCGCGCCCGCCGGAAGTGTGATCGCGCAGATATTCCGCATCTGGCTGACAACCATGGAGATTCATGTATTGCACCAGTTCGGGGGGGTACTGTTCGTGGTGCCAGCGGTTAAGGCTGGGTGAATTCGGCGCACAGGCGCTGGCAAGCGATACGCTGAGAAACACAACTATCCGGAACGCCAGGCGAGATAATCCCGTCGATACCGAAAAATTCATGATCAGTAAATCAGGTGAACCCGTAGTCGATTCCGGATCACACGGGAGTTACGAAACCGGTCGACTCTCATCCGCCCTTGGCCAGTTTCCGTTCCTTCTCGTTCAAGGCATCAAAATACTTTGAACATGACTCAATCGCGAGCGGTGCGGCCGCGTCCCACAGCTGTTTGGCTTTTTCACGCGATTTGACCACTTCCGGGAAAGGAAAGTCGATCGGCATCGAGATGGCATTCGCACCGCAGGAACTCAACCAAACCCGTTTGTATTGGCCGCTGGCGGAATCGCGTTTGTAGGCCTCCAGCCAGACGGTCACTTGTGCGGTCACATTTTTGGTATTGGTTCCGAGGGTGAACCCGGCGGCAAATGCCCTACCGAGAGTTTGACGCTCGGTTAACGTCAGTTCCCTTACCTCGAAAACCAGAACCAAATCCGTGATCGGACGAAATGCGGTGAAGTTTTGATTTTGATCACTGATGGGCGTGTCGGCACCAATCACCCGCAGCCGCGATTTGTCAAATGGCTGCCCCCACACGGCAGCAAATTTCGGAATTAGCGTATCGGCAAGCTGATTAGTAAGTGGATGATCGTTATATAGCCAGCGCATTACCTCCGCCACCGTGGGTGCGCGCTTTGCTTGCTCGGCACGTCCGCTGCTTTCCAGGTCCTGCCAAAGTAATCCACCGCCCAGCTGACTTGAAACGCCGCTACCGTATGCGGCCCAGAAGCTGGAGGTATCAACGACGCCAAAAGAATAATGCAATGGCTCCTTGCCGTGCTGCACGATTGTCACGCTGTTGGCGCCTTGGCGCAGCTCCGTGAGACTCGGTCCCCCCGCGCAGCCGAACAACATGGAAAGAAAAGCGAGATAAAAAAAGATAGCTCTCATGTTTACCTGACCTAATTGAATTGGGGAATTTCCCTATCTATTAGCACGAGGAACACGGAATGCAACACCACTGTATGGGAATTACCCCGCGCCGGTTTATTTCTCAGGAGAATCAATTACATTGCGTTGGTTTCGGAAGCGCCTCGGAATTACTTGAAAGTGACGTTGCGCATCGACTCACCGAGCTCGCGGCTCTTCGAGTCCTTGCCCTCGAGCTTGATGCGCAGCCGAACGTCGTTGATCGAGTCGGCGTTGCGCAGGGTATCGTCGTAGGAGATGAGATCGGCCTCATACAGATTGAACAGCGACTGGTCGAAAGTCTGCATGCCGGCTTCCGTCGACTTGCTCATGAGGTCCTTGATCTCAGGAACCTTGCCTTCCATGATCAGGTCGGCGATCAGCGGTGAGTTGATCATCACCTCGACTGCGGGCACGCGCCCCTTGCCGCTTTTCATGGGGATCAGCCGTTGTGAAATAATGGCCTTGAGATTGAGCGCCAGGTCCATCAGCAGCTGATTGCGCTTTTCTTCCGGAAAGAAGTTGATGATGCGATCCAGCGCCTGGTTGGCGTTGTTGGCGTGCAAGGTGGACAGACACAGGTGACCGGTTTCGGAGAACTGGATCGCCAGGTCCATGGTTTCGCGCGAGCGGACCTCGCCGATCAGGATCACGTCCGGGGCCTGGCGCATGGCGTTCTTGAGCGCCACCTCGTAAGAGGCGGTGTCCACGCCCACTTCGCGTTGGTTCACAATGCAGTTCTTGTGGTCGTGCACGAATTCCACCGGGTCCTCGATGGTAAGAATATGACCGTAGCTGTATTCATTGCGGTAACCGACCATGGCCGCGAGCGAGGTGGATTTGCCCGAACCGGTGCCGCCGACAAACAGGATCAGTCCGCGCTTGGTCAGCGCCAGGTCCGCCAGCACTTTCGGCAGATGCAGATCGTCGAAGCGCGGGATATCCGTATTGATGGTTCGCAGCACCATGCCGACTCGCTGCTGCTGCATGAACACGTTGACGCGGAAACGCCCGATCTCCTGCGGCGAGATGGCGAAATTGCACTCGTTGTGCGCCTCGAACTGGCGGCGTTGGTCCTCGTTCATAACGCCATAGGCGAAGGCGCGCGACTGCTCGGGGGTCAACGATTGTTTCGTCACCGGCATGATCTTGCCATCAACCTTGATGGAGGGCGGAACGCCGGCCGTGATGAACAGGTCCGACGCCTTTTTGTGCTTCATCAACTTCAGAAGGTCAACAAAATTCATCTGGTTTTGCCCCCGGTGGCGGCC
>Ga0214471_10004594_pt1 | contig 10656 bp, 13 predicted proteins | sample RVTome_5_FD_207665 | JGI IMG/M metagenome (GOLD analysis project Ga0214471, IMG submission 207665) | Soil microbial communities from uranium-contaminated site in the Upper Colorado River Basin, Wyoming, United States - RVT142D155 | ecosystem: Environmental > Terrestrial > Soil > Contaminated >... | reverse complement strand
TCCTGCTTGCGCTCGGCGAAGCCGGTGGCGATGACGGTGATGCGGACCTCGTCGTGCAGGCTCGGGTCGATGACGGCGCCGAAGATGATGTTGGCCTCCTCGTGGGCCGCCTCGTGCACGATGCGGGCGCCCTCTTCGACCTCGTGAATCGAGAGGTCGGCCCCGCCCGTGAAGTTGATCAGGATGCCGCGGGCCCCCTCGATCGACGTGTCGTCCAGGAGCGGGCTCGCGACGGCCTTCTGGGCCGCGTCGAGGGCCCGGTGCTCTCCCTTGCCCACGCCGGTGCCCATCATCGCCATGCCCATGCCGGACATGATGGTGCGGACGTCGGCGAAGTCGAGGTTGACGAGGCCGGGGACGAGGATGAGGTCGGAGATGCCCTGCACCGCCTGCTGCAGGACCGAGTCGGCCACCTTGAACGCCTCCAGCAACGGCGTGCCGCGGTCCACGACGGACAGCAGCCGCTGGTTGGGGATCGCGATGAGCGTGTCGACCACGCCGCGCAGCGCGTCCATGCCGGCCTCGGCCTGCAGCTGGCGCTTGCGGCCCTCGAAGGTGAACGGCTTGGTGACCACGGCCACGGTGAGGATGCCGAGGTCCTTGGCCAGCGAGGCAACCACCGGGGCCGCCCCGGTCCCGGTGCCGCCGCCGAGCCCGGCGGTGATGAACACCATGTCGGCGCCCTCGAGGAGCCGCGTGATCTCCTCGGGGTCTTCCAGCGCGGCGCCGCGCCCGACGTCCGGATTCGATCCGGCGCCGAGGCCCTGGGTGAGCTTGGCGCCGAGCTGGATCTTCACCGGCGCCGGCGACGCCCGCAGGGCCTGGAGATCCGTGTTGGCGACGATGAAATCGACGCCCGTGAACTCGGCCGAGATCATGCGGCTCACGGCGTTGCCGCCCCCGCCCCCGAGACCGATGACCTTGATCTTCGCCGCCGGCGGCACCTGCTCGAGCTCGAAGAGCGGGCGCCGTGTCCGATCCTTCTCCATCAAGTCCTCTCCTTCCGTGGGCGCGGCCTGCGGGCGTGTCCGCCGCGGGCGTGGGAATTTGCCATCGGCCGCCGAGCCGGGCGCGAACAGTGGCGGCTGCCGCTCGCCCTCCATCGGTCGTCCTCCTCCAGGAGCCTCTCGCGACACCGAGAGCCGCCGCGGCTCCGCCGGGGCGGCCCGAACGTCCGGGGGGGATTGGGGGGCCATGTCGGGGCCCCCCATCTGATCATCGCCGGCGGCCGGGGCGCGGCGGCGGCTCGAAGAACTCGCCGCCGGGCGGACAGTCGTGCCGGATGATGATCGTCGTGTTGCCGTAGCGGATGCTGCCGTCGGGCTGCACCACCGGCTCCAGCGGCTTGCTGGCGGGCGGCGGCCCCGGGCCGCGCAGGGATTCGTCGAAGGCGCGGTCGCGCGCCGGCGTCGACGGCTTCGTCATGTCCAGGATGATCGAGGGCGTGATCGGCGTCTTCGCCTCCTCGTGGGCGGCGGCGACGGCCGGGAGCCCCAGGAGCAGCAGGGCCGGGATCCATCTCTGCATGATGCGGGCGTCCCTTCCAGTGCTAGTCGTAGACGATCAGCGAGTGCAGCGGGTAGTGCTTCAGCTTCTCGCGTCCCTTCAGAAAGGCCAGCTCGATCATGAACGCCACCCCCATGACGCGCCCGCCCAGCTGCTCGACCAGCCGCAGGGTGGCGGCCATGGTGCCGCCGGTGGCCAGCAGGTCGTCCACCGCGAGCACGCGCTGCCCGGGCGCGATGGCGTCCTCGTGCATGGCCAGGGCATCACGCCCGTACTCCAGCTCGTACTCGACCTCGACGGTCTTGCCCGGCAGCTTGCCCAGCTTGCGCACCGGCACGAAGCCGGCGTTGAGCTGGTGGGCGATGGCCCCCCCGAAGATGAAGCCGCGCGACTCGACGCCGACCACCAGGTCGACGCGGTCGCTCTGGTAGCGGCTGGCCAGCGCGTCCACGGCGAAGCGCCACGCCGGCCCGTCCTTGAGCAGCGTGGTGATGTCCTTGAAGAGGATGCCCTCGGTCGGAAAATCCTTGATGTCGCGGATCTTGGCGCGCAGCGCGGCGACGTCCATGCCCCGCATACTAGTTGATCCTCGTCGCACCGCGCAACCCGCCGGGAGCGCCCGTCAGGGTGCCGGCGACCGTCAGGCGCCCTCGAGGCGCGCGATGGCGTCGGGCAAGCCGGCCAGGCTCGGCACGACGGCGTCGGGACGGCGGGCGCCGAGCGCCTTGAGCGAGGCGCTCGTGACCTGCACGACGCGCATGCCGGCGGCCCGGGCGCCGTGCACGTCGAGGACCGGGTCGTCGCCCACGTGCACGGCCGCCTCCGGCGGCACCCCGAGCGCGCGCAGCGTGAGGGCGAAGATCTCGGGGGCGGGCTTGCGGACCCCGACCTCGTCGGAGAACGTCGTGTGCGCGAAGCAGGCGAGCAGGCCGAACTGCTCGAGGAGCTTGCGCAGTGTCGAGCCCGGCGTCCGCATGGTGTTGGACAGCAGCGCCAGCGCCACGCCCTGCGCCCGCAGCCGCTCGAGCGCCGAGCGGGCGCCGTCGTCCACCGCGGGGGGCACCAGCAGCACCGGCCGGGCGTACGCCTCGATCAGGGCCGTCGTGGCGTCGCCCGGCACGCGGGCGGGCAGGTCGCGGTCGACGGCGGTCAGGATGGCGCGCACGTGCTCGACGACGGGCACGTCCTTGTTCTGGGTCCACACGCGCCCGAGGAAGGAGCCGGACTCCTCGTAGGCGCGGTCGAGCGCGCCGGGGCTGACCTTCACCCCGATCCCGCCCAGGATGGTCTCGAAGTCGGCCATCCGGCGCCGCTTGTACCGGTTGTCGCTGGACGGGGGATCGAAGAGCAGCGTGCCCCAGAAGTCGACGGTGACGGCTCGGATCTTCAACGGGAGGCCTCGAAGCGCGGCGCCCGCTTCTCCAGGAAGGCGGCGGCGCCCTCGCGCGGCTCGCCGGTGGCGTAGGCGGCCGCGAAGGCTGGGATGCCGGCCCGGACCGCGGACGACAGGTCGCTCTCGCGCCAGCGGACGATGAGCTGTTTCTGCAGCCGCACCGCCTCCGGCGCGCAGGCCGTGATGGCGGCGACCGTTTCCTCGACCGCGGCGTCGAGCGCGGCGCGCGCCACCACGCGGTTGACGAGCCCCCACGCCAGGGCCTGCTCGGCGCCGATGCTGGCGCCGGTGAGCAGCAGCTCGGCCGCGCGGCCGGGGCCGATGAGCGGCGGCAGCAGCGCGGCCTGGATCACCGAGGGTACGCCGACGCGCACTTCCGGCAGGCCGAGCGTCGCCTCGGCGGCGGCCACGCGCAGGTCGCAGGCCAGGGCCAGCTCGAAGCCGGCGCCGAGGGCGTGGCCGTTGACGGCGGCGATCACCGGGAAGGGCGCGCGATGGACGGCGTCGATCGCGTCGTGCAGCCCGCTGATGAGCGCGGTCGCGGAGGCGGCGTCGAGGTCGCGCAGCTCGCGGACGTCCATGCCGCCGGTGAAGGCCCGGCCGGCGCCCGTCACCACGGCGAGCCGGACCGTGTGATCGCCCGCCAGCGCCGCGAACGTCGTGCGGATGGACGCGATGAGACCGGGCTCGAGGAGGTTCAGCGGCGGGCGATCGAGCGTGCACCGGACGACGCCGCCGCGCCGCTCGACGCGGATGGCGCCGTCCGCCATCAGTAGCGGCGCATCGCCGGGTCGACCGTGCGCGCCCACAGGTCGAGGCCGCCGCTGAGGTTGCGCACGCTCGCGAAGCCCAGCGAGCGGAGGTACTCGGCGACGGCGGCGCTGCGCACGCCCTGGTGGCAGTAGACGACGATCTCGTCCTCGCGGGTCAGCTCCTCCACCCGCAGCTCGATCTCCTCGATGGGGATGTGCACGGCGTTGGGCAGGCGGCAGAGCTTCGTCTCCCAGTCCTGCCGGACGTCGAGCAGCAGCGGGGCCTCGCGGCGGTCCAGCCGGGACTTCAGCGCCTGCGGGCTGATCTCGCTCATCAGCGGGGCGCCGGGCGCCCGATCAGGAACTCGGCGAGCCACCCGTTGACGGCCTGGGGGTACTCGAGATGCGGGAAGTGGCCGCAGTCGTCGACCCAGCGCAGGGCCGCCCGCGGGATGCCGGCGGCCACCTCCCCGGCGTGGCGCGCGGGGACGGCGGGATCCTGGCGGCCGTGCACGAGCAGCGTGGGCAGGTCGAGCGTGACAAGCGCGCGCCGGTAGTCCGCGCGCCGGTCGACGAAGTCGGCGCGGATGTGCCGCGCGGTCGCCAGCCACGCCGCCCGCGCCTCGGGGCCGGTGCGCTGGCGGTAGTCGTGCTCGACCAGGAACTCGACCTCGGCCGGGCTCGCCACGCGAAAGCAGCGGGCGATGGCCGCCTTGTAGAGCGCCGCGTTCCCGCACAGCGCCAGCGCCTCGCCGACGACGGGCAGCGCCACCAGCTTGTAGGGCCACGACATGCGGAAGCTGAAGCCGGGGACGAGGCCCCCCACCAGCGCCAGGCGCTCGACGCGGGAGGGGCGGGTGAGCGCGTAGGTCACGGCCACCGCCGCGCCCAGGGAATGGCCGACCAGGGAGGCCTGCCCCACGCCCATCGCGTCCAGGAAGCCGTGGAGCGCGCGCGCGAAGTAGCCGAGCTGATAGATCGTGCGCGGCTTGGCCGAGCGGCCGAAACCCGGCAGATCGAGCGCGAACACGGTGGCCCGCGGCGCCAGCGCCTCGATGGTGCGCCGCCACGACTGCGCAAAGCCGCCCAGCCCGTGCAGCAGGACGACGGTGGGACCGCGCCCGGCCGCCACGTAGTGCAGCGCGAGCCCGTCGACCTCCCCGCCCCGCAGCGTGATATCCGGCATGGGACTGGGATTTTACCAGACCTCGGCGTCGAGATCGCGTGGCAAGGCATCGTCCGGCACGTGGTGGCCGAGGAGTTTCTTCAGCGCGAGCGCGTTGCGGACCGGGTAGTCGCGGTTGTTGTTGTTGAACGAGACGAAGACCTCCTCGCTCTCCCCGGCGAGCCCGCCGATCTCCGGCACCAGCGCCGCCAGCTCGGCGTCGCTGTAGAGGTAGTCGTACTTCTCGCGCACGCTCGGCTCCTCGCCGCGCAGCTGCCGCAGGAAGCCCTCGGCGTTGCGGCCGTGCAGGCGCATGACCGCAGTCGGCGCGGTCACCGCGGTGACATGCGGCATGGCGCCGGCCACGGCGGGGGCGTCGGTGATCACGTGGGCCAGCCGCGCCGCCCGCAGCGCGCGCAGCGTCTCGTCGGCGTGGTCGGGGAACCAGGACCGGTGGCGGAACTCGGCGGCGATCGTCCAGCCGGGCAGCCGCTCGGGCAGCGAGGCCAGGTAATCGAGCCGGCGCGGCGCGAAGTGCACCCACGGCGCGAACTGGAACAGGACGTACCCGAGCTTGCCGGCCTCCTGCAGCGGCGCCAGCGCGGCGCGAAACAGGCGAAACGCGGCGTCGAGGCCTTCGGCGGGGACGTCGGCGGCGAGGATCTCGCCGCGCCGGCTGCGCCGGGCCGGCGCCGGCAGCACCGCCTGCACGTCGGCCGGCAGCGCCTGCGGGCGCGGGTGGTGGCCCGTCATCAGGCTCCAGGCCTTGACGTGGAAGATGAAGCCGGGCGGCGTCCGTTCGGCCCAGCGGCGCACGGTCAGCACGTCGGGGATGGCGTAGTAGGACGCGTTGACCTCCACCACGTCGAACACGCCCGCGTAGTGGCGCAGCCGCGCCTCCGCGCTCATCGACTTCCGGGGGTAGAAGGTCCCGGCCTCGATGAGCGCGGGATCGGCCCACGCGCAGATGCCCACCCGCACGCGCCCGGCGGCGCCCGTCACGCGCGCCCCGCCGGCCGGCTCACACGATCTTCTCGTACACCCCCGGCGGGATGACGCGGAAGACGCGGATCGGCTGCGACACGTTCTTGAACGCGCGCTCGCCCAGGCTCTCCAGCACGAACTGCGAGCGGATTCGCTCGGCCGTCGCCGGCCCCACGATGATCTCGCCGCCCTGGGCCGACCCGGCGAACCGGGCCGCGACGTTGGTGGTGGGCCCGGTGGCGGTGAACGTCCACCGCTGGCCGGCCCCGGCGCCGATCTTGGTGGCGCCCACCAGGGCCTCGCCGCTGTTGATCCCCATGTGCAGCTGCACCGGCGGGAAGATGCCGCCGTACTCCTCGTTCAGCTGCTCGGTGCGCTGGCGGATGGCGAACGCCGCCCGGGTGGCGTTGAGCGCGTGATCGGCGGCGCCGGGCTGGGCCTGGAAGATCACCATCAGACCGTCGCCGGCGGTCTCGTTGATGTCGCCGTGGTGGCGCTGGATGATCTCCAGGAAGCTCGAGAAGTAGGTCTGCACGAGCTGGTTCAGCTTGCGGGGCTCGAGCTGCTCGGAGAGCTTCGTGTAGCCGGCGATGTCCAGGAACAGCACCGAGACCTCGACGCTCTTCTTCTCCAGCTCGGTGGCGTTGGGGTTCTGCTCGAGCAGCCGCTTCACGGCCTCCGGCACGAACTTCGACAGCTCGCCCTTGAGCTGCTCCAGCAGCTCCAGCCGCTCGCGCGACTCCTGCAGGTGCTGGAGGGCGGTCGCCAGCTCGGTGTTCTTGCCCTCCAGCTCCTGGCGGGCGGCGGCCAGGCGCGCGGTCATGTCGTTGAACGCGGCGCCGAGCTGGCCGATCTCGTCGCGGCTGGTCACGGGCGCCCGTGCCTCGAAGTCTCCCGCCCCCACCCGCCACGCGGCCGCCGACAGCTGGCCGAGCGGGCGGATGACGACCCGGCGCATGGCGATCGTCAGCACGGCGGCGGCGGCCACGATGGTCAGCCCACCGATGAGGAACTGGCGGTTGCGATGGCGGCGCACCTCGGCCAGCACGGGGGCCATCGAGGTGTCCACGCGCACGACCGCGCGCACTTTGTGGTCGCCGCCGTGGCAGCCCTGGCACTTCTCCTGGTTGACGATCGGGTAGTGGAGCGTGAAGAAGGTGGCGCCGTCGCGCATCTCCAGCGACTCCTGGATCTGCAGCGAGTCGACGGCCCGGCTGAACTGCGGCCCCGACCCCGCCTGCCCCGGCTCCCGCGCCATCTTCTTGATGTTGTCGAGGACGTCCTTCGAGAGCCCGGCGTTCCTGTCGACCTCCATGGCGGTGGCGAGATCGGTGAACGCCTCCACCCCGTTGCGCCGGAAGACCGTGAGCCCTTCCACGGGCGTCGAGGTCTTCAGCTCCTGGATGACGGTGCGGGTGACGTCGGGGCGCTCCTGCAGCATGGCGCCCTCGATGCTGGCCACCAGGGTGGCGGTCAGCCGCCGCGCCGCCATCTTGCTCTGCTCGACCAGCAGCTCGGACTCGCGCTGCACGGTCCAGATCGTGGAAGCGCCGAAGCCGATGATCAGCACCAGCACGATGAGCACGGAGATCTTGACCGCGAGCTTCCCGCGCATCGCGGGCGATCCTATCACGTACCGTACACTGACCGTCGTGAGAGTCCCGTTCAAAGCGCTGGTCACGGCCGTGCTGTACCTCGTCGTGCTCCTGCCGCTGCTCGTCACCGACAACGACGGCCGGCCCCACCCGCGCGCATACCTGCTCGAATTCCGTCACGGCTCCGGGCGCCGGCTCGTCGTCGACGCGATCCTCAACACGGCCGTGTTCGTGCCGCTCGGCTGGCTCCTCCATCGCGCCATCCGCGACCTTCCGACGTCGACGGCGGGGCGGCTGGCGATCGTCGCCGCGGTCGGCGCCACGTTCAGCCTGACCGTGGAGACGCTGCAGTTCCTCCTGCCGTCCCGCTACTCCTCGCTCATCGACGTCCTGACGAACACGACCGGCGCCGTGCTCGGCGCCGCCCTCGCGGCCGGCTGGCGGGGCGGCCGCACCTGAGCCCACGCGCCCGGGGCGCCCCGGGGTAAGATCGCGCCCATGAATCTGGCCCGGCTCGGGGAAGACAACGTCCGGACGTACGGCGAGTACGTGTCGCTGGCCTTCGACGGGCGGGAGTGGACGAACGTGGAGCAGCAGCGCGCCGCCAACCGCCTGGCCCACGCGCTGCGCGGGCTCGGCCTCGGCCCCGGCGACCGGGCGGTCGTGCTATTGCCCAACTGCCCCGAGGTGCTGCAGGCCTACGCGGCCGTCCTCAAGCTGGGCGGCGTCATCGTGCCGGTCGTCTTCCTGCTCGGCCCCGAGGAGGTGCGCCACATCCTCGCCCACTCGGAGGCGAAGGTGGTGATCACCGCCTCCCAGTTCCTCGACAGGATCGAGGGCTGGCCGGAGCCGGTCGTCCTCGTCGGCGGCGGCGACGGCGGTCACGGCTGGGACGACCTCGTGGCGGGGCGGCCCGACGACTTCGCCGCGGTCGAGCGCGCCGACGCCGACCTCGCCGTCATCCTCTACACGGCCGGGACCACCGGCCGGCCCAAGGGCGTGGCGCTGTCCCACGCCAACCTCGCCTGCAACGCCCGGGCGGCGGCCAGCCTCTACGAGCTGGACCGGACGGCGTGGGCGCTGATGGTGCTGCCGCTGTCGCACTCCTACGGGCTCACCGTGATGAACGCGGGCAACATCCTGGGCACCAAGGGGGTGCTGCTGCGCTGGTTCAACCCGGACGGCGTGCTGGAGACCATCCACCGGTACCGCGTGCAGTCGATGGCCGGCGTGCCCACGATGTTCGTCTACCTGCTCAACTCTCCCGACAGCGAGCGCTTCGACACGTCGTCCATGCGGCAGTGGGGTTCCGGCGCCGCGCCGCTGCCGGTCGAGATCGTCGAGCCGTTCGAGAAGAAGTTCGGCGGGCGGCTCCTCGAGGGCTACGGGCTCACGGAGGCTTCGCCGGTCGTGAGCGCGCATCGCCTGTCGGGTGTGCGCAAGGTCGGCTCGGTCGGCCAGCCGATCCCGGGCGTGGACGTCGCCATCCTCGACGACGCCGACCGTCCGCTGCCGCCCGGTGAGGTGGGCGAGGTGTGCGTGCGGGGGCCCAACGTGATGCAGGGCTATTACCGGCTGCCCGAGGAGACGGCCCGCACCCTGCGCAACGGCTGGCTGCACACCGGCGACATGGGGCGACTCGACACCGACGGCTTCCTCTACATCGTCGAGCGCAAGAAGGACCTGATCATCCGCGGCGGCTTCAACGTCTATCCACGCGAGGTCGAGGAGGTGCTGTACGCCCATCCGGCCGTGGCCGAGGCCGCCGTCGTCGGCACGCCCGACCCGCTGATGGGTGAGGAGGTGCTGGCGTTCGTCGTGCTCAGGCCGGGCGGCGGCGCCGACGCCGGCGCCATCGTGGCGTTCTGCCACGACCGCCTGGCGAAGTACAAGTGCCCGAAACAGGTCCGGTTCGTCGACGCGCTGCCGAAGAGTCCGATCGGAAAAATTCTGCGGAAAGAGCTGCGCCGCCTCGCCGGCTGACGGCGGGGCGGCGCGCTCGTTCACCGCACGTCAGCGCTCGTCGTCGGCCGCCTCGGCGACGTCCTCGACGCCCTCCTTGACCTTGCGCTTGGCCTTGCCGAACCCCTCGCGCACGGCGCCGGTCCCCCGCTCGATCTCGCCCTCGGCTTCCAGCTCGGGATCGTTCATCAGCTCGCCGGCCTTGTCCTTGACGTAGCCCTTGGCCTTCTCGGCCTTGCCCTTGATCTCGTCGCGATCCATAGGCCCTCCTCCGCGCGTTCGTCACGCGCGCAGTCAGTCCCTTGTGCAATCGCGTTGCCGCTGATCCGCGGCGCCATTCAGTCACATCCCCCGCTGCGCCGTGTAAGCCCTGGATTTCTCGTATCCGGCCCCGCCGACCGTCAGGATATTGACGCCGCCCGTGGGGGAAGATTGGCCACGGCTCACCAACGGGTTGCGTAGTTCGCCCAGCGGATGGTACTCTCCGTGTACTTCATTCATTCGTCCCGTCATCCTCCTGGTTCGGTTACGACGACACAACCAAACGCAGGTGCAGTCGCAACACAAAGGGAGGAAACACTCGTATGAGACTCAGCAGAGCCATCGCGATCCTGACGATCGTCGTCGCGGTCGTGTCCGGAGGGCTCCTTCTCACGCGACACGTCATCGCCGTCGCCAGTGAGGCGGACACCGGACGGTTCCACAAGATCATCCTCGACTACGTCGCCCTGAAGAACCCGCGGGCGCCGATCAGCGCGTTCCGCAGCTTCCCGGACGTCCTGCTGGCGGAGGCGCAGCGCTCGAACATCGACCACTGCCTGGCGCTGGCCCAGGCGGAGGTCGAGTCGGAGTTCAAGCACGACGCGGTCGGCGCCGCCGGCGAGATCGGGCTCTTCCAGATCAAGCCCTCGACGGCGGCGATCCTGGAGCCCCTCGCCGGGAAATTCAAGCGACCCGTCCTCAACAAGGCCCCCCGCGACCTCGGCGATCTGGCCGATCCGGCCATCAGCACGCGCTTCGCGATGGCGTACCTGCGCGACATCATGACCCGCAAGCCGGCTATCAGGGACGCGCTCACCGAGTACAACGGCGGGCCCCTCGGCCGCCATCCCCACTACTACCGCATGGTGATGGGCGCCTACGTCGAGGTGCTGGAGCGGCCGGAGCTCCGCTGCCGCTTCCGCGAAGTGCCCAAGGCGGCGCCGCAGCTGATTCTTCAAGCACGCATTTGAACTCGGAGGGGGGCTTCGCCCCCCTTCCGACGGCGCAGCGGGCCTGACGGCCCGCTTGAGCCTGCCT
>Ga0214471_10004593_pt1 | contig 10659 bp, 12 predicted proteins | sample RVTome_5_FD_207665 | JGI IMG/M metagenome (GOLD analysis project Ga0214471, IMG submission 207665) | Soil microbial communities from uranium-contaminated site in the Upper Colorado River Basin, Wyoming, United States - RVT142D155 | ecosystem: Environmental > Terrestrial > Soil > Contaminated >... | reverse complement strand
GCAATGGGGGTGACGCAAAGATTCGTCGAGTTCCACCTCGATCGGCGGCTGTCGTCGCTGGCGGTTCTGGGTGATTGACGATTACCGGCTGACGAAATGACCGATGAAGCCGCCGACCGGCTCGACCTGAGCCGGCTCGATCTCAACCGGATACCAAAACATGTTGGCCTGATCCTCGATGGAAACGGGCGCTGGGCCAATGCCCGTGGCCTGCCCCGGACGGCGGGTCATGCCGCCGGCGAGGCGGCCCTGTTTGACACGGTCGATGGCGCTCTCGAGATCGGGATCGGCTGGCTAACCGCTTACACCTTCTCAACCGAGAACTGGGATCGCGATCCCGAGGAAGTCGAATTTCTGATGTGGTTCAACGAGGACCTCCTCACCAGGCGCCGCAACGATCTGCACGAAAAGGGAGTGCGCATGCGGTTCGTGGGAGATCTCAACGATCCCCGGGTCCCTGATCGCAATCGGCGACACATGGCCGAGGCGGCCCAGCTCACGGCCAGAAACGACCGCCTAGATCTTGTGTTCGCCTTCAACTACGGGAGCCGTCGAGAGATCACAGAAGCGGCGAGGCTTCTCGCTGAAGAGGCGGTGCTGGGAGTCCTCGATCCCAAAGTGATCGACGAGGAGGCCGTTGCCCGACACCTCTATCTGCCCGCCATGCCCGACCTCGACCTGATTATTCGATCGTCGGGTGAGCACCGGCTGTCCAACTTCCTCCTGTGGCAGGCCGCCTACGCCGAGTTCTGGTTTCCGGGGATTCTTTGGCCGGACTTCAACCGTCACCATCTACTCGACGCGGTGGTCGATTACCAGCAGCGAGAACGCCGCTTCGGCGGCGCCCGCGACGAGGTTGGTTCCAATCCGGGCGATCCCGGCTCGGCCTAGATCAGATCGACCACCGTCCGGAACCACCAGGCAACGCCTCCGGTGATCCACAGGACGGCGAGGACGGTCGGAACATGCTCCAGCCAAGCGGCCCCTTGCCACCATGCGACCAGAAGACCTGCGATGAGGGCGGAGAGGGCGAGCCGCGGGAGATCCACCCCGAATGCCCCGACGAGAACCTGGAATGTCAGCAGCGCCGCGGGCGGCGCGGCGAAGATGAGACTGGCCCAGGTTGGGAGCCGCCACCGCGTCTCTAGCCACCGAAGAGTGGACTCGAGGGTGAAGGTGTAGACGAAGGCTCCGAAAGTGAATCCGGCGACCGCGACCCAAATCGGTCCGAATCGGGCGAAGTCGATGTTGTTCGGGTCGAGCACGACCACCCGGGCCAACAAAGGGGCTGTGAGCAGCGAACTCAGCCAGATGCTTTGCGAAAGTCCCCGTCGTATGGCTCCGTATGCGAACGCGATCATGACGCCGATGAACGTTCCGGCCAGGACGAGAAACAGAGTCCCTTCGACGGTGAAGTCCCCTGCCCGGTTGCCGTTCCCCGTGAAGCGCCCGGCCTCGCCTGATGTGATCGTCAATAGTCGCATCGTTCCCCGCAGCCCGATCAAACCGATTCCGACAAACCCGGCTACCCCACCGGCGACAACAAAACGCGCTGCCCGAGCGACTACCTCGGTTAGGTCGGGTTGGATACCCGAAACCGCCCTTGTTTCAGAAGCGACCATGTCAGATGACACGACGATCAGTCCTGTGGTGGAGAACGGAAGGCGATGCTTGCCGCCGCCATCTCGATCGTGTGGAGGACTGCGAAACTTGCCAGAGCAATTGCGGTCTTGATCGGCCCGAAGCCGTCTTCGCTGGTCAGCCCGATCAGGACGAGGGTGCCACCAATCGCCACCGTCGCCAGGATGACTCTCACGACCCTGGGCCAATTGCGGCGCCCGAAAGCCAGGCCACCGATGACTGTGCCAGGGAGCATGATCGACCCTGCCCCGGCTCCGAGGAGGATCAGCGGGGCGCCAAACAGCCGCCACCATCCGCGGTGGCCTCTGCGGGCGAGTGCGTAGGCGGTTCCGAGCCCAAGACCGGCGAGAAAGGCGGCGGCCAGAATGAAGCCTGTGCCTGACCAAGTGAACTCGGGATCGGTGGAGATGAACCTCATCCAAAGCCTCATCAGTACGCCCCAGAGAAGGCCTCCGATGGCACCGGAGATGATCGGATGGCGGTCCCAAAAGGATGACTTCGGGGTCCCAGCGACAATGTCGCCCGAGTAAGAAGTAATTGAAGTGGTGTCCATGGTGATAGGACGAATTCGGTGGCCCCGGCGGGTGACAGGTCACCTGATCGGGCCGCCTCGTTCGTCCGTCTACCAAATGACGGCGTGGATGGCATCAGCAGAGGAGCTGGCCGGATCAGGTGTTTCCTGGGCGAGCGTCGATCTCCTCGTCGGGGAGATCTATCGGTCCGAGGCTGCCGATCTCGTCCGCCTGGCCCGGTTCTTCGTCGATGACCGGGATGCCGCCGAGGACCTGGTCCAGGAGGCATTCATCCGGCTGGCCCGTTCTGCCCACCGTATTCGTGAGCGCGAGCGAGTGCCGGCCTACCTCCGGTCAATAGTCCTCAACCTCGCCCGGGATCACAATCGCCGCGGCCTGGTCTCGCTCCGACATCAACCTCCGGCGGATCCAACCCCGCCTTCGATCGATGACACGATGGGAGTCAAGGAAGACCAGCGGATCGTCATCGAGGCCCTGCGTCTTCTCCCCGTTCGCCAGCGTGACTGCCTGGTCCTGCGCTACTACCTGGAGTTGGGAGTGTCCGAGATCGCCCAAACGCTGGGGCTCTCCCCGAATTCGGTCAAGACACATCTCTCCCGGGGACTGCGAGCCCTGGAGCAAAAGCTGGCCGGCGAGGTGGAGAGATGACCCTCGAACAACGACTCCACGATGCCCTCTTCGCCAGCGCCGAACGAGTGGCGCCGGCTCCGGACTTGTTCGCCAGGGTCGTACAGAGCGTCGAGGCGGATCGCCGGCGGCGTAGCCGGATCCTGCGAGGATGGTCGGTGGCCGGCCTCCTGGTGGCCGCTCTCGCGGCGGTGGCTCTTGGTTTCGCGGAGTATCGAGAAGGGAGACTTCTAATGGACTGGTGGGTGCTCGAGCTGATCACCCTGGCCGTGCTTTTGGGCCTGGCGTTCTGGTTGGGGCCGTTCATCAAGCGGTTTGGTCGGAGCTATGCGGCGGACGTTTTCCGATCCAATCCTCGCACTGGGAAGAGCTTCATCGTCTTGGTCGACATCGTCTATTACCTGATCTTCACCGCCTACATCTTCTTCACCGTGCGCTTCGAGCCAGAACTGGGGTGGGGTCGCACGGTCGGCCCCGAGCAGCTCCAGTTCGAGGTCTCCAAGATCGGAGGCATCCTTCTGATCATCGGGCTTCTCCACGGAATGAACCTCTTGTTGCTGCCGGTCCTGGGGAGGCTCTTCTCGATGAACCGGCGCCTCGACGAAAACGTGCCTCCTCAGGAGCATTAGGTGGAGCGAGAGTGGTGGCTGATGGCATTGCTGGGGTTTGTCGTCCTAGCCGGCCTGATGCTGCTCGTCGTGTTCACCCATGGTTTCGTGGACCCTGGGTTCGAGTCCGACTCGGTCGCCCTCACGCAAGGGCCCACAATCGACGTATCGGTCGATCCCGGACGTGCCATGGCAGGTGTCGGAACCGCGATCGTGCTCCTCTTCACCGCATTGCGGATCATCAAACGGACCGACTGGTCCATCGACGAGCCCTGACCCTCCTCTTTCGCGAAAATGGGGGAATGGGACCTGGGTAGCCTTCCCCGTCACATGCCCGCCTCCTTAGAGACAATCGCCAACCTGGCCAAACAACGTGGATTCGTCTTCCAGTCGTCTGAGATCTACGGCGGTATCCGCTCCGCCTATGACTACGGCCCCCTTGGAGTCGAACTGCTCAGGAACGTCAAGAACGAATGGTGGCGGGCAATGGTCCAGGAGCGGGACGACGTGGTCGGCCTCGACTCGGCGATCCTCCAGGCCCGGCAGGTGTGGAAGGCATCTGGTCACGAGGCTGTCTTCACCGACCCCCTGGTGGAGTGCCGCAACTGCAACCAGCGCTTCCGCCTCGACAAGCTGACCGACATCCACACCTGCCCTAACTGCGGGGCCAAAGACACCTTCACGGAGCCCAGGGCATTCAACCTGATGTTCAGGACACACATGGGCCCGGTTGAAGATGACGACAACCTTGTCTATCTGCGTCCCGAAACCGCTCAGGGCATCTTCATCAACTACGAGAATGTGAGAAGGGCCAATCGCCTGAAGCTTCCGTTCGGGATCGCTCAGATAGGCAAGTCCTTCCGCAACGAGATCACGCCGGGACAGTTCGTGTTTCGCACCCGTGAGTTCGAACAGATGGAGATGGAGTATTTCACCCGCCCCGAGGAGGCGGCGGAGTGGTTCGAGTATTGGCAAAAGGAGCGGTTCCGGTGGTACCTCTCGCTCGGGATGAAGGAGAAAAACCTTCGAATTCGGCCCCATGACGCCGACGAACTCTCGCACTATTCGGCCGGCACGGTCGACGTGGAGTACGCATTCCCATGGGGTTGGGATGAGCTGGAGGGGATCGCCAACCGCACCGACTTCGACCTCAAACAACACACCGAACATTCCGGCGAGGATCTCAGCTACTTCGATCAGGACAGCAACGAACGGTTCTTCCCTTACGTCATCGAGCCGGCCGCCGGTGCCACCCGAACGACTTTCGCCTTCCTGATCGACGGCTACACCGAGGAAGAAGTTCGGGGCGAGTCGCGAACCGTTCTCAAGCTTCATCCGCGCCTGGCCCCGTACAAAGTGGCGATTCTGCCTTTGTCGAAGAAGGCAGAACTGATCGAGCCAGCCAGCAGGCTGGCCACCGAACTTCGGAAGCACTTCATGCTCGAGGTCGATGTGACACAGTCGATCGGCCGCCGCTATCGACGTCAGGATGAGATCGGAACTCCCTTCGCCGTCACGGTCGACTTCGAGACCCTCACCGACGAAGCCGTGACCATCCGCCATCGAGACACGATGGAACAGGACCGGATCCCGATGACAGGTGTGCGGGCCTACCTGTCCGAGCGACTGGCCTGAAGAAACCCGCGACCCAGGGTTGATTCAGTCGTCTGGCAACCAAGTCAGCCCACAGACGCGTCGTCTCTTCCCGGTAACCTTGGCCTGTGTACGGGCGGGATGACATCGATCGGGTAAGGGCAGCTACCAACCTCATCGATCTCGTCGCCGCGGTTACAACAGTCAAGCGTCAGGGCCGGGCTCACATGGCCGTTTGCCCATTTCACCAGGAGAAGTCGGCGTCGTTGTCTCTCGATCCCGCCCGAGGGCTCTATCACTGCTTCGGATGTGGCAAGAGCGGGGATGTCATCACTTTCATCGAGGACACCCAGGGCCTTGACTTCAACGAGTCTCTGGAGCTGCTGGCCCGCCAGGCCGGGATCCAACTCGAGGTCGATCCGGCCGCCGCCAAACAACGCGGTGAGCGAGACCAGATGGTCGAGGCAGTGCGGCACGCGGCCGACTTCTATCACCGGACCCTGAAGAACGATGTCGATGCGGGTCCGGCGAGAGCCTATCTCCGTAGTCGCGGAATCGACGTCGCCACCGTCGACGAGTATCGGATCGGCTTCGCTCCAGAAGGTGACACCTGGGGAGCGCTGGTCAAGGAACTGCGCGGGGCCGGCATCAAGGACCGGACGATGGAGTCGGCTGGCCTGGCTCGCCGGGGGAGAGGTGGTCGCCTCTACGACGTTTTCCGCCGGAGGGTCCTATTCCCGATTCACGACCTCCGGGGTGAGCCCGTTGGATTCGGAGGTAGGGGTCTGGAGGGGGTCACCCCCAAGTATCTCAACTCGCCCGATTCGAGGCTCTATCAGAAGAGCCGTTTGCTCTACGGCCTCCATCGGGCCAAGGGTCCGATCGCCCGTACCCAGGAGGCGGTGGTGGTCGAGGGGTACTTCGACGTCATCGCCTGCAATCGCGCCGGTGTCGACACCGCCGTCGCTACTTGTGGCACCGCTCTGGGTGAAGACCACTTCGATCTGCTGCGCCGGTTTACCGACCGGGTCGTGCTTGCCTTCGACTCCGATGCCGCCGGTGGCAAGGCCGCACTCAGGGGAGACGACCTCGTCACCCCGGTCGACCTCGACCTTGACCTCCGGGTGGCAGAGATGCCGGATGGTCTCGACCCGGCCGACTTGATTCAGGCCGGGCGGGGTTCCGAGTTGGCTCAAGCCGTCAAGTCTTCGCGTCCGTTGCTCCAATTCCGGATCGAAAAGGAGATCGAGCGCTTCGACCTTCGGGAACCCGAGGCGAGGGCTCGGGCCGTTCGGCGTATGGTTCCCCTCCTGGCCCGGGTGGGCGACGAGATCGCCCGGGCGGAGTACGTCCGGTTCGCGGCCGGGCTGATCGGGATCGAGCCTGCCGTCCTCGAACGGGCAATGCGAGGCGGTCGCCACCGAGCAGGTCAGATCGCTCCGGTGGAGACCATTGAACAATCCGATCCGATCCAGCGAGAACTCTTGCGGGTCGTTCTTGCCAACCCCATCCAGATCGCGGGTCAGGAGATCGGGCCCGAACTCTTCTCGGACGTCGTCCTTCGGAAGGCATTCGAATCCATCGTCGAGCGGCGAGCGGCGACGGCAGCGGGAGTGCCGATCGACATCGCCGGTCTGGACGAAACCGAAGTGCTGCAGCGGATTGCTTTAGATCCTCGCCCGTTGCCGGGAGACCCCCTCGAAGTACTGGTTCGAACCCGCAACAAAGCCATCGAAGCAGAGATCGAGGAACTCAAACACCAGTTGGCCAGACTCGACCCCGAGTCACAGGGGCATTCCGACATCCTTCGGCGGGTGATAGCTTTGGAGCAGGAACGGCGCAACTGAGGGCCATGCCATGAGCGACGACATCGAACGGTTGATCGAACAGCTGCTCAAGCGCGGCCGTCAGCGGGGGTTCCTCACCGTCTCCGAAGTTCAGCAAGAGCTGGAGGAGGCGGAAGCCGATCCAGAAGCCTTCGAGCGGGCCGTCGACCTCCTTCGCACCCGTGGTATCGAGCTCACCGAAGACGAATCCGAGCACGATCACGGGCTGAGCGAATCCGACGAGGTTTGGGTCTCCGACCCCGTTCGCATGTACCTCAACGAGATCGGCCGCTACCGGCTCTTGACCGCTCAGGAAGAGGTCGAGCTTTCGATGGCGTTCGAGGCGGGTCTCAAAGCTGCGGTTCAGCTCGAAAAGGAGGGGGATCTCTCCGAGGAGGATCGGGCGATCCTGGTCGCCACCGGCGTCAAGGGTGAAGCGGCTCAGACCCGCCTTGTCGAATCGAACCTGCGGCTGGTGGTTTCGATAGCTCGCCGCTATGTCGGCCGCGGCATGGCCCTGCTCGACCTCATCCAGGAGGGCAACCTCGGATTGATGCGGGCAGTCGAGCGGTTCGACTATCGCCGGGGATTCAGGTTCTCGACCTATGCCACCTGGTGGATTCGCCAATCGATTACCAGGGCGATCGCCGACCAGGGCCGCAACATTCGTATGCCGATCCACATCGTCGACACCATCAACAAGCTCACCCGGGCCCAGCGCGAACTTGCCCAGTCGTATGGACGGGAACCTACACCGGAAGAACTGTCGCGCGAGCTCGACCTACCGGTCGATCGTCTTATCGAACTGACGCGCATCGCCCAGGACACCATTTCCCTCGAAACCCCCGTAGGCGAGGAAGAGGACTCGACCCTGGCCGACTTTGTCGAGGATCTCGACGCCGAGGTTCCCGCCGACGCCGCCACCTTCCGCCTTCTACAGGAGAACCTGGCTCTGGCGCTGGAAGGCCTCAACCCTCGGGAACGTGAGGTCCTCATCATGCGCTTCGGTCTCGCCGATGGGAGGATGCGAACCCTGGAAGAGGTCGGGGAGCATTTCAAGGTCACCCGGGAGCGGATCCGCCAGCTTGAGACGAAGGCTCTCGCCAAGCTTCGACATCCCGAGAAGGCCAAGAACCTCCAGGGATTTCTGGAGAACGGTTAGCCCCGAACCGCCGAAAGAATTCGAACGGATCGATCGCCTGTCCCTTCGCGCACCCCCCTCGACCTCGCTTCGCTCGGTCGGTCCCCCCGCAAGCGGGTGGACAGCCAGGGGTTGTTCAGTCGGGACTTCGCGGTCCCCCCGTAGGGGGGAAGGGCTAGGACTGGCGGCGAATCGCCTCGGAGGTCTTCTCGAGTCCTCCCGCCACGACTGACCGTCCCAGGTCGGATATGCCCTGGCTGACGTCTGTGACCTGTCGCATTGAGGGATTGCGCTTGGCCGCCGCCCACCATCGCCTGATGTCCTCGTACCGCTGGCGGCCGGCCCGGGCGCCCAGGACATATCCGACGGCACCGCCGACCATCAAGCCGAGTCGAAACCTCATGGCAGAAGCGTAACCAGCCTGGGAACGAAGAAGCTCATTGGGCCTTCACAACCTGTCCACCTTTCATCACCCAATCGACGTTTTCCAGGAGGGTGATGTCCTTGATGGGGTCGCCTTTTACAGCAATCAGATCGGCGAAGAGCCCGGGTTCGATGCCACCAATCCGGTCCTGCCAACCCATCAGCTCCGCGGCCCAAACAGTGGCGGACCGGATCGCTGCCATAGGTGTCAATCCGTGGTTGACGTAGTAGGCGAACTGTCGCCCAGCAAAGGAGTGGGGGAAGACGCCGGCGTCGGTCCCAAACGCGATCTTCACCCCGGCCTCGACGCACTTGACGAACCCGGCCCGCTGAGCGTCGGTGGTCTCGAAGTTCTTGCGGAGGGTCTCGGCCGAGTAGCCCATCTTGGGACCCTCTTGGCCGATCCAGTCGCCGTTGTAGATGTCCGCGACGAGCCACACTTCGTTCGACGCCATCAACTCGATCGCCTCGTCGTCCATCAACGATCCATGCTCGATGGACCTGACTCCGGCCCGAACCGCCCGTTTGATCCCCTCCGCGCCATGAGCGTGCGCCGCCACATGGCCGCCGAAGAGGGATGCCTCTTCCACCGCAGCCCGGATCTCGGGCTCGGTGAACTCCGGTGCACCGGGGTTGGTCCCCGAGGTCAGGACCGCCCCGGTGGCGATGACCTTGATGAAGTCGGCACCCCGACCGAAGATCTGGCGAACCGTCGAACGCATCTGATCGACACCGCTCACCACCCCGAAACGAAGTTCCTTCGGCACAGTCTCGTCGACGTCGATGGCGAGTCCGGTGATGTCGCCGCCACCGCCGGGACACGTGACGAAGCAACCGGCGCACTGCATACGAGGTCCTTGCACCCAGCCTCCCTCGATGGCGCCGCGGAGAGCGACATCCCCGAAAGCGCGGAAAGTGCCAATGTCGCGCACCGTCGTGAACCCGGCTCGAAGGGTCTCGCCGGCGTGCTTTACGCCCATCAACGCTTCCTGGGCCCCGCTCCGGGTTACCAGGAACGCATACCCCTGACCGCTTTCGGCCTCAGAGACCATGTGAGAGTGGCAGTCGATGAGCCCGGGCAGGAGGGTATGGCCGGACAAGTCAACAACCGTGGCATCCGGTGGAACTTGACTCCTCGGGGCCAGCCCCTCGATGCGATCGTCGATGACAACCATCGCCTGGCCTTCGGACACGCTTGATGTTCTCGGATCGATCAGCCGATCAGGTAACAGAACCAATCGTTCCACGAGTCTCCTCTCGCTCTCTTGACTCTTGTTCCATGGTCAGCCTCTGAAGTCCTGGCGGTAGAGGTTGTACCAACCCTTGATGGTCTGCTCGTGTTCGATCGACCATGAGCCGAGCACTCCTCCGACGAGGAGATCGATCGATGAGGCATCGATCGGTTCGGTCGAGACCAACCCGGCAACCGTGAGAGGGTACGACGCAGGCGCGGGTTCGAGCCATTCGAAGCCGCCGGTTCTCTTTCCGACCGACACCGCCCGGACCCTGATGTCGATCGCCTTCTCGATGTCTGCCTCTGCTCTTAGAATCGCCCATAGGGTCATCAGATGGACGGCAACGGATTGCCGCGCCTGGGGAGAGTTGACCCCCGGGTGCTGCGCTGCATAGGCGTCGACCAGGAGGCTCCCGTACCTGTCGCCGCCGACGATCGCATAGCCTCCGGCCCCCAGGGTCGTGTAGATCTGCCAGCACGCCGGGGAAGCCCCGATGTAGCGATGAGTCGGGCCGTCGACCGGCTCAAGAGACGCTTTGCATCCCGGACATACCTCGCTCACAACGCACCTGCCTGATTGGACGCCAGGCGGCTTGTGATTTTTTCATCATCGAGCAGGGGACAGGTGTCGCAGTAGAGCCTCAACGTGCCCGTGTAGGCAAGGCAGCACACGCTTCGCAGTGAGAACCACATTCCGGTGGCTCGATCGACATGCCACCGGGGGGTGACCCGGATCACGTCCGGAGCACCTGTCAGGATTGCTTCGGCTGCCGCAACTCCCGTTTCGACCGAGCCGAGGGTTGCAGCGGCCCCCATGAATGTACGGGCAATGAGGTCGCTGACGCCGTGCCACACGCCGGCCAACCCAACCTTTCGAGCACTGCGGATCGACTCGATGAGGGGATTCAACGAAGCGACGATCGTCTTGCCGATTGTCGTTGCGGACTCGTCGCCGCTCTCGACATAGGCCGGTTCGCCGCTGATCGCCACCCGATCGAACAAGCCTTGGGGATGCTGGCGCAACCACACCGCG
>Ga0214471_10004592_pt1 | contig 10659 bp, 7 predicted proteins | sample RVTome_5_FD_207665 | JGI IMG/M metagenome (GOLD analysis project Ga0214471, IMG submission 207665) | Soil microbial communities from uranium-contaminated site in the Upper Colorado River Basin, Wyoming, United States - RVT142D155 | ecosystem: Environmental > Terrestrial > Soil > Contaminated >... | reverse complement strand
GTGGCCTGGTCGCTGGATAAGAGCAAGATCTACCTGACCACCACCACCGACAGCGAAGCCACTCCGCTGGGCATGTACGTCGCCGGCGTCCCCGCCGGGACCATCGAGAAAGCGCTGACCCCCCAGGTGACCTTATGGGACGTGTCTTTCTCACCCGATCGCACCATGATCGCCTATCGGACCTTTCAGTGGGTTCCGGTCGAGGGTAGTATGCCCGAGGTCGGGCCGCCTTTCACCCTCCAAATGACCGAGCTGGCCACGGGCGAGACGACAGTCCTTCAAGAGAGCGACGCCTTTGAATATTTTCATCCGGTCTGGTCTCCGGATGGAAATCATATCGCTTATTCGGTGCGGTCCCGCCCGCCGGGTGGAGAGGTCGGTTTGTTTGCCTTTGATCTCGCTACCGGAGCGGCCATCCGCCTGGTTCCCGGCTCCGAGGGCCGCCAGCTCCGGCCCTGGGCCTGGCTTGGCGCCGACTGGCTTGCCTATACCGAAGAAGTCCTCGCTCCCGGGGATACCTCGAATGCTCCCATCACCCTGTACACCATCAAAATGGATGGAAGCGAGAAGCATGAGATCGACGCGGCCGCTTCGATGACTGTCCTGGGAGTGCTGGATGACTAGAGCTGCATATTTTGTTTCATTTTTTGTATTGGCCGTGGTCCTGATCGCCGGTCAGTCCTGCGTTCGTTCTCCCGCAGATCTGTCCGACCCGACATCAACGCTCTCAACGGTACCGCTGCCTTCGATTACTTCAACCGTATCGGCGCATCCTACCCGGACGCCAACCGCCACGCCCGCTCCAGGCGATACCCCGACCGCTGTTCTGGAAATGACCTCCCTGACGCCCACCCCTTTGTCGGCGCCAGCCAGAGTGCATGACGCTCAACTAATCTCCGCCAACCAGGGTTGGGCCCTGGCCGGCGAGCTCCTGCTCTGGACCGCTGACGGCGGTGGCAGCTGGCGGGCCATCACTCCCCCGGTAAGCGCTGGCCTCTCCATCGCCGACGTATTTTTCTTGAACGCCGGCCAGGGCTGGGTGGCGCTCTCACCCTTCTTGGCCGGGGACCAGGATATCCTGCCCATTCGCATTCTGCGCACGCAGGATGGCGGCCAATCCTGGCAGGAGTACGGCTTCGAAGCCGGCCTGCCCTACATCGTCAATGCCCGGGTTGCGCACCTCGAATTCATCGATCCGCAGCACGGCTGGTTGGTGGTGGACCGCACCGCCAGCATGAACAGCTCTGCCGCGGATCTTTATCAATCGAGCGACGGCGGCCTCACCTGGCAGCTGAAGTCGCTTCCGTTCAGTGGTCCCGTCCACTTCATTTCGCCATCCATTGGCTGGACGACCGGCAGTTGCTGTACCGGCGCGCCGCGGCAGCTTTATCGGACCATGGACGGCGGGCTGACCTGGCAGCAGCAGGTGGTAGCTCCCAACCCGGTCGAGGATGGTTACGATTATCATGATTATGGATTGCCCATCTTTCAAAATGAGCAAGAAGGGGTCCTGGCGATCACCCTGCGGGATCCATCGTACGCGGCCAGCGGGGTTGGCTTTTACCGGACATCCGATTCCGGCCAGTCCTGGCAGCTGGCGGGGACGTTTCACAGTTCCGGTCAGGTCCCAATCGGAGCGGGGATCTCGATTCCGGTTCAAATCCTCGATTCTGATCGCTGGATCCTGGCGCTGCCTGGCGCGCTTTACAGGACGCCAGACGCTGGCGAGACCTGGGAGGAACTCGCGCAGGCGGGTCTGCCTGGCTCCCACGCCAGGCTTGACTTCGTTACGGAAGATCTCGGCTGGAGTCTGGTGTTTGAAGACAATTGTGGCGAAAATTGCCTCATCCTGTTCGAGAGCACAGATGGCGGCAAATCCTGGAGCGCCCTGGCATTCGAGAACTGAGCCGCGCCTTTGCCGCGCGGCGATCGGCCGTCACAGCCACCTGCACCTGCCCGGCTGCACGTACGCCGGCCAATTCATTAAAATTCTTGTTACGCTGGTTCAAGCAACTCCCTTGTTTTCGCAGCATCGAACTCGGCGCCGATATCGGAAAATATCGCTTCAGCCTTTTCCAAATGCTCACGGTTTTCAAACCGGTATCCGAGCTCAAAATGCGCCATCGCCGCGTCATACGACAACCCCAGGATCTCCGCTTCATGTAAGCTGCTCTGCCAGGATCGTCGAGCCTTGTCCCTATTTCCCCGCAGCCATTCGTACTTGCCTTTCACGAGCAATGCCTCTGAACGGTACACCTGTTTTAGGAGAAGCGAAAGAGAAAGTCGCAGGCGATGCCGAAGAAAAAAGGCGTATAATCAGACATGGAGGGGCAAAATAGTCTCTCTTGTTACCCCCATCAATCAATTTATCATCAGGTTCTGCTTACCGTTAAGGAGTCGACCATGAAAAAATCCACGTACCTCAAAATCGGCTTTGTCGCGTTCGCGTTGCTGGCGGGTATTCTGCTGGCACTCGCCTGGCCGGCTACCATCGCCGCAAATAACCAACCGGCAAGGGCGAGCAGCCTGGCCGCCGTTGGCACCGGCTTCACCTACCAGGGCCGCCTGGAAGAGGGCGGCAGCCCGGCCGACGGGCTCTTCGATTTCCAATTCCTGCTGTACGACGCTGCGGCTGCCGGCGCTCAGATCGGCCCCACGGTGACAATCAACGATGCCACTGTAGACGAAGGCTTCTTCACACTTGAACTGGACTTTGGAGCCAGCGCCTTTGGCGGCGGCGAGCGTTGGCTGCAGATCAACGTCCGGCCGGGGAGCAGCGCTGCTGCTTATACGCCCCTCAGCCCGCGCCAGGAACTCACCCCTGCTCCCCACGCCATGGCCCTGCCGAACGTCTATACCAATGAGGGCACTAACTTTGTGGGTGTTGGCCGCGATTTCCGCATTTCCGGTAACGAGGTGTTCGGCGTGCGCTACGTAGGCAGTGCGGACCAATACGGCGGTATGTACGTGGAAACGGCACACGCTCAAGGCTGGCCCTTCTACGGCTACGCCACCAACGGGTCATTTCGAGCCTGGACCTACTATAATGGCACCACCGGCAATTGGTACCTGTATAACGCCGGCATACGCCTCGCCGTGCCTAACGAAGGCGGCCTGCGCATCGGTCCCAGCGCCGATTACAGCCTCGTGATCAGCAACACTACCGGCTCCGATGGCATCAGGATATACGACACAGGGGACGATGCCATCCAGATAGGCAGCGCCCCCGACCATTCCAATTATGGCGTATACCTCCCCAGCCCCGGCGTAAGCAACTACGGCCTGTGGCCCAATACTGCCAACGCAGCCGGGGAATGGGCGCTTTACACCGTGGACAACATCGAGGCAGGCAACGTGGTCGCCAGCGCATATTCCCTGGTCGCCCAGGTGACCGGCCCTGATCCCCTCTCCCCCGGCGATTTATTGGCTGTGACTGGCGTGGCTGACCCGATTCCGGGGAGCGCCGATCCCTTGCCCCTCGTGCGGCTGGCCTCCGCCGAAACCTTTAGCGGTCTGATTGGCGTCGTCAAGAGCCGCATGGTCTGGGGTCCTGCCCCCGGCAAAGAAGCCGAAGGGGAGATGTCCATGCACAGCGCCGATGGCCCGGCCCAGGCCGGTGAGTACGTATCCCTGGTCGTCGCCGGCGTTGCCCAGGTGAAGGTTGACCCCAGCGCCCAGATCGCCGCCGGAGACCGGCTAACGGCCTCCAGCCTGGCCGGGTCGGCCCGGCCTCTGATGAGCCAGGAAGTCAATGGCATGCGGGTTGCCGAAGGTGCGCCCGTGATTGGTGTCGCCCTTGCTGCGCCGGTCGCAGGACAGGAAACCATTCCTGTGTTCGTCAACCTGCGCTAGGAGATGGCCATGTCAAGAAATAAAGCCATACTCCTGGCGGCCTGCGTCCTGGCGTTGGCAGCAGTGGCAGTTACCCTGGCCGCCGCCGACAGCCTGACTGACGGCTTTGCCATTCCCTGGTGGACGGTCGACAATGGTGGCGGTACCAGCCAGGGCGGCGCTTACAGTCTGAGCGGCACCGCTGGCCAGCCGGATGCCGCCAACCTCTCCGGTGGAAGTTACACCCTCCGGGGCGGCTTCTGGAGCGGCCCGGACGTGATCCCGGGCGTACCCACGATCTATCTTCCGCTCATCATCCGCTAAAGCGGACTTTTTCAGTCCTCGCGGAAAAGTACCGGTATGAAGAGGTCGTAGAGCTCGACGGTCAGCGTCAGCGGTACCGTTACCACCGGCGCGACGGGATCATCGCTGAGCACACACAGCTCCCCGGTGTACTCGCCAGCCGCCAGGCCGGTCGAATCGAATGTCACCTCCACCGGGCTGCTTCCGCCGGCCGGCGTGGAGCCCGTGCCCGGTGAAACCGAAGCCCACGGGATGTCGGCGGGGGAGCATGGGGAGACGGTCTGCGTGGCGCCTTCGAACTCGCCCATCGGGTCATTGGCTGCCAGAGGCGTGACCGCGCCCGTGAGCAGGTTCACCCTGCCATAAACATTGCTGCCGCCGCCCTGGTAGAGAAAGATGTACAGCGTCCCGTCGGCGTTGTCGAAATCCATGCCCTGGGCAAAGTTAGCCGCATACCCGGTCGGGCCCAGCACGGTAGCGCTCCCGGTGGTCTTATCGATCCGGTAGATGGAATCCGTGCCGATATCGTGGCCGTACATCACCCCGTTAGGGCCCACGGCGATGTCGATCAGCAGAGAGCTGCCGGACACCGGGCCCACCGGGGTGGCGCTGCCGGCAGACAGATCGACCGTGTACAACGTGGACGTGATCCCGTTCGTGCTGGAAGCGTAGGCTGTGCCGTCGCTGGGATCGATGGACAGGCCGGTCCAGGTGCCACCGTCTTCCGCCGTGATCGGACCGATCGGGGAGAAGGCAGCAGTGGTCAGGTCGAGGGTGCCGATCTGCGAGGCGGTGTTATCGATGGCGTAGAGCGTTGTACCCGTGGCGTCGAAATCCATGCCGAAGAGCGGCAGGGTGGTGGTCGCCACGACGGTCTGCCCGGGGAAGTCGTTCAAGGTGAAGCTTACGAAGTTGTCGGAGACCGAGCCAATGTCCAGGGCGTAGCCGGTATCGGTGCTATCGGTGGGACCGGCGGGTACGGCCGGGTTTCGCCGCAGGCTGGCTGCCCCTTTCAGGCAGCTCTCGGCGTAGCCGGCCGGTTCGATTCCGATATAGTTCTCGTACGCGCTGCAATCCAAGTCGCCGGTACTGGCTGTGGTGCTGCGGACGGCCTCATCGACTCGAACGGCCACCGGTTGAGAACCGGCCGGCACCGCGGAATGCGCCAGCGAGGCCGGCGCCTCCTCGAGGATCTCCCAGTTGAGCGGGGCCGTGCCCGTGTTGCTGATGGTAAGCGTCTGCGTCAGGATGGTGCCGAGTGGCTGGCTGCTCGCCAGGGCCGGGGCGCCCAACGCCATGGCAGGCTCGCCCGCTACGGTTACCGTGGCGACCGCGCTGGCGGAGACCACGTCAACCGGACCGGGGTTGGAGGCCGTCCAGGTGGCAGTGTTGACCGTGGTGGCGGTGATCGGGATAGTCTGGGTCAGGAATGCGCTGGCGCCCGGCGCAAGAGCATAGGGGAAAGCGGACAGGATCGTGCCCATCTGGCTGTCCACCAGCTCGTGTAAGGTCAAGGTAACCGCGCCGGTATTAGCTACCTGGAAACAATAGGTCACCTCGCTGCCGGCAGTTACGGTGATCTCCGAGTTGGCCGCGCATAGGGACGGATCGGTGCCGGTTGTCTTTTCAAGGCTGATGGCCGGGGCCGGGGTATACGCCACGGTATCGATGCCGATGTAATTGGAGTTGGTGCCGGTCGGGCCGGCGTTTTCGACGAAGTAGCGGAAGGCCAGCCGGCCGGTGGCTGGCGCGCCCACGCCGCTCAATTCGACCGAAAAGACCGTCCAGCCTTCGGGGTAACCACCCACGACGAGACCGCTGTTGATGTCGAGAAGCAGTTCCGTAAAATCTCCCACGCTGTTGGCGGTGGCGCCGACGTTCGTGCTGGCGCCGTTAAGACTCATGCGAACCTGGAGCCGGTCCGGCCAGATACTTCCTAACGTAGTGCGCGTCCAAAACGTCAGGATCGAACCATCGGCAAGATTCAGAACCGGGGTGAGCAGCCAGTTGCTGATCGTACCCGTCCCGGCGGTGTTGTTGAAGTTGGCGGCGATGTAAGCCGTGGGGGCGCCCTGCTGGGCAGGGAATACCGCGCTGTTTCCCTGGAACCAGCCCGTACTACCCAGCGGGTCGCTGTTGTTGGTCAGCTGCCAGCCGGCCCCGGCCAGGAGGGTTATATCGTCGAAGCCCTCGCCCAGGCTTGCATCGATCGCCGCGGCCGAGGAGGGCTCAGCCGCCGGGGGCGCAGGGGCGGAGGCCGGTTCCGGGCAGAGCGACACTTCGCGGCTGCCGAACATCTCGCAGGTGTCGGCCTCGCCGGCGGCCAGCGGGCCGTACCGCTCGCCAACCTCGACCGCTGCAGCCGAGCCGGACAGCGTCAGAAATATTGCGGCCAGAGAGAGCGCCGAGATAACGGCGATGAGGGACAGCAGGATGCGATAGTGCTTCATGAGATGATTCCTCCTGATCATTCATCCCGGTCATCAAGTATTTGCCTGACCCGGTCTGCGCAGTATGTGGTTGATACAGTTGGTTGGAAATTCGACTTATTGTATCATGATTAAAGCTTCTGGCTACCTTACGATTTTGCAATGACAGCCAAAACCCGCACAATTATTCGTACCGCAGCGCCTGCACCACGTCCAGCCGCGCCGCCTGGCGGGCGGGGATGATGGCGGCCAGGGCGCCGAAGCCCAGGCCCACGGCGATGCCGGCGATGACGCCGCCGGCCGGGAAGACGTACTCCAGCGGGAAACCGAGGCTGTCCAGTGCCTGCGTGGCCAGGAATCCGAGATACAGGCCGGAGAGCAGGCCGAAGGCCACGCCGATCGCTGCCAGGATAAGGGCCTCGGCCAGCACCACGGCGCCCACCTGCCGGCGCGTGGCGCCCACCGCCCGCAACATGCCGATCTCACGGCGGCGCTCGATGACGCCGATGGCCAGCGTGTTGAGCATGGCGATCAGCGAGGGGATCGCCAGGAAGACCATCATGGCGTACATGCCGGCGAAGGCCGCATCGAACAGGCCGCTGTTCTGCTCCAGGAACTCCGCTCCGGAGACCAGCTTGAACTGCGGGTAGGGCCGGATGGCGTCCTTCAGGCCGGCTTCCACCGCGGCGAGACCGGCGCCATCCTCTACGTTGATCTGGAAGAAGACGTCCTCCGCCCGGTCAAAGTCCCTCTCGATATTGGCGTGCGAGAGGTAGGCGGTGGTGGTCTTGGCGTTGAGGAAGTCGGAGGCGATGCCGGCGATGGTATATTGGGCTTCGCCGGTAGGCGTGAGCAGGGTGACTCCGTCGCCAACCCCCACGCCGGCCGCCGCGGCCAGCGGGCCGTTGATCACCAGGCCGCGCCCCGATTCCATAGCGCGGTACGCCGCCTGGGGGTCGCCTTCGGAGAAGGTCAGGCCGCTGGTCTGGGTGTAGGCGACGGGCTCGATGCCCAGCAGGCCAACGGCGACACCGTTGATCTGCGTGCTGGCGAAGCGCAGGGTGCTGACCACCTCCACCCCTTCAATAGCCCGCAGGTCCTCGGCCAGGTCCGGGCTGGCGCCCAGGTTGGTGCCCCACACGGTCACTGACGGCGGCACCAGCAGGTAATCGCTGGCCAGGCTGTTCTCCAGCATCCTGGTGAAACTGATCGCCAGGCTGGAGAGGATGCTGCCGGCCATGACCAGCACGGCCAGGGCGATCATCGTGGTGGAGGCGGTGATGGCGGCGCGGCCGGGCTGGCGGCTGAGGTTGCCCTCGGCCAGCTGGGCGGACCCCTGGCGGGCGAAGATGACGGCCACGAGACGCCCGAAGAGCCGGGCGATCGGGCTGACCAGCGCGGGGGTGACCAGGATCAGGCCCAGGGTGAAGAGGATGGCGCCGAGGGCGATCAGGCCGGAACTCCCCGAGAGTAGAGCGGCCAGGGCCAGTGCGATCATGGTGGCGCCGCTCCAGAAGCCCCATCCGGCCATGCGCTGCAGGGACACGGCGCCCAGCGCCGGCCGCAGCGCTTCCAGGGGCGTGATGCGGCTGGCGGCGCGGGCAGGAAGCAGGCCCGCCAGCACGGTGATGCCCACGCCCATGACGACGGAGACGATAACCAGGCCGGGCGTGATGGCGGGCGAGCCGACGCGCATATTGAGAAACTGCTGCCCGATGGGAGACACGATGGCCAGCATGAGGCGGGCAAAGCCGTAGCCCAGGAGCAGCCCGGCGGCGGTGCCGAGCACGCCCTGGACCAGGCCTTCCACCAGGATCAAGGAGGCCACCGCCCGGCGGCTGGCGCCCACGGCGCGCAGCATGCCGATGTCGCGGCGGCGCTCGGCAATGATGGTGCGGAAGGTGTTGAAGATGATAAAGCCGCCGGTCAGCAGGCCCATGCTGCCGAACAGGTTCAGAATGAGCTGGGCTGTCTTGATATTGGTGAGGATCTCGGCGCCGGGCTGCAGCACGCCGATGGTGTGGCTGGGACCCAGGGCGGCTTTGATGTTCGTTTCGATCTCGGCGCGGCGGGCTTCGGCGACGCTGTCGAAGTTGGCGTCGATGACGTTGATCTTGCCGGGCATGGCCAACAGCTGCTGAGCCTCGCTCAGGCTGACCAGGACTTCTTCGTTGCCGGGGAGCAGGCGCTGCGGCAGGATGCCCACGATGGCCAGGTCGGCGGCGCCCGTGGCAGTAGGCAGGGTCAGGGTATCGCCCAGGCTCACGCCGGCGGCTTCGGCCAGCGACTCGCTGATGGCCGCGGCGGCCCGATCATCCGCTTCGATGAAGCGCCCCTCCAGCACCAGGTAAGGGGTGATGGAACGCACGGCTTCGGGGTCGGCGCCGACCAGGGTCACGGCCGCCACGCGGTCGGGCAGCGCCGGGTCGTTGTCGAAATAATCGGTGGGCAGATTGATGGGCCGTTCGAGGGTGGCGGAAGCCGCCCGCACGCCCTCCACCGCCAGGACCTGGTCGAGGACCGCGGCGGGGAAGGCTTCGCCGGTCGTGCTGGTGATCGTGGCGTCGACCTCGCCGGCCATGGCCATGGCGCTGGCCTGGAAGGAGGCGATGAAAGCCGGGATGAGGGTATTCATACCGAAGATGAGCAGCACGCCAAAGACGATGGCCAGCGTAGTGAGGAAAGTGCGCAGTTTACGCCCGGCCAGGTAGCGGGCAGCGAGGGTTAGATGGAGTTTCATGGTGGATCCTTTTTTCACCACAGATAAACACGGATTGGCACAGATATCTGTGAGATTCTGTGTTCATCTATGGTTGCTTTTCCGGGTTTTTGCATACAATTATCCAATCTTAGAGAGCTGCATTGTGCTTCATCAAAATTGATAGACACTCAATTAATCGCCGATTTGGCGTATCCTGTTAGCGACGACGGATTCGTTGCCCCCGTGGGGTTCGAGGACGGTTTCGTCGGCGATGCGGCCGTCTTTAAGGAAGATAATGCGGTCGGCGTAGGCAGCGATGCGCGGGTCGTGGGTGACCATGATCACGGTGCGGCCCCACTCCTTGGACACCTGGCGCAGCAGGCCGGCGATCTCGTCCGAGGCGCGCGTGTCGAGGTTGCCGGTGGGCTCGTCGGCCAGGATCAGGCTGGGCTCGGCGACGAGAGCGCGGGCGACGGCCACCCGCTGCTGCTGGCCGCCGGAGAGCTGGTCGGGGCGGTTGTGCAGGCGGCCGGAGAGGTCGAAGCGCTCGAGCCATTGGGCGGCGCGCTCGCGGGCCTCGGCCGGTTTGGCGTTATCCAGGACCAGGGGCAGGGCCGTGTTCTCCAGGGCATCCAGCACGGGGATGAGGTTGAAGAACTGGAAGATGAAGCCGATGCGGCGCCGGCGCAGCTCGGTGAGGGCGTCGTCGGGCAGGCCGGCCAGCGACTGGCCGTCGATGAAGACCTCGCCCTCCGAGGGGCGGTCCAGGCCGCCGGCCAGGTGCAGCAAGGTGGACTTGCCGCAGCCGCTGGGTCCCATGACGGCGACGAACTCGCCCGGCTCTACGGTGAGGTTGACGTGGTCGAGGGCGGTCACCGCGGTGGCGCCGGTGCCGTAGATTTTGGTGAGGTTTTGGGTTTGGATGAGGGACATGGTTAGCTCCTGGTTCTTGGTTACCTTCAAGACGAGGTCCGATTTTTTAACACGAAGGGCACAAAGTTGCGACACTAAGGGCACGAAGCAATTATTAAAGACTTTGTGTACTTTGCGGAGTCCTTAGTGGCCTTCGTGTTTAAATTCCGCGCCTTACCCTTTCCTGGGCCGGCCGCGGGGGCGGAGTTCCGGCTCGGGCAGCGGCTGGTGCTTGACTTCTTCCAACCGCATCTCGACGATGTCCAGCCAGCGCAGGTCGGCCTCGAGGTGCATGATGGCCTTGTCGACGAGCAGGATCTGGGCCATCGCCAGGCGGGGATCATAGCTATCGCGCTGCCGGGTGGCGGCGTGCATCTCCTGGTACAGGCAGCCGCGCTGGCTCTGGATCAGGCGCAACGGATCGGTTTCGCCGGAGGCCAGTGCGACCATCAGCTTGACGAAGAACTCATCGCGCTGGTGACC
>Ga0214471_10004591_pt1 | contig 10660 bp, 9 predicted proteins | sample RVTome_5_FD_207665 | JGI IMG/M metagenome (GOLD analysis project Ga0214471, IMG submission 207665) | Soil microbial communities from uranium-contaminated site in the Upper Colorado River Basin, Wyoming, United States - RVT142D155 | ecosystem: Environmental > Terrestrial > Soil > Contaminated >... | reverse complement strand
GCTCGGCCGCCAGCACTTCAGCCATCCTTCGCCGCAGTGCCTCCGCCGTTTCCTCACCGTCCGCAAAGGCCTTGGCGGCTGTCGTTAGCGCCCGGTAGACAACCGGCGCCGCCGCCCGCTCGGCCGGGTTCAGGTACACGTTGCGGCTCGACATGGCTAACCCATCGGGTTCGCGCACCGTCGGCCGCACCACCACTTCCAATGGGAAATCGAGCTCGCTCACCATCCGCCGGATGACGACGCACTGCTGTGCGTCCTTCTGACCAAAAAAGGCGAAGTCGGGCTCAAAGGCGTGAAACAGCTTGGCCACGACCGTGGTCACGCCGCGGAAATGGCCCGGTCGCTGCTTGCCCTCTAATTGCCTGGAGACCTGCTCCACCTCGACCCAGGTCTGGAATCCCTGCGGATAGACCTCCGGGACCGGCGGCGTCCACACCACATCGACGCCTACGACCTCAAGCTTGGCCAAATCACCCGGCAGATCGCGTGGGTAGGCCGCCAGATCTTCCGTCGGGGAAAATTGTGTCGGGTTGACAAACAGGCTGACGCCGACCGAGGCGCAGCGCTCGGCCGCCGCCCGGACCAGGGACAGATGGCCCTCGTGCAGTGCGCCCATCGTGGGCACCAGACCCAGCGGGCGGGGTAGTTCCCGACAGACGGCGCGCAGCTCAGCCAGCGTCTCAACGACCTTCATGCGGTCCTCCGGCAGCGGCCGCCCGCACCAGCCGCCACAGCGCCTCGTTAACCGGCGTGGGCACGCCGGCCGCCTGGCCCCAGGTCACCACCTGGCCGGAGATAGCGTCGATTTCCGTCGGAGCGCCGCGCGCCAGGTCCTGCAGCATTGATGAGAGATTGGCCGCCGTGCGCTTGGCGACCTCAAGTACCGACTCGAATGGGTCATCAAAAGGCAAGGCGATGCCGTGACCGGCCGCCACCTCATCCACTTCACGCACGACGTCCCGCAGGACCGAACGGGCATCGGGCTGGTCTGCCAAATGACCGTTAGGTACCCGCAGCAGCGCCGTCAGCGGATTGATGCCGGCGTTGATTGTGAGCTTCCCCCAGGCCAGGCTGGTCACGTTCTCGACAATGCGCACATCGAAACCGGCCGACCGCAGGTCGAGCCAGAAGCTCTCGATCCGCTGATGCGCTCCCAGGTCGATCCGCCCTTCGCCGGCCGGAAGCACATGACCCGGGCCGAGCAGAGTGGCGCCATAGGTGGTCACGCCCAGCGCCACCCGGTCCTCTCCCAGCGTCTGCGCCAGAGTCTGCAGGTTGCCCAGCCCGTTCTGCAATGTGAGGGCCAGCCCATCGGGCGCCAGGCAGGCCGCCAACTGGGCAGCAACTCGCTCCGTCTGCCAGGCCTTGACCAGCACCAGCGCCCGTTTGACGTTGGCCAGAGAGGCTGTTGAGTCGACGATCTTCATGGGAATCTGGCGCTCGGACTGCCCGTTGCCGAGGCGCAGGCCTTCGGCGCCAATCGCTGCCAACGCCTGCGGCCAGCCAGCGAGCATCGTGACCTCGGTCACCGGCGCCAGACGGGCGGCAAACAAGCTGGCCATCGCACCGCTGCCGACGATCAGCAGTCCCGAGTCAGGGTCTTGCATTGCCCTGGCGTTATTCCCCAAGGTCGGCCTGCAGTGCGGCCCATTCATCGGGTTCCATTGCCAGACTGTGCTCCTCGCCCGGAAAATCGCCGGCTACCACTTCAGCCAGGTAGGCTTCAAAGGCCGCCCCCATCACCTGATGCAGATCTGCGTATCGTTTGACAAAGCGTGGCGTGAAGCGGTCAAACAGACCCAGCAAATCGTGGGAGACCAAGACCTGGCCGTCACAGTTGGGCCCAGCGCCGATGCCGATCGTTGGGATGCGCAGACGTTCGGAAACCAGCCTGCCCAACTGGGTTGGGATCGCCTCGAGGACCAACGCAAAGCAACCGGCCTCCTGCAGCGCCTCGGCGTCGCGCACAAGTTCTGCGGCTGCCGCCGCCGTCTTGCCCTGGGCCCGAAATCCGCCCATCTGGTGGACCGATTGCGGCGTCAGCCCCAGATGGCCCATGACCGGGATGCCACAGCCGACGATGGCCCGCACAGCCTCAGTCCGCGGGCGCCCGCCTTCCAGCTTGACGGCATCCATACCCGCCTCTTGCAGGAAACGGCCGGCATTGGCCACGGCCTGCTCGACCGACACCTGGTAGCTCATGAAGGGCATGTCGCCGATCAACAGCGCCCGCTTGGCGCCGCGCGCCACCGCTTTGCAGTGATGCAGCATGTCGTCCATCGTCACGGGTAACGTGGTCTCGTACCCCAGCACCACCATCCCCAACGAGTCGCCGACCAGAATCGAATCAATACCGGCCCGGTCCATCGCCAACGCAGTGGCGTAGTCATAGGCCGTCAGCATGCTGATCGGGTTACCCGCTTGCTTCTTAAGTTGGAAGTGTCGGGTGGTGACTTTCTTGACGTCGTTCGAGGTGGATGTGCTCACGGCTATCTCCTCCTGACGAGTGAGATGCGCAGGGCCGGTTGCTGTCCCCGTTCGGCCCGCGACGGGGTCTAGCCAGACTTGCTACATGCGCCATCGCGGTCTAACGATCCACGTGGCGCCAGCATTGTAACATGCGGGCCGCCTGACCCGAGCGGCCCGGCAGTCCCAGCTGAGCCGATCAGTCATACGCCGGGCAGCGGCCACGAGTCACGCTTGACCAGACGGGCCACCAGCCAGGCGATGGTCATCGTCGGCAGCACCTGCGTGCCGGGGATCAGCGACTCAACAACGGTGATGCCGCGCAGCGGGCGCAGCCCCAGGTAGCTGAGCAGACCCCAGGCGATCGGCGCCGCAAAGATGTCCAGGCTGAAATCGAGCAGGTCGAGCAACAACACAACCGAAAACGGCGTCAGCCTGAGGGCGGTGAGCAAGTCGGCGTCGGGCGGCAGATGCAAACGGCGCACCCGAGCGATGATCCAGACTGCCAGCACACCCGACAGCACCAGGCCAAGCAACAATAGACCGATCACGACGGCCACCAGGTTGGTCAGGTCCGGGTTTTCCACGCTAAGCCTCCCGGGGCTCGTTCGATCCCGAGCCGAGTTGGAAACGCATGATCGTACAGCCGCGTCCGGGTGTTTGGCTGACTTCCGGCAGCTCGCCCTGGCGCAGTGCGTCGACGGCTTCGGCCAGATAGTGTCGGTTGGGTTCGGGCTGGCGCCAGGTCGCGTCGCTGGGAGCACCAGCGTAGCGCAGGATGCCGGCCCCATCAATCACGTAAATGTGCGGTGTGGTCAACGCACCATACCGATCCGCCACCCCGTGGTCGACATCGAGCAGCACCGGAGCGACACCGCGCTCGTCGGCCGCCGCACGGAGTTGGGACAGACTCTCATTGACATTTGACGCCAGCCGCCACACGGCCACGTCATCTGCCTTGTCCAGCCCCAATTCGGCGATGGCATCGTCGCCCCGCCCCGACCACGGACATTCGGCCGACCAGAACACCAGCACAAGCAAGCGCCCCCGCACTGCTTCGAGCGCATGGAGCTGACCTTCGAGATCGGGCAAGGCAAAGGTCGGGGCTGGCTGGCCGACTTCGGCTACGGCACCCATACCGGTGCGAACGCTCCTTCGTGCAGCAGGCGGACCTCTTTCGTCTCGAGAGAGTACACCCAGACCGATCCCAGCCGCTCCGGATGGGCGGGATCAAAGCGGACGAAGGCCAACTGTCGGCCATCCGGGCTCCAGGCGATCTGGGCGTGATTGACCTCGGCCGATTGCGTCAGCTGTTCTGCCCCGCTGCCATCCGACCGCATCAGCCAGAGCTGGCGGCCGGGCGTCCAGTCCTCGGCATCCAGGAACTTGCGGGCGAAGGCCAGCCACAGCCCATCCGGCGAGAAGGCCGGAGCGGCATCCTCAACCGGGCCGGCGGCCCGTCGCGACAAATCGGTGCGCAGGCCGCTCTCGAGTTCGACGCGGAACAGATGGCTGTAGAACTCGGCGCCCGAAACTGGGTCGGGCTCATCCAATAGGAAGACTTCCGGGAAGACGACGAAGCGACCATCGGGCGACCAGGCAGCCTGTGCGCCCAACGAATTGTCAATGCTGGCCAGGCTGGGCCAGGGACTCTGGGCGCTCGGGGTCAGCACTACCAGCGCCAGCCCGGCCGCGTCGTACACGGCCAGACTGTCCGGGCCGAGCCAGTGCGGCGAATGCGCCGGCGCCCTGGCCACTTCGACGGGCTGCCCAGCGTCGGCCTCCCCCAGCCAGGCCCAGACCGAAGGCTCCCCCTCAACCAGCACCCCTCCGGCGGAGGTCGTCAAGGGTCGCACCTCCCACGCCAGCTGCTGGCCGCTGGGCGAAATCGCTAGGCCGCCGCAGCGGCTGTCGGGCGGACAGACATACACCCGCTCTGCCTCGACCTCCACCCGCTGACGGAGCGCCAGATAGCGTTCACCGTCCGGTCCCCGCTCGAAGCTGGCCAGTTGGCCCTCGGGCGCAAAGGCAAACGAGCTGACCTCGACCCCGGCCGGAAGCAGCGGAATAGCGGCCTGCCCCGTGAGCGCTTGCGCCGCCAACACATCGCGCCCGTCTTGGCGCAACACGAAGGCTACCCGCTCCTCGGCCACCTCGAATCGCCAGCGCAGCCCCGTGAAACTGGGCAGGAACAGATTCGACTGGTAACCGGCCGCCAGGATCACCTCGACCGAGGTTCCGTTGGGCCAGCCGGCTTGTGGCGTGAAGACAACGGTGTCATCCTGCCAGTCAATGGTGCCAGCGAGCGATGGCTCCGTCGACAATCGGCGCTCGACCGAGGCCCGGTCAACCGGCCGGTTGAAGGAAAGGCGTAGTGGTGTTGAGGGATCAACCAGGCTTTCGCCGGAGGCGGGGCTGGCGGCAACGACCCGCGGCGCGGCGACAAGGTAGGCCACTGCCAACAAGATCAGCAGTACGATAGGTGCCAGCAACCAGCGCCGGGCGCCGGACTGGCGGCGAGGTGTCAGCACGAACAGTCCGGATGGGACCAGGCGCGGTGGAAGCGTGGGCCGACTGTCAGCCAGCTGGCCCTGACGACGGACATCAGACTTCCTCGAGCCGTTCCTTGAGACTTGCGATCGCCCGCACGGGGGACGGATCGGTCTCATACGCCATCGCCAGATAGTACGAAACGTAATCGCCGAAATGCAGCGGCGTCCACTGCTGCGCCAGCTTGGATTGGCCAACCGCTCGAATGGCGTCGGTGTTGAATCCTTCAACCATCAAGATTTCACGCGTCAGCCTGGTGCGCACCCGGTTGCGCGGATGCAGGGCGGCGGCCTCCAGGAACACAACCATCGTTGCGCCGAACAGGCCCTCGGGTGCTTCGACACCGGCCACCATGTTGTGATCGGCTTCTGGCAGGATCTCAAATTGGGCAACGGCCTTGGCCAGCTCAGCGATCTGTGTGCGCCAACGGCGGGCCACCGGGCCCAGGAACTCGGCGCCGATAATCGTCGGCCAGCGGTCGATCAGCTGACCGGCCATCCTCTTGGCCGGATTGCTCGTGACCGTCACCTCGGCCGTCAGCTGCTTCTGCTGCCGCTTCATTTCTTCGACGGCATCAACCACATCGGCGGCGGCGTCGGGCAGGAGCCCCAACCGGCACAGCGCCGCCAGCAGCAGGCCAAACGAGTAGCCAACCGCCGCCCGCGGCTGGCCGTCGTGCTCGAAGCGCCACACGGGAACACCTTCGGCTTCGGCGCGCTCCGCCAGCTCGCCCCCGGTCGTCACCGCCAGCAGGCTGGCGCCCTGCGCCAGACCGCGTTCGAACCCCGAAAGAGTTTCCTCGGTGTTGCCCGAATGTGACGAGGCGATCACCAGGGTCGCCGGGCCGGCGGCGTAGGCCGGCAGGTCGTAGTCCCGCCAGACCTCGATCGGCACTTCGGCCTGGTTGACGGCGTAGGCCCGCAACAGATCGGCGCCGATGGCCGAGCCGCCCAGACCGGCGATCACCACCCGCTCGATATCGTCGATTGCCGGTAGGTCGAACTCCTGGCCCAATCCCCAAGCAGCAGCCAACTGATCCGGCAGACCGTCAATGGCCTCGCCCATCGCTTGGCTGTCCAAACGGGCAAACAGCTCGAGATCGTCTAGGTTCATTGCTCCTCCAGTGTCAGACGGTAGACGTCGGCCCGGCGCCAACCGGAGGCCTTGGCCACCTGGCGAGCGACCGACGAGGGCTTGTCGCCGAGCGCCAGTCGCTCTTGCACGGCGGCGCGCACGGTATCTTCTTGCCAGCGCGGGTCTTCTTCGGCGCCGGCAATCACCAGCGTGAACTCACCCGGTCGGGCGCTAGCGTCGAAGGTTCCACGAAGTTCGCCAATCGGGGCCCGAATAATCTCTTCATACAGCTTGGTCAACTCGCGGCACAAGGCTATCTGTCGATCAGGGCCGAAGGTGGCTTCGAGATCGGCCAGGGCAGCTTGTACCCGCTGCGGGGTTTCGAAAGCGACCAGCGTCCATGGATCACGCGCATGCTGCGCCAGCAGGGCGCGGCGCTTGCTTTCCTGCCGCGGCAGGAACCCCAGGAACAGGAACGGCTGCGTCGGCAGGCCGGAGGCGGCCAGCGCCGCCATCGGCGCAGACGGACCAGGGATCGGTACTACCTGGTGACCCGCCCCCCAGGCGGCCTGGACCACTTCAACGCCCGGATCGGAAATGGCCGGCGTGCCGGCATCCGACACCAGAGCCACCTCGCCCCGGTCCAGTGCTTCAAGCAGCCTGTCGAGGCGGACCAGCTTGTTGTGTTCGTGGTAGCTGATCAGCGGAGTGTCAATTTGGAAGTGGCTCAGCAGCTTGCCCGTATGGCGTGTGTCTTCGGCGGCAATCAGGGCCACCTGGCTGAGGATACGCAGCGCCCGCTGGCTGATGTCTTCCAGATTGCCGATTGGCGTTGCCACCACGTACAGGATACCCATCGGCGCCATTCTAGCAGAGCGACCCGGCCGTTGGCCGCATGCCAAAACGGCGCGAGACTGCGGCAATCGGTCGCCCGCGCCAAACGTCTGACGACATGACCTCACCCGACACCCTGGGGACGTTGTGCTACCAACAGACGCTTCCGCCCGTCCCATGCTGTCACAGAAGACGCCGACGACCGTTGTACGTAGGCAAGCCGTTTCTGGGAGAAGGATTCGAAGGGACTTGTGTCATGTTGAACTCGTCTATCTGGCGACTGATTCTCATCTTGCCTTTGGTGGCGCTGACCGCCGGCTGCAGCGTGCCGCTGCCACCCGAGGCCGGCCAGACGCCGGCCACCGCCACGCCCACGCCGGTGGGTCCGGACGATATTGCCCAGCCCGAGAACCCGCCGACATTTGTCGAAGACAATCATCATGCCGTTTTCCTCGCCTGCCCCGGCGAGGGGCTCAACCTGTTGGCCTCGTATGAGATCGAGCCAGAGGGCATCTCGCACGTCGTAATCTTCCACCGGCTGAATGGCGGCACGCCGCAGACCACCTCCGCCTGGGACGAGTCGGTGATGGCGCCCGAAGGCATCCTCGACGCCCTCAATCATTTCCGCTTCCTCCTGCCGAGCCTCGGCCAGGACGCCGCCGACCTGTTTGGCGACCAGGCTGGTGTCTTCGAGTACCGCTTCCAGGCGGTGGATAACGATAGCTACATCAGTTTCTGGCCGGCGCCCGAAGGCGCCTTGGCCGAATTTCCGATCGAGCCCTGCCCCCAAGAAGCAGAGAGCTATAGCGTGCACGACTACGGCGTATCCAGCACGCAGGCCGGCTACGGGCCGGGCTGCTCGCCGACCGAACTAACCTTCGAGGTCATCCTGACCGGACTCGGCCTGGTCGGGGACGCCTGGCTGCGCTACGAGTATCTCGACGCCGGTTACGTTATGCAGGGCCAGTCGATGGAAGTGCCGCTGGTGCACACGGGGGACGGTCAGGGCTACCCGGGCTCGGCGCGCTTGGCGGCGACGGTGGATGTCGGCGCGCAGGCGAATGGCTATCTCACCGGCCAGGACGGCTATCTGTCGTGGAACATATACGTGCAGGTCAGCGGCCAGGGAACCTACGAGTATCCGCTGGGGGGACCGCCAGTGGTTGCGATCGAGTCATGCCTCGAGCCCACACCGACGCCGCTGAGGCTGATCCCAATCTTCCCAACGTCAACACCAACCCCCTTCTTCCTGATCATCGTGCCGACGATACCATCGGTGCCGTAGGACGCGGGCCAAGGACGATGGACCATGGACGATGACACGGCAGCGTGCCCGAAGTGCTGAGCTCGAATTCAACCCGTAGGGGCGCATGGCCATGCGCCCCTACAACCTTCTGTCGTTGGCAACGGACCGTCCGCTCTCGATGGAAGGCACCCTTCACGGCCGGGCGGAGCATGTGTTCCGTGGCCGATCGCCGGTCGCCCCTACGGGATACGAGGGGCGGGACATGTATCCCGTATCCCATATTCCGAATCCCCAGTCCCTAATCCCTAGTCCCCTATCACTTATCACGTATCACCTATCACCCCTCCTTCGTTGACACCCCACTCCCGCCCGTGGTACACTCGCCCCACAATTGAACAGCCCGGCGGCCTCGGCCGCCCGGGCCTCATCCAGAGAGGCGGAGGGACCGGCCCTGTGAAGCCTCGGCAACCACCATCGCAGCAATGCGGCGGAAGGTGCCAACTCCGGCAGAAGGTGCCCCAGCGGGCAGGTCTTCTGGAAGATGAGCGATGAGACATCGTTCTCGCCGGCCTCTTCTTCCAGAAGGGGCCGTTTCTTGTTGGCGGTACGACGAGTGACCAACAACACGACGAACTGGCACGAGGAGCTGCAGCATGACGAAGGTTCTCACCCAAACGATCGGCTACCCGCGGATCGGTCCCAACCGCGAGATCAAACGGGCCCTCGAGGGCCACTGGAAGGGCAAGGTCAATGCCAATGACCTGCTGGCGACCGCCCAACAGATCGAGTTGGCCAGCTGGCGAACGCAGGCTGCCACCGGCATCGACCGCATCGGCGTCGGCGATGCCACCCTGTATGATCACGTGCTCGACTGGGCCTGGCGCTTCGGTCTGATCCCCGAACGCTTCCGCCAACTGCAGGGCCTCGACCAGTACTTCGCCATGGCCCGCGGCCGCCAGGGCAGCCCGGCGCTTGAATTGACCAAATGGTTTGACACCAACTACCACTACCTGGTGCCGGAAATCGACGACAGCCTTGAACCGGTTCTCCATGCCGACGCCTACCTGGACACGATTAAGCGCGCCCAGGCCGAACTCGGTGAACGGGCAGTCCCCATCGTGCTGGGACCGGTCACATTGATCGCGCTCTCCCGGCCGGACTCGGTCGAAGAAGCGGACATCCTGGCCGACCTGTTGCCGCTCTACCTAGACCTGCTTGGCCAGCTCAAAAAGATCGGCGTCAGCGAAGTGCAACTGCATGAGCCGGCGTTGGTGCTGGACTACGCCGCCGACCTGCGCTCCCTCTACGAGACCACCTACCCTGCGCTCAACAAGGTTGGCTTGGCGATCAACCTGGTGACCTATTTTGACGACCTGGGCGACAACCTGGGCTGGGTGCTGGCGCTCCCCCTGCAGACCCTGACGCTCGATTTCAGCCGCGGCCGCAACCTCGAAGCCGTCCGGCAAGCGGACTGGCCCGAAGGTTTGACTCTGGCCGCCGGTGTAGTTGATGGGCGCAATATCTGGCGCATGAAGTCCGAGCCGGCCATCGCCCTGCTCAAGGAGCTGGCCGACCTGGCCCCGCTGCGGGTCAGTGCTAGCAGCTCGCTCCAGTTCGTCCCCTACAGCGTCACGGGCGAAACCTCGCTGCCGGAGCCCCTCACCGGCGTGTTGGCCTTTGCCGAAGAAAAGCTGGGTGAACTGACCCTGCTGGGGCGGGCGCTTTCCGGCGAGGCAGTCGAGGACGACCTGGCCGAACTTTCCGCCCGCCTGGCCGCCTTCCGCGCCTTCGCCCCACGCGACGCAGCCCTGTCTGCCCGGCTGGCCGCGCTTGACGACGGGGTCTTCAGCCGCAGCGAAGACTTCCAGCAGCGGCGCGCCAAGCAAATCCCGCTGCCGCTCTTCCCAACGACTACCATCGGCTCGTTCCCCCAGACCAAGGAAATCCGTCAGCTGCGAGCTCAGTTCAAGAACGGTCAGATCTCCCCCGAGCAGTACCACGACCGGATCGACGCCTGGATCGCGTACACGATTGGGGTCCAGGAGGGCCTGGGGCTGGACGTGCTGGTCCACGGCGAATTCGAGCGTTCCGATATGGTCGAGTACTTCGCCCAGGAGATGACCGGTTTCGCCTTCACCGAAAACGGATGGGTCCAATCCTACGGCAGCCGCTACGTCCGGCCGCCGATTATTTACGCCGACGTCACCCGGCCCGAGCCGATGACCGTGCGCGAGTTCGAGCGGGCCCAGTCCTTCACCAATAAGCCGGTCAAGGGCATGCTGACCGGCCCGGTCACCATTCTCAACTGGTCCTTCCCCCGGCTGGACATCGAGCGGCGCGAGATTGCCTACCAGATCGGCCTGGCGCTGCGCGACGAGATTACCGACCTGGAAGCAGCCGGCGCCCGCGTCGTACAAGTCGATGAGCCGGCCCTGCGCGAGGGTTTGCCCTTCAAGGCCGACCGCTGGCAGGAATACTTGACCTGGGCGG
>Ga0214471_10004590_pt1 | contig 10661 bp, 6 predicted proteins | sample RVTome_5_FD_207665 | JGI IMG/M metagenome (GOLD analysis project Ga0214471, IMG submission 207665) | Soil microbial communities from uranium-contaminated site in the Upper Colorado River Basin, Wyoming, United States - RVT142D155 | ecosystem: Environmental > Terrestrial > Soil > Contaminated >... | reverse complement strand
CCACCACCCGTCCCAATCACAAGACGGGCAGTCTGCTCAAACCTCACATCGGGGGGTCAATTTTGCACGCCGATCCCCCCGCCCAGGGGGTCAATATTCCACGCCGAAACACACCCTACTTGGAGGCGACAGCTCGGGCAGGATCCGAGATGGCGCAATTTCACCGCTTCCGGCTGCATTTGATCAATCAGCAGTACAAGAAATATCCGCAAGTCGCCATGCTCATCGAGATGTACAGCAAAGGCTTCTACGGCCCCTTCCGCAAGGTGGCTCGCAAGCGGTTCAAGGTCGACGTCGAGTCGGGAAAGATGGAGGATATCAACGCGGCGCTGTACACCATTGTCAGCCAGTTCGTCCTTCCGTTCACGCTGCCCGACGACAGCCGGGCCCTCGTTCGCCATTACACGAAAACAATCACCGACCTCGCCCAGAAGAACAAGGACGGGTTGGCTGCGTTCCTTCAGGAGCTTTTCGATACCAAGTTTCTTTCGCAGCTGCAACGCGACTGCCTCAAGGTATACAAGCCAGTTTTCGAGGCGGAGCTTCCCTTGCGACCCGCGCTCTTCCTTGATGTCGACCGGACCTACGCCGCCGGCACAGTCGCGATGCGGGTGAGTTCCCAGGATTTCGTGGAGTACCGGGAGGTCTACAAGGACATGGCCGAGGTGCTGAATCGACAACTCGTCATGGTCGCAGGGATAAATAATTTGCTCAAGCGCGGTGACCACAACGCCTTCGCCAAGGGCGTTCGCGTCACCAAGAACGGCAAGGAGCTGGCCCCGTCGTCCCTCGACCAATACGCGGACGTCCCGCTGGGCAACAAGTTGCTGGACTTGGACGACCCATGGCACTCGATTGATCCTGTCGCGCTCGACAACGAGCTCAGAAACGCAATCGCGCACAATAAGATCGACTATGATGATGTCACACAGGTCATTACCTACTACCCAAAGCTAGAAGGCATGGAGCGGGAGAAGAAGGTCCAGATTCAGCTGCTGGACTACATGTGGAGGATGCTTTCTCTTTTTAGAGAAGTGCACCGTCTGCATCATTTGGTGAAGTGCCTGAACTATGCGATGCTTATCGAACCGGGAGCAAGTTTGATCAAACGGCCTTAAGCCTCCTGGGTCGTTCGCTTCATTGGCGCCAGTCGTCGGCTCCTGGCACGACGCCGAAGTCAGGGGGCCGCCAGCGCTGGTCCGGTCTGCGACAGCAACCGGACCAGATGGATACAATCGTAGCCCATCTATGGCGCAGGCCGGGTCGGAACGGGGGTCGAGCCTAAAACGGATAGCTAAATCAGCGCTTTAAGCGAGTGTCGGTATCGGTGGTTGCGCGCCCCTGAATCCAACCGGCAAAGAGCTCATCCAGCACTGGAAGTACATGCCCGAACTTCGCAGAATTGCTTGGGCAGGGCGGGCCAGTAGCCATTATAGGGCGCCAAATGCTGCCCTGAACCCGCAACCAATATGACTCATCTCACTTTAGCTGCCCGAGGTCGGCTCAGAACCAACAAGCCGACTGCCGACACTCACGTTCCAACTTCGGTGTTTGACCCTGGCTGTGTGAAAACGCGGTGCATGTTACGATTCTCTCGCAGACATCGGGGGAGGGTCGGATGCGGCGATTTGTGGAGGGGTTGGATCGCGGTCAGTCGACGCTGTTCCCGGATTGTCTGGAGGACTGGGTCGGTGAGGAGAACCCGGTCCGGGTGATCGACGTGTTTGTCGACGAGCTGGATCTTGGCGGGCTTGGCTTCGGCAGGGTCGACCCCAAGGCCACAGGGCGGCCGTCCTATCACCCCGCAGTCCTGCTGAAGCTTTACGTCTACGGCTATTTGAACCGGGTCCAGTCGAGCCGCCGGCTGGAGCGCGAGGCGGGGCGCAACGTGGAGGTCATGTGGCTAACCGGCCGATTGGCGCCCGACCACAAGACGATCGCCGATTTCCGCAAGGACAATGGCCCCGCCATTCGCCAGGTCTGCGCGCGGTTTGTCGAGCTTTGCCGCCGGCTCGGCCTCTTTGCCGAGGCCAGCGTGGCGATCGACGGCAGCAAGTTCAAAGCGGTGAACAACCGGGACCGCAACTTCACGGCTGCTAAGATGACGCGACGGATGGCGCAGATCGAGGAGAGCGTCGCGCGCTATCTGCATCAGCTCGACAGCAGCGACCGGCAAGAGCCGTCCCTTGCCCAGACACTGAGGACGACGCGTCTGAAGGAGAAGATCGAAAGGCTCAAAGAAGAGATGGGGCGCCTTGAAGCGCTCGACGCCGAGAGGCGGGAAAGACCGGACCAGCAGATCTCATTGACCGATCCAGACGCCCGTTCGATGGCGACATCCGGCCGGGGCAGCGGCACAGTGGGCTACAACGTGCAAGCGGCTGTTGACACGAGGCATCACCTCATCGTGACCCATGAGGTCACAAACGTCGGGAATGATCGATCCCAACTCTCCCCGATGGCCAAGAAGACAATGGCCAGGCTCGAGGTGGACAAACTGGATGTCGTGGCCGACCGCGGCTACTTCAGCAGCGAGGAGATCCTGGCCTGCGATAAAGCCGGCATCACGGTCACGCTGCCAAAGCCGATGACATCCGGCAGCAAAGCCAAGGGCCATTTCGTCAAAGCCGACTTTCGTTATCTGGCGGATGAAGATGTTTACATCTGCCCGGCCGGAGAGCGTCTCAAGTACTACTTCACGAACGAGGGAAAAGGACTGACGCTGCGGCGCTACTGGACCAACGCCTGCCGGGCCTGCGCGATCAAGCAGCGCTGCACCACGGGCGTTCAACGACGCATTACCCGTTGGGAACACGAGCATGTTCTGGAGGCCGTCCAGCGGCGGCTGGACGAGAACCCACAGGCCATGCGCCAGCGCCGGGAAACCGTCGAACACCCGTTCGGCACCATCAAGGCCCGCATGGGGGCGACGCACTTCCTGATGAAGAGGCTTCCGAACGTCGCCACTGAAATGTCGCTGCACGTGCTCGCTTACAACCTCACCCGGGCCATCAACATCCTGGGCTCGGGTTCGCTGATGGCGGCAATGAGGGCCTAATCGGCCCTATCCGGGCCCATCCAATCGCGGCAACGCTGTCAGAACCCTCTCCTGGGCCCAACAGAGCTCCCTACAGCCTCGGTGGTGGCCGAAATGGCGAGTTAGTGCACCGACGGCCAAACTATCGATCCGCCCGCTACCACGTGGCCTTGCGGAACGGTTTTCACACGGCCAAGACCCAAGGCAGAAGTCATTCACAGGCCATGGTTTCATGGCCATGCGTCTTACGCCGATCCTGATATAACATATAGACTGCGGCAGATGGTCGAAGGCCCCGAGGGCTCGATCCCCCACCTCAGGAAAAGAGCGCGCCGCCGTTGACCGCAATCGTCTGGCCGGTCATGTAGCCGTTGACCACGAGCAGCTTGACCGCCTGTGCAATCTCGTCTCCCTTCCCGGCGCGCCCGACCGGAATGCGGGCGGGGACGCCCGCCTCGATCAACAGCTTGCCCATCTCCGTGTCTACCAAGCCCGGCGCCACGGCGTTGACCGTCACGCCCTCAGGCGCAAGCCGCAGGGCGTAGCCGCGCGTCAACCCTTCGAGCCCGGCCTTGGAGGCGCCGTAAGCGACGCTGACCGAGCCGGCGCCGACCGAGGAGATATTGACGATCCGGCCCCAGCGCCGCGCCCGCATGCCCGGCAAGACGGCCTGCGTGCAGAGAAAGGCGGATTTCAGATTGACCGCGATGGTGCGGTCGAAATCCTCTTCCGTGATGTCGTCGAGGCCACGGATCGCCGCCATGCCGGCATTGTTGACCAGAATGTCGATCGGGCCGAGACGTTCTTCCACGTCATGGATCATGCCTTGCACGGCGCTGCGAAGCGAGACGTCGGCGCCGAAAGCTGCAGCCCTGCCGCCGCCCTTGCGCATGGCTTCGGCGACGGCCTCCGCCTCCTCGCCGCGCGCGCGATAGTTCACTGCGACTGCCGCCCCGACCCCGGCGAGCGCCAAAGCAATCGCCTTGCCGATGCCACGCGAGCCGCCGGTGACCAGAGCCACGCGATTCTTCAATTCGGACATGCCAATTCCCTTTAGATGACGGTAACCAGCGAATATCAACGACCTAGGTCGTAGCCCGAATGTTCGGGAAGATCGAACTTTGGGAGGCGTGCGCCTTGATGACGGGAAACATGACCATATGCACCAGGAGCCCGCCGTTGTCGGCGGTCGAGGGGGCGAGTGGAGCGCCCAGACGTCGCGCTCTGGTCCCTAGATTGCCGACGAGCGCACAAAACGCTACTCTCCCGCCAAGAACTGGCGGCTAGATGGGGAATGTCGGATAATCTGACCGACAGATGTTGGGAGCTTCTAGGGTTCTCAGCCACCGGCGTCGCCAAACAGGCATCGGCGGAGTGGAATAGCATCGCCCAATGTGGGCCAGAACATGATCGGGGGATGCCATGGCGAACGTAGACCTCGAAATCCGACAGATCGACCCGACCCTCTACAACCACGATCTCGCACCGGTGAAGCATGAGGGCCGCCGATGGGGCTGGTTCGAAATCTTCAACGTCTGGTCGAACGACATCCAGAGCCTGTTCGGCTACACCCTGGCGGCGTCCCTCTTCCTGACCTACGGCCTGAACGGCTGGGCAGTCCTGGCGGCCATCATCCTGGCCGGTCTGGTCATCATGGTGCTGGTCAACCTCTCGGGGCAGCCCAGTGTCCGGTTCGGCATTCCCTATCCGGTGATGGCGCGGGTCAGCACCGGCGTGCGCGGCGCCAACCTCCCGGCGATGATGCGGGCCATCGTCGCCATCTTCTGGTACGGGGTGCAGACCTACTTTGCCTCCACGGCGCTCGCGCTGCTGATCAACGCGGTGTTCGGCATCGGGGGCGGGGCCACCTTCCTCGGGATGACCGGCGTCATGTGGCTCTCCTTCATCATCGTTTGGGCGTTCCAGCTGTACCTGTTCTCGCAAGGCATGGAGTGGATACGCATCTTCCTCAACTGGGCGGGCCCCTCCGTCTACGCGGTGATGATCGCGCTCGCGATCATCCTCTGGGTCCAGGCAGGCGGCGAGATGCTCAGCGCGGTCGGCACCGTCTTCAGCGGCGCGGGCACGTACGAGGGCGGCCCGGTCGCCGCGTTCCTGACCGTCACCGGCACGATGATCGCCTACTTCGCCGCCGTGGTGATCAACTACGGCGACTTTTCGCGCTTCGTGCGCAGCGAGCGCGAGATGCGGATCGGCAATTTCCTGGGCCTGCCGCTCAATATCGCCTTCTTCTCGCTCATCGCCCTCTTCGTGACCGGCGGGACGCTGGTCGTGTTCGGCGAGGAACTGACGAACCCCACGGACATCATCGAGCGGGTCGATAATCTGGCGCTCACGGTGATCGCCGCCATCATGTTCTTCGCGGCAACGGTTGGCATCAACGTGGTGGCGAACTTCGTGCCGCCCGCCTACGATCTGGCCAACCTGATCCCGAGCAGGATCGACTTCCGCATCGGCGGCATCATCACCGCGGTCGTCGCCTTTTTCGTCGGCGCGCTGTGGGTCTCGGTGATCAGCCAGATCGGCATCGCCGGGTTCGTCAACACGCTAGGGGCGATCCTCGCACCGGTCTACGGGGTGATGGTCACCGACTACTACCTGGTGAAGCGGCAGCAGGTGGACATCCAGCAAGTGTTCTCCTCGAGCCCGGAGGGGGCCTACTACTACGTCAAAGGATGGAACGTGAAGGCGCTGATCGCCTTCGGGCTCGGCGGCATCTTCTCGGTCTCCTCGGTCTGGATTCCGCCTCTCACCTTCCTCGAAGGCTATGCCTGGGTGATCGGCGCGATCCTCGGCGCGGTCTTCTACTACTTCCTGATGGGCGGTCGGGCGGTCGCATCCGCGACGCCGGGTAAGGTGTAATCGGTATCGGGCAGGCGCGGAGAAATACTTCGGACACACAACGCATTCTGGACCTTTTGCTAGGTCATGTACCCATAAAGGGGATTCACATTTAATCCAATCAGCGCGAATTTTGGTTAGCTGGTGGGGAGTATCGGCTAGCACTCTGCACCCTGCCTCGATTGCCAGCTTTATCCGTTCCGGTTGGTCGCAGTGAATGCCGATGAAATGAAGTCACGAGTGGGGACGTCATCGAGCAGACTGGAAGCAACTTTCAGTGGAGATGGCGTCGCCAACCGAAGGCTGCGCAAAAATGTTTGCATGAAGACCGTGGCAGCCTTGCCGGTGCGGGCGTCGAGCAAGAATAACGGCATGTTTCTTCCTGGCACTCCTGCGACGTGCGAGGCTCAGTCCATGATGTCTGAAGCAGGATCACAAGCGGACGCGTGCCACCGCAGGGCTGAAGTCTCTGCCTGGCACTCCTGCGACATGCATGGCTCACTCCCAGATGTCCGGAACAGAGTCACCTGCGGACGTGCGCCACCGCAGAGCTGACGTCTCAGGTTGACCCGAAGTTGACATTCAACGCCCAGCCAATCCATCGAATCAACAGATTCGTCAATCAGGTCAATGACAAGCCAAGCGCAGCCCTATGGGACCGTGGCCCAAATGCCGCGCCGCTCCGCCCGCGCCTCCGCCTCGGCGGCCGCATAGTTCGACGGCGCACGAGACTTGGCGCGGACCCAGCCGGATTGGAGCAGTCGAACGGCAACATCGGTTCCGTCGGATAGTCGGCATGCGCCTTCGAAGGCACCGTGCCCGATCTTGCGAGCGAAAGTGCAGGTGACGGGGTCATTCGACAATAGCGTATCGAGAGCGTCACGTGCGGCGTCGCTACAAGTCATAACGCCGGTGTCCACTACGCATCGCTCGCCGTCGTCAGGCGTCGCGACTCCACCCAGAAGAACCTTCGTCCCGCGCACGATCACGATGTCGGCGCGAAATGCGTGACCGCGGCCTGTCACACCGTCGGCTGCGGCCGCCGCCCCACTGGTCAGGAGCGCGAGGATGGTGACCGCCCACAAGCGCTCGTACCATCTATTCATAATGATCCGTCGATTTGACGAACGCATGCACCTTCCACACTTCGTCGGGCGACAGGCGATAGCCGAAGGCTGGCATCTGAGTACCTTTGCGGCCGTTGATGACGACCTCAAGAAAGTGCTCGTCGTCAAGCCGGGTCGCAAACAGGTTCGGCCCGCGCGCTCCCGCCTGCGCATGGCAGATGACGCAGCGCATTCGGTAGATGCGTCGGCCCTCGACGATCGCCTCCGGATCGCCAAGGAATGGATTGATCAGCCTGTCGCTCGTCGCCTCGCCGGCCCAACTCGCCGGCGCAGCGTACGCCATCACCGCCGCGAGAAGAATCGATGCCAAGACCCGGCGCCACCACTCGGCGACTTTTGTCGCGCGGTTCACTGACATGTGGGATCGGACTCGTATGCCATTCCTCGATCTCGAAGTGCGCCGGCTGAAGGTCCCGCCATCAGGGTGGGCCTCCCGCCGGCACCTTGTCGATCGCCCTTACTGCGACTGATGCATCGGCAGCATTTCCTCGATGATCTGCGCATTGCTGCGGTCGGTATCGACGATCTTGCCGTCGACGGCGAACACCCACAGCATGCCGCCCTTTGGTCCGGAAAAGTAGAAGCTGGGATCGCCGCCAAGTCCCGACATGATCGCGACATACTGCGTGCCGTCGAGTTCATAGGTAATCGGCGAGGCGTTTATGCCCGAGCCAGTCTGGAACTTCCACAACGTGGCCCCTGTCTTTCCGTCAAGCGCCATGAAGTAGCCATGCTGGTCGCCGGTGAAGACGAGTCCGCTCTTGGTGGCGAGCAGGCCAGCAAACAGCGGCAGTGTGCTGGACGTTTCCCAGACGAACTTCTTCTGTGCTGGATCGAACGCCTTGATATAGCCGGTCTTCTCCTTGTGCCGGAACATCTGATAGTCGACACCGATATAAAGGGCGCCCGGCTCATACTTGACGTCCTCCGGCTTCCAGGCCGTCAGCGCCATCGCCCAGTCGTTGGTTGCGTAGTAGACGAGACCGAGATCCGGGTTATAGGCGCCGGGGAACCAGTTGGTGCCGCCCTCAAGTCCGGGAACAATTGGCTCGACCTTCTTGCCACCGCTGATCGCCCGCTTCTCTTCGTTGACGGTTGGCCGGCCGGTAACCGGGTCGAGCCCGGTCGTCCAATTGATGCCGTCGATGGTCGGCACCGCATAGAGGAACTTCCCGTTCGTGCGATCGAGCACGTAGAGGAATCCGTTGCGGTTCGACTGCACGGCTGCCTTCACCGGCTGCCCATCGATCGTCGTGTCGATCAGGATCGGCGCGTTATTGCCGTCATAATCCCAGGCGTCGTTCGGCGTGTACTGAAAGCCCCATTTGATCTTTCCCGTATCGGCGTCAATCGCCAGGAGCGAACAGCTCCACAAATTGTCGCCCTTGCGCAGGTCGGAGTTCCACGGCCCCGGATTGCTCGTGCCCCAATAGAGCGTATTCGTCTCGGCATCGTACGAACCGGTCTGCCAGGTCGTGGCCCCGCCGGTCTTCCAGGTCTCGCCCGGCCAGGTCTCGTTGCCCGGCTCGCCGGGGCCGGGAACCGTCCATGTGGTCCAGGCTGGTGCGCCGGTCTCCGCATCGTACGCCTTGAGGTAGCCGCGCACACCGTACTCGCCACCAGCGATGCCCGTGATGACCTTGTCACGAACAACCAGCGGCGCGCCGGTCATCGTGACGCCGTTTTTCCATTCATCGACCTTCTGTTCCCATACGACCTGGCCGTCATTCCGATTAAGGGCCACAAGCCGGGCATCGAGCGTGCCGACGTAGATGAGGTCGCCATTGATCGCGAGGCCGCGGTTGACCGGCCCGCAGCAGAGTTCCGCGGCAAGCCCCTCCTCATACACCGGTTCGAAGCTCCACAGCAGCGTGCCCGATCGTGCATCGATCGCGAACACGCGCGAGTAGTCCGCCGAGGCATAGATCACGCCATCGTGGAAAAGGGGCGTTGCCTCAAGACCGCCGAGCGAACCGCCTGTGGAGAAGGCCCAGACCGGGCGCAGTTTGCCAACGTTTTCGGGCGTGATCTGCGCCAACGGGCTGAAGCGTTGATTCCGGTAGTCGCGACCGTACATCAGCCATTCGGCCGCATTGTCCTGGGCGTTAACCAGGTCATCCGTTGCGACCGGTCCGGCGGCCGCTGGTGACACGAACCTCAAAGCCGCAATGGCTGCGGCTGCCGCAGCGATGGAAACTAGCGAGGTGAGCTTGTTCTTGGGTCTCATTGTGTATCCTCCCCGTCATTGACTTGCTTGGTATAGGTGCAGGCTTGATCCAAAAGAATCGTTCTGAGGCCCCGCAGCTATGTTGCCGCTTCTTGGACGGGCGATATCCACTGGGACCGCAGTCGCCCTCATCCGGCGAGTGCGCTTCAGCTTGCGAGATCGAGAGCCGTCGGATGGATCGAGCGAAACCTCCATTGAAGCGCTCTGGAGCGGGCTGGATCCTCCAGCACAACATTCTTTAAATGATAGCAAGGCAGCGGTCAGCTTGGCCAGACACCTACTCGAAGATCCGGGTCCCTACCCTCGAACCCAGGGAAAGGCCGGTTCTGGCACGAGGCGGTAGTCGCTAAGTTCTTAGCTCTAGTCTGGTCTAACTCGCGTAGCGGAAGCCGAAGAATGCCAAATCCTGAACAATGCGGCTTGAGTGAGAAGAGGGTGCTGCTGGTGCGTGGTGCCAGCGGTCAAACCGCCACTGCAAGCGAGTGTCGGCTTTGTTCTGTCCGCGCTGCGTCTACCCAAAAATCGTACGGAACTCGCCGTGCAGCATGGCGTCGATCATTGCACTATCCTGCCGCTGACACTCGCCGACGTTCAGGCTCCTAGGATCGCCCGATCATGCCCATTCTGGCCAACAACCACACTGCGTCAGACTGAGACACACGGCCAAAAACTCTAGTTTTATCAATACCCGCCTCTTGGCCGGTGAGACACCGTAACTTCTTGGAAATTCGCATCTAGCTACGTCCCGTTGGGGTCGCTAGCTCGCCACCTTCCCGTGTTCTTCGAAAAATCAATACCTTGTGGGCCGCATTTTCGAGCGACACACAAGGCACACACGAGCGCTAAGCTGCTCGGGCGCCTTCGAGTGGTGCATTATGATGGCACGGCCACTCGGTGAGGGGGAGGGAAGGTGCCGTTAGGGCCCATCATCATCTACGACAAGTCCGCCATCCAGGGCCTCAAGGTGGATGAGGCCGTTTGGTTGATGATGTTCTACATGGCGAACCTGACACCGCCGTTCTTCGTCGAAGTAATGGCCGATCTGGCCAAAGAGCCGCCAAAGAGGCGCACAGCTGAGGATGTCGTAGGAAATCTAGCTGACAAAGTGGGGGCCCTGGGCACCAAGCCCAATATCCACCACTCTCAGCTGTGCCTTGGCGACCTCCTGGGCCATCAGGTGAAAATGAATCGGGTGCCAGTCGTCGGCCAAGGTCGCCCAGTCAAGATGCCTGAGGGCCGTAGGGGTGTGGTTTTCGAACCCGCGGCTGAGATGATTGCCTTTGACCGTTGGCGACAGCGGGATTTTCTGGCTCTTGAGCGGGAAGTGGCGGGTGGTTGGCGGGTAGCGCTGCAGCAGCTCGATCTGGAGGCTGTCTACTCGAAGCTCCGGGGCCTTACCGGTGGACAG
>Ga0214471_10004589_pt1 | contig 10661 bp, 10 predicted proteins | sample RVTome_5_FD_207665 | JGI IMG/M metagenome (GOLD analysis project Ga0214471, IMG submission 207665) | Soil microbial communities from uranium-contaminated site in the Upper Colorado River Basin, Wyoming, United States - RVT142D155 | ecosystem: Environmental > Terrestrial > Soil > Contaminated >... | reverse complement strand
TCTTGAGACGGGTAACTGTCTGTCTGAGACGCTGTTCAACTGTGAGTTGTCCTTTTGGCATTGGTGAGGACTATCATACCACGCGGTCAATCCTTCGTGTAGGAAGTTATCCCCAGTGAGCAGTTACGTAACAGAGGTGGGGTGGAAGCTCGCCAACGTAGGAGCTTCGCGGTTCCTTGAAGAAGATTTCGCAACAAAACTAGTTTCGGCGCACAAAGCCATGCTTGAGGGCAACTTTTTCTTTCGAGGGGAATATGCAAACCATTCTGCGTGGTATGAGTGGCCGTTTATGCGAGGCTCTCTGTTGTATTGGTCAGAAAGTCAGGGAGGGAAATTTTCATCAATATATCTTATGGGAAACCCGATAATTTGGTTTGTCGGTCTTATCGGGGTGATGATAGGACTTTTTGTGGTTGTGCGGAGTCTGCTTTTTCGAGCAGAAGGGAATCTATTGCGCTCTCCTTTGTTCTTTTTGGTGGTGTGCTACGCAATGTTTTTCTTGCCGTTTCTGTTCGTGGCAAGGTTTACCCTGCTGTATCACTATTTTCCAAGCCTTATCTTTTCCATTATTCTTTTTGCTGTTTTATTTGAAGGGGTGCTTTCCCGGTTTCCTAAAAAAACAGCAAGGGTTCTCCTTGCTGGCATTTTGCTGTTGGTGTTTGCCGGGTTTTTGTTGTACCTTCCATTGAGTTACGGGATTCCTTTATTTGCAGATGAGTTCTTTTTCCGTATGTTTCTTCCTATATGGCAGATGTAGCTATTTCTTGGCTATTTTTACTTTTCTGGTAGCCTCGCGCGCCATTTTGGGCAAACGTATGGTAAGCACCCCTTCTTTGCTGGAGGCTTCCACGTTTTTCACGTCAATTTCCTCGGGCAAAAACACCTGGCGGGAAAACACGCCCCAAAAACATTCCTGGTGAAAGTATTCTTTTTCTTCGTGTTCCACCGGGTTTACCCTTGCGCCGCGAATGGTTACCACGTCGTTTTCAATTTGTATGTCCAGGTCCTCTGGTTTTACGCCCGCCACGGCAGTCTGGATAACAATGTCTTTTGCGGTTTGGTATACATCTATGGCAAGCTCGCCTTCTTTGCCAAACCAGTGTTCGTCGTGAAAGTTTTTTGGAGCCGACGGGGCCGGAGACGTGTCTTCTTCAATTTCAATTTTTCTTGTCCCGAGCGAAGTCGAGGGATTGTTTGCCTGCGGTTCTATATCGGCCTCAAAATCGGTATCTTCAATTTCTATTTCCGGAAATTCTTCTTGTGTTTTTTGTTTGTTCATCATGTAAGATAAGACACTTTTAGTTTTTTTAACTGGCGAAACCCAAACGAAATAAACACTGCCAACAATAATAACGGAATAACAGGCAGGAATAACAAAAACAATCCCTGGTCGCCTACCTTAAATATATACAAATTAAACGCGGTATGCAAGGTTACGGCAAGCGCAAACCCTGTCCCAAACAGCGCGAAACGATTTTTTTTAAACACTGCCGAGCGTGCCAGGAAATATCCAAGTAAACCGGATACTAGCGCGTGCAGCAAAATTGCCTGCACGAACCGCACGCCGTTTACCAAAAAAATATCAGAAAAAGGATACAGTTCAACCAAACGGAACAATAAAAGCGTGTTTTCAAAAGCGGCAAACCCAAGGCCGGAAATAATCATATACAACATAATGTCTAAGGGTTCGTCCATAGCGGAGTTTTTAAATACCCCAACGCGCACGACTAAAAATTTAAACAGTTCTTCCACAAAGGCAATGCCCAGGAAAAAATAGATAAGCAAAAACACGGTTTCAGAAAGGCGGAAACTTGCCAAAAATCCTTCGAAAAACGTTTCCACGTAAATGGCGGGAATGGTAATAAGCATTCCCGCCAAAAATATTTTAACGATCATGCCGTTGGGCTCGGGGTTGGAGTCTTTGCGCAAATAAAACGCCAACCACAAAAGGCTTGGCGCCAGGGCAAATAAAAAAAGCAAAGGGTACGTTGCTATACCGGCCATTGTTCAACCATTAGAGTAGATTTTTTGTCGGGGAGAGAAAGATGCTGGTATACTTCTTCCGTAACAAACGGGGCAAAAGGATGCATAAGTTTTAAGCAGGTAACGAGAGCGGTGTGCAGCGTGTAGTGGGCGGATTTTTTCGCCTTTTCGTCTGTTCCGCGCAATACCGGCTTTTCCCTTTCTATTGTAACATCCGCGAACGAATGCCAAAAGTAGTGGTACAGTTTTTCCGCGGCCAGATATAACCGATAGTTTTCTATGTCTTGCGTTACCTCTTGTACAAGCTTGTGCAATTCTTCCAGGTCTTTTTTGTCGTCGTCCGTCAGTTCTGGCTGGTTTTCCATATCGGCGTTTTCGGTATTCTGCATTACAAATTTAGACGCGTTCCACACTTTGTTGGCAAAATGCTTGTAGCCTCGTACCCGGTCCTCTGAAAGCTTTACATCGTTTCCGGGAGCGGCTCCAATAATTAAGGAAAGGCGCGTGGCGTCTGCCCCGTATTTTTCTATCATATCCAATGGGTCGATAATGTTTCCCAAAGATTTGCTCATTTTTCTGCCCTGGTCGTCGCGTACCAATCCATGCAAATATACCGTGCGAAAGGGGATATCGTTGAGCAAATATCCGGTCATTAAAATCATTCTGGCCACCCAGAAAAACAAAATGTCGTACCCGGTTTCCAGCACCGATGTCGGGTGGTAAACTTTTAAATCCTCTGTTTCTTCCGGTTTACCCTGAGCGTAGTCGAAGGGCCACCCCAACGTCGAAAACGTCCACAACCCCGACGAAAACCAGGTGTCTAAAGTGTCTGGATCCTGCGTCCACCCATCACCTTCTGGAGGTTCTACCCCAACGTAAATTTCCTGACCCTTATACCAAACAGGCACGCGATGTCCAAACCAGATTTGGCGGGAAATGCACCAGTCTCGCAAATTGTCTATCCAATGAAAGTAAATTTTTTCAAATCGATCGGGCAAAATCTTTATATCACCGCTTTCAACCGCGCTACGCATAAGCTCTTTCAAAGTAGTTTCTTTTTTGGAATTTGGAATTTGGAATTTGGCATTTACGCTAATAAACCACTGCTCTTTAATTTGGGGCTCAATAACGCCTCCGCCGCGGCTGTTGGTGGCTAAACGGTGCTCGTAGTTTTCGTCTACTTTTTCCAAAAGGCCTTTTTGTTTCAGCTTTTCACCAATAGCAGGCCTGGCTTTGGAAATATGCATGCCTGCAAATTCCCCGGCTATGGGCAAAAGTTTTCCGTTTGCGTCAATAATTTGTTCTTTGTCGAGATTATGGCGTTCTGCAATGTCAAAGTCAGTGGCGTCGTGCCATGGGGTAATGGTCATAACGCCAGTTCCAAATTCCATGTCTACGGCTTCGTCTTTAATTACCGTGGCGGTAATAGGGCCGTTTATCCATTCTAATTCAATTTTTTGGCCGTGTGTGTAGTCTTTGTACCTTAAGTCTTGTGGATGCATTACCACGTATTTGTCGCCGAATTTGGTTTCGGGGCGCGCAGTACCAATGGTAAACGGGCCGTATGTTAGGTAATAAAAATTTCCCTTTTCTTCTTTATATTCCACTTCGTCGTCTGAAACCGTGGTTTGCATTTTTGGGTCCCAGTTTACAATGCGAGATCCCCGGTAAATTAAACCTTCCTCGTACATTTTTTTAAACGCCGTGCGCACAGCCAGATTCCGTTTTTCGTCTAACGTGTACGCTTCTCGGCCCCAGTCTAAAGAAGAGCCCATTTTGCGGAGCTGGTGAATAATGGTGTCGTGGCTTTCTTTGGCAAATTGCTCCACGCGCGCCAAAAATTCCTCGCGACCCAAGTCGTGGCGAGTTTTCTTTTCCTTTTTGTAGAGTTCGGTTTCTACCTTCGACTGCGTGGCCAAAGCCGCGTGGTCGGTTCCGGGCAGCCACAGGGTTCGGTGGCCTTTCATACGGTGAAAGCGGATTAAAATATCCTGTATGGCCAGCATGGCCGCGTGCCCCATGTGCAACGTACCCGTTACATTGGGCGGAGGCAAAACAACGGAGAACACTTCTCCGTCACTTTTCGCAATGCCTGCCTCCACGCATTTTTCAGGCGCAAAAAAACCGCTCTTTTCCCAGAGTTCGTAAATCCCATCCTCCACCTCTTTTGAGTTATACGCCTTCGGCAACTCTTTTATATCCTTCCCATCCGCCATATCTCGCATTATGCCACGAAACTACCTATAAAAAAAGAGTTGACAGGAAGAGCATTTATGGGTATATTTTTGCTAGCTAGCAAAAAGGGAGAGACTGTAATGCATGATTTGCCTCGGATTTCTACTGGTACCATTACCAGACTTCTTCTAGAAGAGTTTGGGTTTGACGTTGAAACTGTTGCGCAACCCGCCGAAAGTCTTGCTGCTCTTTACGTAAGAGTTTGGGGCGATTCATCAAAGGAAAATCCCGAAGAGCTTGAAGAGCTATTCGAGTCAGTTGGGGAGCTTGAGACCATGGTTCAGAATCGAACAGCTTGGTTAGAACGGTTCATAGCTACTCAACCCGATTTTTACGAGTTCTTAAAAAGCCAGATAGAGAGCATGGGAGCAGCCACTAAGGAAACGCTAGAGGGGAAAGGGGTTTCTGATTTACTAATACAAGAGCTCCTACATGAGCTTCAGTTTCACCTATTCACGATATTGTTTATTATGCACGACGGATTGCGAGCGGAAATAGAGCTACGGAATATTGTGGATAGTTGAGAAGAATCTAGGTAGAATGTATGAGGCAAGGCGTAAGTTGGGGCGAGATGCAAAGTTCGCCCCTCTTTTATTTTGTAGAAAAGGGACAGGTTCATTGTGAAGCCGATCGGCGTTACAAGAGACCTTATACAGGTCAATAACTACCTCGGTCGCGGATATTAGTGACCTTATGCAAGGCGGAGATTGGGGGTGGCTTCGATTTTTTCTGGATTTTTTTCGTAGGAATTGGCTTTATAAGTAAAGTATCCGGCAAGGGCGATCATGGCTCCGTTGTCGGTACTTAACCCTTTTGGCGGCGCGAGAAGAGGCACGTCTAGTGTTTGAAGTCGTACTTCAAACACATGACGGAGTTCGCTGTTGGCGGAAACGCCGCCGCCAAGGATTATGGACTGCGCGCCGAACTCTTGCGCGGCTTTCATGGTTTTGTGGAGCAGTACGTCGATAATAGATTGCTGGATTTCGGCAGCCATTTCTTGGATGTATTCTTTTGATTCTCGTTCCTCTTGCGGCCTGGCTTTATGGTCGTACAGTACCGCGGTTTTCAGGCCAGAGAAACTAAAGTCATAATCTTTGGTGTGCATCATGGGTCGGGGCAACTGTATTTTGTATTTGGTATCTTGTATTTTGTATGCTGCTGCTTGTGCGGCAATTTGAGGCCCACCCGGGTAAGGTAATCCTAAAATCCGTGCGGTTTTGTCGAAACATTCTCCAGCCGCGTCGTCGCGCGTTTCACCAATAAGTTGGTAGTCGCCGATATCTTTTACCAGCATCAGTTGCGTATGCCCCCCCGAAACAATCAACGCTACAGCCGGAAAAAGTTTTTGAAAATTGGAACTTGAAAATTGAAAATTCTCGTCGCCAAGAAAGGCGACGAGCAGGTGTCCTTCCATATGGTTTACGGGAACAAGCGGCACGTTCCATTGTTTTGCCAGGTCTTTTGCAAAGTTTATGCCGGTCCACAAACAGGGCGACAAGCCCGGGCCGTATGTTACGGCAATGGCATCTACGGTTCGCGATCGCGCATTTTGCATGCCACTTTCTCCAAGTGCTTTTTCCAGCGTTATGGGCAAATTCTTTATATGCTCCCGTTTTGCGAGCGACGGGAACACGCCTCCGTATTCCTGATGCACGTCGATTTGCGAGGCTATTACGTTTGAAAGAATGCGAAAATCGGGCTTTTCGCCCTCGGTCGTATCCAAAACCGCGATTCCCGTATCGTCGCACGATGTCTCAATACCTAGTATGGTCATTGTCCTTTTCTACCTCTTTTCTTTACAAATTTCAATTTTTAAGCTAGAATTTGGGCAATTGGGTCTTGTCGTCTAGTCTGGTCCAGGACACCGGGTTTTCATCCCGGCAACACGGGTTCGAATCCCGTCGAGACCACTCGACTCGCTCCTTACTTCGTTCGTCGCTCGCTGGTGGCAAGCCGCCATAATTTCGCTTTTATTCCATATTTTTAGCGAGGCGAGTGCCCCGAGCGGAGTCGAGGGGCGCCAAAATATGGTGTATTATGTCTATATGGTACAAGATAATTTCGGTAAACTCTACGTTGGAGTTACCAAGAATCTTGAACAAAGACTAAAAGAACATAATACACATCGTGGGGCCACCTTTACGGAAAGTGGAAATTTTCGGATTGTGTTTACAGAAAAACATGAAAGCTTATCGGGGACAAGGAAGCGAGAAGTTCAAATTAAGAATTGGCGAAGAAAAAAGAAAGATCAGCTTATTGAAAGATATTCGCAAGGACTCGCAACGAGAGATTATTAAGGGTTAATCAAAATTACCTATGCCTAACGCCCATCTTACCGCAGCCCGGGCTTCCGACTTACATACTGCGCGCGGACGATTCCTGTACCGTTTGTTTGAAATACTTCCGGCATTTCTTGCCTGGGGAACTTTGATATCCGCGGTATTGGCTTCGTGGCTTATTCCCGCGTTTGCGTCGTTTTTTATTTTGGCTTTCGTGTTGTACTGGCTGCTGCGCGTACTATACTTTGCGGTTCACTTGCGGGCGGCGTATTCCATTACGCGCAAGCACGAAAAAGAAGATTGGTTTAAAAGGATGCAGGCATTACCGGATTGGAAGCGCATATATCATTTGGTTGTGGTGCCCACGTACAAAGAGCCCATTGAGGTGCTGCGGGAAGCGTTTTTAAGTTTGCAGGCGTCGGATTTCCCCAAAGAAAATATGATTGTGGTTTTGGGCATAGAGGAACGCGCCGGCCAGGAAGGCAGAAAAAAAGCGCAGGTTATACAAAAAGAATTCGGAAACGAGTTTTTTCGTTTTTTGGTAACCCACCACCCTGCGGACATGCCCGGTGAAATTGCGGGCAAAGGGTCAAACGAAACCTGGGCAACCAAACAGGCCAAAAAAGAAATAATCGACCTCTTGGGCATTCCCTACGAAAACATTATCATGAGCTCTTTGGACGCGGACACGGTGGTACTGCCAAAATATTTTAGCTGCTTAACATACTATTATCTTACGTCCGAAGACCCGTTGCGCAGGTCATACCAGCCGGTTCCCATATTTATGAACAATATTTGGCAGGCGTCCGTGCCCTCGCGGCTGTTCGCCTTTTCCACCACGTTCTGGTTTTTAATGAACCAGGAGCGTCCCGAAAAGTTAAGCACGTTTTCTTCCCACTCTATGCCTTTTAAAACATTGGTGGAAGTGGGGTACCGGCAGGTAAACTACGCGGTGGACGATTCTCGCATTTTTTGGCAATGCTTTTTGCACTATAACGGCAACTATTCGGTACAGCCTTTGTATTACCCTGTTTCCATGGACGCGAACACCGCGCCCACGTTTTTGGGCACGGTAAAAAATATTTACAAGCAGCAGCAGCGTTGGGCGTACGGCGTGGCCGATATCCCTTACTTTTTATACGGATTTTTGCAAAATAAAAACATTCCCCTTAAAAGGAAATTTTCCTTAAGTTTAGACCGTATTGAATCGTACTGGTCGTGGGCTACGGCCTCGCCCCTGATATTTTTGATGGGTTGGCTGCCTTTGGCTTTGGGCGGGGAAGCGTTTACGCAAACCTTGCTTTCGTATAATTTGCCGCGGTTAACCTCGTGGCTGCTTACCATTATGATGGCAGGGCTAGTATGGTCGGTGTTTTTAAGTTTGGTGTTTTTGCCCCCGCGGCCCATAAACTACGGAAAATGGCATTATGTGTGGATGGTGCTCCAATGGGTGTTTCTGCCGCCCATTATGATTTTCTTTGCCATACCAGCGTTAGATGCCCAAACCCGCCTGTTGCTGGGCAAATATATGGGCTTCTGGTCCACGCCAAAATTTAGAGAAGTCTCAAGTATCAAGGCTCAAAGCTCAAGGAAACCATAAACTCCAAATCTTAAACTTTAAGGATTTTTATCCTTAGGATTTGCTTGAGCATTGAAGTTTTGGATTTAGAGTTTTACTCAAGGTGGAGTTTTTGGCGAAAGTCAGCGACTTTTTCGCGGAGGAGAGGGTAGTTTTTTAGGGTAAGGTCTTTTTCTAAAATTGCTTTGGCGCTTTCGCGGGCTTTTTCCACGAGCTCCAGGTTGGTAAGGTTTTTCATGGCAAAGTCGGGCAAGCCCCACTGTTTGGTGCCCGCAAAATCTCCCGGTCCCCGGATTTGCAAGTCGCGTTCCGCCAACTCAAACCCGCTGTTGGATTTTTCCAGCGCTTTTAGACGCTTTCTCGCGATAAACGAATTGGATTCCGCGAACAAAAAGCAATACGACTGGTGTTCGCCTCGGCCCACGCGGCCTCGGAATTGGTGCAGCTGGGCCAAGCCAAAATGGTCTGCCCCTTCTATCATCATTACGCTGGCGTTCGGAATATCCACGCCCACTTCAACCACGGACGTGGAAACCAGCAAATCTATTTTGCCAAACTTAAATTGCCGCATTACCTGCTCTTTTTCTTTGCCCGGCATTTTGCCGTGCAGCATTTCTACGCGCAGCTTGGGAAACACTTCTTTGGAAAGTTTTTCGTATTCTTCTTTTACGGTTTTTATTTCAATGTCTTTGGGAGACTTTTCGGTGCGCTCAATACGCGGGCATATTACAAACACCTGCCTGCCTTGTTCTATTTGTTCTGCGATATCCTGGTACGCTTTTTGCCGTTGGGCGGGAACAATAACCTTGGTAATAATTTTTTTCCTTCCTTTGGGCATTTGAGCGATAATGCTTAAGTCCAGGTCGCCGTACAACGTCATAGCCAAAGTGCGGGGTATGGGCGTTGCGGTCATGGAAAGCAAGTGGGGAATCAGGCGTGTGTCATGCAAAAGCTTCATTCTTTGCTTTACGCCAAACCGGTGCTGCTCGTCCACCACCACCAAGGCAAGGTCCCCAAACTTTACTTTGTCTTGAATAAGAGAATGCGTGCCAATTAACACCTGAACCTCGTTATTTTTTACTCTTTCCAACAGTTTGGCACGCGAAATTTCTATATAGTCGTTTGGCAACTTTGGCGAAATAAAGCGGTCGGTTTTTCCTGTAAGCAAGCCGATGGTAAGTTTAAATGGCGTTAAGGCAGCAGCCACTGTTTTGTGGTGCTGTTGCGCCAAAATTTCCGTGGGAGCCAAAAGCGCTGCCTGGTGCCCTGCTTTTACCGCAGAAAGCATGGCCATGGCAGCCACCACGGTTTTGCCAGACCCCACGTCGCCCTGCAAAAGGCGGTTCATAGGCCGCGGCTTTTCCATGTCTTTTAAAATATGCCACGCTGCTTTTTTCTGGTCGTCGGTAAGCTGAAATTGCAATTTGTCGGTAAAGCGTTTCATAATGTCGGCATCAAAGGGAATGCTGGGAGCTTTTACCTGCGCGATTTTTTTACGCTCCGACAAAATAAAAAGCAAAATGTAAAACAGTTCTTCAAAAGAGAATCGTTTGGCCGCGAGCTCCGCTTGTTGCATGCTGTCTGGAAAATGCACCTGCCACATCGCTTGTTGTATGGGCAAAAACTTTTGTTCCGCTAAAATTTCCGTGGGCAAAGTTTCCGGCATTTCTTTTATGGAGGCTAGCACCATTTTAATAATGGATCGCAGCCACCGGGACGACACGCCCGCGGTTTCCGGATACACGGGAATAATCCGCCCAACGTGCGTTAAATTTTTGTTGTCGTCTGCTTTTTCGTGTACAGGACTGGCCAAGTAGATACCTTCTTTGTCGCGCATAACTTTTCCCGCCAAATACACGTTGTCTCCCTTTTTCAGGGAATCTGCCAAATACGGTTGGTTAAACCACAAAATCTTAATCGCTCCAGAGTCGTCCTCAATCATCCCCGTAATCATGGACATTTTTTTGTAGTAGGTGCGCGTTTCTTTTATGTCCAACAACGTCCCGGCAACGCAATATGTTTCATCTTCTTTCAGGTCTGAAATCGGCGTAATAACGGAAAAATCCTCGTATGTGCGCGGGAAATGAAAAAGAAGATCACGAACGTGTGTGATCCCCATTTTCTTTAATTTTGCTTCGTAGGCAGTCCCGACTCGCGGCACCTGCCCAATGGGAGTTGAAAGCGTCATTGTTTTCAGCCAAAACAAGCTTTATTTTCCGGTTAGAGAAGGAATGATAGTATCGGCGAACATTTCGCTAATGCCTTGAAAGGTTTTCGTGCTGCTTTTGTCCGCTGGGTAAATGCTGACAAAGAATGAAATAATCGCATCACGAGATTTATCTGGCACAACGAAAACATAATTGCAGGCGTATAGACCTCCAGGCATTACAGTTTCGCACCTAACTCCATATTTAACACGTAGGTCCCCGGGAATTATAAATGAGTCAACGAGCTCTTGGCCTTCGCAGAAGATCGGAGCCGAAAGTATCCCGACATCGTACTTCGCGGAAACAACACATTTACCTGGAATCAGAACATCAGAAGATACGTAGGGATTGATTGAAACAAAAGCCCTGCCAGGGCCG
>Ga0214471_10004587_pt1 | contig 10670 bp, 7 predicted proteins | sample RVTome_5_FD_207665 | JGI IMG/M metagenome (GOLD analysis project Ga0214471, IMG submission 207665) | Soil microbial communities from uranium-contaminated site in the Upper Colorado River Basin, Wyoming, United States - RVT142D155 | ecosystem: Environmental > Terrestrial > Soil > Contaminated >... | reverse complement strand
TTCAGCGATATACATTCCCGCATAGGATTGATCCAAAAATTCATAATCAAAGGTGAAACCAGGATTAAATTCGTTATAGAAACCGGCCAGTTGATTTAAAGTTGTTTTTTCAGTTCCTGCTTCAATCCGAACCATTATATACCAGGTAACCTCCGGGGCCAAAATGAAGAACAAAGGGTTAACTTCACTATGAAGCGATTGATAATGAAAATCTTTGACCACTCCGATAATTTCACGTTCTTTTCCCCATAATTTCATAGTTCTGCCCACAGGATTTTCGTAATTCATAGTGCGGATAGCGGCTTCATTCAGAATAATCTTAATGGGGTCAGTGGCAAAATCTCTGGAAAAACTACGGCCTTCCTTCATTTCTATCCCCAAAGTTTCAATCAAGTCATATCCCACGCGCATATTTTCAAACAAAATTTTCTCTTCCGGATTATATCCATCCCATTCCAACCCCGAGGTATTATTTTGCCTGCCTAAAAGATTGTGTCCGATGGTTGCTGCTGAAACAATATTCGGAAGTTTTCTGACTTCAGATAAAAAAGTTTCCCGGTTCGATTCCACTCTTCCTTCCATCTGGAAAAAAATAATATTGTCTTTATTATATCCCAGATTTTTATTCTGAACATATTGAATCTGATTGTAAACAACCAGAACACAAAATATCAGAATTGTAGACATAGCGAATTGAAAAATTACCAGGCCGCGTCTTGCCCATAGTTCGCCTATTGTACCCTTAACATCTCCTTTAAGAACCCTTACCGGTTTAAAAGCGGAGAGATAAAAAGCGGGGTAGCTGCCTGATACTAATCCTGTAAATATGGTGATCCCCAACGCCCAAAGTATCAAAGTGGGAGTAAAGATTAGTTCTATTTGTTTTTCTGTGATTATATTAAACTGGGGCAGAATCAATTTAACAATTACTATGGCAGTTAATAATGAAATAAAAGTAATTAAGATTGATTCGGTTAAGAACTGACTGACAAGTGTTCCTTTATAAGCACCAACCGCTTTCTTGATTCCAACTTCCTTTGCTCTCCGGGTTGCCCTTGCCGTAGATAAATTCATAAAATTAATGCATGCAATTACCAGAATGAAAATGGCGATTATAGAGAATAATCTGACATATTCGATTCGTCCACCAGCCGGTTTTCCATCCCTGAATCGCCCGTACAAATACCTTTCAGAGTAAGGCATCAGGAATAATCGAACATTGGATTGTTCATTCTTTTTTTGGATAAAGTCTTCAATTTTATAATTTACTTCATCAACATCTGCACCCTCAATCAACACTGCAAAAGTGCTGGGACCATTATTACCCCAGGAATTCGCCCATTGGTTTTCATCTTTGAAAAGTTCAATAGATAAAACAAAATCGAATTGAATGGAGGACTGCCTGGGAGTACCTTCAAAAACTCCGGAGACAAGAAAAGTTTTATCATGCTGAAGCTGAACTTCTTTACCAATAACACCCTCAGTTGTTTCAAAAAGTTTTGCCGAAAGCTCGGATGAAATTACCATGGAATTCTTATCCAGCAACACGTGATTGGCATCGCCGTGGATCAGGCCAAGTGAAAAAATATTGAAATAATCTTTGCCAACGTAATATCCTTTAGCACCAACATTTTTTTCTCCAATTGATAGGGTAAAATCACTTACCCATGTTGCGGTAGCGGCATATTCAATTTCGGGAATCTCTTCCGCCAGTGCTTCCGCCAGGATACCGGGTGTGGAGGTGGTGGTCATAATTTCTTCCGCGTACTTCTGATGTTCCATGGCCTGGTAAAGACTGGCATCTTTCTCATGGAATTTATCCATGTGAAGTTCATCATCTACCCAGAGGTAAATTAAGAGGACGCAGGCGAGACCGGTGGATAATCCAACCAGATTAATGAGGAAAGAACTTTTATAACGCAGGAAATTGCGAAATGCAAGCAATAGATGATGTTTCAACATTAGTAATTCAATTAGGATCTTAATAAGTACTTACTTTTTACAAATAGGTTGCAAAGGAATCGTTTTAATCATAATATAAAAACGTTTGGTGGATAAGGCATCAAAGTTAATTGATAAACCGGCAGAATCACGGTAATAACCGGTATTACTTCAGGTAGAAAATCCAGGAGCCGAATAGAGAAGACAACCGGAATTACACCATAAAATTATTTGTAAAGTACAATCAGGCCGATTTTTTAACGCACTCAGTTATTCATTTCTGAGAATTTCAGCGGGGTTTACTTTCAATGCGCGCAATGTTTGAGAACCAATAGTAAATAAACCCAAAATCATTATTATCAAGATGCTGGTCACAACTACACTTGCACCAATGCCAACTCTGAATGCGATCAACTGAAGCCATAAATTGTTAATCAAAATTGCAAGAGGAACCGCAAAGACAATTGTAATCCCAAGTAATGCGATAAAGCCTTTCGATAACAAGTAAATGGAGGCCCAATCGCTTGATCCAAGAACTTTACGAATTGATATTTCCTTGAGCCGGGTTTCAATGGTGTATGTTGCCATACCCAACAAACCAAGGCACGAAATAACAATCGCAAGGAATGAGATGAAAGAAATTATTTTTGCCAATCCTCCGAAAACCAATTGATACAATTCTTTTATTTCATCGCCCATCAGTTTGTAATTAATAAGCTTGCCGGGATTAACTTTTTCCCAGGCAGCTACCACGCTGGCAATTGCTTCCGGGTTAGCCATTTTCACCTGAATAATTTTGAATTGTTGAGGCCTGTAACGTAAGGCCATTGGTTCAATCTGCTGCATCATCAGGGCGTGATGGAAATTTTTTACCACGCCAATAATCTGAACCGCTACTGTATCCGCATTGTAAAGGGTTTGCCCAATAGCATCAAGTGGTGAGGAGTATCCAAACTCATCAACTGCTTTTTCATTGATGATAATCATTGTTTCGCCCTCAGAAAGTTGTTCCGGAAAGTTTCGGCCTGCCAAAAGCTGTAATTCCAGATTTTCAATAAAAGCCTGATCCACGCTGAAATAATCCATTGACCTCGGGTCATTGAGTTCTTTGAAGAATGTGTCACCATAAGTCGTGCCTGCCGCCGGAATATGACTAACAACAGAAACATTTTCAATGTCACTATAACTCAGAAGTTCAGATTTCATATTTCTCCAGGAAGATTCACCTAAGGCCAGACGGACATTGTTTTCATAGTTGAATCCATAGTCAGCATTCATCATGTAATTCATCTGGTTATAAATCAAATGAACCGAAATAATGAAAATTATAGATAAACCAAATTGAACTGCCAGCAATCCTTTACGAAGTCCTACCCGTGAGAGTAGTTTCATCCCGCTGAGATTTTTGAGGGCCTTTATAGGCTGAAATGATGAAAGCAACATTGCGGGTAAAATACCGGCGAGAATGCCCACTGTAATCGCGACAATTACTGAGGCAAAGATGGCCGGGAGATTAATAGTTAAATCCCATTGCAGGATTCTTGAAAAACTCAGGTTTCTGAAAGCGGGTTGAATGAAAATCAGGAGGATGAACGAAAGGGATAATGCAAATAATGAGATCAAAATTGATTCTCCGAGAAATTGCCAGATAATCTGTCTTCGTTTGGCACCGGATACCTTTCTGATTCCAACTTCTTTTGCCCTGTTTAATGCCCGCGCAATAGAGAGATTTGTATAATTAAAACAAGCGGTTAAAATTACTATCAGCGCCAGGCCTCCTAAAAAGTAAACCATTATCATTGGCATTCCGGGTCCGATCTGATTGGCCAGGAATGGCCCCGGGTTAATTTCTGTAATGCTTTGTAAATAGTACCTGAAATTCCGGTCATCATTTTCGCTTCCAAATTTTTGGGATATTTCCCGCAAATAAACATCAACTTCCTGTGGATTTTTGTTTTCAGTAAGCAAAACATAAACCCACCCGGCGGTACAGTTCTTCCAGGAATCTCTGTCTGGTCTTAATTTTTCTTCAGCGATCAAAGTTGGTGTGGTGGAAATGGAAGCCAACGCTTCAAAAATAACATGAGATTTGCTTTGGGTATTCTTCAAAACACCCGTGACTTTGTATTCGCCTAGTTCACCAACTTTAATTAGCTCACCAACCGGATTCTTCTCTTTAAAAAGTTTATTAGCTGCCTGTCGTGTAATTACTACTGAATATGGATTTACAAGGGCTGTTACCGGATTTCCAAATTCAAATTCTAAATCAAGAATTTCGATAATCTCAGGATCGGCAAAGAAACCACCGAGCGGAATGTTTAGATCGTTGTCCGGATCAAATTCAACCCATCCGTTACCAAAGCCTCTTAATAATCTGGCTGATTTTACGATGCCGGTGTAATTTTCAGCCAGCTGATGCCCGACGGGTAATGAAGTTGTGGCGTATTTATTCAACGAAGAAACTTCATTCTTTCTTAAAACCTCTGTATTGATTCGATAAACCCGTTCCTTATTGCGGTTATAAGTATCATAAAGGAGTTGGTCGGTTACCATCATTATGATCACCAGACCAACGGCCAGGCTAATTGACAAGCCAATGATATTGATTATGCTAAATCCCTTATGCCGGATTATTTGTCGCCAGGCAATTTTGAAATAGTTTTGAATCATGAGTTAGAATTTTTTTTTTATTGAACTGTAACTCCCCCAGAAAGCAACTGAATATAAGTTATATAGACACTCCTTTAGCTGGTCAGGTTTCAGGTATTCGGGATTATTTTCAAAAAAAACTTATTTCAATTGATTCAGGTAATGCTCGTAGACCTTTTTGGCCTCCAGAGCTTTTTCAAGCGTTGTAAGTTGAAATGCAATAGTGTCTCCTGGTTTCAATTGAGCTACTTTATCTAAATCTGCTGAAATGATATTGGCAAGGCGCGGATATCCACCGGAGGTTTGGGCATCAGCCATCAGAATTATGGGTGATCCGGAATTGGTTATCTGAATTGTTCCCGGAATAACTGCTGAAGAAATTACTTCCTTATCAGGGTTGAATCCCCTGACAGTTCCTTCAAGCCTGTAGCCCATTCTGTTGGAATTTATTCCAACAACAAATTCATGGTTGAGGAAATGAGAAAGTGTTTCTCCGGAAAAGTAGTTGTATTCGGGTCCCGGTAAGATTCTCGCTACAATTTTACTTTCAAATTTTGATTTCCATGGGAATCTTCTTTCAATTAGACTCCCGCTGGAGATCAACCTTATATTCATGTTTTTAGTTAACAGACTTTGTGGGGTCAGATTTTGAGTTTCGTGTGCTGAGGCGCTGGCACTACCAAGCCATTGCTTTACGTCCAATTTTCCGCTGAAAGAAATATATGTCCGGCAACCTGAATTTAGCTTGCCGAATGACAACGTAGAATTACTAGCAACGCGGTGTGTTTCATACATAGGAATTAATTCTCCATTCAACATGGGTGAAATATCTGCTCCGGTTACCGCAATGGAACAGGAATTGTCAATTTCAATTTGAGGTCCCAGCATTGTAATCTCAAGGAGAGGGTCATTTAAAGGATTTCCAACAAGCCAATTGGCTATTCGTGCTGATGATCTATCCATAAATCCGTTTACGGGAACTCCAAACTTTTGATAACCCGACCGGCCGGCATCCTGCACCATAGAATTTAACCCTGGCCTTATTATGCTTAAAGTAATAATACTATCCATAAAGGGAACTCAAATCAAAATTCCTGTTGTCAACCTCCGTCGCCATATAATAAAACTCATCCTCCGTGATTTCTTTAAATGTTACAAGCATTCCAGGTTCAAAGAGAAAAGGATTCCTATTGCGATTATCAAAAATTCGAATTGGAGTTTTACCGATAATTTGCCAGCCGCCGGGAGCATCTAAAGGATAAATGCCGGTTTGAAATCCGGCAAGGCCGACGGATAATGCCGGAACTTTTAATCTTGGGATTTTTTTTCGGGGTGATTCTAATTTTTCAGGAAGACTACCCATGTAAACAAAACCTGGAAGAAACCCAAGCATGTACACCCGGTAGGAAATAGATAAATGGAGTTGTTTAATTTCATCCCATGAAAGGTTAGTATAACTCATTACCTCCTGCTTATCTAAAGCAAATTCGCTCTCATAACATATTGGAATGGATATTTTTTTTGATTCAGGATGTTGATGTTTAGATATATTAGAATTGAGGTTCTCCGTTAATTTCTTCAACTGTTGAAAGGTAATTCGTTCAGGTTGAAATCCAATTGCAAGAGAACAATAAGCCGGGACAAGAAAAGTTACCCCCGCAATATTGGAATGCTCTATAACTTTGGCCAGTTCAATAACATTTTCATTCACCTGGGGATCAATAACCTGTTCAAAATTAATTAGCAATGCAGAATCACCATAGGGAATGATGGTCATCGGGATGCAAAACTTTTTTTAATGATATTATTTTCAGCGAGTTTGATTGTAATCGCGGTAAGAATTTCAACTGCCTTTGGATTGTCACCGTGGATGCAAATGCTTCTCGCTTTGATAGGAACCAAAGTTCCATCCAAACTTTCAACCGAATTATTTTTTATTATGGAAATAACCTGATCAGCGGCCTGGTTCGGATCGCTGATAATGGAATTTTTCTTGCGCCGCGACATCAACGTTCCATCCGGCTCGTAACGACGGTCTGCGAAAGCTTCCGCGATAAATTCAATGTTCATTTCCTTTGAAATGCTTTCCACCTGACTCCCCGCCAGTCCCATCAGCATAAGTTGATTGTCTATTTCCTTAATTCCTTCAATCACCCATTTGGTTTCCTCATTATTAATTACCATGGAATTGTACAAAGCACCATGCGGCTTTACATAGGTAATCGCGGCTCCCAGGCATTCAGCTAGACCTTTAACCGCTATTATTTGATACTTGATAAGCGCTTTGAGTTCCGCTTTTTGTAAATCCATTTTTCTTCTGCCAAAACCGGGCACATCGGGATAGGAGGGATGCGCGCCTACATTAACACCATTTTTCAGTGCGCCAATAATAGTATTCTCAATGGTTAAAGGATCGCCGCCGTGAAACCCGCAGGCGATACTACAAGAGGTGATATGGGGAAAAATTCCTTCATCATTGCCAATTTTAAATTGGCCAAAGCTCTCACCCATGTCGCAATTAATATCGATTTCTAAATTTTTCAATCAGGTTAAAGTTACAAGAAATTAGTAGCAGATAAAATTCCTTTCAAACCCAGGATAAGGGTAACAATAATCACAAGGATTCCCAGGAAATTAATAACTTTTGAATTGACATACTCACCAATTATCCTTTTATCATTCATCACCCAAACCAGGAAAATGGCAATTATCGGAAGAAGCATTCCATTGGCAACCTGGGCAAAAAGAATAACAGAGGTTGGATTGAAACCCAGTGAAGAAAACACAATACCCGTTACCAGTACAAAGATCCAAATGCTGCGAAAATTCTTTCCTTTCATTGTGCTGTTCCAACCCAAAATCTCTGATGTTGCAAAAGCGGCGGCCAGCGGAGCAGTTATTGAGGATGATAAGCCGGCTGCAAGAAAGCCCACGGCAATAAAATATTCAGACCAATTACCCAATAGGGGAGTGAGCTGGTAGGAAAGATCAGCGATTGAAGTCGCTTTAGCTTCACCCTCAAAAGCTATGGCAGAGGTTATCAGAATAGCCATCGTAATAATACCACCAGCGGTAACGGAGATTAGCGTATCCCAGTAAGAAGTTTTAAGATCTGAGGCGCTTTTCCATTTTTCTTTTACTGTTGAAGCATGTAAAAAAAGATTATAGGGCACCACCGTGGTTCCAATCAATCCAATCACCATCATCAGGGATCCCTCGGGCAACAACGGTGTGAATAAACCTTTCAGCACTTCCCTTAGGTTTGGCTGCAGGAAAACTGCCGATGCCAAAAAAACGATTCCCATAATACTTACCATCAGAATTAATGATCTTTCAATTACTTTATATTTTCCGCTGAACAATAATGAAAATGCGAGGATGCCAATGATGATTACAAGCGGGTTTATTCCCAGGACTGAAATAGATTCTCCATATTTCTGAAATCCCAATGCGGCGCCGGTAATATTACCGGCTTCGTAGGCGGCGTTGCCAATTACGATTGCGCCGATAACAAGAAAATAAGCTCCCCACTTAATAAAAGGTTGCATTACTTTTTGACGGATGGCTTGCCCAACGCCGATACGACCAACGATTCCAAGTCTTGATGCCATCTCCTGAAGAATAAAGGTGGCAAAAATAGAAAAGGCGATTGCCCAGAGCAGGGTGTATCCATAACTGCTGCCTGCGAATGTAGCTGTAGTAACAGTACCAGGTCCAATGAAAGCCGCCGCCACAATTGCACCGGGGCCAATGTTTTTTAATTTCTTGCTTAAAGCGGTCAGAGTAATTTCAGTTTGAGTGGTTTGGAAACATCCATTTTAGGCAAATAATTGCTAATTATAAAAGAATTGGCTGATAAACCCTCAGCGCTTCTATATCTTACCGCGCCACTTTTTCTTTTCTGAAATTTCCTTTTTCTTTTGAAGTCGCTTTTCTCTGGACGTTTTCGATGGTTTTGTAGATTTTCTTGCTTTGGGCTTCTTAAGAGATTTATCAATTAAATCAAGAAACTTTTGAATAACCAATTCTTTATTTTGAACCTGAGACCGCTTTTCCTGGCAAGAAAGAATCAAACTCCCATCTTTAGTTATTTTGTTTGCCAATTTTCTCAAAAGAATTCCTCTTTCTTCCTCAGAAAGAATTTCAGAATTTTGAATGCTGAATCTAAGAGTAACTTTTGTATTGACTTTGTTTACGTTTTGCCCCCCTGGACCACTTGACCGGGCTGATGTAAATGTTAGCTCTTTTTGCAATAATGCAAATTTTGATTTACTTACAGAAGCCATTAATGCGAAGGTAGTAATTTTTGGAATTCAGTTCGCTTAATGACTACCGGACTATCGAGGTGCAATACTTCTAACTACCTTGAAAGGCAATAAAAATATTTCCCTGATCAGTTTAAAAATACCTTCCACTGCAAATCCAAGTATTCTAAATGGAAGAAGTAATAACCAAATGATTGGATAAAGTAAAATCAAAAGAATGGCAATAGGCCAGCAAATGATGAAGAGAATCCACCATAACACAAGTGCAATAAAAATCCGCATCTAAATAAAGTTTAAAATCTCCCGTGCAAATTCCAAACCAGTTTGTAAAACCTTTGAGTTTCCGTCCTGGGTTAATTTTTGGCTACAAGAAACAATTAATTCCGCGCAATTGATTGTTCACGAACGAACATTCATCGTTCAACAATTTTGCCATCCGGGTATTTGGCGAATCTTCCTTTTTCCCTGGCATGAACGTGTTCATTGCCAGGCCAGGGCCAACCTCCAAATTGTGTTTGCTGATACTCCTGGAATGCTTGCTGAATTTCAGCTTGCGTATTCATTACAAACGGACCATACTGAACCACCGGCTCACCGATTGGCTTTCCCTGAAGTAGCAGGAACCAAGACTCTACATTCCCATTCAAAATTTCAACTTCCTTGTCACCAAATAATTCTATTGCGTTGTAGGAATCGAATTCCTGTCCAGCGATATTCACAGTTTTACCAGAGTAGAAATAAATCGTTCGGTTTACTGCGGCTGAGGCGGGTGGCAAGATAAATTTTGCTCCGGTATTCATGCGGATCAACCAAATTGCAACCTCGTTATTCAAAGCGGCTGCCCAGCTATCCGGAGTGGGTGGGGGAGCCTGCACGCCTGCTATTTTTCCTGCCACAACTTTCACCCGGGTTTCCAATCCGTTCGAATCTTTGTGATTATAGTTTGGGATGTCTTCGTTCCAAAGCATGCTGAAATAGGGATCAGTTAACTTTTTGGCCTTTGGCAGATTAAGCCAAATCTGAAAGAGTTCCATGGTGTTCTTATCGTCTTCCCGAAGCAAGGGAAACATTTCGCAATGCTGAACACCTCTGCCCGCAGTCATCCATTGTACATCACCGTTGCCAAACCTGCCCGCGGCGCCCAAAGAATCGGAATGATCAATATGTCCCTTGGTGGCGATGGTTACTGTTTCAAATCCGCGGTGAGGATGGGCAGGGAAGCCCGGAACGTTCTGACCGTGGTACATTCTCCAACCATCTTTAATGGTAAAATCCTGCCCTATATTTCGGCCCGCCAGGGAAGCTTTTGGTCCCATTTGTTCATTCCCTTCAGGATAAAAATCCTCATGGTGCACACAAAACAGAAAAGGATCCTGGGTTTCCCAAGGAAATCCCAAAGGTTTTATATTCTTTATTGAGGTACTGTCCATTTGAATTACTTTTTAAAAAGTTTAACAAGCGTCAACCTGATTTTGTTCTCAATTTATGATTTGATATTACATCATGTTGTAAAATTGATTAATTTACCCTGATTAACCCATCCACGATGCCGAATTTAGTATTTATTGTTGAAGACAACCCTGCCCAGCAACGTATCCTCAGGGAACATTTTGAGCAGAGCCTTGGGAATTACGTAGTAAAGACATTTGATACTCCCCAGGATATGATGTCAAATATCCACCTTAAGCCGTTTGCAATCGTGTTGGATCATTTTTTTGGTGAGAAAAGTCAAAATACCGGTGTCGAATATTTGAGAGAACTCCGATCAATAAGGAATAAGACTCCTGTCATTTATTACACAACATTGGATGACGA
>Ga0214471_10004586_pt1 | contig 10670 bp, 7 predicted proteins | sample RVTome_5_FD_207665 | JGI IMG/M metagenome (GOLD analysis project Ga0214471, IMG submission 207665) | Soil microbial communities from uranium-contaminated site in the Upper Colorado River Basin, Wyoming, United States - RVT142D155 | ecosystem: Environmental > Terrestrial > Soil > Contaminated >... | reverse complement strand
ACTTCCACGGTTTTCCCCGGCTTCGTCGAGGCCACGGCCTGCGGCAGCTCGTGCTCGTCCCCGATCTCCTTCCCGTTGAACCTCACGATCACGTCGCCGGAGCGGATTCCCGCCTTTTCCGCAGGACCCCCGGAAGTCACGTCGGACACCAACGCCCCGCGCCGGCCGGAAATCCCGAGGCTCTCCGCCGTCTCGGGGGTGAGCGCCTGGATGTAGACTCCGAGCCACCCGCGCGTCACCTTCCCCTTGTCCTTCAATTGGTCGAGAACCGACTTGGCGAGCTGGATCGGCGTCGCGAACCCGATCCCCTGCCCGCCCTGGATGATCGCCGTGTTGATCCCGACGACATCGCCCTTCAGGTTGAAGAGGGGGCCGCCCGAATTCCCCGGATTGATCGAGGCGTCGGTCTGGATGAAGTCGTCGTACGGACCGGAGCCGATGATCCGCCCCTTGGCGCCGACGATCCCCGCCGTCACGGTGTGGCCGAGCCCGAACGGATTCCCGATCGCAACGACCCACTCGCCCACTTCGAGCTTGTCGGAGTCCCCAAGCGCCACGTAGGCGAGCTTCTTCTTCGTTTCGATCTTGATCAGGGCGATGTCGATTTTCGGATCGGTCCCTACGACCTTCGCCTTGAACTCCTCCTTGTCGAGGAGGGTGACCGTCACCTCGTCGGCCTTCTCCACCACGTGGTTGTTCGTGAGGATGTAGCCGTCGGGGGAGACGATGAACCCGGATCCGAGCGACCTGCGCTTCTGCTCCTTCGGCATGCGCCCGAAGAAGTTATTGAAGAACTCGTCGAACGGGTCCTGCCGGCCGAACGGATTGCGCATCTGGGGGTGGTTGAACTTCATCAACTGGGTAGTGGAGATGTTGACCACCGCCGGAGAGACCTCCTTGAAGAGCTGCGGGATATCGACCGGGACCATCCGGAGACCCGCCGCCGCGGGAATCAACGCCGGCTTCTCCTTGTCGCCCAACAGGGCGCGGGCGATCGGCGAGACGTTGAATCCGGCCGTCAGCAAAACCCCGGCGGCCACCGCCGCGAGAACGAGAAGGACAACCCTGCTTTTGCGGATCACCGTTGATCTCCTCCCTTGTTGCGCCCCGCGTGGGGCGCGTTGATCATCGCCATGTACCCCATCCGGAGGTGGTACAGCCCCTCGCGGAGCACCTCTTCCTCTTCCTTCGTAAGATTTCCCTTCGTCTTCTCCTGCAGGATCCCGAGGAGATCGATGGCGTCCTTCGCCGCGGGCAGGTCGACCGGGGACCGTTTCCCGTCGTGCCCCTGGAGCATGCCAAGCCCGGCCATCGCTCCCATCTGCAGGGTCTGCACGAGGTCGAGGAAGCGCGGAACGCCGAGCGCGGATGCGCCTTCCCGCACACCGCCTTTCCCGTTTTGGACACCAGCGGGTGGAGGAAGGTTCCCCTCCGTAGCCGCCGACCCGGCGGGTTCGACAGGAGGCGGCGAAGGAGGGCTCGCGCCCATATTCTCCTGGGCCTTGCCCTCCGAAGCCGCCGACCCCGGGGGTTTTTCCATGGGAGGCGGCGAAGGAGGGGGCGGTTCCACCCCCCTCCGGTCGATCACCTTGAATCCCTTGTCGTTTTTTTCTTCCGGCATCAGACGGCCACCTTCTGCGTGATGAGGACCACCTCCCCGTCGACCTCCTCGATGAGGAAGTGGTCGGACGCTTTCCACTTCAGCGTGACGGGCACCTTGACCTTCTCGTCGATCGCGCGCTTGAGGAACCGGGCGCCGTACTTGACGGAGAACCCCGCGCGGGCCAGTGCGGCGGCTGCGGCGTCGGAGACGGCCAGCGTCTTCCCGTGGGCCGCCATCCTCTTCCGGATCGAGTCGATGTACAGCTCGGCGATCTGCCGCACCTCGTCGATGGAGAGGGGCGTGAAGACGATGACGTCGTCGAGGCGATTGATGAACTCGGGCGTGAACCGGTTCTCGGCCGCCTTCAGCACCGCCTTGCGGACAGGCTCGAAATCGACGGACCCCGGCCCGAACCCCATCGGCCGGGTGAGCTTCGACAGCTCCTCCGCCCCGAGGTTGCTCGTCATGATGATGATCGTGTCGGAGAAGTAGACCTTCTTCCCGCGCCCGTCGGTCAGCCACCCTTCGTCGAAGGCCTGGAGAAAGAGGTTGTGGACGTAGGTGTCGGCCTTTTCGATCTCGTCGAGCAGGACCACGGAGTACGGGTTGTCCTTGACCTGGTTCGTCAGGATCCCCCCGCGCTCGGAGCCGACGATCCCGCGCGGCATCCCGATCAGCTTGTCGACCGCGAGCGCGCCGTCGCGGTACTCGGACATGTCGACGCGGATCATCTGCCGTTCATCGCCGAAGAGGTACTCCGCCAGCGCCTTGGCCATCTCCGTCTTGCCGACGCCCGTGGGGCCGAGGAAGAGCAGCACGCCGTCCGGCCGGTAGATGTTCGCCTTCAAGGGGCCCTTGTTCATCCGCAGCGACTTGGCCACCGAGGCGATCGCCTCCTTCTGTCCCACCAGCCGGCGGGAGATCCGGTCCTCGATGTCCCGAAACCGCTCCCCCACGTCCCGGAGGAGGATGTCCGGCGGATTCTTCGTCTCGGTAGCGATCACGTCGAGCACGTCCTTCCCCGTGACGGCCTTTTCCGCGCCTCCCCGGATCTCGACCCGAACGCACGCGGTGTCGATCCAGTTGATCACCTTGTCGGGCAGGCGCAGGGAACGGGCGTACCGGTCGGACATGGAGAGGGCGAAGTCGATCGCCTCCTCCAGGATCTCCACACCGTAGTTCGCCTCGAGGCGGGGCTTGAGGCCCATGAGGATGTCGCGCGTCTCCTCGAGGGTCGGCTCCCCGATCTTCACCACCCGGAACCTCCGGGAGAGCGCCTCGTCCTCCTGGAGGATCTCCTTGTACTCCGTGACCGTCGTGGCGCCGATCATCTGGACCTCGCCCCGGGCCAGGGCCGACTTGAAGATGTTCGCCGCGTCGGAGGGGACGCCCATGGCGGAGCCCGCGCCGACCAGGGTGTGCGCCTCGTCGACGAAGAGGATGAGGTTCTTCCGCTCCTTGACCTCGGCGATCACCTTCTCGATCCGGTCCTCGAACATCCCGCGGAAGACGGTCCCCGCCACGACCGTGTTCATCTGGAGATTGACCACGTGGTGCCCCCGGAGCCGCTCCGGCACCCGGTGCGGCTCGTACTCGAGACGCATCGCGAGCCCCTCGACGACGGCGGTCTTCCCGACCCCCGGGTCCCCGAGGATCATCACCGAGTTGGACCGGTCCTTGTGGCAGAGGTATTCGAGGATCCGGTCGATCTCCGCGTCCCGCCCGATGATCGGGGGGATCTTCCCTTCCCGGGCGAGAAGGTTCAGGTTGACGGCGAAGGTCCGGAGGTTCGCCGGAAGTTCGTACCGCTTGCGGAACTCCTCGACCTTCTCCTCCCGGGTCCGCAGCTGCGCGGAGAACCGGGAGAGCGCGACGGACGGGTCGACGCCGTAATTCTTGAGGATCCGGGCCGGGATCGAGTGGACCTCGTGGAAGATGCCGAGAAACAGGTCGGAGGCGTCGATCTGCGTGCGGCGGTTCCGCTGCGCCGTCTCCCACGCGACGCGGAAAACCTGCTTGGTCGCCGGGGGGACCTTCAGGCCGACACCCAGGTACTGCCGGGAGATATTCAGGTGCTCGGCGAGAGAGAAGAGGACGGCATCGACGTTCAGCCCGATCGCCGCCATCAGATCCTGGAATATCGTCTTCTCCTGGTCGGCGAAGGCGATGAACAGGTGCTCGAGACCGAGATAGTAGTGATGCCGGCGCTGAGACTCCTCGATCGAGGCGTTCAGCATCCGGTGCCCGGACTCGGAGAGCTTTTCCCGGTAGAACGAGATCTCCATCATAAGGTGGTCCGCCCCCGCATCGCCATCAGGCGCTCGACCCGTTTCTCCACCGGCGGGTGGGTGCTGAACAGGCTCATGAGGCCGCCGCCGGTCAGCGGGCTCATGATGAACATGTGGGCCGTCGCGGGAGAGGCCTGCATCGGAACCTGCCGGGACCGGCCCGAGATCTTTTCGAGGGCCCGCGCGAGCGCCTCGGGCTTCCCGCAGAAACGGGCCCCGGTCTCGTCGGCCAGGTATTCGCGGGAGCGGGAGACGGCCATCTGGACCAGCATCGCCCCGAGGGGTGCAAGAATCGCCATCACGATGAGCTGCAGCCCCCCGCCCCCCTCGCGGTCGTCGCGCCCGCCGCCGAAGATCGCGGCGAAGCGCGCCATGTTGGCCAGCATCATGATCGCTCCCGCCAGCGTGGCCGCCACCGTGCCGATCAGGATGTCCCGGTTGCGCACGTGGGCCATCTCGTGGGCCAGCACGCCTTCCAGCTCGTCCGGCGAGAGCACCCGCAGGATCCCCTCGGTCGCCGCCACCGCCGCGTGGGCCGGGTCGCGCCCCGTCGCGAAGGCGTTGGGCGATTCCTCGGGGATGATGTAGACCTTCGGCATGGGCACCCCGGCCGCCAGGGCAAGCCGGCGGACCATCCCGTGGAGCTGCGGCGATTCGGCTTCCGTCACCTCCCGCGCGTGATACATCCGCAGGACGATCTTGTCGGAAAACCAGTACGACCCGGCGTTCATCACGATCGCCAGCCCGAAGGCGAAGACCATGCCGGATTGTCCCCCGATCGCCTTTCCCACGAGCACGAACAGGACCGTGAGAACCGCGAGCAGAAGCGTCGTTTTCAGCGTGTTGCCCATAGGTCCCCTTGCCTCCCCTGCCTCATATTGATTCCATTATAGGCTTTTCAGTTCCAATGGCTCCGGGGGTCCTTCTCCTCGAACCCGGCGATGCGGTCCACCAGCCGGAGGAACTCCTCCGGCTGCGAAGGCGGGACGACCACCTGGAGCACGACATATTGATCTCCCCGTTCCGCCGTGCCGGGGGTCGGGACGCCCCTCCCCTTGAGCCGCAGCTTCCTGCCGCTGGAGGAGCCGGGGGGGATCGTCACGGTGACCGTCCCGTCGATGGTCGGAACCTCGATCTTCGCCCCCTTGACCGCTTCGGAGAAGCGGATCGGGGCCTCGAGGAGGATGTCGTTCCCCTCCCGGCGGAAGTACGGATGCGCCAGCATGCGCAACTCGACCTGCAGGTCGCCGCTTTCCCCCGGAGCCGACCGCTCCTCCCCCTTCGAAGGGACGCGGATCGTGGCGCCGTCCCTCGCCCCCGCGGGGATGCGGATCTTGACGCGCTCCTCGGATTCGGTCACCCCGCGTCCGTAGCACGCAGGGCATCCACGGCGCCCGGCGCGGCCGGTTCCCCCGCACTGCCCGCACACGCGGGGTCGGGGATACCGGATTTCGCGGACCGCCCCCCGGACCATGTCGAGGAAGTCGACGGACAGCTCGACCCGGATGTCGCTCCCCCGGCCGGGATGCGAAAAACGCGCCTCCCCGCCGCGAAACACGTCCCCGAGGAGATCCCCGAAGTCGAACGACTCCGCCCGGAACCCCCCGGGAGCTTGCCCTGCGCCGCCGAACGGGCCGGCGCCATGGAAGCCGCCCGCGAATCCCCCCTGGCGGATCGCATCGTACTCCTCCCGCACCTTCCGGTTCCTCAGGACCTCGTGGGCTTCGTTCGCCTCCTTGAAGCGCGCCTCGGCCGCCTTGTCGCCCGGGTTGACGTCCGGGTGGTGCTTCTTCGCCAGACGGCGGAACGCCTTCCGGATCTCGTCCGCCGAGGCGCCTTCCGGGACCCCCAGGATCCGGTAATAGTCCTTTTTCGGGTCCATCAGGCTCTCCCGACGGCGCCGCCGGCCCCCCCGGGGCGAACCCCGGGGGGAATCCGGCCGTTACGCAGCGTCACTTCACCGCGACGGTTATCTGCTTCGGCTTCGCCTGCTCCCGCTTCCCGAGGCGCACCTCGAGGATGCCGTCCTTCATCCCGGCGTGAACCTTTTCGGCGTCCACGGTGCCCGGAAGGGCGAAGGACCGGTGGAAGGCGCCGTAGGTGCGCTCGACCCGGTGGTAGTTCTCCTCCTTGACTTCCCTTTCGAACTTCCGTTCCCCGTGCAGCGTCAGCACGCCGTTTTCGACCTCGACGCGGATCTGGTCCTTCGCAAGCCCCGGGACCTCGGCCTTGACGATGATCTCGTCGCCGGTCTCGAAAATGTCCACGGCGGGAGACCATGTCCCGACCCCCGGCTGCTCGCCGCGATAAAGCGGCGACCCGAAGGTCTCTTCGAACACCCGGTTCATCCGGTTCTGCAGCGACGACAACTCCTTCATCGGGTCCCAAAACCGCACGATCGCCATGGTCCTCCCCCTCTCCCCCGCCGCCGGTTGGCCGCGGCGACGGGTCGCGTTGTTTTATGGCCCGCCTACTTCTTCGCGGGATCCTCGTACTCTGCGTCAACGACATCGCCCTCGGGAGGCTTTCCCTCTCCGGGGGCGCTTCCCTCTCCGGCCGTCCCGTCGCCCTGGGCGGAAGACGCCTGCTTGTACATATGCTCCGCCAGGGCGTGGGACTCGCGGATCAACTTCTCTGCCGCGGCCTTGAGAACGGCCTCGTCCCCGGACGCCAACGCCTCCTTCGCCTCCGCGAGGGCGGCCTCCACCTTTGCCGCCGTCTCCGCCGGGACCTTGTCTTTATGCTCCTTCAGCGTCTTCTCCGTATTGTACACAAGCGAGTCGAGGTGGTTGCGCGCCTCGATCGCCGCCTTCCGCTTCCGGTCCTCCTCCGCGTGCGCCTCGGCCTGCTTCACCATGTCGTCGATATCCTTCTTGTCGAGCCCGGTCGACGCGGTGATCGTGATCTTCTGCTCCTTCTGCGTCCCCTTGTCCTTCGCGTTCACGTGGAGGATCCCGTTCGCGTCGATGTCGAAGGTCACCTCGACCTGCGGCACGCCGCGCGGCGCCGGCGGGATCCCGTCGAGGTGGAACCGCCCGAGAGTCCGGTTGTCTCCGGCCATCTCGCGCTCCCCCTGGAGGACGTGGATCTCCACGCTCGGCTGGCTGTCCGACGCGGTGGTGAAGACCTCGCTCTTGCGCACCGGGATCGTCGTGTTCCGCTCGATCAGCTTCGTCATCACGCCGCCCAGCGTCTCGATTCCCAGCGACAGCGGGGTCACGTCGAGGAGGAGAAGGTCCTTCACCGTCCCGCCGAGCACGCCGGCCTGCACCGCCGCGCCCGCCGCGACGACCTCGTCGGGGTTGACGCCCTGGTGCGGATCCTTGCCGAAGAACTTCTTCACCATCTCCACGACTTTCGGGATTCGGGTCGAGCCGCCCACGAGGACGACCTCGTCGATCTTGCCGACCGGGACGCCCGCGTCGCGCACCGCCATCTCGCACGGCGTAAGCGTCCGGTCGAGGATGTCCTGGACCATCTGCTCGAACTTCGCCCGGGAAAGCTTCAGCTGAAGATGCTTCGGCCCCGACGCGTCCGCGGTGATGAACGGAAGGCTGATCTCGGTCTCCATCGTGGAGGAGAGCTCGATCTTCGCCTTCTCCGCCCCCTCCTTCAGCCGCTGGAGAACGGTGCGGTCCTTCGACAGGTCGATTCCCTGGTCCTTCCGGAATTCGGCGATGATCCACTCGATCAGCCGCTGGTCGATGTTGTCCCCGCCAAGGTGCGTGTCCCCGTTCGTCGACTTCACCTCGACCACGTTGTCCCCCACCTCGAGGATGGAGATGTCGAAGGTTCCGCCGCCGAAGTCGAAGACGGCGATCAGCTCGTTCTTCTTCCGGTCGAGGCCGTACGCAAGCGCCGCCGCCGTGGGCTCGTTGATGATCCGGAGCACCTCGAGGCCGGCGATCGTGCCCGCGTCCTTCGTCGCCTGCCGCTGGGAGTCGTTGAAGTACGCGGGAACGGTGATGACCGCCTGCTTCACCTCCTCGCCGAGGTACGTCTCCGCCGCCTTCTTGAGTTTCCCGAGGATCATCGCGGAGACCTGCTGCGGGGTGAACTCCTTCCCCCCGGCGAGGATCCGCGCGTCCTGGTTCTCCCCCTTGACGACCTTGTACGGCACGAGCCGGACCTCCTCGGTCACCTCGTCGTACCGCCGCCCCATGAACCGCTTGATGGAGAAGACGGTGTTCTCCGGGTTCAGCACCGCCTGGCGCTTCGCCACCTGCCCGACGAGGATCTGGCCGTCCTTGCCGAAACCCACCACCGACGGCGTGAGCCGGCCCCCCTCCTCGTTGATGAGAATCTTCGGCTCGCTCCCCTCCATCACCGCCACGACGGAGTTCGTCGTCCCCAGGTCGATCCCGATGATCTTCGCCATCTTCTTTTCTCCTTCCCCGTATTTTTGCAGGTCAAGCTTCTTCCAGCGTCGTGGCTCTACAAACTTTGCTGCTTGGAATCAAACAAGTCCCGTGCCAATCGTCCCTGGAACCGGATATATCGGCAACTATACGTTATTATAGGGTAAATATATCTTGAAGGATGCTTTGCCTAAGGAGGAGCTCAAAGGAAGTGCGCCAATTAGGCACATACAAGAAGGCGTTAAGTGCCATTATGGCGCAGTGGGGGGCACACCTACCCGCCTATTCGATTCCGTATTCCTTGACCTTGCGGTGGAGGGTGCGCAGGCCGATGCCGAGGAGCTTCGCCGCCAGGGTCTTGTTCCCCGCGGTCTGGTCGAGGGCGGCGCGGATGGCGTCCCGTTCCATCTCCCCGAGGGTGCGGGAGGCGGGCAATGGGATCGGTTCGGCGAACGTCGGGGGGAGGACCGCCTGCGTCACCTCGGTGGGGAGGTCGCCGGGTTCGATCGATTCCCCCTGGGATACCAGGGTCGCGGTCTCCAGTGCGTTGCGCAGCTGGCGGACGTTCCCCGGCCACCGGCAGGCGAGCAGGCTTTTGAGCGCTGTTGGGGATAGCCGCTTCGGGGGAAGCCCGTTCTCTTTCCCGATCAGCGCGAGGAGGTGGTCGCACAGCTTCGGGATGTCCTCGCGGCGTTCCCGCAGCGGCGGGACCACGATGTTGAACACGTTCAGCCGGTAGTAGAGGTCTTCGCGGAACGCCTTCGTCTCCACCCGTCCTTTCAGGTCCTGGTTCGTCGCCGCGATGATCCGGACGTCCGCGTGTATCACCTGCGATCCGCCGACCCGCATGACCTCCTTCTGCTCGATGGCGCGCAGGAGCTTCGACTGGATCGCCGGCGACACGTCCCCGACCTCGTCGAGGAAGAGCGTCCCCCCCTCGGCGTTCTCGAATTTCCCCGGCCGGGAGGCGGTCGCCCCCGTGAACGCCCCCCTCTCGTGGCCGAAGAGCTCGGACTCGAGGAGCGTTTCAGGGATCGCGGCGCAGTTCAGCGGCAGGAACGGCTGGTCGGCGCGGGGGCTCAGCCCGTGGACCCCCCGGGCGACCAGCTCCTTCCCCGTGCCGCTCTCCCCGGTGATCAGGACGTTCATCCGGGTCGGAGCGACGAGGCGGATCTTTCGTAAAACCTCTTCCATCGCGCGGGAGGACCCGACGATCCCCTCGATCCCGTGCGGGCGTCCGGCCTCCTCGCGGAGCCGCTCGATCTCCCGGCGCATCCCGCGCTCCTTGAGCGCCTTGAAGACGGCGGCCCGCAGACGGGGAATCTCCACGGGCTTGAGGAGGAAATCGGAGGCGCCGGCGCGCACCGCCTCGATCGCCCCCTCGACGGTGCCGTACGCCGTCAGGATGACCACCGGGACGTCCGGGATCTTCTTCGTGACGTGACGGAGCACCTCGAGGCCGGTCAGGCCGGGCATCCGCAGGTCGGTGACGACGACGTCGCCCCCCTCGGCTTCGATTCGCGCCAATCCCTCCCGCGGGTCGGCGAAGGGGAAGACGTCGATCCCGTCGCGGCGCAGCGCGGCGACGACGCTCTGCAGACTGTCGGCGTCGTCGTCGAAGACGAAGACGCGCCCCTTCTCCTTCTGGTTCACGAACGCCTCCCCTGCGGCAGCGCGAGCGGCAGGCGGCCGGGATACATCGCCCGGAACTGCTCCTCGAACAGGAGCGCGACGGTGATCGTGGTCCCAATCCCTTCCCGGCTGCGGACGTAGACCGCCCCGCCGTGCTGTCGCACGATCTGGCGGACGATCGGAAGCCCCAGGCCGCTGCCGTTCTTCCGGGTGGTGAAGAAGAGGCGGAAGATGTGGCGGCGGTCGGAGGGCGGGATTCCCCGGCCGTTGTCGCGGATCCGCATGAACGGCCGCCCCGCGCGCACTCCTGTGGTCACGCGGATCACCTTCTCCTCCTTCTCCACCGCTTCCTGGGCGTTCAGCAGGAGGTTGAGCAGCGCCTGCTTCAACAGTTTCTCGTCGGCCAGGACCGGCAGGGGCGAGGGGTGCAGCTTCGCCTTGAGGGAGATCGCCCGGTACGCGAGTTCCGTCGCGAGGAACCGGAGCGTCTCCGACACGATCCGGTTGAGATCGACCAGCGCAAGCTCCATTGCCGGGGGCCGGGCGAAGCGCAGAAATCCCGAGAGCGTGTCGTTCAGCCGCTGGGTGACCTTGAGGTTGGCGCGGGCGAGGGAGAGGAGGTCCCCCTTCTGCGGAACGCCCTTCTCCGGGAGATCGGAGAGCATCTCCTCCAGGAGCTGGCCGTTGATATAAAGGGAGTTCAACGGATTGCGGATCTCGTGGGCCAGGCCCGCCGCGACGGCGCCCAGGTCCGCGAGCTTATTACGGGTTCTCGTGGCCGGCACGAGG
>Ga0214471_10004585_pt1 | contig 10674 bp, 8 predicted proteins | sample RVTome_5_FD_207665 | JGI IMG/M metagenome (GOLD analysis project Ga0214471, IMG submission 207665) | Soil microbial communities from uranium-contaminated site in the Upper Colorado River Basin, Wyoming, United States - RVT142D155 | ecosystem: Environmental > Terrestrial > Soil > Contaminated >... | reverse complement strand
GCCCAGGGCGTGTGCTGGAATTCGCGCTTTAATTTGGCCAGCATGGCATCATGGGTAAAGGCGTCCTTGTCTATCAGATCCCATTTGTTGACGGCCAAAATCAAGCCTTTACCGGCGTCCTTGATTACACCGGCTAGTTTCTGATCCAACGCTACGCCCGGTTCGGTGGCGTCGACCACCAGGATGCAAATATCGGCTTCTTCGATCGCCGCTACGGCCCGCATGACGCTGAAACGCTCGATACCGCGTTCGATCTTGCCCGAGCGCCGGATACCGGCCGTATCGAGCAAGGTTATCGGCTGTTGGTTGACGGTAATTTGGGCGCGATTGACGTCGCGGGTCGTGCCGGCTTTGTCGTCGACCACCGCCTTGGTTTGAACGCTTAGACTGTTAAACAATGAAGATTTACCGACATTCGGGCGGCCGACAAACGCAATGCACAGACCGCCAGTGTCGGTTACTTCTGCGGCCGGTGAAATTTGACTTTGGATTAATTCTATTAACGCGTTGACACCCAACCCCTGAGTAGCGCTGGTCCTGACGGTGTTTTTTATCCCCAGACGCTTAAACTGGTCAAAGTCGATTTTCTTGCCTTTTTCGGCCTTGTTAAGGGCCAGAATTACCGCCGATTGGCTCTTGCGTGCTAATTTTGCCACTCTAAGATCCTCCGGGCTGATGGCGCTGGTGGCATCAGCCACCACTACTATCACCGACGCCAAACTGGCGGCATCAGTGATTTGGTCCTGGATACTGGCCTCAAATTGATCGGCTGGATCCTTCAGGCCGGCGGTATCAACCACGGAAAATACTCCTTTTGGCGTAGTCACGCGGCCATAAACGGCGTCGCGGGTTGTGCCGGCTTCGCGGGCGACAATGGCTTGTTGGGCATTAACCAGCCGGTTAAACAGGCTGGATTTGCCGACGTTGGCTCGCCCGACGATAGCCACTATTGGAACTTTTGCCATAACGTTATGGAGTATACCCTATCCGGCTCGGGGTGGCGGCAAGAGCCTGAACTGGCCGGATTCAAGCCCGTTAAGCTGGTAATCGCCGAGACTCGTCCGGTGCAGCTTGTTGACTTGATACCCTAACTGTCGAAATGTCCGCCGGATCTGACGGTTGCGGCCCTCATACAGCCTGATCAAAAACTGCCGTCCAGTGCCGCTAATGAACTCGAACCGGCTTGGCCCGTCCTCCAGTTGGAGTCCGTTTTCAATCTGACGCCGGTCTAGCGCCGCCAGTGGTTTGTCCAGCTGGACCATATATTCTTTAGCCTTAAAGAATTTCGGGTGTGTGATCTGATGGGCAAAATCACCATCGTTGGTCAATAACAACAGGCCACTGGTGTCTTTGTCCAGCCGGCCGGCGCTGTTTAAACCTTGATACTCCGGCGGCAGCAGTTCATAAATGGTGTGGGCGCCCTGCCCCCTTCGGCTGCAGACATAGTCCACTGGCTTATGGAGGGCTAAGTAAATCGGGGTTTTTAGATGGGCCGGCTGGCCGTCGAGCTCGACTTGTTCACCCAGCGATACGTCTTCGCCTAAAACAGCGACGTGGCCATTGATTTTAACCCGTCCGGCCCGGATGGCTTCGTCGGCTTGACGGCGTGATAAATCAAAACTGTTAGCTATCAGTTTGTTGATACGCACTGGCGGGTTTTTTAAGTCGAATCCGGGCTAAAGTGCGACGTCGTTAGGGTTGACGCCGGTCGCTGGTTGGTCGGTTTCGTCGTCGTTTGCGGCGGTCGTATCGCCGGAGGTTTCAGCCGGGGTCTGACCGGGCGTAACTGTCGTTCCCGGATCGGGCGCGGGGGCGATAGCTGGGTCGAGCGGGCTGTCATTAGCCGGCGGCAAGCTGGTTTGAGGAACTGGTTGATCGGCGGTAACCGCTGGGCTTGGCTCAGGCATAGCCTCGGCCGGGGCCAGCGGCGGGTCATCGGCGCTGGAATCTACCGGTGGAGTCGGGCTTTGACTGGCAGAGTCGGCTGGCAGGTTGCTGTCGACCGCGGCGCTGGGACTCGAAGCCGCTGGTTGGTCGGTTGGCAGCTCGTCGGCGACTGGTTCAGGGCTAGCAGCCGGGTCAACTGTCGGTGCGGCGGCTTCGTCGTCGATGGCGCCGTTATTCACTAATTTTTTAACGTCTTCTTCCATTTGAGCTTTCTCCTCCGCCATAGACTCGGCCATGGCTTTATTTACGTTGGTTTCCTCGCTTGACGGGGTGATATCACTTCCCGGCGTCGATTGGGCCTCTTTAGCCTCCTCTTCCTCTACTAACTGCATTAATTTGTCTTTCTCGTGAGACAGGTCGTTAATCGGGGCAATGATTTTTGGTTTGCGGGATGCCGGTTCGGGGGCATCAGTCGCCCCCTCAACTTTTGGGAGGTTGTCGTCCGCGGGCGGTTCCGGCGCGCTGGCCGGCGGGTTGGTTTGATCCATATTGTTATCATTAGTTGGTGAACTCGCTGGTTGGTCGGTAGCTGCCGGAGCAGGCGGGGCGGCTGGCGGTTGTGGCGGGCCGGTGCCGATTTGGGTTGTAGTGCCGCCGCCGTCACCTAACACGTCGTGGACGGCGATTACGACGTCTTCTAGTGTAACTTGGGATTTAACTAGGTACTTATCGGCGCCGAGCGACTCGCCGCGCTGGCGGTCTTCCGGCTGGCTTAATGCCGTCATAATAATAACCTTGGTGTTCTTAGTCTCGGGTGTCGTTCGTAGGATGTCGAGCATGTCAAAACCGCTGATTTTTGGCATCATAACATCGGCCACAATGAGATCCGGCTTTTCCTTTACGGCTAAGGCTAAGGCCTCCTCGCCGTCGGCGGCAGCGATGATTTCGTAGCCTTCGGCCATCAGCCTGGCACCATAGATTTCTCTAAGGTTACTGTCGTCCTCAACCAGCATTATTTTTGCCATCGGCAGTCCTCGTTTCGTCTTCCCTTAAGCATAACTTCAATTGTAAGTGTTGTCCACATTGTTATATTTCGACGTTACCACTGACGCCAGCCAGCGGTGTTTCTTTGGCCGCTTCCTGCTTGAGCAACATGTCGGCTTTATCTTGGCTGAGTCGGGGCAGCGAGATGTGGAATGAACTGCCCTTATTGAGCTCGCTCTCGACCCAAATCTTGCCGTCATTCATTTCCACGATTTTGCGGGAAATAAACAGGCCCAAGCCGGTGCCGCCGATCTGCCTAGTGGCGGTGTTATCGACCCGGTAAAATTTTTGGAACAAATGAGGAATATCTTCTTGGCTGATACCTGGGCCGGTATCGCTGACGCTGATCATCAGGTTTTGCTCGTCGGCGTTGAGCGCCACTGAGACCTTGCCCTCCGGCGTGTATTTTACGGCATTGTCAAACAGGTTGGTAATGACTTCCCGCACGCGCTCCGGGTCGACGTGAGCGTACATCAGCGGCCGTAGGCTGGTCGAGCCGGCTACGGCGTTGTCGGCGCCGGAATTGTACTCCATTATTAAACCGCGCTTTTCAGCCGCGAATTTGATATCTTCCACTAGCTGATCCAAGTAAGCGCCGATTTCTACCACCCGCGGCACGTTTTGCAATCGTCCGTCTTCGGACTTGGCAGCGGTCAACAGGTCTTGGAACAATTTACCCAAATGCTGGGTTGAGGAATGGGCCTTTTCCAAATATTCCCGGGCCTTGCTGTCGATTTTGGAGACGTTATTATTCATAGCCAGCGCCAGATAACCTTCGATTGCCGCCACTGGTGTTCTCATCTCGTGGCTGGCGGTGCTGATAAATTCCGCTCGTTGCCGTTCCTGCGACCGCTCGGCGCTGACATCTCTGAAGACCGCCACCACTGCCACTACCCCGCCGTTTTTGTTGGTAATTGGCGAGGCTACCAGACTAAGCTCGATAATCTTGTTGCTACGAGTTTTTAAACGGGCGTCGTTATCCGCCACCGTCTCGGCCCGAGCAAACACCTGTCGGATTGGATGTTTCTCGGCCGGTATCGGCTGGCCCTTGGCGTCATACAGCGGCAGGACGGAGGTAAAATCGATGCCTTTGGCATCTTCGCTCTTCCAGCCGGTAACGCTGGCAGCCGCCGGGTTAAAAACTTGGATGCGAGACTGCTCATCAATTACCATCACGCCTTCAGCGATGGAATTAATCAGCATGCCCTGGCGGATGTCGCTGGCGCCGACCGATTCGTCCAGCTTGGCGTCATCGCCCTGTTCGTTTTGGCCATACCACAGGAAAAAGCTAGTCAAAAACGGCAACTCTAACACGATCAAATGAGTGATCAACTCAGGCTGGCTAAGCGTGGTCGAAATCGTCCCGAGCGCCGCTAGCAAAAAGTAGCCGTTGGTCAGCGTCCAAGTCAGAATCAGCGTTAACCAGCCGAACATGGCGCTAAACAGCGCCACTACCACCCATAAGACCAAATATTGTGACTCCAGACCGCCGGTGGTAAACACCAAGGTGCCGACGGACGAACTCAACAGTAAAAAGGAGATCAGACCGGCTAGCAGACTGACACGTTTGGACAATACCCGATAGCCGATCAAACCGTATAAAACCGCCAGGCCGGCCAGCGCGGCCGAAACTGGATTGATACTTAGCGGCGAGTCCTGACTAAGTTGCTGGGAGGCAAAGCCAAGCCAAACATAACCCAGCACGATCAACAAGCCAGTCACTAACGTGGCGTCGTTTAATCTGGCATACCACCTGGGTGCAACCGGTGCGAGCAGTTTCATATGTTTGTTTTAGTTTTAAACACTAACAGTATAGGTTATGAACAGGGGTAACGCAAGGACTTTAAAATGGACCTTCTGCCCTTCTAAGTTATTGGATGAACCGCTCGGGAATAACCGTGCCGGGTTAAATCATTACCAAAGATTATCAACCACCGCCCGCCAAACTGGCAAAAGATTAGGCCAATAATCTTCTATTCGCTTCGCTGCCCGAGTCAACCAAATGACTCCATGCCGTCTATGCTTGCGTTTTGACCAAAACGATGTTACTTAAGTGCCATGAAACGAGGCCTGAAAAATTCTATTGTCGGTACCCTGCTGGTTGTTTCAGCTTGTGGCCAAAACGGCGAACAGATACAACCCGACTCTGAGGCAAACCAAGCTTGCGTGGTTGAGTTAGTAGCCGAGGACTTCGCGGCTGATAAATTGGATCCGGCAGCAATTGAACAAAGTCTGTCAAAGTTGGATTTTGTCATCGGTCGCGAGCCAGCCAGCCAGGCTATCGAATCCATTCTACAAACTGATGATCCGGAAGAATCACGGCTGATCCTCGCCCAAACGCTGGCCAGCGTTGACCTCGGGCTGAGGCTAAACGAATTGCCCGGTGGCGGCCAGGGCGGACATAAAATAGTTGATCAAATGATGTCGGGCGAGGATTTTAAAGTTTGGGCGGCCACGGTTGTGGAGTTTTTGTCGGTTTTGCCCAAAAGTCTGCGTGACGCGGCCGGTCTGAACGTTATCTACGGCGTCAATGGACTGGAGTCGGGGCATGTAAATAACCCGGCCGGTACGGTTGATTTTGAGGGCGGCGGCCTGGTGGTGGCTATCAAGGTTGTCAACGACGACCCCGCGGTAATCCGCAAATTAACCTTTAGAACTATGGCGCACGAGCTTACCCATCTGATTGACTATTGGCAATGCGACGGCCTGTCGGCTATGACTCATGACGAGGGTTTTGTCCGGTTCATGACAAGTGATGATCCGGTGCGGGTGGTAGAAACAAAGGCAAACGCCGTTAAGGAATTATTTGATGGCAACTACATCTTTTCATTTGACGATGACGCCAAGCTGCTAGAGTATAAATGGCAACAGGAAATGATCCGGCGCCTGGAAATGATAGAGCCGAATATCAAGAATTTGTTTATAGCCATGGCACTTGAGCGCAACGCTCGCCTCGCCGCGGCTGAATCGGGTCATAACTAATCGTTATCGTACAGCTAAGAGCCGCTTAGATTGGCGATTGGTATTGTCAACCACAGAGCCCAACAAGCCTGGTTGTCACACGATATAAGTTGAGCTATAACAGGGGTTATGGTAGTATTCTCCTGCCGCAAACCGGGTTTTGACTTGCGGCCAAAAACTCGGCCCCATCGTCTAGTGGCTTAGGACACCAGGTTCTCATCCTGGAAACCGGGGTTCGACTCCCCGTGGGGTCACCATAAAAATAACCCAGCATCGTCTGGGCTATTTTTTTTGACCTTGCTCCATTTCTTGTCGGCACAAGAAATGAAGTCGGTCAAAACGGCTGAAAGTTGATTATCGAAACGCCGCGCTTCTTGGTGGTCCAAACAAGAAAAGGTCGCCCGCCAGAACTAATCCTCTTCTCTGATCCTCGGCAAACTGGCCATCAACTTCTTAAACGTCGTATTGAGCCTGATCGGCAAGCTTAGGCCTTCTTCCGTCTTAGCTTTAAGGTTAATTTTATAAACCTTGCTGAGCGCGCCGACAAACTGCTTACCCTGATAATTTTGCCAGCCGACAGCTAAGTATCTGCCTTTGGCGGTTTGCTCAATCAGCCGTACGTCGTAAATCTTGTGTTTATAGTCTAAGACAAGCCCGTTGCCTTTAACCGGCTTGTATTGGCCGTCGATCTTATCGGCCACATAGCAGTACAGGCCGGTTTTAGGCCGGAAACCACTGGTCGGGCTGGTGGTGCCGGCGTAGGTCGAGAACAACAGATAATATTTACCGGAATCAGCGATCAGCTGGGTGGTTTCCATCTCGTCAAAAATAGTGCTAGCGATGAGGGGCGGCTTGATTGTCCATTTAACCAGATCGTCGCTGACCGCCAGGCCGACACAGCCGTTGTATTCGGTCTTTGACGCTGGTGCCCGAGCGGAAAAGCACATGTAATATTTGTTGTCTTTAGGGTCCTGTATGACAAACGGGTCGCGCCAAGCTTGGGGTTTTTTGAGCGAATTAAGCCCGGCTTGGGCGCTATAGTGTTTGTAATTTGGCGGTAGCACCGGGCCTTCTAGCTTTTGCCAGACAATCAGATCTTTGGATACGGCACAGCCGATTTGTTGTTTCCAGGCGTCGGCGCCCGATCGGCCGGTGTAAAACATAAACCAGCTGTCATGGCGTTTAATCACGCTGCCGGTCCAGAGCGAGAGGCTGTCCCATTGACCAGAGCCTCCCGGCTCCAGGGCGGTTGGCAGCTCCTGCCAGCGCTTGAGATCACGCGAGACGGCGTGGCCGATGGAGACTAGGTTGTCGTGCCGCTCGTCGGGAGTGACGCTCATGTCGCTTTGGAGATAAAAGGCGTGGTAAGCGTCGTCATCGCCCCTGACAAACCAGCTGTCCCAGAGATATTTGTCTTTAGGCTTATAGGCTTTAGGCATTTAAACGATTAAACCACAATTGGCGATTTAGATCTTAGCTTTAACCAGCAGTTTTGGCCTCAAATGATTTGACGATGTCCACCATTCGCTTGGGGGTAATCTCGGCCTTGATCAAGTAACCATCGGCCAGTTTTTCCATCGATTGGCGAGTGGCGTCGTCTTGCTCGAAGTTGGTCATGATGATGATTTTGGTTTTGGGCAAACCCCGGCCGTCCTGGCCCCGCAGATCCTCCAACACCTCCACGCCGGTCCTATCCGGAATCATGATGTCGAGCAGGATAAAATCAAAGCCGTCGGCGGCGGCCTTTAGCCCTTCTGGCCCGGTGACGACCTCTTTGACTTCGTAGCCAGCTTTAGTCAGCGACCGAGCATACATCTCCGATATAAACCGGTCGTCCTCGATGATTAAAACTTTTTTAGCCATATCGCTTAAGTATAAAACAAATATCATTTATCCAAAGGGAAAGGTAGCAGCAAGCTTGCCCGTAAGGGTCGGCTTGGCCGACGAGCGTTGGAGGAAAACCTAGGTTGTCCTTCAAAAGCGTCAGCGTCTATACATGGCGTGGTTTTTGATCCAGCCCTGGTTGGACCGCTTGATATCGGCGGCTTCGTTGTTACCGGCTTTTAGGGTGTCGGCGACGGTGTCAAAAGTTGGTAGATCAAAACCGAAAGTCGAGCCCTCGTCCTCCTTAGAACGGACCCAAATATTGCCGCCGTGGCCGTCGAGTATGGCCTTGGACAAATACAACCCCAGACCGGTACCAGAAACTCCCTGGCGGGTACGGTGCGAGCGGTAGAATTTCTTAAACAGATTGCCGACCACAGCTTCGGGAATACCGATGCCAAAATCCTGGACGGTGGTCTCGATCTGGCCGTCGTGCTCGGCCACTTTGATAATTATGTCGCTGCCCTCCGGCGAGTACTTGATAGCATTGTCTACCAAGTTGTTGATAACCTCTAGGATGCTGACGTGATCGACCGCCACCGGGCTGACGGCGTCGGGCAGCTCTAGCTTTAAGACTCGCCCCCTAGCCTGAGCCCGCAGGCTGAGGTCGTTATAGGCCTCCTTGATAATCTCCCGCCAATCGGCTTTGACGATATGCAGCTTGAGGGCCTGTTGGCTGACCCGGGCGACGTTTAAAATATTGTTGACATAGAGCGACAGCATCTCGGCCGAGACGGTCATCTTTTGCAGCAGGGCGCGCTGATCGACCGTCAGAACGTTGGTCAACTCCTCGTTAAAAACGTCCAGGTAGCCGCGGATGACGGTAATCGGGCCGCGCAGCTCGTGGGCGGCGACGGCGACGAAGTCCAACTGAGCTTCGTCGGCCACGTATTCGTTGGTACGGTCGATAAAAATGACGACCGTTTCCAGCCCGCCGGACTGATTCTTTTCGTAGCGAGCGGCGACGTCACCGATCAGCCGCTCGCCGTCCTTTAAGATCAGGCTGACCCGCTCCCAAAAGTGCTGCTCGCTGATTTTGTTGGCTTGGCTTTGTTCCAGCCAAACGTCGAAAGTTTCATCAGTTTGAAACAACCAGTCGACTAGCTTAGATCGGGGCCAGCCGATGACCTCAGCCGGCTGGTATTTGAGGCCGCTGGCGGCCGCCGAGTTGATGAATTTAAGCTGGTCCTGATCGTCAAACACCAGCACATATACCGGCAGCAAATCCAGGATAGCGTTCATCATCAGTCGTTCATCGTCGATGTTGGTCGTCAATTGGCTGGCGTTGGCGGCCAGCTGATAGACCCGACTGACAAAATCCCGAGTTAAGTCGTCTTTAATCGGCGGTGGCTGCTCGGCCGGGTGGGCGCTAACATGATCCAGGGCGGCGGCGGCCTTTTCCGCAGTTTGGGTCAAGCCAGGTCGAGTAATGAGGCTGACCAGCCAGGCGACGGTTACTCCCCCGACCAGCGCGCCGGCGTATACCAGCGGATTGTCCGGCCCGATGGCCACCAGCCAGCCCAAGGCGCCGCCGATCAACAGCGAGCTGAGCGACAGCATAAGTAGACTCGCGCTGACCAGCCGCCGGTATTTGTCCACCCAGTCTTTCATATTTGCCCTAGGGCTGGTAGCTCACGCCTTTATTGCTCGGCATGACAGTGATCCAGGTCTGACCTGGATTGAGGCCGACGGCCTGGCCATCGGCGTCGGTAAATTTGAGCTGGGCGCCGCGACTGGATTTTGACCATTTGACTTTGAAGACAGTGCCGTCCTGGAAGATAAAGCCGGTGCCGCTGCCGATTGTGGTGATGCCGGTGTGGCCGACGGCGTCAATTACCGAATGTGGTGTCTTGATGACCACTACGACGTCGGGCCGGAGTTGCTCGCCGCTCTCGCGGTCTTTGTGCGGATTGCCAGCCAGTTCACGGGGGTAGCAGTTGCAACTAGAGTCATAGCGATAGACGACGTTATACAGCGAAGACGAGATATCGAGCGAAATGGTTTTGGCTTTGGCGGTTTCCACCGGTTTCGGCTCCTGGCGTTTGAGTGGCGTAAAGTCGGGTGTCTGGTAATGTCCCAAACGCTTAGCAACATCGACCATGGTCGAGTAGCTGCTGTAAGCGTTGTGCGGTGCGAACCGGTCCGAGGCGCGGTAATAAGCTCCTGACACGTCCAGGCTCTTGACACCCAGACTCGACACCAATTTCCTGGCCTGGGTGCTGCCGCCAACGTGCAACACCACCGAATCAAAGCCGACCAACCAGTCGATGAAGTACGGCCGCAAGCTTCGGATCGGGCCGAGCTTGGCCGGTTCGGTTTCCTGGTAGTAGGCGCTAAAACGCGTAATGCCTCCCTCGGCGATAGCTTCAATGATAACACCGGCGTCTTTTAAGCCGGATTGGGGCCGGGCGTCCGGGCTGTTTTCTATTTGGACGGTGAAAATCGGTCGTCGGGCCAGGTTTTCCGAGACTTTGATACCAGTCAGAGGCGAGGCGACGAATTTGACAGCCGGTTGCGAACTGGCGGTGGCAGACGGGTCGGTTCTGGTTACGGCGTTGTCGATATTCCACCAGATAAAGGCTAGCCAAGCCAAAAGCCCGGCGGCGATGGCGATCAGCCCCAGGCGCCAAGCTTTAGGGTGTTGATCGTAGAGTTTTTTCAGCCGTTTAGTCAGGATTTTTAGCATAACCAGATAATTATAGGATAACAACGCCGGTCGACAAAGCTTAAGCTAGAGCTTTGTCGAGCCGGGTCAAGACCCGCTTAGGGCCCAGCAGCTCGAGCGTCTCAAACAAACCGGGTGAAACGTTGGTGCCGGTGACCACGATACGAATCAAGCTGAATAACTCGCCTGGTTTGAGGCTCAGCTGGGCGGCCAGACCGCGCAGCTGCCGATCG
>Ga0214471_10004584_pt1 | contig 10676 bp, 10 predicted proteins | sample RVTome_5_FD_207665 | JGI IMG/M metagenome (GOLD analysis project Ga0214471, IMG submission 207665) | Soil microbial communities from uranium-contaminated site in the Upper Colorado River Basin, Wyoming, United States - RVT142D155 | ecosystem: Environmental > Terrestrial > Soil > Contaminated >... | reverse complement strand
CGGCACCGCCGTCTGACTCGCTTGATTCGTGCGTCTGCGTGTATTGACGGCTGACGGGCCATCTGACTAGGTCGATAGGGGCGCACCGGCTGATTGACGGCAGAACTGGTGTAATGAAATCCCCGTCCATTACCGACGGCCGTCAAGGAACGTTCATTCGAGTCCGCGTCACCCCGCGAAGTCGGAGCGAAGAGATCCTCCTGAATGACGGGGAGGAGATCCGGGTGAGGCTGAAGGCTCTGCCGGCGAAGGGTCAGGCCAATACGGCTCTAATCAAGTTGTTTGCCCGCGTCCTTGGCGTGCCTTCTCGAGACGTGGAGATCGCTTCCGGCTCGACCTCGCGCCGGAAGATCGTTCTCGTTCGCCACCTCACGGCACCCGAGGTCGAGCGCCGCCTGGCCGGCGTCTGGCGAGTTGACGAGTGAGATCCCCCGTGTATGGACGCCTGAAGGGCCTCTGAAGGAACTAGAACAACACGCTCTCCTCGTCCTCGTTCACCTCCCACCAGTACTCCTGTCCGGGTAGCCACTCCACGCTCAGCTCGTATTGCACCCGAATGCGGGTGGAGGTCGGCATGCGCTCCACGATCACGTCTTGTCGTTCGATCGGTAGCCTGAGCTCGGCGGCCTTCTTCAGCAAGTTGTCCCGGATCGTTTCCGGCTTCTTGTATGCCGAGAATTTTGCTTCTTCGACGATCGCATCCTTGAACTCGTACTGCGCGAAGAGCACTGGTACGAATTGGAAGCCCTCGTAGACGGCGAAGATCAACACGGCCAGGCTCAGGAGTGAGCTCATCCGGACCTCGCCCCTCGTGCTCCAGAACCTCTTCATGGTACCTCCCTCCTCTGACGGATCGTTGGCGCCGACGGACGCCCGATACCTAGCGAACCAAACGGAAGAACCGATCCTTCCGGGTCTTGTCATAGAAGTTAACCACCATCCATGCCCATCCCTTGATTCTGTCGACCATGCTCGTTGCCAAATAGGCCTCCCCGGGAGCCTCGAAGGACCAATAAATGATGAGCGCCCTGCCCTTCACGAGATCGCGCGGAAGCGTTCCCCAGAACCGGCTGTCGTGGCTGTTATCGCGGTTGTCTCCCATCACGAAATACTGATTCGGGGGCACGATCATCTCCGGCATATTGTCGCGACGATAGTCCGAGTAACCTTCCTCCTCTTTTCCCCCAGGAGGGTAGTAGACATAGTCTTCCTGCAGAGGCTCGCCGTTGACGTAGACGGTCTTTTCCTCGATCCGGATGGCGTCTCCCGGAAGACCGATGACTCGCTTGATGAAGTCTCTCTCCGGCTCCGAGGGATACTTAAACACGATGACGTCGCCGCGCCGAATATCTTTGACCGGAAGTAGTTCTTTTTCCACGTCGCCGGCGGTCGGGGAATAGACCATCTTGTTGACCAGGAGGTGATCCCCGATCAAGAGGTTGTCGATCATCGAACCAGTAGGGATCTTGAACGCTTGGATGACGAACGTGCGGATGAAGAGGGCGAGAATCACGGCCACGCAGATGGATTCGAAATACTCCCGCAATGTGGACTTCGGTGGAGAGGAGCTTTCCACCTGTGTCCGGTCAGAAACGCTTCCTGTGGGATGTCGACCTGTCCCACGCGTTTCATCCGTCGCTTGCCTTCCTTCTGCTTCTACAGGAGCTTTCTCTTGCGCGTGATATCACCACCGTAGCACTTTGCGATCACGTTCTTTCGCAAGGGCGATAATGGAGAAATTCCGAATGCGTGTCGCTTCCATGTTTTGCTTCTAAACCGCGAGATTCATTGAAGATACCAGACTGGGCGTCGCCAGTCAACGGGGGGGCGGGACCGGCTGCTTGACGAGGTCGACCATTTCCCGGACGGCGTTCTCGAACCCGATGATGAAGGAGCGTGCGACGAGCCGGTAGCCCACGTTGAGCCGCTTGAGACCGGCTAGCCCTAGCAGCGGCCGGATGGTCCGTAAGGACAATCCGTGACCGGCGGCCACCTCGAGCCCAAACTTCTCCGCCAGACGGGCCCCGTCCGCGAGCCGCCGAAGTTGTTCGGCGACGGCCTCTTCGCCCTGCGCGCCCACGAAGGCCTCGGTCGAGAGCTCGACCCCCTGGGCATCGATGCGATGTGCCTCCCGGATTTGATCGGGGTCGGGCTCGATGAAGACACTACAGCGGATGGAGCCTTCTCGGAGCATCCGCACGAGCTGACGGAGCTGGGAGCTATTGAGGATCACGTCGACCCCGAGAGGCCCTCCGACTTCTTCGATCCTATCTGGTACGAAAGTCACACGGTTGGGCTTGACCGTGAGCGCGACACGGGTCAGCTCCTGGCTGGGGGAGGCCACGAGGTTGAGCTCGGTCTTGACCGTCTCACGTAGCAGGTTCACGTCCCGTTCCTGGACGTGACGGCGGTCGCCTCGCAGATGCACGTTGATGGCATCCGCCCCGGCCTGCTCCGCGAGGAAGGCGGCCATGACGGGGTCCGGTTCGCGCGCCTTGCGTGACTCACGCAAGAGGGCGACGGCGTTCAGAGTGACACCAAGCTCCATCCGTTACTCCGCAAGATTTCGGCGCGTGGCCTCCGCGATAGAAGCGGAGAGCGCCTGAATCTCCCCTTCGTCGGGTCCTTCCAACATAATGCGCAAGAGCGGCTCGGTCCCGGAAAAGCGGACCAGGAGACGGCCCCGGCCCGCGATCCGACGTTCCGCTTCTTCCATGGCTTGCGCGATTTCAGGAACCTCCTTGACGTCTCGTTTCTCCTTTACCGGGACATTCACGAGGACCTGTGGAAACGGCTTCAGGTAAGCAAGCTCGTGCAAAGGTTTCATCTCGGAGATCAGCAGGCGCAGCACCTGCATGAGCGTGAGTAGACCGTCGCCGGTGGGTGCGTACTCCGAAAAGATGATGTGCCCGGATTGCTCTCCGCCGAGGGCCAGCCCGCGGCGCTCCATCTCTTCGGCGACATACTTGTCGCCTACCTGTGTGCGATGGACCGTGATGCCCTCGCGCGCGAGCGCCTGCTCCAAGGCCAGATTGCTCATCACCGTGGCCACGATCCCATCTCCTGGGAGTCTGCCTTCACGCTTCATGTGTCGCGCACACATGAGAAGAATCGCGTCGCCGTTGACGAGTTGCCCCCGGCGGTCCACCAGGAGAAGCCGGTCTCCGTCTCCATCGAGAGCGGCGCCGAAGTCGCAACGGGACTCCGTCACGATCCGGGCAAGAGCTTCCGGATGCGTGGAGCCACAAGCTTGGTTGATATTGCGGCCATCCGGGGCGATCCCGATGCTCAAGACGTCGACCCCGAGCTCCCGGAGCAGCCGGGGCCCAATCTGGTAGGTGGCCCCGTTGGCGAAATCCACGGCCAGCCGGAAGCTTCCCAGCGCCCCGACGGTCACGGTAGGAGGGAGGGTCGACTTCAAGTAGGCGACGTACTCGTCCTGAAGGGCCGGATCGGGTCGTGGCAGCGTAATGGCTTCGTCTTCGCCGTGGGGTGCCTCGAGAGTCACCTGGAGGGTTTCCTCCGCAATCGTTTCCTCGAGCCCTTCACTCAACTTAGTTCCCCCTGCCGAGAAGATCTTCACGCCGTTATCCGGAAAGGGATTGTGGGATGCGGAAATGGCGATGCCGGCCGAGAATCCGAGCCGTCGAGTCAGATAGGCGACTCCCGGAGTGGACATCACACCGGCGGAGAACGTCTCGCCACCCCCGGCGGCAATCCCCCCGGCGAGCCAGGATTCGATGGCGCTGCCAGAGCTTCGGGTATCGCGTCCCAGTAGAATGCGCGGCTTCGTTGTCGCATGGCCCGCGGCGAGGTTTCGAGCAAGGGAACGGCCGACGCGATGGATCGTATCAGGGTCGAGCGGGCGTACTCCGGCCTCGCCGCGAATGCCGTCTGTCCCGAATAAACCGTTCATCTCGATGCCCGTCCGGCCTGCCCAGCCCGTCGGTTCTCTCCGGACCGTCCGGGCCGGCCCGATGGTCCAGATGGTCCGGGAGCATCCCCGGCATCGGGATCGGCCGAGTCTTGTTCGACGCTCTCCTCCTGGACCTCGAGCGTCACCTCGACGCTGTTCACGTCGATGAGCCTCACGAACGGATCGTCGATGAGGATTTGCAGGGATTGCGAATACGTTTCCCGCAGACCCTCGGCGGAAATGGGCTCGGTCGTAAGTTGCTCCAAATTCTCCAATGTGGACGCGGGACCGGTGATGGTGATCTGGGGAGGTTCGAGGCGGATGTCCGTCAGCACGAAACCAGCGGCCGGCTCCCCCACGACGCGTGGGACGACCTGCACGGTACGTTCGGCGAGCGTCTCGATCACGAGATTGACGGAAGCCGGCGTGACCCGTATCACGCGCACGCCGTAGGGTGTTTCCACCTGGGAAGGAGTGAGATAGACGGTTTGGTGTCCGGGCTTGGTTTCCGTTAAGTCCATGGCTGCCTGGATCGCTTGGGGCGAGAGCGCCCGCAGGAACTCCGAGGAACCTCGCAAACGCACGTCGACTTGCTGTGCCGATTCCTCGATGACCTCGAGTCCCTCCGGAAGGTTTCGAAATTCCAAGGGGACCGAGACCACGATCTCAGTTCCCCGTTCGCCGGCCACGATGTACCAGAGGGAGAAGGCCAGGACCAAAGACACGAGCTTCAGCCCGAGGTTATCCCAGAGTCGCAATCTCATATCGTCGAGCCTTCTCGGACGCTCGTGTCTCGCTCCTGAGCAGACCTCGCCGTCCCCGGCGCCAGGACCTGCCGCAGCTTGGACCGCAGCGTGTCGCCATCCATGCCCCGCAGGATGTTCCCGTCCTCGAGATAGCTGATGGTCCCCGTTTCCTCCGAGACCACGATGGCGACGGCGTCGGTGTCTTCGGTAATGCCGATGGCCGCCCGGTGCCGTGTGCCGAGCTCCTTCGACAGGTGGGGGTTGATGGACAGTGGCAGAAAGCAAGCAGCCGCGGCCACGCGGTTCCCCTGGACGATCACCGCTCCGTCGTGCAAGGGTGTCCGGGGATTGAAGATGGAGAGCAATAAATCGTACGTGAGAATGGCGTCGAGGATGATGCCGCCCTCGATGTAGCTACGAAGGCCGATGTCCCGCTCGATGACGATGATCGCGCCGGTTCTGCGACGCGCCAGCGTCGTCGTGGCGAACACGACCTCATCGATGGTCTCGCTGGTGTGTGGCCCCAGGAATCGAAAGAGCGGTGCCTTGCCCAAGTGGGCAAGCGCCTTGCGAAGCTCGGCCTGGTAGAGAACGATGATGGCGAATCCGACATAGGCGAGGCTGTTCCTGAGTAGCCAGTCGACCGTTTCCAATCGCGCCCAGCGTGAGACGAAGTACAGCATCACCACGATGAGCGTGCCCACCACCATCTGGAACGCGCGGCTTCCGCGAATCAGCTCCAGAAGCTTGTAGATGAGAAAGCTCACCAGCAGGATGTCGATGGCATCGACCCACGAGAACTCGGTCGCCTCGGTGAAGGCGTGCAGGTAATCTGCCAACCGACTCACCCGGTTTCTCCCGCCCCAGTCTCGTTCAAGATGGCGTCGACGAGACGCGCGACCTGCACCATTTGCGGTACGTCGTGGACGCGCACCACGTGGGCGCCGCGCAAGATGGCCGCCGCCACCGACGCGGACGTGCCGTGGAGTCTCTCCTCGACAGGGAGGTCCAACAACCGGCCGATGAAGCTCTTCCGGGACGTCCCGACCAAGATCGGCTTGCCGAGACTGGATAGAGCGCCGAGCCGATTCAGCAGGACCAGGTTGTGGTCGACGGTCTTACCGAAGCCGAAGCCGGGGTCGACGAGAATGGAATCCGGGGCCACGCCGGCGGTCTCCGCGGCCGCAACGGCCCGTTCCAGAAACGCGCACACCTCGGCCGCGACGTCCCGATAGGTGGGACTCTCTTGCATGGTGCGAGGATTGCCCATCATGTGCATGAGGACCACGCCCGCTCCCGTCTCGGCAACCAGACCCGACATGTCCGGGTCGCCATGCAACGCGGAGACGTCATTGACCATCTCGACGCCATGCTCGAGCGCCCATCGCGCGACCGAGGCCTTGGTGGTATCAATGGAGATGAAGACGTCGGTTTCCGGTCGGAGCTTGTCGATGACCGGCGCAATGCGATCCAGTTCCTCTTCCGCCGGGACGGGCGATGCTCCCGGCCGGGTAGACTCGCCCCCGATATCGATCATCGCCGCGCCTTCGCGCACCATCTGGAGGCCCAGATCGACGGCGCGATCGGCATCCAAGAATCGGCCGCCATCCGAGAACGAGTCTGGTGTCACGTTGATGACACCCATCACGCAGGTTCGATGCCCGAGAACGAGCTCCCGGCCCCGGGCGCGGAACACGTGGAGGGACCTCGCCGCCGGGGGGGACACCACGTCACGTGAAACGGTCAACGCCGACTCATCTCAAACGGGCCTGGTCATCTCGGCAAGTCGACACGCTCGTCTGGCTCAAGGGCGTCCGGTGGTTGCGGTCGAGCCGAGCTCGCTTCGCCAACGGTTTCGAGCAGGCGTTGCTGGGCCTTGCCTCCCCTGCTACGGCACTAGCTCTGCGGAATGCTCTTGGGCTCCGGCAGAATGGGGGGCGTCAGCGAGGCCTTCTTCTTTTCGTCCTTGCTCTCGGCCTTCTTTTCGGGAGCCGCCTCGGCGGAGGCGGGCACGCGCTCCTTGAGTGGAATCCCTTCGATCACCATCCGCACCTCTTCCGCGTCCAGAACCTCGCGTTCCAGGAGGGTCGTCGCCACGCGCTCCAAGAGCTCCCGATTGGTGGTCAAGAGATCCTTGGCCCGCTTGTAGTTCCGCTCCACGATCCGTTTGACCTCCTCGTCGATCTTGATGGCGGTGTCCTCGCTGTAGTCCGGCTGGTGGACGATATCTCGCCCCAGGAACGGCTGCTCCTCTTTCCGACCGAAGGTCATGGGACCCAGGCGCTCACTCATGCCCCACTCGCAGACCATCTTGCGAGCTAACTCCGTCGCTTTCTCGAGATCGTCGTGAGCTCCGCTCGTAACCTGGTTGAGGATGAGCTCCTCCGCGAGGCGTCCGCCCATCTTGACCGCGATCATGGCCTCGACGTAGACCTGGCTCGCGCTGTAACGCTCGGACTCGGGAAGCAGCTGCGTGACCCCCAGGGCCATGCCGCGGGGAATGATCGTCACTTTGTGAATGGGATCGGCGTCGGGCAAGAGCGCCGCGACCAGCGCGTGCCCCGCTTCGTGGTAAGCGGTGGTCCTCTTTTCGCCTTCGCTCATGATCATGGATCGACGCTCCGCTCCCATGAGCACCTTGTCTTTCGAGTCCTCGAAGTCCCGCATGCCGACGGCCTTGCGACCGTAGCGAGCCGCGTTGAGAGCGGCTTCGTTCACGAGGTTGGCGAGGTCGGCTCCCGAGAATCCCGGCGTACCTCTCGCGAGGATGGACAGGTCGACGTCGGAAGCGAGCGGGATGCGATTGGTATGAACCTTCAGAATACCTTCGCGACCCCTGACATCGGGCAGCGAGACGACGACTCTCCGGTCGAAGCGGCCGGGTCGGAGCAAAGCCGGATCCAAGACATCCGGCCGATTCGTGGCCGCGATGAGGATGACGCCTTCATTGGACTCGAAACCGTCCATCTCTACCAGCAATTGGTTCAGCGTTTGCTCGCGCTCGTCGTGTCCTCCCCCGAGCCCGGCGCCTCGATGGCGTCCCACCGCGTCGATCTCGTCGATGAAGATGATGCAAGGAGCGTTTTTCTTTCCTTGCTCGAAGAGGTCGCGCACGCGGCTCGCTCCCACGCCGACGAACATCTCGACGAAGTCGGAACCGCTGATGGAGAAAAAGGGCACGTTCGCCTCGCCGGAGATGGCGCGGGCGAGCAGCGTCTTGCCGGTGCCCGGCGGCCCCATGAGCAAAACGCCCTTGGGTATCCGACCGCCGAGCTTCTGAAATTTCTGCGGCTCCTTGAGAAAGTCGATGATTTCCTGGAGCTCTTCCTTCGCCTCGTCCACGCCAGCGACATCCTTGAAGGTGACTTTCTTTTGTTGCGAGCCGCTCAACTTGGCCTTGCTCTTGCCGAAGGAAAGCGCCCGATTGCCCGAGCCTTGCATTTGACGCATGAAGAAAACGAGAAAGGCGATCATGATGATGATCGGCGTCCAGTTGATGAGGTGCGCCCAAACGGAGGAGCCGTTTGCGTCGCGCGCGCTGACCTCGACACCTTGCGAGAGCAACTTGCTGACCAGAGCCTCGTACTGAGGCGGAGCAAAGGTCCGGATCGGGTCTCCATTCTTCAGCTTCCCTATGATTTGGCTCCCCGCGTCGCTACCGGTAATCGTCACCTCCGCGACACTTCCTCGATCCACGTGCTCCATGAATGCGCTGAAGGCCAGATCTTTTTCCTTCTGCTGGATGCGCGATGACACACTCCAGAAGAGCATGATGAGCAAAGCTGCCACCATCCAGAACATCAGGTTTTTCATGGTCGAGTTCAACATTGGCCTCCGAGGGTTATGACCTCACGCTCGGGTCGGAAAGACCGCCCTCAAGTCGTTCTCTTCTCGAGAATGCCGAGGTACGGCACTCCCCGGTATTTCTCTTCGCTGTCCAGGCCGTATCCAACGACGAAGCCGTCCTGGTCTACCTTGAAGCACGCGTAGTCCACCGCGCAATCCACCTTTCGCTGCCGCTCCCGGTCGATGAGTGCCGCGATTCGGAGTGAACGGGGCTTCCAGTCTTCCTGTATGTGCCCGGTAATGAAGTTCATCGTGACGCCGGTGTCGACGACGTCCTGAAGCAGAAGGACGTCTCGGTCTTGAAAGTCGGTCTCCGGACTGAACGAGATCTCGATACGTTGATCCTTCGTTGTTTCGATCTTCAGGAAGTCGCAAGTCAAGGGTAGCTCGATGGCTCGAATGAGGTCGGCCATGAAAACGACCGTGCCCTTCAGAATACCCACGATGGCAATCTCCCGTCCGTCGAAATCCACGGTAATCTGGCGGCCGATTTCTCGAATGCGTTCCCGAATCGCCGACTCACTGAAAAGTACCGAGGGTTTGACCCATTCGCTCATTGTGTCAACCAGCTCAATCGAAGCACGCGGGAAGCGTCCGCACCGATTCGCGAAGCCTCGGAGATGGCGTAACCTGCCACCCAAAGAATCTCTTCATCCGAGCGAACAACGAGCGGGATCTGTCTCCTTCGGTCCCGGTCAACCCGGCGCTCCATCAGATAACGCGAGACGGATTTGGAACCGGGCGCTCCCAACGGCTGGAAACGATCGCCGGGGACCAGATTCCGCACCCTCAACGCGACGTCAACCTCCCTGAGTGCCACCTTGACGGTGTCTCCCGTCGCCTCCGGAAGAAAGGAGGCTTCCGCCTCCTCGACGCGGATGGCCCCGCCCGCCTCCGGAATCGCGAGCTCTCCGGGCACCGTCAAGACGTACTCGTAACCATTATAGCGCCTAGCGGGCCGGTCTGACCCGGTTCCCCAGGAGCTGGCCGGGGTAGCCTCGGACGGGAGCCGCACGTCTCGAGGCCCGTCCCGTTCGAACCAGAGCCGACTGAAGGAGCGCCCACAGACAAGCCCGGGAAGGAACAAGCGGCGCCCGCTGCTCCCGGTACCGGCGAGCCGCAGCACGTCTTCCACGTGGCGGGCGGTCAGGGCGCGCAAGTTACCTCGTACCAAGTGGATGGCACCACGAACGACCCGTCGCTGAAGCGCCGGGTGTAGAGCAACGAGCTCCCCGACCGGTAAATAGAGGCGATCGGAGTCGTCCTCGGACCCGCCCATGAGGTCCCCGAGGACCCGAGACGCCTCCCGTGCCATCCAGTCCTCGTCGTCTCGGAGCAGGTCGGTCGTACGGGCCAGCGTGGCGACCAGGTTGGGGTTGTGCCGCGCGGCCAGAAACGGCAGGGTCTCGTGGCGAACGAAATTGCGTGGGATGGAACGGTCCTCATTCGAGGGATCCTGGCGATAGGGGAGGTGTCTCGATTCCAGAAACGCGAGAACCTGCAATCGCGTCACCTCCAACATGGGTCGGATGAGCCCGCTCGGTAACGTGTCCAGGGAGGAGACCGGACCCATGGCCGCGAGGCCCTTGATTCCGGCTCCGCGCAACAATCGCAACAGGAAGGTTTCGGCCTGATCGTCGCGTGTGTGGCCCACGGCAACTCGGCGGCAATTCCATCGGGCAGCCGTCGCGCCCAGGAATCGATAGCGGCTGTTACGCGCCTGCTCCTCGAGCGAGCAATGGGAGCGCCGCGCTTCGAGTGCGACGTCGATGCGGTCGGTGGCGAGCGGCAACCGAAGGCTTTTCGCCCACTGCTCACAAAAGGCCTCGTCGGCGTCCGCTCCCTGCCGCAATTGGTGATTGAGGTGAGCGAGGCGCAGCTCGAAGCCGTGACCTTGAGCCAACTCGGCGAGCGCCTGGGTGAGCGCCACCGAATCCGGACCACCCGAAACGGCGACCAGTACCCGCTCTCCCGGGCGGATCAGGCCATGCCGCCGAATGGCGCGATCGACGTTGGGGAGAAGCATTAGGGTGTCGGTTTCCTGCCGGTGCCGGGTGCGGCCCTCGAGACACGCCAAGGCTGCGCCGTTGATTCCGGCCACCCGGGCTTGAGCGTCTTGGAGAGCCTTGGTAAATTCCTCTAAACATTGTATATTAATGGTGTTCAAG
>Ga0214471_10004583_pt1 | contig 10677 bp, 12 predicted proteins | sample RVTome_5_FD_207665 | JGI IMG/M metagenome (GOLD analysis project Ga0214471, IMG submission 207665) | Soil microbial communities from uranium-contaminated site in the Upper Colorado River Basin, Wyoming, United States - RVT142D155 | ecosystem: Environmental > Terrestrial > Soil > Contaminated >... | reverse complement strand
TCTCCGGTCGTGTCCAGAGCACTGACGAATCCGTCTGGGTTCGACGTGTCGAAGTAGATCACTGCTGTCACCATTTGAGCCTCCCCATATCCATGAGCTGCAGCATCCGACGGAGACAGTAGCGCGGACGACGACGTCCGCCTGAAATTGAGGATAACCGTCCTTGCCCATTCTGGTTCGCGAGAGTAAACCTGATCGTGTTCAATCCGTACTGACGGAGGAGCGTGCCATGGGCACCCAAGAGAACAAGGCCACCGGCCATCGGTTCGTCGATGAGGTCATCAATCGGGGCAACCTCGCCGTCATCGATGAGCTCTACGCCCCGAACTACGTCGATCACTCGGTCCCGCCCGGCGTGCCGCCGACCATCGAGGGGGCCAAGGGCTTCTGGACCATGTTCCGGGCCGCCTTCCCGGACCTGCACTACACGATCGACGACGAGGTCGCGGAGGGAGATCGCCTGGTGCAGCGAGTCACGGCACACGGCACGATGCGTGGCGACTTCCAGGGTATGCCGGCATCGGGCAAAGAGGCGACCTGGTCGGAGATCCACATCGTGCGCTTCGCCGACGGCAAGCCGGTCGAGCACTGGGGCGTCGTCGATCAGCTCGGGATGCTGGCGCAGCTCGGCTTCGCGCAGGCCCCGGCCAGCCGGCCGGTGTAGGGGGATAGGGGCGCTAAACGCCTCCGGGGGGACTCGAGGAGGACCAAGGCTCTCAAGTCCTCGGATACGCCGTCGCTTGTGCCGCGGCGGGCAACAAACAAGGCCCGATCCGAGCGTAGATCGGGCCTTTTAGTCGGAGCTGGTACCGCATACCGGACTCCCAGCGAACCGCCTCATGCGTCCGGAACGATGATGTCCGCAGGCGTTGTCGCACCTCCGGATTACGCGCAGGCCTTAGGCGGCTCTCGATCTCGCCTCAGCCCCGGCGACTTCTTGCCCCCGGTCAGCGGCGCGAGCCGCCAGCCGATCGACCACGTAGGCAGCGTCGCGTCCGGCGCCAAGGACGAGCATCGAGGTGAACGAATAGAGGAACGGGATGCCCAGGAAGTAGAGGCCCGGGCTGTGGTCGACCACGCCGCGGCGCTCCCGCGGCCAGCCGTCCTCGCCGATCACCGGCAGCTCGATCCAGCGGTAGTCGGGCCGGAACCCGGTGCACCAGACGACGTTCGCCACGTCGAGCGCAGTGCCATCGGACAGTACCGGCCGGCCGCGCACGTCGACATCGATGGTCCGTGCTTCATGCAGCGTGACCCCGGCCGCCGTGAGATCGCCGCGACGGACGCGGAGCAGCGGCCCGCCGCCGGCGCGCACCTTCGGCGCCATCTTCCGTCCGATCGGCGTGCTCAGCGTCAGGACGTTCCAGGCCACGAACCGCATTACCGGCCAGGCGAGCCGCGCCCGACGGCTGTCGACGGAGAACGGCAGCTGACCATGCGCCTTCCCGGACGCGAACGTGCGGTGGCCGGCGTTCGCCACCTCGTAGGCGATATCGGCACCGGAGTGGCTCAGTCCGACGATCAGCACCGGACCGTCGGCGAGCTGGTGGGGACCGCGGTAGTCGGCCGAGTGGATCTGGCGGATGCCGGGATCGAGGCGACCAGCGAGCTCGGGGACGTGCGGTCTCTGGAAGGCCCCGGTCGCGACGATCACCTCCTTCGCCTCGTAGCGGCGATCGCCGGCCCAAATCGCGTAGCCTCCGTCATCCGCCTCGTTCGACGCTCGCACACGATCGATCCGGACGCCGGTCTCGACCGGCAACCGGTGATGGTCGGTGTAGGCCTCGAGGTAGGCGGCCATCTGCCGACCCGTCGGGAAGGCGCTGCGCGCTAGCGGAAACGGAAGTCCCGGCAGCGCGTTGTACCTGGCCGGCGAGTACAGGAGCAGCGAATCGTAGCGCTCGCGCCAGACGTCGCCGACCCGGCCGCTGGCCTCGAGGACGGTGAAGTCGATGCCGCGTCGGGCCAGGTGGTACCCGGCCGCCAGGCCCGCTTGCCCGGCACCGATGACGACGACCTCGTGACGGTCGGAAGAAGCTGAGTTCATTGAGTCGAGCCTCCGCGGTGGCGTGTGCGAGTCCGCGGACCACCATGCAGGCCGCAACATTCGAGCGCATAGTTCGGAGTCCGAACTGGTCGGCGTTGGCGCCGATGCGACAATTAGGACATGGGCTCGAGCGCCAAGACTGAGTACTGCGCCTTCACCAAGGCCGTCGAGCACCTCGGCGACCGCTGGAGCCTGCTGATCGTTCGCGAGCTGGCGCTCTTCGGGCCGCAAGGCTTCAACGCGCTGGCCACCGGCCTGCCCGGCCACATCTCGCGATCGGTGCTGACCGAGAAGCTCCGCAAGCTCGAGGAGATCGGGATCGTCGCCCGGGACCCGTCGGCAGCCTCGCGATCGGCACCGTACTGTCTCACGCCGGCCGGCCAGCAACTCATGCCGACCCTCAAGTCGCTCTGGGCATGGGCCGAGCACTGGGTCCCGGAGGATCCCGCCACTGCCCAACGCGATCCGACTCTCATCCTGTGGTGGCTTCGGCACCGGATCGAGGTCCGAGCCCTGCCCGAGCGGCAGGTCGCCGTCGAATTCGCGCTGCCGCTCGACGGATCCGATCGCCAGTGGCTCCTCCTTGCCGCCCGCGTCGAGCCGGAGCTCTGCCAGGAGGATCCGATGATCGACGAGGACCGATACGTCTTCGTCGAGGCCGATGCGGGCGCCCTCTACCCCATCGCCCGCGGCTCTCGCTCATGGACGGACGCAATAGCGGATGGGTCGGTTCGTATCTACGGTAAGCCTGACCTCGTCGCCGCATTGCCTGGCTGGTTCCTGCCGGTCGCGCGAGACGAGGACGCGCGGTCACATCTGTCGCTCCCCGAGCCGGAGCTTGCAATCGAAGCCGCCGGTTGAAGGACGGCCACGGTATGCTCGAGCACGAGGGACGTTCCGGCGCTGCCATCCAGCAGAAGAGCTTCGACGCACCGGATGACGTGCGCCGATTTCCCAAGGGGATCGTCAACCTGGTGCGCGTAGGCTCCGTGACGATGGGTCGCGGCGTCCTCGAGCCGGGCACGCCATCGTGCCAGATCCACCATCTCCAGTTGATGGTGCAGGGTCGCTTCCAGGTCGAGATGGACGACGGCGAGAGCGCCGAGTTCGGGCCCGGCGACGTCATGAACGTTCCGCCCGGGCATGACGTTTGGGTCGTTGGGGATGAGCCGGTCGTCGTCGTGGACGTGTTGGGCAATATCGGCGCGATCGGCGTGCCGGGCGAGCACGAGCGCCTCGTGACGACCCTCCTCATGTCCGACATCGTCGACTCGACCCTCACCGCGACGAGGCTCGGGGACGCCGCCTGAAGCAGGTGCTCGCCGAACACAACCGCCTCATCCGCGCGCAGTTCGATCGCTTCCGAGGCAGGGAGGTGAACACCACGGGGGATGGCTTCCTGGCGACGTTCGGAAGCGCCGCCGGCGCCATCCGATCCGCTGTCGCGATGCGCGACGCGGTACGAGGCCTGGGGATCGAGCTTCGCATCGGCGTTCATACCGGCGAGGTGGAGGTGCTGCCGAACGACATCGGAGGAGTCGCCGTCCATGCGGCCTCGCGGATCATGGCCTTGGGGCGCGCATCCGAGATCATCGTGTCGTCGGTCACGCGCGGCCTGGTGGAGGGCAGCGACCTCCGCTTCGAGGGACGCGGGCGTCACAAGGTCAAGGGCTTGGAACGGCCGATCGAGGTGTTCTTGCTCGCGACTTGACGTACACGAACCGCTCAAGGTCTGCACATCGACACGCGATCGGGTGAAAACCACAACACGTGGTGGCATGCGGGCTTAGACCACTAGGAGGTTGGTAGCGCATACCGGATTCGGCGTGGGGGGTATCTGCCGTCCCAGGTAACGTCACGGGGAGCACGATGCGGGCCGTTCGTGCGGGCAGGCGGCTCCGCGATAGTGTGCACATTGTGTGCATCCGATGAGACGGTAGAAGCCAACCGGCCTCCGCACGTCGTGCTGACGCGCCGCTCGGGTCATGCGGTCCGGATACTCTCGGCCCAGCGCTCGTTCAGGATCACGCCATAGGCGCCGCACCGCACGGTCGGAGGATAGTGCGCGGCAGACTACTCTGAGTCATGGCCAATACGGAACGGGACGAACTCCTATCGGAGCGTCAGTGAAGGTCATCGCGCTCGATCTCGATGGCACGCTGGTCAAGACGGGAGTGCTCGAGATCGCTCCCGCCGACCGCGAAGCAATAGGCGACGCCGTCCGCGCGGGAACGCGCGTCATTCTGGCGAGCGCGCGCACTCCGGCACAGATCCGGCAGTTCCAGGCCGAGCTCGGGCTGGACGGACCGGCCATCGGCAACAACGGCTCGCTGGTCGAACTGGCGGAAGGGGTCGAGCTCTTGCACCGGCGCATCGAGGCCGAGTGTGCTCGGCGGATCGTCTCCGCGCTCGTCGAGGCCGAGCTCTACCCAAACGTGATCCGCGGCAACGAGATCATCCGCCGACGGCGACCCGACGAGCGTGCGGGTCGCGAGACCACCCGGGTAGCGTTCTGCGAGTACGCGGCCGAGAACGTGGACGATCTGCTTCCGTGGCTCGGCGGGGGCGTGACGCAGATCGGCGTCTTTGGCCGTCCGCTCGAGGCGACGCTCGATGCGCTCGCGACCGAGCCCGTGCGCGCCCTCCGCTACTTCGACGCGGACGTGCTCTCCGGGGCCATCTTCGTGCACACCGAAGCTTCGAAGGGAGACGCACTCACGACGGTTCTGCGATACCTCGGAATCGACCCGGCCGATACGCTCGCCGTCGGCGATTCCGAAGCCGACCTTCCGATGTTCGCAGTAGCTGGGCATGCGGTTGCCGTGGCCAACGCCGCTCCCGCCGTGCGCACCGCGGCGGAGTGGATCGCTCCCGCCCAGTGGGAGGCAGGCGTCGCCGCCGCCATCCGACGTTTCCTATGATCACGGGCATCGAGGTGCGGGACGCCGAACCGAAGGGCAGGGGCTACCTCCGGCTCGATCCGGCGGAGTGCGACCCGAGCGGCGTGTGCGCGATCATTCCGATCGAGTAGTACGGGATAACGTCCGCGCCGGCGTGGCGCTGGTTGCCGTGCCGACATTCGCGCCCATAGGGTGCAAACAATGTGCAGTCGGGCTGGCAACAAGCGAGCTTTCGTGCTCGTAGGGCCGGATTTGGTACCGCATACCGGACTCCGCGTGAACCGTCTCATGCGTCTCAGCCGCGTTCATGGAGTACCTCCAGGAAACGCATGAAACAGGATCCATAAGGGTCCAGACATCAGTGGCGCAGCCGGCCGGGGCGTCGTGCATCAGCCACTGCGCGCCCGCGATCCAGTCGCGGAATGCCGCGTCGCCTATGTCGCGGTCGCGACGCCGCGAATGACCCAATCGGTCTCGTCCAGGGCGCCGGGTGCCGCAGCCGCATTCTGCTGTTGCGCTCAAGAATTCCACCGTCGCGAGGAACTCGCATCCCTCGGTGCGGGGCGGCCAGTAGCCTCGGTACTGGTCGTACTCAGTCGAGTCGCTCCGCTTTTCGAGACCAGTAGGCGACGAGCGCGCCCGCGACACCGAAGCCGGTGATCAATGTGGTCGAGAGGAGTGGGCCAGGTCTGTCGAGCCGTGTGAGCGCCAACGATCCGAAGACAATCAGCCACACGACGCCGGCGACGGTGGACCAGCGCACGACCCCCGGCCCCGGGCGGGCAATCAGCAGAACGCCGATCAGCAGACTCACAATCGCGCCAGCTACGACCAGAGCGGGCAGAGCTGGGTTCTGCAGCAGGATTCCCAAGTTCTCCAGATTCTCCCCAACGAACACGAAGATCAGGAGCCCCGCGCAGGTCAGGCCAGCGAAAATCCAGAGTGCGCCGGCCAGTCGAAGACCGCCCATACCCAAGCTCCCATAACGCATCGCCAGCGGAGACGCGCCGCACGGCGTCTCGCGGTCGCAGGACTCTACGCGTCCGACGTGACTTTGCAAACAAGCCGGGGGTCGCTGCACGGTCCGCGTCGAATGCCGAGGTACCTCCTCACCTAATCACCCTCCGCCGTCAACGTCGCCAGATAAGGGTCCAAATGCCGGCAGTCGGCCTACAACGAGGCCCGATCCGAGCGTGGATCGGGCCGATGAGGGCGAGATTGGTACCGCATACCGGAATCGCGGCAAGGGTCCGGCGGGCTCCGACTGAGCACGAATGGTCCGGCGGAATCCAGCCGCGTCCGCCCCATTTCGACCGGCTACAGGGTACAAACGAGGGTACGGGCGCGCCGAGTATTGATTGCCTGATACGCAGTCAGGTATCCGCGGAGGCATCGCGGCAGACAGCGCGACGCGGCGGCCTCCGCGTTCACCGAAGCGAAGCGGGCATGCGGTACCACCAGCACTTACTGGAGGTACGCCACCATGCCTCGTCGCGGACCCCGTCGCATCACCGTCATTGGAGTCGGAACGCCGCCCCCCGCTTACACCGCGGAATCTGCGCCCGCTGGCCATGGAGATCCTCCACCGGTTGGAGGCTAAGCAGGCGGCCGAGCGTCAGGATGGACTGGAGCGACAGGAGGGTCGCTCTTCGAAGGAGACGCCCCGACCCAACGAGCCCTGATCCTGTTACCGCTTGGATTCAGGTTCGTTCCGTCCGGCCGGCTCCGGCGTCGTACTGTCGAACCCGTTACCGAGGAGGACTTCTGATGCGCAGCGTGACCTATTCGATGGGCGTCTCACTTGACGGCTACATCGTCGGGCCGGACGGCGACTTCGACTGGACGGCGCCCGACGAGGAGGTCTTTCGCTTCTGGATCGACGAGATACGAGGGGTCGACGTCCACCTGTTGGGACGACGGCTGTACGAGACGATGCTGTACTGGGAGACCGCCGATCAGGATCCATCGCTCGACGACGCAGAGCTCGAGTGGGCCGCGCTCTGGAATCCGCTCCCAAAGGTGGTGTTCTCCACCACGCTGTCGGCGGTGCAGGGCAATGCCCGCCTCGCCTCCGGCGGCCTGGCGGAGGAGATCGAGCGGTTGCGAGCCGAGCCGGAGGAGGGCGACATCGCGATCGGCGGCGCGACTCTCGCCGCCGAGGCGGCCGCGTTGGGTCTGATTGACGAGTACCGGGCCATGGTCTACCCGGTACTGGTCGGCGGTGGCATCCCGTTCTTTCCCCAGCGCGAGCGCCGGGTGGATCTCGAACTCGTCGAGACCCGTACCTTCAGCTCGAGAGTCGTCTACCTCCGCTACCGCGTGGCGCGCTAGCCGGCTCGTCCGCCGAGCCCTAGGAAGAACGGGCCAGCCGGTGGCTTGACCTCAATCACCCAGCCCAGTTCTCGCAGCGAGCGCTCGAGCGATCTCGTTTCAAGCGCCACCTTCACCGCGCGAAAGCGCTGGCCGTCGCGCACTTGTCGCTGGATCGTCGAGGACCCCCCGGGCCGAGGCCCGGCAGGGATTCATGCTGTGCCTGACAGGCAATCAGAAGCTCTGACCCACGTCGCCGCCGTGCCACGGCATTAGTGCGACGCCACTGTTTTCTGTGAAGCGAGGCCGGTGATCGGGCCGGGTGATCACAGCGGTCAGGCGGTTACTAGCGAGCCAGATGGTCACGTCCGGTGTCGACGCCGAGACGGGGGGTCGTGCCGACGCAAGGTCGGGGCGTGCGGGTCGTCGAGGTCGCCGATGTTCGGGGTTGTCGTGGGGTGGTGACCTGCTTCGAGCTCTTCAGCTGAGCTGCTCGGCCAGCGCGACGATGATGCCCTCCGGGCCGCGGACGTAACAGAGCAGGTATTTGTCCTCGTACTGCACCACCTCGCCGACGAGTTCGGCGCCGTGGGCCTGCAAGCGGGCGAGGACGGCCTCGATGTCGGTGACGGCGAACATGACGCGACGGAAGCCCAGCGTGTTCACCGGTGCGTTCGGATCGGCGGTGGTGGCCGGCGGCGTGTGAAACTTGCTCAGCTCGAGCCGGCCGTGGCCGTCCGGCGTCCGCAGCATTGCGATGTCGCTTCGGACACCGTCGAGCCCGACGATGCGGTCCACCCACCGTCCCTCGACCGTCGCCTCGCCCTCCGGCTCACCAATCTACCTTCCGCAGGGATTCTTGGATTCCGATCCACATGGGTAGATGCTAGTCTCGAGGGGGAACACGGACAAACCCCCCGGCGCATAGATGAGGACGAGCGGCGCCGCTGCTTCCGCCGCCGCTTCGGGCACCTCGAAGTTCACCCAACCCCTGACCGTGTCACCCGGCGCCAGGTCGTTGGACGACTGCAGTTGGGGCTCCATGCCGAACGGGGAGGCGTGGTACTCGAAGCCCTGGGCGTCGTCTCGAAGCGTGAAGAAGGACGGGCCGTAGGCGGCCCCATCGGGGTCGATCCCCTCGATCTCGACCAGGACCGCGACCAACACGTTCCCGGCATCCGGCTGCGAGACCATCCCCGTCGTATCGACGGCGAGGTCAACCTCCACAATGGTGAAGTACTCCTCGGTCCCCAGCTGCAGTCGGACTGGCGCCACGTCTTCTCCCCCTGGATAGTGCTGGTCTTCGACCGAACAGGTGGCGGTGATGGGGAAAAAGGAGTCGGACTGAGTCGGGATCACCGACTCGTAGTGGATCGTGTACGAGAGGGCGGGCTCGGCCAGCAAGTCGACGACACAGCTGCCTTCCGGGGGACCGAGGGAGCCGCAGTTGCCGTTGCAATTGCGTTCGAACAGCGTGACCTGGTAGACACCGGCCGGGACGGCCTGCTCGGCGTGGGGCCGGTCGAACTGGGTCTCGAGCACCGTCCTGCCGGCTGGAGTGACGGCGCGAATGAAGAAGATGCCGCCCTCCATCCCCCCAGGATGGCGGCCCGAACGCTCGACCACGATCAAGGCCGACTCTTCGGTCTGCGTCGGCACGACGTCCGCGGGGACCCCGTAGTAGTCCGGGATCGTAACGCAACCGTTCTCATCGATGCCAGGCCGTGAGAGTGGGACGTAGTCGCACCAGGTGACTCCGCCGGAGGTCGTTCCGCCGAATGCACAGCCAGCCACGATGACGACTAGTGCGACGCGAGACGCGAACTTGAACATCCGTACGCCCGCTGGGTTGTGGATAAGGTCTCGGCAAGTGTACCAGTAGCCCACACGCCAACGGTGGCGTGCGACGACCTGGCCCTCCCGGCGATATCGACCTCCGGCGGAGGCTAGCGAAGCCGGGATCTTCCTGAAAGCGCCACTTGCGGTCTTCCGGGCGGTGGAGTCGCGGTGCTAGGCTCGCGAGGTGCGGATGAAGGTCGGGTCGGTCGCGTTCCTTGCAGCGGCTACGGGATAGGGCTCTCGGATCCCGTAAGGGTACAAATGAGGGTACGGCGGATTCCGCGGCCACGAAAGAGCCCCGATTCACGCTCAGAATCGGGGCTCCAGGATGAGATTGGTACCGCATACCGGATTCGGTGATAGGGGCCGCTGGAGGGTGCCGTGAGCGCGGCGATGCCGCTCCGAGCCGCTGCAGACCGCAGGTGACGGCTGGGAATAGGGGTCAGATCAGGGGTCACATCCGAAGGATGCGCGAGCGTTCAGGAATGTACCTTGAAGCGAGGCGCCCCGAGGAGTTCGTCATCGGGCGCGACGCGATCGCGGTCAGGTCGGCGACGATGTCGGCGAGCGGTCGGCTGGCATCCAGCTCATGCGTGCAGCCCTCCCTGAGGAGCGGCTCGACCCTGGCGAGGTCATCCAAGATCATCGCTCGTTCCAATGGAGTCTTCCCGTAGTTGTTCGTCGTTCTGCGTGCGACCCGGTCAAGGATCACGTCAGCAGGGGCGCTGAGCAGGACGACCGCGTTGAAACGGTCGTAGAACTTCGACTGGTTCCTCACGCACCCTTCAACGAAGAGCGAGCGACCATCATCGGAGTCCAGCAGCCCGGTGATCCTTTCCTCGACCCAGAGCCACTCCCCGCGGTGCAACTCGTCGGAGGACTCAACATACTCGCGATACTCGCGCCAGCCCGGATCACCGGTGTCTACGACGCGATAACCGCATCGGCCAAGTTCGGCGAGAGCCGACGACTTGCCGGTTCCCGACATCCCAGTCACCAAGACCCTCGACATCGGGACAACCCTACCGAGTGTCAAGCGACGACGCATCCTCGGAGATCGAGCCGTGAATTCGGCTACAGGCCCTAAGTCTGACTACATCGGTTGACCCACCTCTAACCCTGCCGCGCTTTCCGGTGCGGTTGCGCCTTCGGCCGGCGTCGAAGCAGGCGCGGTCGGAGCGGCCCTCGCCAAGGCTGCATCGAGGCGCTCTACGAAAGGCTTGGCACCCACCCGGGCCAGGAACTCGCGCGCGGATCCGGTGGCGCGGCTCACGTCCGGCTCGGACGGGTCCAGGAGCGTGGCCATATCGATGACGGTGAGCGCCTCGTCCCAGGGCTGGCGCAGATCCCGCCAGCCGCGCAGGGCCTCGCGGTAGAGCGCGAGCGCATCGCCGGTGCGGCCTTCCAGTGCGGCGATGCCCGCGCGCAGCGTCGCCCGCCGGGTCTCGACGACCGGGCCGTGGACACCGGTCGCGTCGAGGGCCGCCAGGTCGTTCCGGGCTGCGGCGAGATCGCGGGCCCACAGTGCCGGGCGCGCTGCCCGGTACAGGAATTCCGGCGCCTGCGAGCGATCCAGCTTCA
>Ga0214471_10004582_pt1 | contig 10679 bp, 11 predicted proteins | sample RVTome_5_FD_207665 | JGI IMG/M metagenome (GOLD analysis project Ga0214471, IMG submission 207665) | Soil microbial communities from uranium-contaminated site in the Upper Colorado River Basin, Wyoming, United States - RVT142D155 | ecosystem: Environmental > Terrestrial > Soil > Contaminated >... | reverse complement strand
GTACCGAGGAACAAGACGACAGCCCCGGCCGAGTGATCCCCGACCTCCGCCAACAGTGCGCCTGGATCGAGGGCCTCTGCCTTGACCGCCACCCGACTCCGTACGGCTCCCGGATCCATAGACTCAAGTGTATGGCGCTCAGCCGATTCTCGTTATGACTGCCTACTACTTACTGATTCCACATGTCTGACGACCTCTTTTCCCGCCTTTTCGAACTTTTCAACCAGCCCGGGCCGGTCAATTGGAAGCTGGCCGGTGAAGTGGCCCGACATCTGGCGGGCGAGTCGGAAGCCATCGATCCGTGGGCCGCCGAAGAGCAGCGAGAACTCGTGAGGCTGGCGGAATACCGGCTCGAGGGCGAGACTCCGTTTGCCGTCCAACCTGCCTCCGAGGTGCTGATGATCGATGGGCACCAGTGGGTGGACCGCGTACTTCCCGGATTCGGCTACCTGGCGGAGGCGATCGCCGAAGCGTCCGGTGGCCTCCAGCTCGGCCCGGGGATCCCCGGAATCGGCCCGACCATTGCCGGTATGCAAGTGGGATCACTAATAGGCGGACTCTCCCGGCAATTCCCCGCTGGCTTCGAATCCGGATATCCGGTGGAACCTCCCGGACCACTGCTGGTGATCGGACCAGGTGTCGATCGAGTCGTCGCCGCCACCGGCGCGGCTGCCCGCGACATTCGACTTTGGGTGGCCGCCGAAGAAGTCGCCCATCGCGCCCTGTTCGGTGTTCCTTGGCTGACCGAGCACCTCGCCAGGCTGGTGAGCGCGTATTCGATGCACTTGCTCCCGGATCCCGAAAAGCTGATGAAGATGTTCAGCGAGGACACCGACCGGATGGCAGCCAGTCTGGGCGACCCCAAGAGCCTGGACGACCTGCTCGAGAACGAGGAGTCGGCTCCACATCGCCTTGCCCTTGAGGCCTTCCTCACAGTTAGCTCCGGGTATTCCCATCTCCTCGCCAAACGAGCGGTGGGCACTCTATTGCCTGACATCGACACCTATGGATCCCCGCTGCCCGAGACCGCGGGGGGACTGGGCCTTCCTGTTTCGAACCATGAGATGATCGTGGCCGGGGCATCGTTCTGCTCGGATATCGAACGTCGCTATGGTCGTGAAGCCCTTGATGACCTCTGGCACGGACCGGAGCGGCTGCCGACCGCCGAAGAACTGGCTGACCCGGTGGGCTGGGCTGCCCGGGTACTCCTAGATGGGATGTGACCGTGGTACGTGGTACGTGGTACATGAGATGACCGGACCTCGCTGATGGTGAAAGTTGGGGAACCAGCGCCGGACTTCCTCCTGCGCGACCAGGCGCGTGCGAAGCGTTCTCTTGCCGACCTAGCGGGGGCTAAGGCGATGGTCATCTTCATGCCGTTCGCTTTCACCAATACCTGCCTCGGTGAAATGTGCACCCTTCGGGACAACCTCCACCATCTCGAAGCAAGTGGCACCAAGTTCTTTGTGATCACCACCGACACCCTTCACTCGAATCGGCGCTGGGCCGAGGATCAGGGGTTCGAATTCCCGATCCTGTCGGACTTCTGGCCGCACGGCGAAGTAGCAGAGGCCTATGGCTGTTTCAACCCGGCGATCGGGGTGGCCATGCGCTCGACCTACATCCTCGATGAAGCTGGTGTGGTGAAGGAGATCATCGCGACAGACCGGTTGGATATCCCGAGAGACTTTGGGGAGTACGAGAGAGCGTTGGCGTAAGAGAATCGTTCTACGTTTACGTTCTGCGTTGTACGTTCTGCGTTGTACGTTCTGCGTTGTACGTCAGAACCTTCGACGGGCCCCTAACGCGTGCTCGACGTACCACGTACCACGTACCACGGTTTTCCTAGGCGCACGGCTAGGAAAACAGCGACAGGATCCGGTCGAAGAAGCTCGGGTGGCTCGGGGCCGGGAGACCGGCCAGGACGGTGGCTTGAATGTCGACCGGAAGGTCACCGTGAAGGGCCATCCCTCCTTCGGCCGTGTCCCAGACCAGGGTGACGGTCCCCGGGCGGAACCAGCGCGAATACTTGCCGAGGTCGCCGGTCCACGTCCGCGCGTCGATGATGTCAGAAACCGAGAACTGGCCGGGGATGTGATAGAGGGCGAAGGCGAAGAAGCCATCGGAGTAGTACCCCATCTCTCCGTCATGGTTCCATCCGTAAACGTCGAGACGCCGGAAGGTGCCAATCTTGACGGGGAAGGCCCCGGCCGGAAAGTCGGTGTCCTTCTCGAGTGTCCGAACCTCTCCCGAACCACTAGTGGGGACGCGGGGCGTCGCCGAAGCGAAGGAGGTCATGCTGGTGGTGCAGTAGACCGACCCATCGGAGTTCAGCGTCTCCGAGCGGAGGAGAGCTCCGGTTCCCTGGTCGAAGGTGAGCCGAACTCGTGCTTTTCCACCGGTTCTGAGGGTCAGCTCGTCGGCGGATCTCCCTAAGTAGGTGACCGCCTTGGTGGCGCTGATCTGATATCCGACCGGCGGCTCCGCGGCGGCGACCACTTGAACAGCGGTGGCCGACCCGGCAGGTCCGGTGATGGCCAGCAGCCCGGCTCCGGCCGAAACTGCGGGAGCGCCATCGACTCCGGCCGTGATATAGAGAACACCATCCTTCTGAGCGAGATGAGCTGCCGAGTCGCGCAGGCCGACCGGCGTGTTGCAGGCGAGCACCTGGTCGCCGGAGAATTCGGCGGCGGCGGCTCGCTCGAAGTACGAGCCGAGATCGCCCTCGGCGGCCGAGGCCGACAAGACGGGAACCACGAGGATCGCCGCTATCAGCACAGAAAGGAGCCGGGAACGGTGGCTGCGGTTCATCCGTTGACACCCGAATCGATGTCACCGAAGAAGAGATTCTCGAGGGGAACCAGCCGACCGGTCTGGTTCTGGTCGAGAGATGCTCTGGCGCGGTACGTCATGCTGAATTCGTTCCCCGACAAAGCAACGACGTCGCCGCCAGGGGAGGCCACGGCTGCAAGGGCAAGGACCATCGTCACGGCGGCGGCGGCAGCCCCCACGAGAACCCTCGCTCGTCGATAGATCGGGGCTGCGGCCGGGGCCTTGCCGGTCAACTCGGGAGGCAACTCGAGCATTGGAAGGGCCCTGAGACGCGCCCGGACGAACATCATGTCGGTTAGTTCGTCACGACAAACATCGCAACCGGCAAGGTGCGACTCTGCCCGGCGCCGCTCCAGGGGCGGCAGCTCGCCGTCGAGGTAGGCGGATACGACTTCGCCGAGGTGATGAGCCAGCGGTCGTTCGGAACTCACGTCAGCCTCTCCCGAAGGAGTCTGCGGCCGCGATGGATCCGGCTGCGAACGGTTCCCACCGGAATCGCCACTGCGATAGAGATCTCCTCGTAAGAGAGTCCAATGACGTCGCACATGACTACTGCTTCCCGAAACTCGTAGGGAAGGTCGGAGAGAGCCTTCTGGATGTCGTCGTCGAGGCGGAGGTCAGCGAGGACCTCATCAGGGGCCGGTGACGCGAAGCTGGCAAGAACCTGATCGGAGTCGTCGGGGAACGGAAGGGACGGACGGCGGCGGCGCTTGCGAACCTCGTCGAGGAAGGCGTTCCGGGTAATCCGCCACAACCAACCCTCGAAAGAACCTGGCTGATATTCGGCCAAGCCGGTCCTGACGCGCAACAGGACCTCTTGGACGAGGTCGTTGGCATCGTGGGGATTGCCAGACAGGCGATAGGCGTAGTTGTATATTTTGCGGCCATGGCTGCGCGCCACCTCTTCCCAGGTGAGGGGGAAGGTCTCAGACATAAGACCTCAATGCCTCAACGTACTGGGGCCGCCAGAAGTTCCTGCTAGGCCGACCGGAAGCCGGAACTAGCTGTCGTTTTCGGTCTTGGTTGGCGCCTCGCCGGCGGCTGCTGCCTCGTCGGAGCCTTCCTGAATGCCCTTTCGGAACTCTTTGGCCGACGCACCGAGCGATCGAGCGAGTTCGGGCAGTTTGCGGGCTCCAAAAATCAGCAGGACGACCACCAAAATGATGATCCACTCGGGGCCTTTGGGAGAGAACATATGGGCTAAAGCCTCCTTGGCACTCCAAGCTTACCCCCAATCCGGAACTGCGGGCCAATGTCTTCGGATACGACATCGCTTTTTGAGGGCAACGTTCTACGTTTTACGTTCTACGTTTTACGTCAAACCCCATAGCGGGCGCTCGGCCATTGACGGGTTCAGGACGTACCACGTACCACGTACCACGTACCACCTAACACGCTCTTAGGACAGGGCCAGGGAGTCGACCATCTTCTGGAGCCGGTCCCTCGTCACGAACCTGACCCTGGGCTCGCGGCGTTCCAGGGTGTAAATCTCGAAGGGACCGTATTTATCGGTAACAAGCATCCCGCGGTCGGTCCCGGCCGCAGAGAACTCGACCATGAACCGGCGGATCACGGATTCATCGAGTTCGGGATGATCCCCGGGCTTGTACTGATCCTCGACGATATAGGTGCGCTCGCCGGCCTTCGAGGCGATCCAGGCACTGAGCCCGGCTGCCGAGACCTGGTAACTGAACAACCGGAGAAGTCCAACCACCAGCTCGCCGGCAGAGACTTTGTCGGGGTCGATCCCCTGGGCCCGCAGGCCCGTGCTGATCGCCCGGGGCAACCGGAGCTCGGCCGAGAGAGGAGGCAGTTCATCGGAGCGCACGGTCTCAGCCACCCCGGGGCGGACCGAGGTCGGCTCGGCTTCGGCATCCGAGAAGGAGTGGATAAGGGGATCGTTGGCCAGAATCGAGAGGTTGAGGATGTTGACGCCCTCCACCTTGGGCGGAAGCACTCCCGGCAGGGACAGCTTGGCTCGCCCAACCTCGCGGACCTCGCCCCTACCGGCTGAGGCCGCGACTTCGGTCACTCCGGCCAGAGGTAGCGAATGGCGCTTCTCCCTCACGACCTCGATCGCTTCGGCTACCAGCAGTTCGGAGAGGATGTCGTCGTCCCCATCCGGGAGGGGGACATCGAAGCGGACCCGGGCGGTGTGGCCCTCCACCCCGAATTCGGCCACGGCAGGGCGAAAGTGGGTGAAATCGACCTTGGGCTCGGGCAATGCCGCGGCGGCCTTGGCTTTACGGCCCCGGACGGGCGGTTCGATCCCAAGTTCGGCCTGAAGGGTCTTGCGGCGGCGGCTGAGGTAAATGCTGACGGCGATGAGGACCACCGCCACGAAGAACAGTCCAACTCCAATGGGCATGGGACGGATACTACGGCCAATAGGCGAGAGGTCGAGGGTTCAATGATCCGGTTACGAGCCTCCGCCTTCCCGGATCTCCTCCAGGCTTACCTCCGCCGTTGGCTCGTCGGCTCCGGCGTTGAGCCGTTCGATCATCTCGCCGCGCGAACTGGGAGTGCCGAATGCGGTGATTACATCGCCGGCCAGGAGGCTGGTCGCACCGCTGGGGACGATTACTTCGCGATCCCGCCGGATTGACACCAGCGTCGAACCCTCGGGCCAGGCGACCTCGCGAACCAGCTTGCCGTCGGCGATCGATGCCGGCGGAACCCTGAAGTCGTAGTAGCCGACTCCCGGATCGGTGCGTTGATCGAGGCGACGACGGCCCAGTTCGCGGTCGGTGCGATTGCCCAGCGCCCGGTGATAGGCCCGAACCGCTTCCTCTCTTCTGAACAACCCGACGAACTTCCCGGAGCCGTCTTCGGCCACCACCGGCAGCCGGCCGATGCCGAGCGATGCCAGCCGCTCCATCGCTCGTGACACTGGTGTGTTAGGCGTGGTAGTTACCGGCCTGGCGGTCATCACCTCCGAAACGCGTACCGTGTCCGAGGGGCCTCCGGCCCTGATCACGTCTGCGACGGTGACGATTCCAACGACCAGACCATCGTCCAGGACGGCCAACCCGTTGTATTTGTAACGCGACATCCGCTGTTGCGCCTCTGCCAGGGTCTGGTCGGGAGTGGCGGTGGCGTGCGGCTGGTGCATGACGTCCCCGACGATGACAGTGTCGAGAAGGTCGCCTTCGCCATGCGGAGCGAACTTGATTCCCCGGCGTCGCAAGGTTCCCGTGTAAAGGCTCTCGCTGTGGAATCGGTCGGCTATGAAAGTTGCCATCACGGTGCCGAGCATCAACGGGAGCACCAGGCCGTAGTCCCGGGCTCCCGTGAGCTCGAAGGCGATCATCATCGCCGTCAACGGTGCGCGGGCCACTGCCGCGATCACCGTCGCCATCCCCACTAGGGCGAGCGAGCCCGGCTTCAGAGTTCCGAAGCCCCAGATCGGCTCCAAGAGTCGGCCCAGCCCGGCACCGAGGCTTGCCCCGATAAAGAGACTCGGAAAGAACGCTCCGCCGGCCGCTCCTGACGTAGTGGTGAAGGCAGTGGCCACCAGCTTGGCGAGGGCGATGAGAACCAGTGCCCACCAAACCGTTCCGTCTATGCCTGCCCTCTCCACCAGATCCGACTCGACCAGGATCCGGCTCAAGAATTCCTGCCCCGTTCCGAGCACATCTGGCTCAACCAGACCGATGGCACCCACCACCAAACCGAAAATCACCGGTCGCCATCCCTTCAAATTGCGACGGGCCACCCCCCAGCGATCCAACAGGTCGACACCGCGGAGGAGTCCTACTCCTGCGAAAGCCGCCACCGCCGATAGCAACAGGAAAACGATCAGCTGCCGAGGATCCTCGAGCGTGTAAGAAGCAGCCCTGATAGTCAGCTCCTCACCGACGATGCTGCGGCTGGTGATGGCAGCAACCACTGACGCGATCACGATGGCCGAGAGGTGACGAACGGCGAAGCTGCCGAGGATCACCTCCATCGCAAACAACATCCCTGCAATCGGGGCGTTGAAGCTGGCGCCGATGCCGGCTCCGGCGCCGGCCGCCACCAGGCTCCTGATTTGATCGGGCCCGAGATGGAAAAACCGGGAGAGCACGGACCCGATAGCGGCTCCAATCTGGACGATCGGGCCTTCGCGACCGCCGGAACCTCCTCCACCGAGGGTGAGGGCCGTCGCCACGATCTTGACCGGGACCACCCTTCCCCGTATGCGACCGTCGCGGACGCCGAGCGCCGCGATCACGTCGGGGACTCCGTCTCCCTCCACCTCAGGAGCGAATCTCTTAGCCATCCACCAAGCCACCAGGAACCCCAGCGGCACCGCGATCAATACCCACCATCGTTGCCCATCGACCAGGCCCTCAAGAGTGTCGAATCCTTCGGCGATGCCACCGATCACCAAGACGAGGGCGGCGGCTCCAACCCCGACCCCAACCCCGACCAGAGCCGAGAGGGCGAGGAAGCCAGTGGTGTCGCGGTCTGTGATGAGATCGACCGCGGGAAGCTGGCGCCAGCGACGAACAAAGGCCCTCACGTGGGAACCTTAAAGACTTGCCAGCGGAGCTTTGACATTGGAATCTGGTGACCATCAAGCTCTCCGACGTCAATCAGGTCGCCCTCGCGCGCTTCGTCTCCCGTTCCGGCGGCGAGGCTGCCTTCTTCGTCGGAATTTGGGGAAAGGCGTCGTTCGAGTTCAATGCAACACCGACGGAGCTGGCCTGGGTCATGGCGGCGCTCGGAGTCGCTTCGCTCATCGGATCGGCCGCCGCCGGTCTGGCAGTAGACCGGCTCGGACCGAGGAAGGTCCTGATCCTCAGCGAGCTCGCCTTCATCCCCGCGGTCCTGGCCGTGACCCTGGCCACCTCGATCACCGGCTTTGCCATCCTCGTCTTCTTCACCGGTCTGCTCAGCGCGCCGGTCTACACGGCTGTGGCTTCGATGGCGCCGTTCCTGACATCCGACCCCGCCCGCCTCTCCCTCATCAATAGCCGGATCGAGACCGGGAGCTGGGCAGCTTTTATCGTCGGCCCGGCGGCGGGAGCGCTGTTGGCCGACACGGTGTCGCTGAATTCGATCTTCGTACTTGATGCAGCCACTTCTCTCGTCGGAGTCCTCCTAGTCCTCCCCATCAAGCTGCGGCCACCGGTGAAGCAGGAGGAACGACCGGGGTTCCTCGCCGAACTCGTCTCGGGAGTCAGCTACTCCGCCTCCCGGCCTGCCCTGAGATTCATGCTCGTGACCGGAACGAGTGTGTGGCTCGCCTATGGAGCCTTCAGCAGCCTCGAGCCTCTCTTCTACCGGGAGGTGCTCAAGACCGGTCCGGTGGCTCTGGGGTGGATGAACTCTCTGTTCGGAGTAGGGATGGTGGTGGGGACGGTCCTGGTGCCGAGACTGTCCTCGTTTTGGTGGAGGGCACCGGCCCTACCAGTGCTGGTCGCCCTCAATGGCGCCGCCGGTCTCATCTACGTTTCCACCGACCGGCTGTGGATGGTGGTGATCGGAGCTTTCTGCTGGGGATCGGTGATCGGTGTCCTCTCGCCGGTCTACCGAACCCTCGTTCAGTCGGTTACACCGGATTACTTGATGGGCCGTGTGCAGGGCGCGAGCCAGATGCTCTCCGACACCTTGCGCCTGGTTCCCCTTCTGTTCACACCCGCCCTCGCGGTCCAACTAGGCATTCAGGGAGTGCTCGTAGGTAACGTCGTCATCCTTGGCCTGCTCGGACTGGCGTTCATCCCGTGGTCGCGAAGATTCGCCGAAGTCGCCCTGCCGTCAAGCATCGACGGGACGTGATCCACTCAGTCCCGCTAACCGCATAACCTGGAGTCATGTGTCGTTCAATCAAGCAACTTCGAGAAGGCAACGAGCTCGCCACCCCGGAAGAGGTCGAGGCCGCCGCCCTTCAGTTCATCAGGAAGATCTCCGGGTATCGCCAGCCATCGCGCAAGAACACCGAAGCCTTCGAGCAAGCCGTTCGTGAGGTCTCGGACTCAGCAAGTCGCCTGCTCGACTCGATAACCACCGCCGCTTGACCGAAGAGAAGCTTTTTTTGGCGCGTAGTCCTGCTCCCCTGGTGTCGATCTTCCGCGCCAAAACGGGGGGGATGAGGGTGGTGGTCAGCCGAGTCTTTGACCGAGGCCGAGTTCGGCCGCGCGCCTCAAGGCCACGATGGCGGCGGCGACATCCTGAGACGCGATCCCAACCGACTTGAACATGGTGACGTCTTCCCCGATCTGGGGATGACGGCCCGCCAGAACATCACCGATCGTGCAAACCGGAGGGCGGTCGGCCTGGATCAGGTCGCCCGCTTCTGCCTCGGCGGCCGCAACATCGTCGACGACGACGTAGGCCCGCCGAACGGTCTCAGGCGGGATCTCGCACATCTCCGGTGTGTAGGCGCCTACGGCGTTGATGTGAGTACCGGGTTTCACGGCGTCGTCGCTGAACAACGGCACCAGAGAAGGCGTCGCGGTCGAGACGATGTCGGCGGCGGCGACGGCCACGTCAGCATCTGCGACCGGCTCACCACCAACCCGTTCGGCCAGGGCGGCGGCTCGCTTGAAGTCGCGACTCCACACCAGGACGCGCTCGATGGCGCGTACCGTTCTGACAGCCTCGATTTGATCGAAGGCCATTGCCCCGGCTCCGAGCATCGCCAGCACCCTGGCTTCGGTCCGAGAAAACAGGCGAGTGGCGAGACCGGCACCGGCGCCGGTTCGAATCGCGGTGAGAGCGGGGCCGTCGACAAACCCGACCGGTGAACCATCGGCGCCGAAGACAGCGACGATGCCGACCGGGTTTCCCGGCACCACCGATACCACCTTCACACCCGAGTCGGAACCCGCCCGTCCCGGCATGAACAACGATCCCCCGAGCAGGGTCCGAAGGGGTACCTCCCGATCGTCACCGAAGGCGACCTCCATGGACTCGATGGCGGCGGCCATGGAAAGAGCCGCCCTGGTGGCGGCAGCATTTAGGTAAAGCATGCGATCAGGACTTGGGCTTGCAGTCCTCGGTCCGAGACGCGCCTGGCCTGCCCAAGTCAGGGGACGCTCACCTTGTAGTCGCCAAGGGTGTCGTCCCACTCGAGGTGGACCGTTCCCTTGGTCGCAGCGGCCTTGAGGAATTGGAGAAACCCGCCGTAACCGAACTTCTTCTCGGAGAACTCGGGGTTGCGCTTGCGCACCTGGTTCTTGAGTCCCGACAACAACGGAGGACCGGAGTTCTTCTTCTGAAGATCGGCGACAACCGACTTGATGAGGTCGAAGGCCTCGTTCTCCCCGCCGCCGTCCTGGGGGAACTGGACAACGGGATCGCCCTTGGCCGGACCCTCGGTCAGTTCGATTGCCCCGCGCTCTTCGAGATGCCGCAGCATTTCACCGAAGCCTCGGAACCCGTAGTCCGCTTCGCTGAACGTCGAGTCCTTTCTCAGAAGCGCCCGCTTGAGGGAGGAGGCCAACACGGCGTCGCCGCTGGAACGCTGGAGGCCGGCCAGGGTTCGAGTGATCAGAGTCTCGAGATCTTCGGTGGCTTCGTCGGGCTCTACCGCTATCGAAGGTGGCTCCGGTTCCCGTGGCTTGCGACGGGTCGGTGCCGCCTTCTGCTGTCTGGTCGGTGCTTCTACCCCTTCGAGACTCTCGTAGAAGAGGAATTCGTCGCAGGCCGGTGGCAGCAGCGCCGAGGTCGAGGCTTTGATCCCGACTCCGATCACTCTCTTGTTCAACTCCCGGAGCTTGTGGACCAGCGGTGTGAAATCGGAATCGCCGGTGCCGATCACGAATGTCGTGACGTAGTCACGCTCGAAGGCAAGTTCAATCGCGTCAACGGCCATCTTGATGTCGGCCGCGTTCTTGCGTGAAGCTCCGAGGCGTTGAGGG
>Ga0214471_10004581_pt1 | contig 10679 bp, 8 predicted proteins | sample RVTome_5_FD_207665 | JGI IMG/M metagenome (GOLD analysis project Ga0214471, IMG submission 207665) | Soil microbial communities from uranium-contaminated site in the Upper Colorado River Basin, Wyoming, United States - RVT142D155 | ecosystem: Environmental > Terrestrial > Soil > Contaminated >... | reverse complement strand
CCGGATTGTCGTCGCGGATCGCCGCGATCATCAGACCCTTGGCGTCATAGGGATTGGAGGGGATCACCACCTTCATCCCCGGCATGTGGGCGAAGGTCCCCCACAGGGTCTGGGAGTGCTGGCCGGCGTCCGAATAGCCGCCGCCGACGGCGGTGGTCAAGACCACGGGGACCTTGATGTTCCCACCACTGAAGTAGTGGATCTTGGCCATGTTGTTGTAGATCTGGTCCATGCAAACGCCGAAGAAGTCGACAAACATCAACTCCACGATCGGACGCATGCCGTTGACGGCCGCCCCGATCGCGGCTCCGATGAACCCGGTCTCTGAGATGGGGGTGTCGATGACCCTTTCCCGGCCGAACTCGTCGAGGAGACCTTCGGTGGCACCGAAAATGCCTCCGTAGGTGCCGATGTCCTCGCCCATCACGAACACCGAGTCGTCGGCTCTCATCTCGGTGGCGATCGCCTCGGCGATTGCCTTCTGGGTGGTCAGCTTTCGCTCGGACTTGACCGTCACAGTTTCACCGTCCTCTCTGCGAAGACGTGCTCCAATGCGGATTCCGGCTCCGGGTAGGGGCTGTCCTGCGCGAACTGGAGCGCCTCATCGACTTCGTCGTACATGGCCTGCTGGATCGAGGCGATGTCTGACTCGTTGAGGATCCCCTCGTCGGTCAGCCGTTTGGCGTACGTGTTCAGTGGATCACGCCCCATCATCTCCGTCTTGAACTGGTCGGTGCGATAGGCGTCGGCGTCGCCTTCGAAGTGGCCCCACAGCCGGTCGGTCTTGATTTCGATCAGGCTGGGCCCTTCACCCCGGCGTGCCCGGGCGATGGCCTCACCCATCACCTCATAGACGGCTACCGGGTCGTTGCTGGAGACCAATACCCCGGGGATGCCGTAGGCTGCGGCCCGATCGCTGTTGTCGGCGATGGCCGTCGAGGCCGTTTTCGGCACCGAGATGGCGTATGCGTTGTCCTCACACACGAACACCACCGGCAGATTCCACAACGCCGCCAGGTTGAGCGACTCGTGGAACGAGCCCTGGTTGGCCGCTCCTTCTCCGAAGAAGGAGAGGGCGACGTTGTCGGTCCCCTTATGACGAAACGCCATGGCGGCTCCCACCGCCACCGGTATGCCTTCACCGATGATCCCCGAGCACCCGAAGTTGGGCTCCACGGAATAGAGGTGCATGTGGCCGCCCTTTCCGTGTCCCAGCCCCGTGTCGCGCCCGAAGATCTCGGCAGCCATCTTCTTCAGGTCCACCCCTTGGGCGATGGCGACATGGTGCGGCCGGTGGGTTGCGGTGATGGCGTCACCCGCCTTCAGGTGGGGACGCATTCCCACTGCCACCGGCTCCTGGCCGGCGGCGAGATGCATCTCGCCGGGAACCAGACCGGCGGCGATGTCGAACGCCGGGAGCTTGTCGGCGAGGTAGATCTCCCTGATGCGCTCCTCGAACCGGCGGATCTTCACCATCGTCTCGTACATGTCGACCAGGTGTTCCCTGGGAATGTCCACGATGGAGCCTCCTTTCTCCGGGCTTCATGCCCGGACTAGGTGACCGCCTCTGACTCTCGAACCCTACCCCTCGCTCCTATCGGCAGAAAAGGGTCTAAAGACCCTGAACGCCTTCGCGAGGTCGATGACGAGGGGCCCTTCCACGACACGGACCACACCGTCCCCGGAGGGGAGACGACGCTCACCGTCGAGAGCGACCATGCCCGCCCTCTCGACGAGGGTCACTTCGGCGCCCAAGGGCAGGTCCTCGTGCCCTTCGACCGGGATGTCGAGGACGAGACCCGGCCCGAACACGGCCCGGACGAAGCGGCCACCACCGAAGCGGAGGTGACGGGCATGGCCAGGCTCGAGCGGCCCGAAGCAAGCGCTAACCGAGGCAATGCCCACCGCGGTGCGCCGCGCGGACGTGACCACTCCCTCCACCAGCTCGGCAGGGTTCCATATCGCGCCCGCTCCCACCCAGCGGCTCCGCACCACGACAGCGTCGATGACGGCGAGCGCCCAGCCCTCGGTGGTCTGCACTTCCACTGCAGTGGTAGGGGTGAAGGCACGGGATCCTTCGCTGACGGCGAGGGCTATTGCCAGCCCGACCACAGTGGGCTCTTCCGTGAGGGCGAAGGCGTTGTTGGTGCCGGCGGCGATCGGGACCAGCGGTACACGTCGCCAACCTTCCGCGGCGGCCCGCACGGTCCCGTCGCCTCCCACGGTGACCAGCGCCGCGGCACCCATGGCCGCCAGCGCGGAGGCGGCGCGGCGAGTGTCCGCCTCGGTGCCTTCGACATCGAGGGGCAGATAATCGACCGGGGACCCACCGGCACCGGCCAAGGCGACAGCTCGGCGGACCAGCCCAGCCTGGTCATCCAAAGCCACCACCTCGATCTTCTTCTCAGAGGCCAGCCCCACCAGGAGCCGGGCTACCAGGTTCGCCTTCTCCTCTATGTCGACCACACGGGCGAGGGTGGTGAGACGCCGGATGTCCTTGGATGACGTGGGGTTGGCAACGAGACCCACGAGCATCCGCCCACCCTACGCCGGCCGCCCATGGGTCGGAGTCGACTATCGCACCTGAAACTGGACCTGACCTGTTTGGAACCGGTCATTCAAGAACACCCCCACCTGGTAGCGGTCCTGATTCGAGGAATGGGGATGAAAGGACATGACTGGTTCGTGCAGGATCGTTCTAGGTCACCGTGGTCCTCGAATGGCGAGGCCGAGCCTTTGTCGCGGCCGCAGACTCGTGGCCATGGGTTGCCTCCAAGTGTCGCCAAGTCGACATTTGCCGTCGAGCCTGGGGCCCGAAGGATTGACGAGGATGGCCGCGCCGACGATCGACGGCATGGAGAAGGCGCAGCCCAGGGAGGTGCCGAGGATACCGACCTCCTCCAACGCGGCGATCTCTGCTCGCCAACTCAGGGACCTCCCTCCATACTCTTTGGGGAACCGGAGACCGAGCAGGTTCTCCGCACCCAGATCCGCCACGAACTCCCTCGGATAGACCACCTCATCGCGGTCCATCCGCGTGACCAGATCCGATGACACCCGTTCGGCGACAAACCTCCGCACCTCGTCGCGGACCAAGAGCTCATCGTCATCCAGCAGCAAGTCGGGCAACACATCAGTCATAGGCGAACCACATTGGGGATGAGGCTATGGAGGCACCCGAGACCCTCGATAGGGCCTTTTGTCCCTGATCGAGATCGCGGCCCGCACGACAATTCCTGGACCGGCACCATCCCGTCGTTACGCTGATGGGCGCTCGGGACAATTCGGACGACCAAGGCGATCGCTGGCCGCATTGGGTGGATTGCTCCTGATCGCCACACGCAGTCGACGGACGCGCGTGTAGATCGCCGTTCCGTGGCCGGCGGTGTGGGAACGGATGTAATCATGACTGGATCGAGGATCAGCTCGTTTCGGCCGACCACCCGGGCGGGTTGCCACGGCATTGCGTGAAAGGATCAGTCACTCTCGGACTCTTCGCGGACGTCGAGGCCCATGAGCTCGGCAAGTCGGGTGACCATTTCGGTGATCTCCTCACGCTCCGGCGAGTTGGGAAACTCGGTCATGGCATCGAAGAGGTCCTCGAACTTCTTGACGATGTCTTCCATATCGCCGTCGGACCACTTCTTCATCACCACGGCCAACGCTTCCTCGACCTTTCGCACGTCTTTGGGTTTGAAGTCTGGCGGTCGGAGCCCGGCGAGCGCCGTTTCGATGGCAGTCGCCATGGTCTCGGGAGTATCGGCCATGGTGGTGGGGCTGGTCGAGGTGGTCGTCGTGCTGTCCTTGGTCGTAGTTGTGCTGGCGGCAGCCACCCCAACCGGTGTCATACCGGTCGCCTCGGGCTCCAACCCATCGAAAGTGAATGCCAGCACGAGCGCAACCGCGCCGATCGAGATCGCCGCCAAGGCCCATCTCCGAGAGAATCGGTTGTGTTTCTCTGGTTCGCTGCGAGCTCCCGCCATCACCAGGGTGGGGTCATCCGATTGTGATTTCGCGATGGGTCCGGGCGTCGACGCTGCAATCAGGAGGTCGTGGAGAGGGAGAGTGGTGTTGGCGACGAGACCGGCTGCGAAGGCTCCGGCGCTGTCGGGTCGCTTGGCGGGATCGGTGGACAATGCCCTCGCCACGGTGGCGGCTACACCCCCGGCGATATCCGTCAATGGAGAGAACGCTCCGTTTCTGATCGCCGTCAGCAGGGCCCCGACGCTGTCGGCTTGGAAGGGCGGCCTCCCCGAGAGCATCTCGTGGGTGACGGCGCCGAGTGAGTAGATGTCGGACGCAGGTGTAGCCGGTTGCCCTTCGAGGATCTCCGGAGCCATATAGGCGATGGTCCCGAACAGGTCACCCGTGGAGGTCAACGTGGTCGGGTCTTCCACGGTCTTGGCGATGCCGAAGTCGGTGAGGCGGATTCCTCCCGAGCGGTCGAGGATCAGGTTCGAAGGCTTGATGTCACAGTGGACGATCCCCTCGGAATGAGCGTGATCCAGGGACTCGGCTATGCGCTGCACTATGGAGACAACGGTCGGAGGGTGGAAAGCGCCTCCTTCGCTCAGCCGGTCGGCGAGAGTCTTTCCCTCAACCAGCTCGAGCACGATGAAGGGGCCCTCGTCATCCTCCCCGGTGTCGAAGACCTTGACGATGCCAGGATGACTCAGACTCGCGGCAGCCTGCGCTTCCCTCTTGAATCTGACCGCGGCAGAAGGGTCCGAGGCGAGATGCGGGAGCAGGCGCTTGATCGCGACCGGGCGGCCAAGGATCCTGTCGTACGCTCTCCAGACCGTCGCCATTCCACCCGTGCCGATGGCCTCGATCGACTCGTAGCGATCTTCGGTCACTCTCGGCAGGCTACTTCACGGTCGCCTCTACCCGGCCGACCTGCGAGGGACGCTCCGGTCTCACTCATGACCACCGGTTGCTCGGTTCCTCATGGGGCTCGACCGGCCGCCTCTGAGGGCTTGCGCATTCTCATGGTGGGGATGGCGATCCCATAAGTGACGAAGTCGCCCCGTGGGACCAGCCGGATGACGCGTGTGCCTTCGACAACCTTCCGATCGTGCTCCAGACCACGCAACAACCGGGCAACCCACGGAGTCGCCGACATCGCGACCGTGCCACAGGTGATCAAGGCTGCCCAGGGCCAGAGGGCCTTTTCGCGACATCGGCTTAGGTAATGTGACTCACCCACAAGGAGATCGAGCAGTGGAGGGAAACCGGGCAACAGTCCAGCGATACGCCGAGGCGATTCGAACAGGGAACTGGGAGGCGGCTGCGGCGATGCTACACCCTGACTACGTCTGCGAGTTTCCTCAAACGGGTGAGCTGATCCGCGGCCGGGCCAATTTCGAGGCGATCTACTCACGTTTCCCGGGCGGTCTCCCCGAGACCGAGCATCTCGACACGGTTGGTGGGGAAAAGCCGATGGTTCACGTCGCGCCACAGCAGTTCGGTCTGCCCATCATCACAGTCAGCGGCGGCGGTGATACATTCACCGTTACCGGAAAGGCTCGCTACGCGGACGGCGAGGAGTACCACATCATCTCCATCCTGCATCTGAGAGACAGGCAGATCACCAAGGAGAAACTGTTTTGGGCCCTGCCCGCCGAAGCCCCCGAATGGAGACGTGAGTTCGTCGAGCTGCTATAGACGGCTGAGGATTCATCACCCGAACCGGGGTCAACTGTTCCGGAGCACAACCCAGCTCATCCCGGCTGCTTCTCGTGGAAGGACACGGCGCTGATCGTGTTGGGGAAGAAGTGGTCCTCGCCGATCCGCTCGTAGAGCCCATAGCTGCGAAGTCTGTCCTTGACCAGGCCCTTGAGCCCGGCGAAGGCAAAATCGACTTGCTTCGCATCGAGGTCGTCGAGGACGTCGCCGAGGATCTCTACTCCCGTGCTGTCGATGTCGGTGATGGCGTTTCCCACCACCAACACCCTCTCGATCGGGCGCCCCGCGCCCCTCAACAGCTCCTGTAGCCGTCGCCCGAAGTCGGGAGCATTGGCGAAGAAGATCGGTGCGTCGTATCTGATGATGAGAAGACCCGGCACCACGATGGCCTCGGGGTGACGCTCCCGGTCGTGATAGCCGGGCAGTCCCTCGACGCGTCCCAGTTCCGTGCTGTGTGGGCGCCATGCCCTACGAACGAAATTTGCCAGCGACAGGAGGATGGCCACACCTATTCCCTCGAGAACTCCCAGAAGCAGAACACCGAGGAAAGCACCCAATGTGAGAAGGAACTCGGATCTCCTTACCCGAAGCAGCCACCTCGTGCCTGACCAATCGAACAGGGTAAAAGAGGCGGTGATGACTATGGCTGCCAGCGTCGGAGCCGGCATTTCGGATACCAGACCGGGGATCACGAAGATGATGAGGACGACCCCGGCGGCGGCGATCAGCCCGGCGAGCTGCGAGCGACCGCCAACCGCGATGGCAACGGCCGTGCGCGACGAGCTGGCACTGGTCGGAAACCCCTGAAACACCCCTGAGACGAGGTTGGCGATTCCGAGGGCCTTGATCTCATCGTTGGGGTCGACATGTTCCCCCGACTTCAACGCGGTGGCCGTGGACAGCGCACCGGTGTCTGCGAAGGAGACCAGCGCCACCGCAACCGCGCCAACGATCAATGCCGGGAGCACGTCGAGCCCGATGCCGGGGAGAGTCAGCGGCGGCAGTCCTGCCGGGATCTCACCGACGGTGCTCACCCCGCGCTGGGCCAGATCGAGGAGCGAGACCGCACCGATCGATCCCACTGCAGCGACGACCACGCCCGGGATGGACTTGCTCACCGTGCGCAGCCCAACGATGACAGCCACGCTCCCCAGGGAGATGACCAACGCCGCCGTGACCGTGTCACCATCGAGGACTCGGCGGAACGACTCCACGAGTACCTCGACGGTGCTGTCACCGTCGACCGAGAAGCCGAGCGCTTTGGGGAGCTGCGACACGAAGATGAGCACCGCGATCCCATTCAGGTAGCCGATCCTGATCGGCTTGGAAAGCAGTTCGGTGATCACCCCGAGATGCAAATACCCTGCCGCGATGCACACCAGGCCGGCGATGATGCTCATGGCGGAGGCAAGGACGACGGCGGTCGATGCGTCTCCCGAGGCGAGGGGGAGGATCACGGCGGCGATGACCGGAGCGAGCGAGGAGTCGGGCCCGAGGATGAGCCGGCGGTTGGGACCGAAGGTCGAATATGCGACAAGCGCCGCAATGGTCGTGTAGATGCCGGTGACTGCCGGCAGCCCGGTCAACTCGGCGTAGGCCATGCCCTGGGGCACCAGCATGGTGGCCAGCACTAGCCCGGCGATCAGGTCGGGCCGCAGCCATGTCTTGGGATAATCCTGGAGCAGCGCAACGATCGGAATCAGCCTGGCTCTGCGGAGGACAGCGCTCAAACGGGTGACACGGGACACGTCCTGCCGGAAGCTACAACCGGCAGGGATGTCGGCGAGACGTCGCGAATACTCCGCGCACCCGCCGCGCCCGCAAAGCCGACCGCACGCCGCCGGGCAGATCTGTAGGTTTCATCGCCAACGAGATAGGGGGCAACAGTGACCTACATGCGGAAACTCACAATCCTCTTGGCTTGTGTGGCACTCCTCGGACTTGGGGTGGTCCCGGCCGGGGCTGCACCGGGTAACGGCAACGGGCCCCAGCCGAAATACTTCGTCGACGAGACCAAACTGCCGTTCACGGCTCTGCCCGGGGCGACCGCATACTGGGGGGTGCACAGCGGAGCCGGCTACCGGGTCGAAGTCCCCGAGAACTGGAACGGCTCATTGGTGATGTGGGCGCACGGCTTTCGCGGCACCGGGCTCGAGCTGACCGTTGACAACCATCCCTTGCGGCAGTGGCTGATACCCAACGGCTTCGCCTGGGCGTCGTCGAGCTATAGCCGCAACGACTACGACATAGCCGTTGGCGTGCAGGACACTCATGCTTTGGCCACCGAATTCGGTGACCTGGTCGGAGATCCCGAACGGGTGTACCTGACCGGCGCCTCCATGGGCGGGCACATAACGGCGGTGTCGATCGAGCAATACCGCAACTTCTATGACGGTGCCATGCCGATATGCGGTGTTCTCGGCGACTTCGAGCTCTTCGACTACTTCCTCGACTTCAATGTCGCCGCCCAACAACTCGGGACCGGCTCGTCAATGTTCCCTGTCGACCCGGTCGTGTATGCGACCTCCACCGTGCCGGCGATCAAGGCCGGCCTCGAGGCGGTACCCGGTGGATGGCCGGTGGCCCTCAACGCCGATGGGCTGAACTTGAAGAACCTGACCGAGCTGCGGTCGGGAGGGGAACGGCCCAACTTCGATGAGGCGTGGTTCTTCTGGAACACATTCCCCTCATTCGCCACCGGTCCAGGAAACTTCCTCTTCGACCTGGGCTCGACGGACGGTTCCGTTGCCCGATCTCCAGGCAGCGTGGTGGATAACAGCGACGTCGTGTACCAATTCGACACCGACCCGGCCCTGAGCTCCGATGAGCAGACGTTCAACGACGACGTGGTACGAGTGACCCATGATCCACAAGGTCGCAGTCCCAATGGCCTGTCTCAGGTGCCGCCCATCGCCGGTGATCCCACGGTCCCGGTGCTCACCCTGCACAACCTCGGTGACCTGTTCGTGCCTTTCCACAACGAGGTGATCTATGGCACCGAGGCCGCTGCGAACGGCAAGGCCGATCTCGTCGTGCAGAGGGCCATCCGGGGAGTGGGGCACTGCGATTTCACGGCGTCCGAGCTGGTCACCGGGTTTGCCGAGCTGGTGGCCTGGGTGGAATTCGGAGTGAAGCCGGCGGGTGATGACGTCACCAACCCGGCTGCCGTGGCCGCCCTCGACTTCGGGTGCACCTTCACCGACGACCCGTTCAACCAGCACATCCTGGCAACGGCCTGTCCATAGCCGCACACCACCATGCGTGACGGTGAGGGGGCTGCCGGTCGGGTCAGACCGTCAGTCGCACGATCGGTCTGGTGTCGTTGCGCCGGATTATCTCGACAAACCCGTGCTCGGCGAACATCCCGATGGTCCCGGTGAAGTAGTCGACCACCGACGCCCGCTCCCCGTCGACCGGGTAGGCCTCGATGACTTGTGCGCCCTCACTTCGCGCATAGTCGATGGCCGCGGCCAAGAGGCCCTTGCCGATCCCCTGACGTCGCTGGCCGGTGCGGACCACGAAGCAGTTGATCGACCAGGGCTCGATGTCGTCGACCGGCTTGAGCAGCCGCGATCGTTGAATGGTCGGGAAGTCGTGGCGCGGGCCCACCTGGACCCAGCCCCTCGGCTCATTGGCGATGTATCCGAGGAGACCCGGTGGCCGGCCCTTGGCCGTGATGTCGGCAAACCGATCACGATTGTCCCGTTTGTCTCCGAATCCTCCGTCGGGTCGTCGCCAGTGCATGCAGAAACAACTCCGGGCCACGCCCCGCTCGCCGAACACCGCCTCCATATCGGGGAAACGATCCACGGTCAGGGGCACACATGTCAGGGTGCCCGCCTCGATCTCGGTGACATATGACCATCCCATGTCAGGCGCCGATCGGCTCGGACTCGCATTGAGCGCCGAATGTCAATTCGATCACCTCGGCGTCGCGCTCCTCCGTGAATGATGGATGCGCCTCCGGGGCCCTTCGGTGGAACAGCTCGTATTTGGCCAACGACCGGGCGCGCCGCTCCTCGGTCAGTCGCTTGACGAGGTCGTAGTTGGTGGGGTAGATCATGCCTTTCCCTTTGCTCGTCTCACCCCTGGTTACACTACGGGATATAGCGGACACAGGCTGTCCGCATATTTTCAGATACTGAGGTTCTATATGGACGCAGCGGAGCGACTGCTCAAACTTCTCGGTCTGCTCCAGGGGAGGGTCGACTGGACTGCCGAGGAGCTGGCACGTCGTCTCGAGGTCACGCCGAGGACCATCCGGCGTGATGTCACCCGACTGCGCGGCCTGGGTTACCCCGTCGAGGCGGTGGCCGGGCCCGGTGGGGGTTACATCCTGGGTGCCGGGGGCAAGCTGCCCCCGCTGTTGTTGGATGACGAGGAAGCCCTTGCCGTGGCTCTCGGCTTGAGGGTGTCGGCGGCCACTGCCGTCGGGGGTCTCGAGGACGCCTCCCTGTCGGCGATGTCCAAGCTGGAACAGGTCCTCCCACCTCGGCTGCGGAGACGTCTGGAAGACATCTCGGTTGCCACCACGTCGACTCAGGGGGTGTCGAACTCGCCCGTCGATCACGCCGCCCTGGCCATATCCGCGGCGACCGTCAGGGCACGGGAACGAATGCGGTTCGAGTACGTCGACGGTGAGGGGCGTCGCTCCGAACGTCATGTCGAGCCACTGCGCCTCGTCCACACCGGCCGACGTTGGTATCTGGTGGCGTTCGACCTCGACCGGGATGCCTGGCGGACCTTTCGCCTCGACCGGATCGCGGGCCAGCCGAGACCAACCGGGATGCGAGCCTCCAAGCGCCAGGCTCCGGATCCGGTCGAGCTGGTACAACGCGGCGTGGCCATCGATGTCTGGGAGCATCGCGCCGTGGTTCGACTTGCGACTTCGGCCCAACGTGCCCGGAGCGTCATTTCGGCCAACGTGGGGTCGGTCGTGCCGATCGGCGACGAGGTCTCGCGGCTCGAGATCGGCGCCGACGACCTCGGCTGGG
>Ga0214471_10004580_pt1 | contig 10679 bp, 5 predicted proteins | sample RVTome_5_FD_207665 | JGI IMG/M metagenome (GOLD analysis project Ga0214471, IMG submission 207665) | Soil microbial communities from uranium-contaminated site in the Upper Colorado River Basin, Wyoming, United States - RVT142D155 | ecosystem: Environmental > Terrestrial > Soil > Contaminated >... | reverse complement strand
GGCGTCGCCGAGGCGCAGGACCGCGGCCACGTCGAGGTCGCCGCCGGCGGGCACGCCGCGCAGCAGCTCGCGCAGGCGCAGCGCCGCCACCGATTCCGGCACGCCGCGGCTGCGCCAGCGCGGCGCGTGCACCGTCCAGCCGCTGCGGCCTTCGACCTCGAGCGGGCGCAGGCCGGCGTCGCGCGCCAGGGTCGATTCGTAGGCGACCTCGAAGCGCCGGGCGTAGCGCTCCACGGCGTCGGCCAGGCCGCGCTGGCTGGTGACCACCTCGCCGCCCGAGGCCTCGGCGTAGAGGCGCAGCGGCGCCAGCGGGTCGGCGAAGCGGGCCACCGGCACGGCCGGGGCTTCCTCCTTGTCCTTGCCGCGGCGGAAGAGCGAGCCGGGGCGGATCGTCACGCCGGCGCCGCCGGTCCTGATGCCGCTCTGGTCGGTCGATTCGATGAGGGTCGGGGCAAGGTCCTCGGCGTCGCGCTCTGACGGCGCCACGGTGAGGGGCAGCACCGTCCAGCCGAGGGCGGCGAGGGCGCGGGCGGCGTCGCGCACCGCGGTCGCGAAGACGAGCGCCGCGTCGGTCTCGCGCAGGGCGGCGCGCCAGGCCGCGGTCTCGAGGTGCTCGCCGTAGAAGTCGAGAGGGTCGAGGTCGAAGCCGTCGGTCACCAGCAGGAGCACCCGCGGGCCGCGGCGGGGCTGGGCGCTCGCCCAGCCCACGAGCTGGTCCTGGCGCTCGCGCAGCAGCTCGAGCTCCTCGTCGATTCCGGCTTTCAGCCGCTCGGCGATCTCCTCGGGCGTGACGCCCGGGGCGTGCGCCAGGCGCTGGGCGTCGAGCAGCGTCGCCTGGCGCAGCGCCAGCACGCGGCCTTCCGCCGGGTTGTTCGTCGACGCCCACGCCAGGCGCTGGCCGAGCACCAGGTCGTCGCGGGTGGTCAGCACGTCCTCGGGCTCCTCGCCGGCCATCACCACGTCGACGTCGCCGAGGGCGGTCAGGGGACCGACGATCGAAGCCAGGGCGTCGGCGGCGCGGCGCAAGGTGCCCTTGCCGGCGGCCGGCAGGTCGAACCAGACGGCGAGGCGGGCCGGCTCGGCGCCGGCCGCGCGCAGCCGCGGACCGGCGGGATCGACGGTGAGAGGCCGCAGCGCGGCGCCGTCCTCGCGGATCACCAGGTCGTCCGGCCCCACGTCCTCAGGCACGCGGCCGCCGGCGTCGCGGACCTCCACCCACAGGCGCACCGTCTGGGTGGCTGGTGCGTCGGTGCCCCGTTCCCGCGCGTCGGGCTCCTGCGCTGCCAGGAATCCGCCGGCGAGTGCCAAAAAGGCCCACGCCGGGGCCGTCCGTCGTCTGCTGCTCATGGTGGTCGTCCTTGCTGAATGCGTACGGCGCGTCCGGGTGCGGTCCTTCGGACGGGGCGTCGAGCCGTTCGGACGCCTTCCGCTCCGGGACAGTCTACCGTCCTTGCCCAGGCGGGACGGAAGCAAGAGCCTTGCCATCCGGTGTAGGGGCGCACGGCGTGCGCCCGTCCGAAGGCCGTCCGGAGGCGCACGCCGTGCGGCCGTCCGAAGGCCGTCCGGAGGCGCACGCCGTGCGCCCCTACACCTGAGGTAACAATCGCGCCCTTGCTTCGTATTCTCTCTGAGGGCGGACGACCTCCCTCGATCCGGACCAGAAACCTCAGCCTGCGATCTCGCACCGGCGGCCGGATGATGAGCAGCCGGTGCACCTCGATGGAGCGAACCCTTCCGATGACACACCTCCCGCGACATTTCTCGCTGCGACATTCCTGGTTCCTGGGCCTGCTGCTGGCGGTGCTCGGCCTGACGAGCGCCGGGTGCACCGGCGAAGGCCAGGCCCTCGAGAACACTCCGGAGTCGGCGGCGAGCGCCGACGCCGAGAAGAAGAATGACGAGCTCGTGCCGGTGGAGGTAGCGGCGCTGGCGCGCGGGCCGATCGAGTCGGTCCTGCGCTTCTCCGCCAACCTCGAGGCCGAAAGCGAGGTCCAGGTGTTCTCCCAGGCCACCCGCCTGGTCACCGCGCTCTCGGTGGAGGAAGGCGACTCGGTGGCCAAAGGCGACCTGCTCTTGCGGCTCCAGGACGACCAGCAGCGCTCGAGCCTGGCGCGGGTCGAGAGCCAGATCGCCAAGGCGCGCCGCGAGTACGAGCGCCAGAAGAACCTCTATGCCCAGAGCCTGATCAGCGAGCAGGCCTACAACGACTCCACCTACGAGCTCGAACAGCTCGAGCTCGCCCTCGCCGACTCCCGGCGCGAGCTCGGCTACACCGAGGTCCGCGCGCCGATCGCCGGCGTCGTGACCCGCCGCATGGTGAACCTGGGCGACCACATCACCGTCAACCAGCACCTCTTCGACCTCGTGGACTTCGACACCATCGTGGCCCGCGTCTTCGTGCCCGAGAAGGAGGTCCGGCGGCTCGCCATCGGCCAGGAGGCGCGGCTCTTCTCCTCGTCGCTGGGCGGCGACGCGCGGCGCGGCAACGTCGAGCGCATCGCGCCGATCGTCGACCCCAAGAGCGGCACGGTGAAGGTCACGGTGGAGGTGCCCCGCCAGCAGGGCCTGCGGCCGGGCATGTACGTGGAGGTGGAGCTGGTCACCGACACGCGCGAGGACGCGCTGCTGGTGCCCAAACGGGCCGTGGTCTACGACCAGAACCGCGCCTTCCTCTTCCGCCTGACCGGCGACATGACGGTCGAGCGCCTGACGGTCGAGCCGCGGCTCCAGGACCAGGGCTGGATCGAGCCCGACCCGGGCGCCGGGTTGGCCGTGGGCGACCGCGTGGTGGTCGCCGGCCAGGCCGGCCTCAAGGACGGCACCAAGGTGCGGCTGGCGGGCGACAAGCCAAAGACATCGTAGGGGCAGGCCCCCGTGCCTGCCCTCCCGTCGCCAGCGAGGCCATCCACAGTGAATTCCCCAGAATCCCGCGTGCCCTCCTCGAGCTTCAGCACCGAGCGGCCGGTGGCCATCCTCATGGTCTTCCTGGCCGCCGTGGTCTTCGGCGCGCTGTCCTACCAGCGCCTGCCGATCACCCTGATGCCGGAGCTCTCCTACCCCACGATCACCGTGCGCACCGAGTATCCGGGCGCCGCTCCCGAAGAGGTGGAAAACGACGTCAGCCGCCCCATCGAGGAGGCCCTGGGGGTGATCGGCGGCCTGACGCGCCTGTCCTCGATCAGCCGCGCCGGCGTCTCCGACGTGGTGCTCGAGTTCACCTGGGACACCGGGATGTCCGAGGCGATCCAGGACACCCTGGAGAAGCTCGACCTCGTCTTCCTGCCGCCCGAGGCCGAGCGGCCCCTGATCCTGCGCTTCGACCCGTCGCTCGACCCGGTGCTCGAGCTCTCGCTCTCGGGCCGCGGCGAGCGCTTCGGCGGCGAGGAGGGGCTGCGCACCGTGCGCCGCGTCGCCGAGCTCCAGGTCAAGCGCGCCCTCGAGCCGATCGCTGGCGTCGCCGCGGTACGCCTGCGCGGCGGCCTCGAGGAGGAGATCCACGTGCTGGTCGACGAGAAGCAGCTCCGGCGCACCGGGCTGTCGATCCAGCGGGTGATCGACCGCCTGCGCCAGGAGAACGTCAACGTCGCCGGCGGCACCCTGAAGGAGGGGCGCACCGAGTACATGGTGCGCACCCTGAACGAGTACCAGGACCTCGAGCAGATCCGCGACACCGTGGTCGCCCGCCTGGGCGGCCGCGACGTGCGCGTGCGCGACGTGGCCGCGGTGACGATGGCGCACAAGGAGCGCGAGATCCTCACCCGCACCGACGGCGGCGAGAGCGTGCAGATCGACGTCTACAAGGAAGCCGACGCCAACATGGTGACGCTGTCGCGGCGCGTGCGCGCGGCCCTCGGCGACTTCGACGTCGCCGCCTTCGAAGCGCGTCAGGCCGAAGCCGAGCCCGAGGAAAAGCCCTGGTGGCAGCGCGGCGAAAAGAAGCCCGCCGCGGGCGGCGGCCTCGCCGAGGACCTCTACAAGAACGAGAACGTGCTGCTCGAGGTGGTGGCCGACCGCTCGATCTTCATCAAGTCGTCGATCGACGAGGTGCGCAACACGGCCATCCTCGGCGGCCTGCTGGCGGTGGCGGTCCTCTTCTTCTTCCTGCGCAACTTCAAGACCACCGCCATCATCGCCGTGTCGATCCCGATCTCGCTGCTGGTGACCTTCGCGCCGCTCAACTTGCTCGGGGTGACGCTCAACATCATGTCGCTCGGGGGCCTGGCGCTGGGGATCGGCATGCTCGTCGACTCGTCGATCGTCGTCCTCGAGTCGATCTTCCGTTGCCGCGAGGAGGGCGACGGCGTCAAGCCGGCGGCGGTGCGCGGCACCCGCGAGGTGCGCGGCGCCGTGGTCGCGTCGACCCTGACGTCGATCGCCGTCTTCTTCCCCATGGTCTTCGTCGAAGGGGTGGCGGGACAGGCCTTCGGCGACCTCGGCCTGGCGGTGGTCATCTCGCTCCTGGTGTCGCTGGTGGTGGCAGTGGCATTCATCCCGATGCTGGCCAGCCGCGGCGGCTTCGACCTCGAGAGCGCCGGCGCCGCCAGGCTGTGGCGGTTTCGGTCCCTGCCGACGTTCCGCGACGAGATCGCGCAGACGCTGCGCTGGGTCCGCGGGCGTCCGCTCCTGAGCTTCCTCCCCGGCCTCGTCTTTGCCGTCTACCTGGTAGCGCGGCTGGTGATCCACCTCGCTTTGGAGATCGTGGGGCTGGTCGTGCGGCTCCTGCTCCTCGGAGTCCTGGCGCTTCTCACACGAGTCCTCTGGCCGGTCTTCCGCGTCGTCTTCGGAGTCGTTGCCAGGCCGTTCCTGGCGCTGGTGGGGGGGATGCTCGATTCGCTCCAGAGCCTCTACCCGCGAACGCTGCGCTGGGCTTTGCGCCATCCGGGGACGATCATGCTGTCGGCGCTGGCGTCGCTGGCGGCGATGGGTTGGCTGGGCACGCGGTTGCCGAGCGAGCTGCTGCCGGAGGTCCACCAGGGCGAGTTCACGGTCGAGGTGGCGTTGCCGGTGGGCACGGCGCTCGAGGAGACCGACGAGATCCTGCGTCCGGTCGAGGAGGCGATCCTCGCCGAGCGCCGGCACATGGACTCGCTCCTGGTGACCTTCGGCTACGACGCCGCCAACTCCCAGCGCTCCGACGAAGGCGAGCACACGGGGCGCTTCAAGGTGCTCCTCGACCGCGCCGACCCGCGGCTCGAGGAGGAGGTGATCGGCCGCCTGCGCAAGAGGTTCCGCGACATCCCGGACCTCGAGACGCGCATCGTGCGTCCGGTGCTCTTCAGCTTCCGCACCCCGATCGAGGTCGAGCTCCACGGCGACGACCTGGCCGAGCTCAAGCGTTACGCCGGCGAGGTGCGCGACGTCATGGCGGCCATGCCCGAGCTCGCCGACGTGGAGACCACGCTGCGCAAGGGCGCGCCCGAGGTGCAGATCGTCTACGACCGCGACCAGCTCGCGCGCTACGACCTCAACATCGCCGAGGTCGCCGAGCTGGTGCGCAACTCGATCAAGGGCTACGAGGCCACGCGCTACAACCTGAAGGACCGGCGCATCCCGATCCTGGTGCGCTTCGCCGAGGACGATCGCGCCACCGTCGACGACGTACGCGAGCTCATCGTCAACCCGGACCAGGCGTCCACGGCCGCCGCCGGGGACGTGCAACTGACGGCCTTCGACACCGGCGCCGCGGCAAGCGACGGACGGCCGATCCGGCTGGCGGCGGTGGCCGGCGTGGAGCTCGGCGAAGGGCCGAGCGAGGTGCGCCGCATCGACGGCCGGCGGGTGGCCCTGATCCGCGCCAACCTCGCCGGCGGCGCGCTCGCCGACGTCGTCGGCAAGATCGAAGAGCGGCTGCGCGAGGAGGTCGAGCTGCCCTCGCACATGGCCTTCTACCTTACCGGCCAGAACCAGGAGTGGGAGCGCTCGCAGGGGAGCCTGTGGCTCGCCCTGGGGCTGTCGATCTTCCTCGTCTACGTGATCATGGCGGCGCAATTCGAGTCGCTGCTGCACCCGCTGGTGATCATGTTCACCATCCCGCTGGCGTTCTTCGGCACCTTCCTGGTGCTGGCGGTCCTCGACGTCGCGCTGTCGATCGTGGTCTTCCTGGGCATGATCATGCTCGCCGGCATCGTGGTCAACAACGCCATCGTGCTGGTGGACTACATCAACACGCTGAAGCGCCGCGGCCTGGCGCGCGACGAGGCCATCGTCACCGCCGGCACGGTGCGCCTGCGTCCGATCCTGATGACCACGGCGACCACGGTGCTCGGCCTCCTGCCGATGGCGCTCGGGCTCGGCGACGGCGCCGAGATCCGCACGCCGATGGCGATCTCGGTGATCAGCGGCCTGGTGGCGTCCACGGTGCTGACGCTGCTGATCATCCCGACGATCTACGCGCTCGTCGACGGCTTGCAGGCGCGTCTCCTGGGGCGTCGGGTGGCGGTGGAGCGGGAAGACGAGGGGTTCGTCGCCGCCGCGGCATCGATCATCACAGGGTGTCGAGGCTCGTAGAGCATGACCTCGACGCCGCCGGGCAATCCGAGCACGGCGGACGGGTGCTGACCCGGGCGACGGTGGAAGAAGGCGACCGCGGCCCGGGCGGACGGCTGCGCGTCTCGGCTTGTGGCGGCCGGCGGTTCTAGACGACGTCGTCCCGCGGTTGCGCGAGACGGTCTGCCGGGAGATGGGCTGGGACGCGAGGCGCTGGGACATGGAGCGCGACCGGCTCGAACGCGACGCGCGAGGCTGGACGCTCGCCGGCGTCGCCGGGGAGGAGCGGTGAACTTCGACCGTCTCGTGATGGTCGTCAACCCGGCCGCCGGCGGCGGCCGTGCCGGCGGCGTGTGGGGGAAGCTGCTGCGCGACGCGCCGGAGCTGGCGGCGATGCGTCAGGTCGTCGCCGGCGACCCCGACGCCTGCGTGCGCGAGCTCGACGAGCACCTCGCCGGCGACGTGGAGGCCGTCGTCGCCGTGGGGGGCGACGGCACCGCGCACCTGGTCGTCAACCGCCTGCATGTGCTCAGCGTGCCGGGTGAGCAAGAAGATCTTCGAGTCCTGCGATCCCATGCCTCGGCCAGAGTGTAGCGTGCCCCTACCGGAGGCCCGTCACGACGACGATCCCAGGTCGACCGCCACGACCTGCTTGCGGTCCCGCGCATACAGGGTCGTGCCGACGATTGTCGGCGCCGTCCAGGCTACCTTCTCGAGCAGCTTGGTCTTCGCGAGCAGTTCGAGCTTCTCGGGCGTCGCGCTTGCGAGGTAGAGCATGCCGTCCTCGTCGAGGATCACGAGCATTCCGTCCGCCTCCACGCAGTTGGCCCTGGCGAAGCCGCGCTCGCGCCAGGCGATCTCGCCGGTGCGGACGTTGACCGCGGTCAGGAACGCCGGCGCCGCGGTGCCGCTGGAGCCGTAGACCCAGTCGCCGATCAGGACGGACGAGCCGTGGAAGAGCTGGACCCGGCGCGTGGACCAGATCTCTTCGACCGCGATCGTTTCGCCGTCGGAAACCAGACGCAGACCCCGGGCCCCGGCCTGGGGTGAGGAGAGGAAGACAACGCCCCCGTCCGCGACGGCCGGCATGGAGATGTTGTGCCGGAACTGGTTGACGTGCGGGTAACGCCAGCGCAGCTCGCCGCTCTCGGGGTCGACGCCGATCAGCTCCTCGGCCATGAACGTCACGAGCTCCTCGTCGCCGGCGACGGTCACGATCTGCGGCGAGGAATAGCTGTTCTTGAAGCTCAGCGAGCGCCATCGCACGCTGCCGTCCTCGCGGTTGAAGGCCACGAGCCCAGCGTCCTCGCCGCCGACGAGCACGATCACGGTGTCTTCATATGCCACCGGGCTCGAGGAGTAGCCGTTCCCGAGCACGTTGCCGCCCAGGTCCTCGTCCCAGAGGTCACGGACCCAGACGACCCCGCCGTCCTTTTTACTGAGCGCGTGCATCCGACCGGCGATGCCGACGGTGAAGAGCAGGTCGCCGGCGAGCAGCGGCGTCGAGCTCGGACCGTTGCCGAACTGCGTCAGGTGCCGCTCGTGCGGGCCGTGCTCGTAGCGGTGCTCCCACACCGTCTCGCCGCTCCCGGCGTCGAGGCAGGCCACCACCTCCTCCGCGCCGTCGCGGTACATGGTGTACAGGCGGCCGCCCTCGAAGAGGATCGCCGAGTAGCCCTCGCCCAACGGACGGCTCCAAAGCTTCTCGGGCCCGCCCGCGGGCCAGCTCGTGGCGAGATCCGCGGCCGGAGCCCTGAAGTCCCGGCTCGGGCCGCCCCATTGGGACCACGAGGCGGAGGCTTCGCCGGCCCGCGCGGAGCAGCGGATCCACTCGGTCGTTAGCCGGTTGACGCAGACCGGACGGTCGTGGCACGGACCGCGTTCGAAGCCGTCGTCGATCATGGGGCAGGTCTCCGGGTCGAGCGCGTCGGCCGAGCAGCACTCCGCGAAGACGCGCTGCTCCGGCGAGAGCTCGTTCGCTTCGACCGCGGCGTCGAGGTTCGTCCCGCACTCGTCGAGGAGCGCGGCGCGGCACGCGGCCTCGCCGCTCGCCTCCCCCTTCATCGAATACCGGTCGAACACCTTGTGTTGCGCGCACGTCTTCCAGCCCTCGTGCCGGTCCGTCTGCAACCCCAGAGACCCCGCCAGCAGCTCTTCGCACCGCTCGACCTGGGCCTCGCCGATCTCGGCGAGCAGATCGAGGCCGGGGCAATGGACCTTGAGCACGTTCTCGCAGTACCTGACGGCGTTGGCCGGGCTCATCCGCGCCGTGTCGCGGCGGACGCAGGCGAGGACGGCCTCATGGTCGTCCGCGAGGTCGAGACCCAGGTCCTCCGTCATCGCGTCGATCCGATAGGTCTTGTCGATCCATGCGAGACACTCGGCCGTCGCCGCGGCCGAATCGGAGACGGCCTGGGCGTCTGCGGCGGCGGTGCTCGCGAGCAGCGCGGCAAGCGCCAGGCCGGTCTTCCATCGACGTGGAGAGGGGTACGCGACGTCGGCGTTGAGCTGCTTCATGACGGCGGACTCTATCGGCTGAGCTTCACTCGAGCATCTCAGGGCTGTCACAAAACGTAACGACGCGCGTCTCCTCAGCCGATCAGGTGCATCCGGTCGGCCAGCTCCGCCGCGATCCGCCGCAGCACCCCCAGATCAAGCTCCGTGAACGCTCCGCTCCCGCGCCCGTTGACCAGCTCGACGACCCCGAGCAGGCGCTCGCCGAAGAGCACCGGCACTGCCGCGATCGACCGGGTGGCGAACATGCTCACCGCGTCGACGCCCTCGAAGAAACGCGGCTCGCGGTGGACGTCGGGCACCAGCAGGGGCTCGTGGTAGCGCGCCACCGCGGCGGCGACGCCCTGGTCGAGGCCGAGCTTCATGCCAACCAGGTCGGTCTTGCGCGTGGTGTCGGAGAAGCGCAGCAGCAGCCGGTCGCCGCCGCCGTCGAGGGTGAAGATCGAGACGCCCTCGACGTCGACGACTTTGCGCAGCATCCGCGTCAGCTCGTAGAAGGCCTCTCTGCTGCCGGCGCGGCGCCAGTTGGCCGCGGCGCCGGCGGCCAGGGCCTCCACCGAGCGCAGCTCCGCCTCGACGAAATCGCCGCGGTCGACCTTGTTGACGAGCTCGATCACGCCCACCAGCTCGCCGCCGTGGCGCATCGGGCTGCACAGCACCGAACGGGTCTTGAAGGCCAGCGACTGATCGGGCACGGCGAAGAAGTCGGGGTGGGAATGGGCGCGGTTCGAGATCAGGCCGCGGCCCTCGGCGGCGCAGCGCCCGGCCAGGCCGGTGCCGAGCGGCAGCTCGAGCCCTTTCAGCAGGTCGCGGGCGAAGGTGCGGGTGGCCACGAACTCGAGCGAGCGGCCGTCGTCGGCGAGCTCGAAGATCGAAATCCCGTCGCACATGATCGCGTCCTGGATCACGTCGAGGGCCGCGTCGTAGAGCTCCGGCAGCGTCGCGCTGGTGCGCTCGGCAGGGAAGTACCTCACGGCGGGCCATTCTACGCGGGTTGCGCTCGGGCCGGCTATTTTCGTGCAGCAGGAGGCTTCGAAGTGGCCCACAACCGGACCGGAGCCTTGCTGCGGCCGATTCAAGGCCTCTTCGAGGCGTCGCGCCGCCGTCGCGGCGCGTTTCAAGGCCTCTTCGACGCGGGCCGCCACCGACGCGACCCTCCGTAAGGGCTCTTCAAGGCGACCGGAACGTGAAGGAACGCGTTTCAAGCCCTCTTCTAGCGGCTCGATACGTGGATCGGCGCGTTTCTGAGCGGGCAACAGCGGAGCGTCGGCCGAAAATCGCGTTCTCCCCCGGTGATCCCTCGCTTCCGCGGGGATATCGCCGGTTCTCCCAGGGAAGTATACGAGGGTTTCGTAGGAGTCCGCGACCTCACCTGGTAACGACGGGGATCTCCGGCGGAGGATCGACGCCTCACCCGGTCCCGACCCAGGTCTCCGTGGAGAATCGACGCCGTCCCTGGTCATGACGAAGGTTTTCAGCGGAAAAATCGGTAGCTAACCGCCTCGTGCGTCAAGGCTCGCGAGGATGCCGGCGTCTATAGAGGGCCCAAATCTCGAACTTAGCGCTACGCGCGAACTTTTTGACTCCATAGGTATGTCGGCTGCCAGCGATTGATCGTGGTTCCCGGGGAAGCGAAGCACCGCGGGCCTCGATCTCGGGGCGCAGACCCCAGCCGGCAT
>Ga0214471_10004579_pt1 | contig 10680 bp, 10 predicted proteins | sample RVTome_5_FD_207665 | JGI IMG/M metagenome (GOLD analysis project Ga0214471, IMG submission 207665) | Soil microbial communities from uranium-contaminated site in the Upper Colorado River Basin, Wyoming, United States - RVT142D155 | ecosystem: Environmental > Terrestrial > Soil > Contaminated >... | reverse complement strand
GCCATCACCGTCGAGCAGGCGCACAGCGGCGCGGAGCGCGTGCTCGAGCACGTCCGACGGCTCGCGCAGCGACGTGAGCTGCGTCGCCATCTCGCCCAGGGTCCGCTGCGCTTCGACGCGGCGTGCGAGCTCGGCCTGCGACTCCGCCAGGCGCCCGATGAGCCGCTGGTTGGCGATCGCGCCGGCGGCGTGGTCGGCGAGCGCGCGCAGCAGCGTGACGTCGGCCTCACTGAAGTCATCCTCCCGGGTGCTGTACGCCCCCAGCGCGCCTAGCACCTCGCCGTCCGCCATGAGCGGCGCGGCCGCCATGGTCCGGATGCCGGTGAGGGTGACGATCCGGTCCGCGATCGGCGAGTGCGAGAACCGCTCGTCCTTCGGATAGTCGCCGGTCACGACCACCTCGCCGACGGCGACCGAGTGGCCGAAGAGTCCCACGCCGACGGGCAGCGCCAGGTCGCGTATCAGCTGCTGTGCCTCGGGGTCGCGAATGCCGGCGCCGACCGCGAATCGCAGCCGCTTCTCGTCCCGGTCGACGAGGTAGACGATCGCTCCATCGGCCTCCAGCAGCCGGGCAGCCTCCTCGACGGCGCGCGCGAGGAGCTCCCGTGCCCCGGTCGAATCTGCCCCGGGCAGGGTCGACGGCTCAGGTCGCATGGGAGCGCGCGTCATGGGCGCGGAGGATACGCCATCGGTTTCCGGCTGCTCACCGGCCTCCAGGGGGAGCCTTGACTACGTCATCTGACCGACCCGCCGTACTGCGAGTGTCCCTGCGACGTCTCGCCCGAGTGCTCGATTCGGGACGTTCAGGGCGGACCGAAAGTGAGATCAATCCAGTCCATGCCGCGGATCGGCAATCGTGAAACGAACACGGAGGTCCCCGAGATGTCCCAGTTCCTGCGGAGCCGCAGCGCCGGCGCCCTGCTCACTGCCGCGATCGTCGGGCTCGCCCTGGCGACCGCGTACATCCACCTCAACCTGGGTGGCCTGCTCTTCACCCTGAACGGCCTCGGCTACGTCGGCCTGGCGGGGCTGATCGTCATCGGCGCAGTCGCACCGATCGCCCTCGTGCAGCTTTTCAGCTGGTTTCCGCGCGTCGCGCTCATCGGCTACACCGCCATGACCATCGCCGCCTACCTGGTGATGGGCCCGTATTTCAGCCTCGGCTTCATCGCCAAGGGCATCGAGGTCGCGCTCGTGGCGCTGCTGGTGATCGACGTGATCCGCGTCTACGGCAGCCCCATCGGCCTCGTCCGGGCCGCGCTCGAGTCGGTCGGGCCCGTCCTGCCGGATCGCTTCCGCCCGACCGTCGCCTGACCCCCAACCTACACGCGACGGCCGGGGCCCGATTCCTGGGTCCCGGCCGCTGACCCAAGGAGACCCCTGACTTGAAGCGCATGCGCCTCTCTCTCGCAGCCCTGACCACGGTCGCGCTGCTCGCCGCCTGTGGCGGCACCCCATCCGGCCAGAGCACGGTCGACCCGGCCGATGCCGACGTTTCCGTCACCAGCGTCGACATCGCGTTCGAGCAGACGACGCTGACCGCCCCCGCCGGCGAAGCCTTCACCCTGGCCCTCGTCAACGAGGACCCGGTGCCACACAACGTCGCGATCTACACCGACTCATCCGCGTCGGACGATCTCTACATCGGCGAATACGTCACCGACGGGACCATCGTGTACGAGGTCCCGGCGCTGGAGCCCGGGGAATACGTCTTCCGCTGCGATCTGCACCCGGAGATGGTCGGGACTCTCATCGTCGAGGGCTGACCTCCGCAGCCCGACGTAACTTCTGAAGTTGCGTCCCACCGGAACTAACGGCCAACATCGCCCGATTCCGAGCCTCTCCTTGGCCGAAACGACCGCTCCGGGGCAACTTTCGGCCAGGCTGAAGCCCTCAGAAAGCTCCAACTTGGCCGTTAGTTCCGCTCCCCGGTAACCGGCGGCAAAGGGGCCCGGTAACCCGCCGGTCGCGCGGCGCCGGTCTCTTGTGGTTGAAAGCTGCAAATTGGGGTGCGGCAACGCCCCTCAGGCCAGCTTGTGCTCCACCGCCCATAGCGCAGCCTGCGTCCGCGACGCGAGCCCGAGCTTCCCGAGGATGTTGGACACGTGGGTGCGCGCCGTGCGCTCCGTGATCCCGAGCGAGTAGGCGATCTCCTTGTTGGCCGCGCCCTTGGCGAGCTGAGCGAGGACCTCCTTCTCGCGGGCGGTCAGGGGCTCGACCGGCTCCGGTTCCTTCCGCTGGCGCAGCCGCAGCGCCAGGAGTCGCGAGACGGCTGGATCGAGGTGCACCTCGCCGCCGTAGGCCGCGCGGATGGCCTGCGCGACCTCCTCCGCCTCAGCGTCCTTGAGCAGGTAGCCCGATGCGCCGGCCTCCAGCGCGGAGGTGACCTTCTCCTCCTCGATGAAGCTGGTGACAGCCACGATCTCGATCTCTGGATGTGCCTCCTTGATCGCCGCGATCGCCTCCAGGCCGCTCATCTCGGGCATGAGGAGATCCATCAGGATCACGTCGGGCGCCAGGCGCTCGGCCGCGGCGACCCCCTCGCGTCCGTTCTCCGCCTCGCCGACGACCTCGAAGTCCTTGATCAGCTCCAGGAAGCCGCGAAGCCCGCGTCGCACGACGGCGTGGTCGTCGACCAGCAGCACGCGAATCGGTCCATCTTGCTCGTTCACGGTCGGGCTCCCCTGGCTCCTCACGTCATTGTCGCGCCGTGGATCCTCGACGCGAGCGCGCGAAGTATGCACGAGGGCATGGACCCGCTCCGGCTCCGGCAGGTCACGGAGCCGCTGGGACCCGAGATCGCGGAGGACCGTGCCCGGAGGGAGCCAGCCACCGAGCTCGTCGACCGTCGGCCCGGCCACGAACGTCTCGCCGCCCGCGGCCAGCCCCAGGATTCGGGAGGCGCGATAGAGTGGCCGGCCGAAATAGCGGTCGCCCTGCAGCTGCACCTCGCCGCTCGTCACCGCGAGGCGTGCGCGGAGCCGCCCTATCGGGCCCCAATCCTCGTCGGTGATGGCTCCCTGGATCTCACCTGCGGCCGTGACCGCCGACACGGCATCGTCGAAGCTGACGTAGGCGCCATCCCCGATACGCTCGAAGATGCGGCCCCCGTGCCGCTCGGCACACTCCGCGACCAGCTCGTGGTAGCGGGCCAGCGCCGCGCCCGCCGCGTCCCCATGGCGCTCCGCGATACGGGTGCTGCCCTCGACGTCGGCGAACAGGAAGCTCATGTGCCGGGACGCGGGTGCGGACGCCTCCATGCGGCCATGGTAGGCGGCGCGGCCAGCGCTCTCCGCGGGCGGATTGACGTAGTGGGACTGGGCCGAAGAGCGGCCTCCCGGCCGCGACCGGTGACCGTGGCCGGAGCGAACGGCGAGCGTGATCCTGAGCGCACAGATCGCACCGCTCAGGAGGCACGCATATGTCAGCTCTCGGAACACTGGCCCTCAGCGCCGGCGAGGTGGCGTTCTTCACGCGGCCTCCACGCCGGGATCAGGGTCCCAGTCGCAGGCGGGAAGGATTGCGACGCATCGGCCGCGTGATCCGTCTCATCCGCCGCGAGCTGGCCCATGCGACCCGGCACTCACGAATCGACGCGACTCCACGACTGCCGAACTACCCCTACTGACAGCCGAGAAAGGAGATCCGGGGATGAACCACATCACGGCCAGGATGCTGTCCAACGCGGTGCACGAGGAACGGCTCCGGAGCGTCGGCGAGCGGCAGCACAGGTTCGCAGAGCCAGAGACCGTCGGCCGGCCCGCCGGCAAGGAGCGCCCCCATGCGTGGGCCCCGATCTTTCGGCTCCCACGTCTGGTTCGGTTTCAGCGCCTGTTCGCCGCGCGCTGAGTCACACGGCTGCAGAACCACCCCCTGAAATCCTGAAGAAGAGAGGACCGAGGATGAATCCGATCGAGGCCCTGATGCTGTCCCACGAGCTCGAGGAGGACCGGCGCCGAACCGTGGCGGAGTGCCGGACCCGGTTCCTCTACCCGGAAGCCGTCTTCCGGCCTGCCCGGCGAGAGCGCACCCCCACCTGGACGCTGGTCCAGCGCCACCCGCGCTTCAACACCGCTCTCTGAGCAACCGCCAACCCCTGATCGCCCGGGCCACCGCCCGGGCGATCGGGGTGCGCGGGAGCGATATGCTCGACGGGTGAATCCTGCGGACCGCCCGCGGTGTCCGTGGGCCGCATCCGATCCACTCATGCGGACGTACCACGACACCGAATGGGGCGTACCGCTCCGCGATCCGGATCGGCTCTTCGAGCTGCTGTGCCTGGAGGGCGCCCAGGCCGGGCTGGCGTGGATCACCATCCTCCGCAAGCGCGAGGCCTACCGGGAGGCGTTCGCCGGCTTCGACGCCGAGCGGGTCGCAGAATTCGACGACGCCGATCGCGCGCGATTGATGGCCGACGCGCGGATCGTGCGAAACCGAGCGAAGATCGGGGCCTCCATCGGCAACGCGCGAGCCTGGCTCTTGATTCCCGACCCCCCGGCCCTGATCTGGTCCTTCGTCGAGGGCCAGACGATCCACAACCGGTGGGTTTCACAGGACGAGGTGCCGGCCGCGAGCGAGGAGTCGCGCGCGCTCTCGAAGGTACTTAGCGCGCTCGGCTTCCGATTCGTCGGCCCGACCATCGCCTATGCCTTCATGCAGTCGGCAGGGTTGGTGAACGACCACCTGGTCGGCTGCCATCGCCACCGGGAGCTCGCAGCCAACACGAACACGTGAGCCGGTCCAGCGGTGTTTGTGGCAGCATCCCGCGCATGAATCGGGCTGGGCGAGGCCTCGGCCGGCGATGACCGCTCTCGAGCTCCTGTCGTGGATCAACAGGATCCTCTTCGTCGTCCTCTTCATCGCCGTCGGCTGGCGTGCGATTCGCCAACCGACTCGGTCGAACGTGAACACAGCCATCCTGTTCGGGGGCATCGGCTTGGCGGTGCTCGGCGCCCTCATCTCGGACGTTGCGGCCTTCGACCCGCCGTGGCTGCCCGGCGTGCTCATCGCCCTGCTGAATGCCTGCCCATGGGCGATGCTCAGGCTGGTCGACGACTTCAGGGGCTCTCCGAGGTGGGTGCAGCTCGGCGGCACGGTGACCTTCGTGGCGATCGCCGCCCTCAGTCTGCTGCTGTTCGAGCGGTTCCCGCAGCTCGTCGAGCTCGTCACCATCGCCTGGTTCCTGGTCGTCGGCGGGTACGCAGCGGTCGCGTTCGCGCGCGCCAGCGGCCGAAGCCGCGGGCTGACACGGTGGCGCATGGCGGCCGTGGCAGTCGGGGCGTACCTCTTCATCGCCACCATCGTCGTGGTGTTCGCGGCAGAATTTCTTCCGGCGATCGTCGCGATCGTGGGACCGCTGGCCCAGGTGCTCGCGCTCGCCGCAGTGGTCGCCTTCTTCATCGGATTCGCGCCGCCGGCGTGGCTCCGCCGGGCATGGCGCGAGCCCAACCTGCGCTCGTTCCTCGAGCACTCGGTCCACCTGAGCGGCGTCGTCGACGATCGCGAGCTCGTGCTCGAGCTCCAGCGTGCCGCGGCGGACACCCTTGGGGCGACCGGGGCGTCTCTTGGGCTGGCCGATGCCGAGGGCGTCACGATGCGCTACATCGGCGTCGACGGCACGTTCGGCTCCTACCCGGCCTACGCGTTCATCGGCGGACGTGCCTTCTCCACGCAGAAGCGGCTGATCGTGACCGATGCCGCGGCCTCCGACCCCGAGAACGCTGCCGCGTACATCAGCTGGAACGCGCGGGCCGTCATCGCCGTGCCGGTGACCGCCGAGGACAGGAGGCTCGGCGTATTGATCGCCTACGGCGACCGTGCGCCGATCTTCGTGGAGGACGACCTGTGGCTCGTCCAGCTCCTCGCCGACCAGACCGCGGTCATCCTCGAGGCGCGGCGGATGGCCCGCGAGGCCAGCGAGCTGCGCGCTCGAGAGGAGACCACGCTCCTCAAGGAGGAGTTCCTCTCGGCCGCGGCTCATGACCTTCGCACGCCGTTGACGGTGCTCCTCGGGCAGGCCGAGCTCCTCGAGCGGCGATTGCAGCGCGATCCGAGCTCAGCCATAGATCCGGCGGGCATCGTCCGGATCGCACGGGAGGCCCGGCGGCTCAGAGACCTCGTGAGCGACCTCCTGGAAGCACAACGCCTGGAGGACGTCGGACCCAGCGTGGACCGGGAGCCGGCGGACATCAGGGAGCTCGTGCGGGCATCCATGGACCGATACGGGTACGACGGCGCTCAGTTCAAGCCCGCCCTCCCCGACGAGCCCATCCTCGTCCGCATGGACCCCGTCCGACTCGAGCAGATCCTCGACAACCTCCTCGAGAACGCCATCAAGTATGCGTCCAGCGCGGCTCCCACCGAGGTACGGGCGTGGGAGGAGAACGGGGAGGCGCGCATCGCGGTCATAGACCACGGCATGGGCATCCCCTCAACCGAGCGCGCGTTGGTGTTCGAGCGCTTCGTGCGCGCATCGAACGCCCAGGCGCGCAGCGACACCGGCCTCGGACTCGGCCTCTACATCTGCCGGCGAATCATCGAGGGCCACGGCGGGCGGATATGGGCGGACGAGACGCCTGGGGGTGGCAGTACCTTCAACGTCTCACTCCCGACCGAGGTACTGCCCCAACCTGTGGACGATAGCCCAGCCGGCGACATACCCTTGTCGCCCGCCGCAGGGGCCAGTCCCGATGGTTGAGATCCGGGTGCTCGTCGTCGACGACGAGCCGGACATACGCGCCACCGTCGCCGAGATGCTCGAGATCGAGGGCTACTCGGTCGACGAGGCCGCCAACGGAGCCGATGCGCTCCGCGCCATCGAGCGCCACGCGCCCGATGTGATCCTGCTCGACATGCGGATGCCGGTGCTCGACGGTTGGGGCTTCGCGGCGGAGCTGAATGCCAGGCACCTGGAGATTCCGATCGTCGTCATGACCGCGGCTCGCGACGCCGCGCGCTGGGCCGCCGAGATCGCGGCCAGCGCCTCGCTCTCCAAGCCGTTCGGCCTCGACGACCTGATCCGCACCGTCGGCGAGGTGCGCGGCGCCGCCTGAGGCCGACAGCGCGAGACGTCTCATCCGGACGTGGGACGTTGGCCCACGTGGGCCCGGCAAGATGACGTAGCGCCACTCCTATACTCGGCGCGCATGCCGCCCATCGCCAGCGTGGACGTCCCGGCCTCGAGCGCGAATCTCGGCAGCGGCTTCGACTGCTTCGCCGTGGCGCTGTCGCTGAAGCTTCGAGCGGAGCTGCATGAGGCGGATGAGGCCGGCATCGTGCTCAACGCCCGGGGCGAGGGGGCCCCCGGCGACGAGGAGTCGGGGGGCGCCAACCTCCTGATCCGAGGCTTTCGCGAGGGGCTCCGTGCGTCGATGGCCCCGGGCTCCGGCGCGTGGCGGCTCGAGGTGTCGAGCATGATCCCCTCGGCACGCGGCCTCGGGAGCAGCGCGGCGGCGATCGTCGCGGGAGTCGTGCTCGGCGCGGCGGTCGGCCGGCGGCAGGTCGGCGCCGACGAGCTCCTGGAGCTGGCCGCGAGACTCGAGGGCCACCCGGACAACGTGGCGGCCGCGCTGTACGGAGGGTTCACGGTCGCCGTCGACGACCGGGAGGCGATCACCCTCCGCCGCTTCCGCGTGCCGGAGGCATGGATCCCGGTCGCATTCATCCCACAGGCGGAGGCGCGCACCAACGACATGCGGGCCGCCCTCCCGGCGACGGTCGCCCACGCCGCCGCGGCCCGGCAGGCGGGTCGCAGCGCGCTCCTGGCGACGGCGATCATGACCTCCGACGCCGGCCTCCTCGGCGCAGCGATGGCGGACGAGCTGCACGAGCCGTATCGCATCCCCAGCCTGCCCGGCGCACGCGAGCTGATCGACCTGGCACGCGACCGCGGAGCAGCCGGCGCGTGCCTCTCCGGCTCCGGACCCACGATCCTCGCCATCTGCGACTCGCCGGCCGCGGCGCACGCCGTCGAGAAGGGGTGGAACGCATCGGGCCTGCCGGGGATGGCGACACGGCTGCGCTTCGACACCACCGGAGCCCGGCTGGAGGCGGCCGACGCGTGAGCCTCGTGACCCTGGCGGGCGTGTCGAAGAGCCACGCCGCGCAGCATCTCTTCAGCGACGTCGGCCTCCAGATCGGCGCCGGCCGCCGCGTGGCCGTCGTCGGGCCAAACGGCGCGGGCAAGACCACGCTGCTCGAGATCATCACCGGCGACCAGGAGCCGGACACGGGGACGGTGACGCGCGCGCGCGACCTCGCGATCGGCTACCTGCGCCAGGAGGTCGCCGAGACCAAGGGACGCAGCGTCGTCGCGGAGGTGATGGCGGCGGCCGGCGAGGTGAGCGGCATCGAGCGCCGCATGCGGCACGTCGAGCTGGAGCTCGCGGACCCGGAGGACGAAGCCGAGCTCGCGGAGCTGATGGACGAGTACGGCCGGCTCCAGCATCGGTTCGAGGCCCTCGGCGGCTATGGCATGGAGGCGGAGGCTCGCCGCATCCTGGCCGGACTCGGGTTCGGCGATGCGGACGTGGAGAGGGACATCGGTACCTTCTCCGGTGGCTGGATGATGCGCGTCGCCCTCGCGCGGCTCCTGCTCCAGAACCCCGACGTGCTGCTCCTCGACGAGCCCACCAACCACCTCGACCTCGCATCGGTGGAGTGGCTTCAGGGCTTCCTGGCCGAGTACGCGGGCGCCATCGTCCTCGTCAGCCACGACCGGGACTTCATCAACGAGGTGGCCAACCGGGTCGTCGAGCTTCACGGCGGGCGCGCCGTCGAGTACGTCGGCGACTACGCCGACTTCGTGGAGCAGCGGACCGAGCGCATGGCGCAGCTCGAGGCCATGGCCCGCAACCAGCAGCGGCAGATCGCCCACACCCGGGCGTTCATCGACCGCTTCCGCTACAAGGCGACCAAGGCACGCCAGGTCCAGTCCCGCGTCAAGTCGCTCGAGCGGCTCGAGCGCGTCGAGGCGCCGGTCGCCCGGGCGAAGAGGGTGAAGTTCCGGTTCCCGGCGCCGGCGCGTTCCGGGCGCACCGTGATCACCCTGACGGGCATCGTCAAGCGCTACGCCGACAACACGGTCTACGACGGGCTCGACCTCCAGCTGGAGCGCGGCCAGAAGGTCGCGCTGATCGGCCCGAACGGTGCCGGCAAGTCGACGCTGCTCAAGATCCTCGCGGGCGTCCTGGACTTCGACGCGGGGAGCCGCGAGCTCGGCTCGAATGTTCGCGTCGCGTACTTCGCGCAGCACCAGATCGAGGCGCTCACCCCGGCGAACACGGTGTTCAACGAGCTCAACGACGCGGCACCGGCGATGTCGACGAGCGAAATGCGCAAGCTGCTCGGCACATTCCTGTTCTCGGGGCCGGCGGTCGAGAAGAGGGTGCGTCTGCTCTCCGGCGGCGAGCAGACGCGCCTCGCCCTCGCGAAGCTGCTTGCCGACCCCGCCAACCTGCTGTGCCTCGACGAGCCGACGAACCACCTCGACATCCAGTCGCGCGACGTGCTCGAGGACGCGCTGAGCGCCTTCGCCGGCACGATCGTGCTCATCACCCACGACCGATACCTGATCCGCAGCGTGGCCAACACGATCATCGAGGTCAACGGCGGCGCGGCCACGGTATATCCCGGCGACTTCGAGTACTACGCCGCCAAGCGCGGCGTGGACATCGAGACGCGTGGCGCGGTGGAGGGCGCGCGGGCAACGCCGCGTGGCGTGATCAGCGCCCCGATGCGCCAGCGACAGTCGGCACGGGACGAGGCCGAGCGTCGGCGGCGGGAGGCCGAGGCCCGCAATGCGCGGCACCGCCGAACCCGCGGCCTGCGGGATGCGCTCGCAAGGGCGGAGGCCGACGCGGCCGAGGCCGAGCGCGAGCTCGACGCGCTCATCGAGCGACTCGCGGATCCCGCCCTCTACGCGGATGGCAGCCTCGTGCGCGAGCTTGTCGACCGCCACAACGGGCTGCGCGACAGGACCGAGGAGCTCGCGCGCGAGCGGGCGCGGCTGGGTGCCGAGCTGGCGAGGGACGAAGCGGAGAGCGAGGGCGCAGCCGGCGCGCGGCCGGCCGCCGCTCGGTGACGGCGGGGAGCTCCACCGGAGAGTCGCGCTCCGGGCTGGGCGCGGGACTCATCGTGCTGGCGGCCGTGTGCTTCGCCACGCTCGGGCCACTGAGCCGCTTCGCCGAGGAGGCCGGCGTGACGTCGCTGGCGCTCGTGACCTGGCGCGCGGGGCTGGGCGCGGCGGTGATGGTCGGCTTCGTCGGTGCCCTGTGGGCGAGCGGCATCGCCCGCCCGGTGGGCATCGGCGCCATCCCCCGGCGAGATCGCCGGTTCGTGCTTGCCGCCGCGTTCGCGAACGCCGCGCTCAACCTGAGCGTGTTCGTCGCCTTCACCCGCATCAGCATCGCCCTGGCGCTGCTCGTCTTCTACCTCTATCCGGCGATCGTGGCCGTCGCCTCGGTCATATGGTTCGGGGAGCGGCTCGACCGGCTCCGCTGGCTGGCGCTGGGAGTCTCCCTCGCCGGACTCGTCCTGGTCCTCGCCGGCGCCGGCGGCATCGGTGAAGTTGACCTGCTCGGTGTCGTGCTGGCGTTCGTCGGTGGCCTCGCGCAGGTCTTCTACGTCCTGGCCGCGCGGCATGGCTTCGCGCACGTCCCGGGACCGCAGGCCGCGGCGGTG
>Ga0214471_10004577_pt1 | contig 10682 bp, 6 predicted proteins | sample RVTome_5_FD_207665 | JGI IMG/M metagenome (GOLD analysis project Ga0214471, IMG submission 207665) | Soil microbial communities from uranium-contaminated site in the Upper Colorado River Basin, Wyoming, United States - RVT142D155 | ecosystem: Environmental > Terrestrial > Soil > Contaminated >... | reverse complement strand
AATTTTTAATGAATGAAGCGTCTAATATTAAATCTTTAAAGGTTAAATGATCCTTCTGAGGAGCATTATTAAGTGATACAAAACAACACCTGAAAGCTCCGTGATTCATAACGTGTTCGTTTAAATAATAAATAGTGGCATCGCTCTTATGTCTATTTTGAGAGTGATCTTCTTTTTTTAAGGAATGGCAATTTGAGTTACTCGAGGGAAAGGAAGAAGAGATCGATCTTGACCCGAAGCCCGAGTAGCATGCGATTAGAGTTACAACCAAAAACAAGTTTAATTTCTTCATCTGTAGCAAAATATATTATTTATATTAGTAATTGTCAAGATTCTGAGATTAGATTCAACCCATGGTAAGACTATATTATACATGATTCCTTGTAATTGCTTGCAGATTTTTTGAAACTCTCAAGCCATAAATAACTTGATATAATGTTAATATCAACTTAGATTAAGAAATGATGGGGAAATTAATAATAGCTTCAAACAGATTGCCTATAACAATTACTAAACGAAAGGGGAAATTTAAAGTTCAATCAAGTGCCGGTGGTCTAGTAACTGCATTAGGGGGATTAGAGAAATCTCAACAGCACGTATGGGTAGGCTGGCCAGGGATTTCTATGAGTCCTTCTAATCCTGAATCAAAGGATATAAAGGCTTTGCTAGAACCTGAAAATTATCATCCGGTTTTTCTGTCTAGAAATGACATTGAGGATTATTATCACGGATTTTGTAATGAAACGGTCTGGCCTCTTTTTCACTACTTTGTTCAGTTTGCCTTGTTTGATAAAGATTATTGGAAAGCCTATAAAAGTGTAAATGAGGCATTTTGTGATGAGATTATGGAGATAGCTGAGCCTGAGGACACTTTTTGGATACATGATTACCATCTGATGATTCTTCCTGAGCTCCTAAAGGAAAAGTTACAAGAGGCGAAAATAGGATTCTTCTTGCATATACCATTTCCATCTTCAGAAATCTTTCGTTTGTTGCCTTGGAGTAAGGAGGTCATAGAAGGCCTTCTTGGCGCTGACTTAATAGGTTTTCACACTTTTGATTACGTCAGACATTTTCTGGAAAGTGTTCGTCGTGTATTAGGATACGAGCATACATTTGGTCAAATCACAGTGCATTCCCGTGCTGTAAAGGTTGATGCCTTTCCAATGGGGGTAGATTATGAAAAATTTTCAAACGCTGCTCAGAATCCTGATGTTCAAAAAAGCATAAGAAATTTACAGAAAGAAATAGGTGGGGAGTTTAAAATAATCTTATCGATTGATAGGCTTGATTATACAAAAGGAATACCTCAAAGGCTGGAAGCTTTTGATCTATTTTTAAAAAGAAACCCCGGCTACAAGGGCAAGGTGATATTTATACTGGTCGCAGTGCCATCCCGCACAGAGGTTAAGCGTTATAAACTCTTGAAGGAACAAATAGACAATCTTGTTGGAAATATAAATGGTCGACACGGCAAAATTGGATGGGTGCCAATATGGTATTTATACCGTTCATATGAATTTAATGATCTTGCAGCCTTATATTCTATTTCCGATGTTATTTTTGTTACGCCGCTAAGGGATGGTATGAACTTAATTGCTAAGGAGTATGTAGCTACTAAGAATGACGGAAATGGAGTACTTATACTTGGAGAAATGGCTGGAACGGCAAAAGAGTTGATTGAGGCTATTATCATAAATCCAAATGATGTAGAAACAACCGCTAATGCTCTAAAGCTTGCATTAGAAATGCCTGCGGACGAAAGGGCCAGTCGCATCAATACTATGCGACTTAGACTCAGACGTTATGATGTTAGAAGATGGGCAGGTGATTTTATGGAAAAACTGGATCATATAGATGATATTCAGAGACAGATGAAATCAAGGGTATTATCCATGGATTTCAGAAACAAGATAACAGACGATTATTCAAAAGCTCGGAATCGCTTATTTTTACTGGACTATGACGGCACATTAATGCCATTTAACGAAAACCCAGAAAAAGTAGAACCAGATCATGACCTCGTTAAGACACTGACGTCTCTGTTTTCCAAACAAAATAATCAATTGGTCATCATTAGTGGTCGTGACAGAAAAACCTTAGAGCGCTGGGTTGATAAATTTACTAATGGCTTAGTCGCAGAACACGGGGTATGGATTAAGGATGAAGGATGGAAAACTATTGAAAACCTCTCGGATAAATGGAAGGAAGAAATCAGGCGGATTCTTGAAATTTATGTAGATCGGACACCCGGATCATTTATAGAAGAAAAGGATTATTCACTGGTTTGGCATTTTAGAAAAGCCGATCCGGCATTGGCTATGGTTAGGGTAGGGGAGTTAAAGGAAATTCTTTTACATATAACTGGAAGCTTGAATGTAGGGGTTCTCGAGGGTAACAAGGTTATTGAGATCAAAAATACCGAGGTAAGTAAGGGTAGGGCGGCAATGTATTGGCTGTCTAAGGAGAAGTGGGATTTTATATTATCAATTGGCGACGATTCGACGGATGAAGATATCTTTGAGGCACTCCCTGATCGGGCATATTCAATTAAAGTTGGGTTAGGTCCTTCAAAGGCAAGGTTTACTATCCCTTCCTTTATCGAAGTGAGAGAGCTATTAAAGGAATTGGCCGGTGTATAATGCTCTGTATTATAAATCGCTGTTTGATTCCTTATTACGTATCTTAAGGCGGAGGGAGCAAAAAGATGACACAAGATGACATAATAGGTTACTGAGATTAAAATGAATTACGAGTAGGAATTCTGCTTGAGTCTTTGCTGACAGGAATTGCATTCGCGCTAAAAATTTCTTCTAAGATCAGCTCGAACCGTCAAATGACAATGAACATCAAGTATTAACGTACGTTAATGGGGAAAAAATGTGATTTTTGTCTTATCTTCGGACAAATTTAATTAAAATTGAAGGAGGTAATCGTAAGATTGTTCATGATTTAGGATAGTTATGAAGTATTGACATAATGATACATATCCTCTAAAATGGTTAGTAATTTTAAAACAAGGAGGGATTATAATGGATTTAATTAGAATCCTGGAAAAGACATTGAGTACATCTTCTAATTTAACCTGGAAAGGCTTGAAGGCAGTAAATGAATTTTTGCCCACCAAACCATTCCAACCATACTGGGCACACGCTCCGCTTCCTAAATCGCAAAAGAGAACAAAACCCCCTCTTGGATTGCCCAGGGAAACCGATTCTCTTTGCCCGCATTGTGTGAGAGAATTGAGGGATGATATACAGGCAGACCGTATAAACTGGCAGGATGTAATAAAAACCAATCCAGGGATGGTGAAGGCCCGAATCTATGAGGATGATGGAAAGGTTTTGATGGAAAAAACCTGCGAAAGGCATGGGCGGTGTGAAGATTTAATTGCTATTGATAAAGAATTCTTCTTGCATATGGAATCATTATTTATGGGTGATGATATGCCGATCCCCCAAAATATGCTTCGCAACCATGGCGCCTCATCGATTAAATATAGCAGGGGGGCATGTCTTAACGTGGACCTCACAAACCGCTGTAATATGATGTGTAGGCCCTGCTACATGGATGCAAACCAGGTTGGCTACGTACATGAACTTACAGTTGATGATGTGAGGAAAATCTTATCAGACGCTGCAAATTTTAAACCAAGAAGACAAACAGCCGTTATGTTTGCAGGTGGTGAACCTACCATTTCGCCTATTTTTCTCGAGTCATGCACGATTGCAAGGGAGCTTGGGTTTTTTTCCGTCCAGGCCGCAACAAATGGTTTGAGATTTGCCCTCGAGCCAGGTTTTGCTGAAAAAGCAAAGGAGGCCGGCTTGCGAATAGCTTATCTCCAGTTCGACGGTATAGGCAATCAAGCGCATGCCCACAGAAAAATAGCTAACCTTTTCGATGTAAAGCAAAGAATCATAGAGAATTGCCGTAAAGCGGGAATAAATGTCATGATAGTTCCGACCATTGTCAACACTATCAATAATGACCAGGTTGGACCAATACTCGATTTCGCAATCAATAATGTTGGAACGATTGCCGGGATAGCTTTTCAGCCTGTGTCGTTTACGGGTAGAGACGATAATATACCAGATGATCAGAGAAAGAGAGAGAGGTATACGACTTCTCACCTGGCTCACGAGATTTCAAAATATACCGACGGAGTTATAGACCCGATGAGGGACTGGTTTCCACTTTCCGCACTTGCACCGTTTGCAGATGCTGTAGACTTAACCAGGGGTATGGACGATTCCTGGGGCTCAATGAAGTGTGGCTGCCATCCAAACTGTGGCGCTGGTTTTGTTCTATTGGTTAATAAGCAGACCAGGGAAGTTGTTCCGGTAACAAAGATTGTCAATTTTAAGCAATTGTTAAGGGATATGCTGGATATAGCAGATAATTATCGCGGTCCCAAGTGGGCAAAGGCGCAGATGGCCCTGTCTCTCATGAGAAACTACCGGCCCGACGAAGCTCCCAAAGGTTTAGATTTCCGTAAGCTCGTAAATATCTTCCTTGAGCAATCGGGTGCTAAGAACTTTGGAACACCGACGGATCCTGAATTTGATTGGGGTGTTATGTTTATTGCAGCCATGTGGTTTCAGGATGTATATAATTATGACTTTAGACGAACTGAGAGATGCGTAATACCTTACGGAACTCAGATGGGAGAAATATCCTTCTGTGCATACAATACAGGAATTGGATGGCGGTGGATTGTAGAAAAGGAATTCCAAAATGCAACAACAAAAGAGTGGTTTAAGGCAAATGGAAGGCACCCGATTTATGCGAATAGCAAACCAATTGATCTTCCTGAATATGAAACACCCGTTGATTTGCAGGGGAATCCGGTACAATGGAAGGGAAGGTTATCTAAGGTTAAAACGCCACAATCCATAAATGGCAAAGACGAATCAATACCAGAGGGAGTATCGGTTACTACACAGTATTAACTCATCTACTCCTGAAGTGTAAGCTTTCTCATTAGATACATGCACATGCTGGTCGTGTGCATGTATCTTTTTTTTCTACGATTCAAAAGCCTCATAATCAAGCGAGCTCAACTCCCCCCTGGAGGTTTAGGACTCGAACGCACGGTTCTGTCTTCTAAGGTGGATAAACCAGGAACCTAGCTCCAGGGTTATTCATTCAAGAAGTATTGTTATAGGTATTGGCTGTTGCGGGGGGTCATTCTTGATTTTTCCACTAAGGTCTAAATTGGACGGATAACCAGATTGGCTATCCTTCTCGATAATTCCGTATTTATATTCAAACGGCTTTTTTTAATCTTTCCTTAACTTTCCGTTCTAATGAATCCTTATACTCCTCAATGTCTATTTTTATCCTTGCTACTCCGGTTTGTAACGCAGCTTGGGCCACAGCGACCGATTCCCAAATAAGTACCCTCGGATCAAATGGCTTTGGTACTATGTATTCAGGCCCGAATTCGAAGTGCGTCTCGCCATAGGCCTTTGCAACTGTATGGTCTGCTCCCTTTTTTGCAAGGTCTGCTAACGCATGTGAAGCCGCGATTTTCATTTCTTCATTAATGGCCCTAGATCTTACATCTAAAGCGCCACGAAAAATAAATGGAAAACCAAGGACATTGTTCACCTGATTTGGATAATCCGATCTGCCCGTGGCCATTATAATATCCTTTCGTGCGTCTTTTGCGTCTTCGTATGAAATCTCGGGGTCCGGGTTTGCCATTGCAAATATAATCGGCTGATAAGCCATTGATTTCACCATTTTTTTTGTAACCATCCCGGCGACTGAAAGACCGAAAAAGATATCGGCACCCTTAATTGCTTCTTCAAGAGTTCTCAAATTTGTGTCTACCGCAAACCTTTCCTTCTGGGGATTCATTCCCGCTTCCCGTCCTTTGTAAATGACACCCCTACTGTCACATAAAATCATATGGTCTCTTAGAGCTCCAAGTTTTATGAAAAATTCAGCGCATGAGATTGCCGCAGCCCCTGCTCCGCTGAAAACTATTCTTGATTTGCTTAAATCCTTATTGGAAAGTTCACAAGCATTGAGAAGACCGGCACCGGAGATGATTGCCGTTCCATGTTGATCATCGTGAAAAACTGGTATTTCTAGTTGTTTTATTAATTCTTCTTCAATATAGAAACATTCTGGTGCTTTTATATCCTCAAGGTTAATGCCGCCAAAAGTAGGTTCCAAGTATTTTACTGTCTTAATAATTTCATCAGGATCCTCAGTGTTAATCTCAATGTCATAAGCATCGATGTCGGCAAAGCGTTTAAAAAGGACGCTCTTGCCCTCCATGACAGGCTTACCTGCTAATGCACCAATATTTCCTAAACCCAATACTGCGGTGCCATTTGATATCACTCCTACGAGGTTACCCCTGTTTGTATATTCATAAGATAGATTTTCGTCTTTTTCTATCTCTAAGCATGGTTCAGCAACGCCAGGGGTATAAGCAAGGGAAAGGTCCCATTGAGTTTCACAGGGTTTGGTTGGTATTACCTCGAGCTTTCCCTTACGCCCCATGCGATGGTACTCGAGCGCCGCTTGTTTCATATCCCTTTTGCTGGCAGGTGCTTTAGCCATGATATATTAGTCCTCCGAGATTTTTTTAAAATACGAATTTTTATTATGTTATTTTTCATCAATTATGTCTGCATCCGCAGCTCGCTGGAGTGCATGAACAGCCTGATGCCATAGATTCAGACATAGAATTAGATTCCCCAGATTGTACCCTGAATGTCGAGAATAGTTTTTCCAAATTGCGGCTCCGACAGTTATCACAGGTAACGCCGCTATCTGAATTTAAGACTAATTTTTCAAATCTATTATCACATTCTCTGCAAAAGTATTCAAAAATCGGCATTGTTCCTTACCTCCCAACCTTATTTAGGGGAAAATAAAGTATAAATTTTAAATATAACTAGTCAATAGACAATCCATATTAACGTCATTGCGAGCCGAAGCCCTGAGCCTGTCCTGAGGATGTCGAAGGGCCCTAGCGAAGGGCCTGTCCTGAGCAGAGTCGAAGGAGTGGCGAAGCAATCTGCTACCCCAATACTACGACCGTATGAATAACGAAACGCCCTGTCAATAGTGCAGGAGATTGCTTCGAGACTTTTTAGTCTCTCGCAAATGACCGCTATTCGAGTGCCACCTAGAGTGTCATCGCTGTAGATGTTACATAATTCGGGGACAAAATGAATACGATTTCATTGATTAGTCCTTTTCAGAATGAAAAGGACTTAAATGGCATTCCAAAAATTGCCGCCTGTGCTGAACTTGTTTCAGTATTAAGAAAATCAGGAACGAAGACGTAAAAATCTCCCTATATCCTCATTCGACGGACTCATGACAGGCTCTTTAAGAAAGAGGGATTTTCGTTAATTTCCTCCTTTTCTAAAGGAGGATTAAGGAGGATTTTCCGTAAACCTTATAGATTGACGACTGAGATATTGGTTTTGTTAAAAGCTCTTCCAGAAGTCAATGCCTGCCAGGTCGAGAACCTTCTGACCATATATGTTTAAGTAGAATAGACTGTTTGTCACCATTAGTATTCCGACAGCTACAAGTGTTCCTCCTACTACGAACTTATAAAATCCATAGTGCTTCTTAATCCAGCTGAAAGCCCCGAGGGCCGTCGAAAGCGCGAGTCCCGTAATTATAAAAGGTATACCCAATCCCGCTGAGTACACAAAAAGCAACGCCGCCCCTTTTCCTGCTGCTTCTGTCGTGCTGGCGTATAGGAGGATCGACGCAAGTATCGGTCCAACGCAAGGGGTCCATCCGAAACCAAACGCGAACCCCAAAAGGAAAGTACCTATTAACCCGAGATTTCGATGAGGTAAGTTAAATCTGCGTTCTCTGTGGAGTTGCGGAATTTTTATAATATCCATTGAGAATAAACCGAATAGTACCACTATTATTCCGGAGATCTTTAATAGAAGCACTTTGTTTTGTCTTAGAAATACTCCCATATAGGATGCGGAAGCGCCGAGTAATACAAATACTACCGAGAAACCAAGTACGAAAAAAATACTGGGTATCAGTATTTTCTTTATTCTATTCTCGGTAGAGCATTCGGTGAGTTCGTTAAACGATAATTTCGAAACGAGTGATATATAACCAGGAATAAGAGGTAGTACGCATGGAGATAGAAATGAGACAATTCCCGCCAGGAATGCAAAAACCCAACTGACCTCCCCAACCGACGTCGTCAATCTGAAATCTCCTTTAGATATTTCATAAAGTTTTTTTCTCCATCTTCTCCTAAAAAAGGCCCGTAGTTCTTTTTAGTGATCTTACCCTCTCTATCGATGAAAAATGTTGCAGGAAGGGCGACAACTCCGTATGCGTTCGACACCTCACCCGAGGGATCGTGTAGATTAACATATGTAATATCGAAAGCTTCTATAAATTTCTGTGCCACGCCTTTCTCATCCATTACATCAATACCGATAAAAACAACTCCCTTCTCCTTGTACTCCTTCCATGTATATTCAAAAAAGGGGATTTCCTCTCTACAAGGAGCGCACCAGGATGCCCAAAAGTTGAGGACGACTGGCTTTCCTTTGAAATCAGATAAATTTATATCCCTTTCTCCATTGAGTGAGGGAAGAGAGAAGGTCTTAGCATCTTGCATTTCACCACTTGAAGTAGTTTTAGTTTCTCCCCTTTCGCATGAAAGAATCAAAATAAAAGAGCATAATGCGATTAATAGACCCAGCGGATTTGTCATAACCATCTCCCGTTTCTATATTAACTGATAAATATTATAAAATTAAATCGTTTTTAATTATCCAAGATTGAGTAAACAATATAAGCTATAACGGTGGATATTGGAAGTATAACTGATCGCGTAAGAATCATTTCATTTACAACTCTCTATCTTACCTCATGATCCATCACTCGCGCCGTTTACATACAAAAGCAGAATAAACGGAATAATAATGATTAAGTGTAACACATCGTTAAATTCGTTTTCGAATCTTTAGAAGCTGGTCGTTGCTTATATCATAGATGGTGTCTACATCTCTAAGCATTTCTAAACAATCAGACTTAATGCCACTGTGTCGCAATTTTTTTATGGTCTGATCAAATACGAGATTTGTGCTCCAATCGATGTCATGAAAAATCTCCGGAATGAATCGTCTTAATCCAAGTAGATAATAACCACCATCATAGGAAGGACCTATGACTACCTCTGACGTCTCGAGTTTTTCGAAGGCTGTTAAGATCGTCTGTATTGTGATTTGAGGGCAGTCCGTTCCAATGATGACTGTTTTGTCCGCTCCTAGCGAGAAGGCATGACTGAAAGCATTTGACATCTTTTCCCCAAGTGAATTTCCTTCCTGTGCGATAAATGATAGACCATTAAATTTCAACCAGCGCATTACGTCATTTTTTCTTTCGGGCGGGTCGAAGAATACGATCTTTCTATGGTCAGCTAACTTCGATAGGTCGTAGATGATCTGTTCCGCCATCTTTCTGTAAAACATGGCGGCATTTTCAAAACCTATGTTCTTAGCGAGCCGTGTTTTTACCTTCTTGGGCTCTGGATACTTAACAAAAATTAGGAGCATAGGATTTACGTAATTTCCCTCCTGCTAACAGCAGTTTCCCCCATCCACGCAGCATCTATAATCCTCGTTCACCTCTCTCGTAGGATCGGTAATAATAAACATCCGTTCATAGGGAGGTTTGGCGAGTTTCTCCGCCGTATCTGTGCAGATTTCGACGGCTTCATTTCGAGGGAACAAATGTCCTTCCTCATCAGCAATTGCCTTAAGTGGTCCCAGATAAATTGCCCTCTGACCGATGTAGACACACCCTGCGCTCTTCTCAAATTTATAGCCCCTTACTGTGATCGAATAAAACCTGTGGTTTTCAACGTTTTTCCAGTAAATCTTGTTGAGAAGCTGTAGCCCATAGAATCCTGCCTGTTCGAGGTGTGAAAGAAACTGTTCCTCTGTTAAAGCGCCGGCGATACATTCACCCCAGAGATGGTCGTTTGTCGCAATATGTTCCGGAACCTCTTTTTCCGAGACAATATCGGATATAACAATTCTCCCGTGATTTCTGAGGATGCGCCACATCTCCGAAAACACCCTCTTCTTATCGGGCGAGAGGTTGATCACGCAATTCGATGTGATTAAATCCACCGTCTTGTTTTCAACAGGTATTTTTTCCAAGAACCCTCTTTTAAATTCTACGACGTCGTACCCGAGATTTTTTGTAACGGTGGATTTACATTCATTTGCGACCCCCAGCATCTGATCCGTCATATCAATGCCGATTACCTTCCCATTTTTGCCAACCTTTTTTGCAGCGATAAAGCAATCGATTCCGGCACCGGACCCGAGATCAACAACGGTCTCGCCGGGCTTTACATCCGCAATGCTGATCGGGCTTCCACACCCGTAGAATCTCTCAATGACATCATTCGGTATATGACTGATGTCTCCTGTAGGATAGCTTGTTGGGCAGCATAGCTCCTTTTGAGGTTCCTCCGCCGCTTTTCCATAGAATTCTCTAACGACTTCACGTGATTTATCAATATCAAACGTCAGTACACAATTTGAATGGGATAACTCAATATGGAAATCAGAGGTACCGCTGGGCTTAGCATTTCGAATCCCATTTCCATTGATTTCATTCATGCCACACGAGACAGCGCCTTCGCCCATCGCCCA
>Ga0214471_10004575_pt1 | contig 10690 bp, 11 predicted proteins | sample RVTome_5_FD_207665 | JGI IMG/M metagenome (GOLD analysis project Ga0214471, IMG submission 207665) | Soil microbial communities from uranium-contaminated site in the Upper Colorado River Basin, Wyoming, United States - RVT142D155 | ecosystem: Environmental > Terrestrial > Soil > Contaminated >... | reverse complement strand
AAGAAAAGACCGATGGTGGCAGCCACTCGATGGTACAATTTTTCACAAAAGCAGCTCGCGATCCCGGACGTACCATCCTGATTCTCGTTTGTATTGCACTCACCATCGGCTTTTTTTATTGGTCAGCAATCGGCAAGGTCATCAGTGCCCTGATCATTCTCTTTGCGGTCGGCGTTCTGGTCTGGCGTGAAAGGAAAAATCTGCAGCGGCACACACTGTTTTCGAAAGCGGAAATGTATTCACATCCCCCCGAAGGCAATATGAAAAAACTGCTCTTTGATGATTACCAATCACCATCTGGTGGCAAGTATATCGTAAAAGAGGTACAAGAGAGCGAGGTTACAGTCCCGTCGACGAAATCGGTGCAATCAGTGCCGGCGGTTCGTCTAGAAGATATTGCTGAGTTCAGTATATCTGATTTTTTTGATCTCGACTCGGATGTTTTTCAGGATGAAGTTGAGCCAAAAAATGAATTCAATTTCCTCATGCGAAAAGTGCTCCACGCGCTCAAGGATATGGTATTCGCCCATGCCGCAATGTTCTTTTGGGTGAACAAGGAAAAAGGGGAGATTGTGTTGGAGTCGCGTGCGACAGAAAGTTCAAATGTTGTTTCGGGCAAACGTTTTCCTATCGAAAACGATGTCGTCAGTCAGGTGGCTCTGAGTGGTAAGCCGGTCTATCTCGGGCGTATTGATCCCTCATCGGAGAAGGATCTCTTGGTCTACTATGAATCACCCGAGTATGTGAAATCGGTGGTTGGAGTTCCCGTTTTCTACGGAAGCGGCAAAGAGGAAGTTTCTCCCGTCGGCGTTATTGTTGCAGACAGCAAGGCGGAGGATGCTTTTGGATTCGAGACGGTAAGCATTCTGGGAAATTTCACGAAGCTTGTCTCTGCTCTCATCCAGAGTTACACGAAAAAGTATGATCTTCTCCTTGATTCCGAGCTGCTCTCTTCTGTAAGAAGAATGTCCGATCGGATCAAGTCGGACCCTCATGAAGCGACGGTGTTGCAGTCCTTGATTGATGAGGCAAACCGCCTTCTCAATTGGGACACTTGCACGGTGACGATGTACAGTGATGAATTTCAGGGGTGGACCGTTCAGCGGGTCATTCAGAAGACTGATGACCCCTGTGTTGCGTCGGGTCATCCGGTGAGTTTTGATTCATGTGTGGTTGGTGAGACGATCAGGACGAACACGGTGAAGGTCATTGCAAACCTTCAGGAAGAACGGACCTGTCGATATTCGCCAGAGGAGCCTCCGGTGAACGGAGGGTCATTCCTTTGTGTTCCCATTAGCTCGATTAATCGCTGCTACGGAGCCGTAGCACTTGAAAGTCAGAACCCGGGAAATTTTTCGGGGACAGAAGTTGAGACGTTGTTCCGCCTCGTGGAAAGTGCCTCAGCCTTGCTCGAGGTTATTTACATGAATGACATAGTGAAGGATTATGTCATTGTTGATCGGCTCACCGGTTCTTTCACGAAGAAGAACTTCTTGAAGAAAGTAGAAGAAGAAGTTCAGCGAGCGGAGGATTTCGGCACTGACCTTGCCCTTGTTTCTCTTGCAGTGGACAATGTTGAAGAACATATCCATCGATATGGGAAAGAAGGATTTGATTCTATCCTTCATCAGATTGCGAAAGTTGTCCGGGCAAATATCCGTCCCTATGATATTATTGGCAGGCAGGAATCCCATTGCCTGGGCGTCCTTTTTGTGAACACCCCCGCGGGAGATGCCTATGTATGGGCGGAAAAGGTGAGAAAAATGATCGCCTCTCACGTGATCGAAGTAGCCGGGAGAAGCTTCTCGGTTACGGTGAGTGTCGGCGTGTGTGGTCTCATAGACGGAATGAGGAAAGATGACCTTCTGGAAGGCACGGCACAGGTGTTGCACACAGCAATCGAAAACGGCGGGAATCTCGTCCGGGTATATTAATATTCATTCATTAACGGATTTATAGATCATGGCAAAGCAGCAATCGTTTCAGGACAAAGCAACCAAAGCAGCGTCGATGAAGGGTTCGAAGTGCGAGAAGTGCGGAACTGTTTACCAACCGCTTCTGCTGGTTACCTCTGAACAGTCAAAGTCGACGAGCTGGAAATTTAACGAGCGCAGGGTGTTGGTCTGCAAGTGCAATGAGAAGCAGGTGTACGCCTGACAAAGGTGAACTTTGTTTCGCTTCGTTCGTATAAGCACGTGGTATGCCACGAAAAATTATTGGAGGAGCTTGATCGAAGCTCCTCTTTTTGTAGGACAATTCGCACTTCCTGATGAAAAAACCGAGCATGGAGTTTGAGGCGTATTTGGGACAGAATGGAGAAGTGGCTGTCCCGAAAACGGTGTTGGAGCAACTCAAGGGGAAAAATCGCCGGGTTCGCGTGCGAATCACTGATGCTGAACTCTCTGATCGACTTCGAACCAAGGGAGTGGAGGAAGAAGAGATCGATCGAATTGCCTCGCTGCAGATGGAGTCCCGTTCACAGGTGATCGCATTTCTTCTCTCTGAAGGGCAGCTTCGTGGTGTGCGAAAGAGGAATCGTCGTTGATCGTGCCGAAGCTTGTGATTCATACAGATGTCCTGAGAGATCATCTGTATGGAAGTCGATCACCATCGATCTTGCGAATTGCGCAATCAAAATTTTTCTGTTACACAACGGTGTTTCAGGCGATTGATTTGTTTGCGGAAGCCACAACAGCGATTGAACGCGAGGCAATGCAAAACTCGATGGCGACACTGAAACTGTTGGGCATGAACGCCAAGAACGCATGGGAATACGGAAGGCTTCTGAAAGCCAATGAGCAACGGCGGGAATTATATGTTATGGCGGCCGGCCTTTGCATTGAATCGCGATTGCCCTTGTTGACAAATCAAGGAGGTGTGTTCAAAGGAATGAAGAATCTTCAACTTGTTCCTGCTTCCCTGATTGCGAGAGAAGAATCCGCAAAGAAAATTTTGAATGTAGCACGAAGGAAAAAATGATACTCGGCAAAGTGGTCGGTACGGTGTGGGCAACGCGGAAGGACGAAGAGCTTGTGGGAATGAGTTTCCAAATAGTGAAGCACTTGGACCTCAACTACAAACTGAAGGATACGTTTGTCGTTGCGGTCGATACTGTCCAGGCGGGCGTCGGTGACGTGGTACTGATGTGTACCGGTAGTTCTGCGAGGCAAACGACGCTCACAAAAAACAAGCCGGTGGATGCCGTCATCATGGCTGTTGTTGACAAGATCGATATAGCGGACTGATGTTCCTTGCAAGGGTTATAGGGACTGTCTGGGCGACTCGAAAAAACGAGTTTTTGCAGTCGCTCAAGATGCAGTTTATTCAACCGATGAATGCCAATCGAGAAAAAGTTGGCGATCCATTGGTTGCGATAGACACGGTTGGCGCAGGGGTTGGAGAGACGGTCATGTACATTACTGCCCGCGAGGCTGTGATTCCTTTGCCGGTGGAAATGGCACCGGTCGATGCCAGCATTGTCGGCATCGTGGAGAAAATTGATTTGGAAGAGTAGTGACGACCGCGCCCAGGATGGAACCGCGCGATGTCGTTCGCAGTTAATACAGAACGCTAGATGGAGTAAAGAGTGAAAAGTACCAAGCAATATACAAGCCGTGAGAGCCAGTCTCTTGATACCTACCTTCAGGAAATCGGGAAGGTAGACCTTCTCAAGCCGGAGGAGGAGATTGATCTGGCGAAACGGATTAAGAAGGGAGACCAGCTTGCGCTGGAAAAGCTCACGAAGGCGAACCTTCGTTTTGTGGTGAGCGTGGCGAAACAATACCAGAACCAGGGTCTCTCGCTGGGCGATCTCATCAACGAGGGGAACCTGGGTCTGATCAAGGCCGCGAAGCGTTTTGATGAGACACGCGGCTTCAAGTTTATTTCATACGCGGTGTGGTGGATCCGGCAGTCAATCTTGCAAGCGCTCGCGGAACAGTCCCGCATTGTGCGTCTTCCTCTCAACCGCGTCGGTGCTCTGAACAAAATCGGCAAAGCCTTCAGCTCGCTGGAACAGGAGTTTGAACGTGAGCCAAGTGCAAGCGAACTTGCGGAAGAGCTCGACATGTCATTGTATGACATCAACCTTGCACTCAAGAATTCTGGACGCCATATTTCCATGGATGCGCCGTTCGTGCAGGGCGAAGAGAGTCGTCTTCTTGATGTCATCCAGGACGAGCGTCAACCATCTCCTGATTCGGAGTTGATGAAGGAATCACTAAGTGGAGACGTCGAACGGGCTCTGGCAACGCTGACAGAGCGTGAGGCCGAAGTAGTTCGCCTTTATTTCGGTCTGGGGCGTGAGCACTCACTCACACTTGAGGAGATTGGAGAAAGCTTCCGGCTCACACGTGAGCGTGTACGTCAGATCAAAGAAAAGGCGGTCCGTCGCTTGCGCCATGCGTCACGCAGCAAACAATTGCGAGCGTATCTTGGCTGAGAAGGCCAAAGTGAAGAAGGGCAGAGCCTCCTTGATCGGAGGCTTTGCTGTTCAAGAGATGACGGGTGGTCGATGATTCACATTCCCCGGAATGGAATATCGTACGTGTGGCTTGCCCCGGTTTTTGCTGTGTTTCTTGCGGGATGCTTTCCCTCCTCGCCCCGGTTTCGTTCGGACAATACGGAGCGACTCCGGCAGCAGCAGGAGGAAGATGAGACACGCTACGCGGCGAAAATCAGGGAGGAAGTAAGCAGGGAGGACGATCGTAAGGTCGATGTGAAGGCTGCCACAAGAAAACTCAGAACTAATGACGGAGGGGCGTTACCGCCACCTGGCGTCAACCGCGATAACTTTCTTCTTGAAGTCGTTTCATACCTCGGTGTTCCGTACGTTCATGGCGGGTCTTCAGACAAGGGAATGGACTGCTCGGGGTTCTCATCGACCGTCTATGCGCATGCGGTTGGGAAAGAACTCCCGCGTACGACCACACAACAATACGAGGTCGGAAGAGGTGTTCGGAAGAATGACCTGCGGTTTGGCGATCTTGTCTTCTTCAACACGACGGGGCGAAACCCATCCCATGTCGGAGTTTATATTGAAGATGATCTCTTCGCTCACGCCAGTGTTTCCTCCGGCGTGACATTGTCATCTCTGGAGAGCACATATTACAAGAAACGGTACGTCGGCGCCCGACGTGTTCTTGAATAAGGAATAGCACTGTGTCCGTTTTACCAATCTATACATACGGAATGCCTGTTCTTCGAAAGAAGGCGAAAAGGATCACCGCAGTTGATGATCGGGTGCGCGTCTTCGTCGAAGACATGTTCGAAACGATGCACAACGCGGGGGGGATTGGTCTGGCTGCAAACCAGGTTGGATCGTTGGAACGGGTTATTGTGATCGACATTTCAGAAATGGAAGAGTTGCAAAACTTGCCACCGGAGACTCCCGGAAAGAAACCGCTTGTGTTGATCAATCCGGAAGTCGTTCACAATGAAGGCAAGTGGATTATGGAGGAGGGTTGCCTGAGCATACCCGAAATTCGGGACGATGTGGAACGGGCGGAACACATAACAGTAAATTTCAAGGACATTGAATGGAATGATTGTCAATTGACGTCAAGTGATTTGCTCGGTAGGGTCATTCTTCACGAGATTGATCATCTCGATGGCATCCTCTTTACTGATCATATTTCCAAAATAAAGCAGAAGCTGCTTCGGGGACGATTGAATAACATTCGGAAGGGAGAATGTGATGTCCCGTATCCCATCGTAACACCGCTTGTCGAAGAAAAGAAGATTTGATGTGTCAACAGAAACGGGAGCCGGAGGACTAAAAATTGTATTCATGGGAACTCCGGAATTTGCGGTTCCGAGTCTTGAGATTCTCCTGAACAACAACTACGTGGTCGCCGCAGTTGTCACTGCCCCGGAGAAACCTCGTGGTCGCGGCCAGAAACCTTCTCCCACCCCCATCGGTGTAATTGCCCGAAAGAACAACCTCACCCTACTTGCTCCTCAGTCTCTTCGTGAGAAAAAGCTTATAGAAACATTGAGCGCGTACCGACCAGATCTTATCGTCGTAGTCGCGTTTCGCATTCTCCCACCTGAAGTGTTTACGATACCCCGATTGGGTTCGTTCAACCTCCATGCATCGCTACTTCCGAAATACCGGGGTGCAGCTCCCATCAACTACGCTATCATGAACGGTGAAAAAGAAACAGGTGTGACGACGTTTCTTCTACAGGAGAAGGTCGATACCGGAAATATCTTGCTCCAGGCTCGTGTTCCAATCACAGAACAGGACAATGCAGGCACGATGCACGACAAGCTTGCGGAGGTAGGGGCAGAAATCGTTCTTCATACAGTCCAACTAATCGAACAAGGGAAGGCAAAACCACATTTGCAGGATGACAACATTGCAACTCCCGCTCCGAAGATATTCAAAGAAGACTGTCGGATTCAATGGAACCAGCCCGCACGCAGGGTGAGAGATTTTATTCGGGGTCTAGCTCCTTATCCTGGGGCGTTTACGAGACACAGGGGGAAGGTGTTGAAGATTTACAAGACTGCTCTAGTCGATGACGCATCAGGAAGAAAACCCGGTACACTTATCGCTTCAGCAAACTCGCTTAACATTACCACTTCGGATTCGGCTCTTGCCATTCTTGAGCTTCAAGTGGAGGGAAGAAAGACATTGGAAGTAGAGGAATTCCTTCGGGGATACAGGATTGAATCGGGCGAGACATTCGAATAGTTCGAGAATGAGCCCTACGAGATTTCTCAACCACTCCCGGATGAACAGAATCGCTACATTGACGGCTAGTTCCGTCATATTAGTCCTATTGAGCGTCGGTTGTGGATCAACACGCGAGCCTCTGGTTGTCACTGAGGCAAAGATCAATGCCCTGAGGGCTTTCGATGCACTGCTCCCGCTTGAACCTGACAGCATTGTTGAACTGTATAGACTGAGTACTCCGGCGACATTTCATACGAGGTACCGTCATGAACTCGAGATGGCGGGTCGCTTTATTGACTCAATGAACGCTCTCCTTCCCGACTATGCCAGGATCGATACACTCGCGATTGACCACGAGTTCGAGAGTTTCGGGGAGGCAGGATGTACCGGCCGGACTATCTACCTTTCCAGCAGTTACTTTCTGATTTACAACGATTCTGCTGTAATTTGTTCCATTCTTACGCATGAAACCGGACATGTTCTTTATCGCTATTTACCCACAGCATCCCAAATCACTCTGAACAAGATATGGAAGAAACTGAGGGACGCTTCGTTGCTCTATCTCTTTCGGGATGGCGAGTATTCTGGTAATGCGAAGTTCGGTGGGCATCCGTATGAGAGTCCCGCTGAGCTTTTTGCTTCGGCTTTCAATCTTTTCCGAAACCAGAGGATAGAGGTTGCCTCCCGGCTTCGATATGTCGATCCGATTCATCTTCCTGATATCGAACGCCTTCGAGAAATCGTCGAGATTGCCGTTAAGGGTTCTTAACCCGACGTTTTCGTTCCCTTCCATCACGCCTCTTTTTCCAGCCTTTACAATTTCATAATATTTCCTTCACACTCCGTTAACCTTCGGACACTATCTTTGGGGGAAACCAATTCTATGCTTTCTATCTTCTGCCAGATCATCTCAACAATCAAACTCACATGCTAGGGTCAGTATTCATGAAAAACATTGCCAAAGTCGTCGGAATTGTCCTCGTGGCGATTTACTCTGCATACGGAGGCACACCAGGGTCAATTACAGGAATAATTTATGATCAAAAGTCGGGTGATCAACTTATCGGCGTAAACGTCCTGGTCGAAGGAACCTCATTTGGGGGAACGACAGACCTCAATGGCAGATATTTGATTTCAAATCTTGGGGCTGGCGAATATACTTTACGAGTTTCCTACGTGGGCTATGCGACGAAAACTATCACCGGCGTGAAGGTCACGGCTGACGAGACCTTTAAACTGAATATTGAGATTTCCGAAGAGATGATTCAGGGTGAGGAGGTTGTCGTCACCGTCGAGCGAGTGCTTGATAGTGAAGCCGGTCTTCTTGCCGATCGGAAGAACGCTGCAACGGTGCGCGATGGGATTAGTGCTGAGATCATTCGCCTTTCTCCAGCTTCAACCTCGGGCGATGCGGTGAAGCGTGTCACCGGTGTGGTAATCGTCGACGATAAATATGTTCAGGTGCGGGGAGCAACCGATAGGTACAATAGCACCTCGCTGAATGGGGTCTCCATGACCAGCACGGACACGGATGTCGACAAGAAGAGCTTTTCCTTCGATCTCGTTCCGTCTTCACTTATTGAAAACACTTTCGTTATTAAGAGCGCCACTCCTGATCTTCCGGGCGACTTCAGTGGAGGGTTGGTTCAGATAAACACGCTCGATATACCTCAGGATGAATTCCTCAATCTTGGGTTTTCTCCCTCCTATAACTCTCTGTCGAGCACCAAAGGTATAAGACTTCCGCAATCTGGCGGTACCGACTGGCTTGGTTTCGATAACGGGAACAGGTCATTCCCTTCTGGAGATCTTCCTCTTGCCCTGGCGGCCGAAAGACTTCCAAACAATTATGCTTCAAACAACAGGCGCGCGCCCATTGACGGATCGTATCAACTCTCGTACGGGAACCGCTTCTTGCTTGGGGAAAACCAACTCGGATTGATCGCCGCTCTCTCATACAAGGGTGCTTTCAAGAACGCAAGATTCGATGAGAGTCCGACCTTTGTCCAGGGAGGGATGCCGCAATATGTTTTTGCCGGCAGCAAAAGCTCCTTCGATGTGTTGTGGGGAGGGATAATTGATTTGCATTACCAATTCGATCGGCTACACAAAATAGGATTCAACAACAGCTACAATCAATCCGCGACCAATTCACTCGTGGAATCGCAGGGAACGAATATTGCAGGCAGCGCGGCCCAACGCAGGTCGATTGAGTGGGATCAGCGATCTCTCTATCTATCGCAGCTGAACGGCGACCATGTCCTCGGTGGATTAGGGAACATGAATATCCAGTGGAAGGCGTTCGTTTCTTCCTCAAAGGCTGACCAGCCGGACAGAAAACAGGTTGAATACACGCAGACCTCACAAGGTCTGTTTCGTCTCGCCGAGAACTACCGGACGTGGTCGAACCTCAGTGAAAAATCGAGAGGATTCCGGCTTGATGGAAGCTACTCGCTCGGTGACGCGAAGCTAAAAATCGGTGGAGCATCAGAATTTCGCGAGAGAACGTTTGGAATTCAGGCGTATTCTACACTATTGCCGACCGTACAGACCAGGCCGGGAGTTTCGAATCCAAATTATGCCGCGCTTGTGGTTCTTCCGATGGACAGCTTGTTCAGCCCTGAAAATTACGGACAAAATAAGCTCAGCCTGGTGTCATCATCATTCTACAATGGGCAATATAATGGAACACATCGAATGAACGCGTACTTCGCGATGGTCGATGTTCCGTTCACGGTTTTGAACAATGACTTCAGGGTTGCCGGAGGCGCACGTCTCGAGAATTCAGAGCACAACGTTCGGTCGACGGACGCTGCAACGAGCAGCAACGCGTTTGCGAATCTTCATACAAACGATATTCTCCCATCGCTGAACTTTACTTGGTTGGCTCTTCCATCGACCAATCTTCGGTTATCGGCGTATCAGTCTGTGAATCGGCCTGAGTTCCGAGAACTTGCTCCTGTAGCATATCTCGATTTTAACCGGGACAGAAACGTTTCCGGTAATGCAGCGTTGCAACGGGCATACATCCATAATTATGATGCACGCGTTGAAGTATTCCCGGGAGTCGGAGAAGTTGTCGCGGCAAGTTACTTCTACAAGACAATCAGTAATGCAATTGAAGAGGCGCTCCGCCCCAACCCGGATCGCTATGTCCAGACCTGGTTTAATTCAGCGAATGGAGAAAACTCAGGGTTTGAATTAGAACTGCGAAAGTCTCTGGCTTTCGTTACACCGGAACTATCACGCCTCATCGTTGGAGTGAACTATACACGGGTCAATTCGGAAGTGGAATATACAGATGCACGAACCGATCCTCAGGGCAACGCAATTATTGACACAAGAAATCGCCCGATGCAAGGACAAGCGCCCTGGACAGTCAACGGCTCGCTACAGTTCACCGAACCATTTATAGGAGCGACAATCCAATTACTTTATAACACCTCCGGGCGCCGGTTGGCGTCCGTTGGTGATGATCGCGATCAGGACGTTTACGAGGAACCTCGGGATGTAATAGATCTTGCAATTTCCAGTCGGCTCTTCGACTTATTGAATGTCAAGTTTACCATTCGCGACCTGCAGGGAAAAGATCTTATCTACACCAGTGGAGGCGAAAAGGTCTTCTTTTCTCGTCAAGAACGGGGAACATCGTATGGTCTTGGTGTTTCGCTTAGTCTCTAAAGAGCTTTCATTCATCCACTATTCATAAGGAGTCTACCTTTCATGAACAAACTGCACATCGGTTTTATCCTCTTCACAGTGTTGACGTTTTCAAATGTCGTCTTTGCTCAGCCAACCCAAATTCTCGGAACTCCAACCCCAGGAAGGAATACAATTTCGCATCAGGCCTTTAATCGCACACTCAGCGCTGATACGGTGTACCGTCTTATTAACACATATGAGATTGATTCTACCTATTCTCTTACCATCCCTGCCGGAACCGTCATCCTTGGTGATACGGGTTCAGCATTTATTGTTCGTCGCGGCGCTCAGGTATTTGCGACGGGAACA
>Ga0214471_10004574_pt1 | contig 10691 bp, 8 predicted proteins | sample RVTome_5_FD_207665 | JGI IMG/M metagenome (GOLD analysis project Ga0214471, IMG submission 207665) | Soil microbial communities from uranium-contaminated site in the Upper Colorado River Basin, Wyoming, United States - RVT142D155 | ecosystem: Environmental > Terrestrial > Soil > Contaminated >... | reverse complement strand
GCCTCGAAACCCGGCATCTGCACCCGCTTGCGCCGCTCGAACTCACGGCGTCGGTATGCAGTGTCCTTGCGCACGATAAGGTCGAGCTTGACGAGCTTTCCCAGATGCAGGACGTTGAACATCGCGCGCACGGCGATCGCATGCTCGACGTCGGTTTCCGAAACATAGTAGTCCGGCGCGAACAGCGTCACGACCGACTTCGGATTCCGATCGGCGAGCTCGACGACCAGATCGACATCGCGCGTCATGCGCGGCTCCGCGTAGTAGCTCAGGGCGACCGACCCTGTCAGCATGTACGCAATGCCGGCGCCTTCCAGCCGCGCGATCGCATCCTGCAGGACTTCGAGCTCGGCGCTCATGGCGGCAATCCTATCGTGCCAGACCTGTAGGGTGGGCCATTGGCCCACCCTACGCACCGTCAGGGTTCAGGCGATCGCCTGGTAGTACAGATTCTGCGGGTGCTTCGCCTCGGCGAAGAAGTACCAGCGCTCGGCGAGCAACCCCAGGTACTGAACCACGAACGCTGCCGTCAGCTGGAGCGCCGACGGCTGGCCGAGCATGAGCGCCGCGGGCACCGGAAACACGAGCGCCAGCAGCGTCCAGCGCACCGCGCGCACCACTTCGCGCGGCCGGCCGTGGAAAAACTCGCGCGTATTGAACGAGCCCCCCATCGCGCCCTGCGCGATCTGCACGATCCTCGGGTGCTTGACGCCGATGGCGGTGGCGAGCGTGGACTTCGGGCGCAAGCGCGCGTTTCGAGACAGCGAGGCGACCCGCCCCAGGTAGGCGAGCGCGCCCACGGCGAGCGCGGCGATTACGTAAGGCCGCGCGAGCGGGGTGTGCAGCAGAGCGGCGAGCGCCGCCGCCGCAGTGAGGCCCGAGGCGCTGCCGAGCAGCGTGAAATTAACGACAGTGAGCGGCGTGCGCCACTCCTGCAGGAACGGCAGGCAGGCGTAGATCATCCCCGTGCAGACGAACAGCGCGAGCGCGAGCACCGCGCCCGCGATGCCGAGCGCAAGCGTCGGTTTGCCCAGCGCATGCGCCGCGCCCCAGGCGAGCACCACCGCCATGAACGCGGGCAGCACGAGCACCTCGCGCGACAGCCAGGACGTGCGCCACATCGCCGCCGAGCGCCACGCGCGCTCGGGGCGCCCGAGGTGGAAGAACGAGGCGGCGAGGCCCGCGCCGAGCAGCGCGAGCGACACCGCCGCGCCCGGCACGAACAGCGTCGATCCGCCCCCGCCGGCGAGCTCCGCCGCGAATAGCGCGAGGTAGAGGCCCTGTCCCGCGCCGATCAGCGTGGTGAGCAGGAGCACCGACCAGGCCGGCCGCATGGCCTACCAGCTCGTCACGTCGTCGAGCGCCGGTGCGTCCGGCGAGGGCCGCGGCAGCAGGCCGTCGACCTTGAGCGGGTTGTCGTGGCGCTCGAGCTCGTCCGGGTGCAGGCGTTTCTCGGTCTTCCTGCGCGGCAGGTAGTGGTTGGCGGGGTGCGTGCCCCACTCGGGCATCAGCGCATAGCCGCCCTGCTCGCGGATGGCGCGCGAGGCGTCCGATGCCGGGTCGTGGATGTCGCCGAACAGGCGCGCGCTCGTAGGGCAGGCGAGCACGCAGGCGGGCTTTCTCTGCGCCTCGGGCAGCTGCGCGTCGTAGATACGGTCGACGCACAGCGTGCACTTCTTCATCACTTTCTGCTCGCCGTCGACTTCGCGCGCGCCGTACGGGCAGGCCCAGGAGCAGTACTTGCACCCGATGCACTTGTCGTAGTCCACGAGCACGATGCCGTCCTCGGCGCGCTTGTAGGAGGCGCCGGTCGGGCACACGGGCACGCACGGCGGGTCCTCGCAGTGCAGGCAGGACTTCGGGAAATGCACCGTCTCGGTGTCGGGGAATTCGCCCACCTCGAAGGTCTGCACGCGGTTGAAGAAGGTGCCCGTGGGATCGGCGCCGTAGGGGTTCTGGTCCGAGAGCGGGCCGGCCGCGCCGGCCGTATTCCATCCCTTGCAGCTCGTGACGCAGGCGTGGCAGCCCACGCAGACGTTGAGGTCGATGACGAGCGCCAGCTGTTTCGTCGTCATGCGGGCAGAATCCTCACGCGTACGTCGTACCAGCCCGCCTGGCCGGTGACCGGATCGGAGTTCGACGTCTCGCCGGGCAGGCGGTCGGAGATGAGGTGGTTCAGGATGAACCCCTGCGTGAACTCGTTGGCGTCGGGCGCAAGACCCCACGCGCCCGGCGATTTGCCGATCGCGTTCCAGGTCCACACGGTGCCCGGCTCGACCGCCTCGCTGTGGCGGCCCATGCAGCGCACGCGGCCCCACTGCGACTCGACCCACATCCACGCGCCGTCCGCGATGCCCTGCGCCATCGCCGTACGCGGATTGATGAACAGATAGTTGTGCGCGTGGATCTGCCGTAGCCACGCGTTCTGCGAGTCCCACGAGTGGTACATGGCCATCGGCCGCTGCGTGATCGCGGCGAGCGGATACTTCTCGAGGTCGGTGGCCTGCACTTCGAGCGGCGCGCTGTAGAAGGGCAGCGGATCGAAGTGCGTCGCCACGCGCTGCGCGAGGCGCTCGGGCGGGCGGCGGCCCGGCCACTTGCCCCGCGCGGCGAGGCGAAAGCGCTGCAGCACTTCGGAGTACAGGTGCACCAGGATCGGATCGCCCCAGCGCCGCAGGCGCACGCGCTGCGCCCACTCCATGTAGCCGCGGTTCCAGTTGCGCATGTAGCGGTAGGACGGCGCCATCTCGTGCTTGAACACGCAGTTGTTCTCAGCGTATTTTTGCCACTGCGCGGGATTCGGCTCGCCGAGCAGGGCCTTCGAGCCGTCGGCGCCGCGCCAGCCGGCGAGAAAGCCGATGCCCGAGCCGGGCTCGGTCTCGTGGCGCACGATGAAATCCGGGTAGTCGCGGTACTTGCGCGCGCCCTGCGCGTCGACGAAGGCGGGGAGCCGCAGCCGGCTGCCGAGCTCGATCAGCACTTCCTGGAACGGCTTGCACTCGCCCTTGGGCGGCAGCACGGGCACGCGCACGGAGTCCATGGGGCCGTCGAATTCCGAGATCGGCCGGTCGAGGATCGACATCACGTCGTGGCGCTCGAGGTAGGTGGTGTCGGGGAGCACCAGGTCGGCGAACGCGGTGGTCTCCGACTGGAACGCATCGCAGACGACGAGGAACGGGATCTTGTACTCCCCGTCCGCGCCGCGATCATTCAGCATGCGCCGCACCTCGTCGGTGTTCATGGTCGAGTTCCACGCCATGTTGGCCATGAAGATCATCAGCGTGTCGAGCGGGTAGGGATCGCCGCGCCAGGCGTTGGTGATCACGTTGTGCATCAGGCCGTGCACCGACAGCGGGTACTCCCAGGAAAAGCCCTTGTCGATGCGCACCGGGTTGCCCTCGGCATCGACGAACAGGTCCTCGGGCGAGCCGGGCCAGCCGAGCGCGAGGCCGGCGAGCGGCGTGTTCGGCTGCACGCCTTCCGGACCCGTCGGCGTCTTCGCCGAGGGCGGGATGGCGCGCGGGAAGGGCGCCTTGTGGCGAAAGCCCCCCGGCCGGTCGATGGTGCCGAGCAGGCTCATGAGGATGGCGAGCGCACGCACCGTCTGAAAGCCGTTGGAGTGCGCGGCGAGGCCGCGCATGGCGTGAAACGCCACCGGGTTGCCGGTCACCGTCTGATGTTCGTTCCCCCAACAATCGGTCCACGCGATCGGCAGCTCGATTTTCTCGTCGCGCGCGGTCACGCCCATCTCGTGCGCGAGGCGCCGGATGGTGGCCGCGGGGATGCCCGTGATCGCCGCGGCCCATTCTGCGGTGTATTCGCCGACGCGCTCGGCGAGCAGCTGGAACGCCGGCCGCACGCGTGTGCCGTCGGGCAAGGTGAAGTCGCCGAACAGGTACGGGTCGGCGTCCGGCGTGTGGCTGACCACCGGGCGGTTCGCGTGGCGGTCCCACCACAGCTGATTCTGCGGATACTGCGGATTGACGGCGTCGGCGTCCTCGTCGATGGCGAGCAGGCCGTGGCGCGGCGAAGCCGGGTCGACGATGACCAGCTGCCCGCCATTGGTGTAGCGCGCGACGAACTCACGGTCGTACAGGCCCTGCGCGATGATCTCGTGATTGAGCGCGAGCAGCAGCGCGCCGTCGGTCCCGGGGCGGATCGGCACCCATTCGTCGGCGATCGCCGAATAGCCGGTGCGCACGGGATTGATGGAGATGAAGCGCCCGCCGTCGCGCTTGAACTTCGAGAGCGCGATCTTCAGCGGATTCGAGTGGTGGTCCTCCGCGGTGCCGAGCATGACGAAGAGCTTCGCGCGCTCGAGGTCCGGGCCGCCGAACTCCCAGAACGAGCCGCCGATGGTGTAGATCATGCCGGCGGCCATGTTCACCGAGCAGAAGCCGCCGTGCGCGGCGTAGTTCGGCGTGCCGAACTGGCGCGCGAACAGGCCCGTCAGCGCCTGCATCTGGTCGCGGCCGGTGAACAGGGCGAATTTCTTCGGGTCGGTGGCGCGGATGGCGCCGAGGCGTGCTTCCAGCATGGCGAAGGCCTCGTCCCAGGAGATCGGCTCGAATTCGCCCGCGCCGCGCTCGGCGCCCTCCTTCCTTCGCAGCGGGCGCGTGAGGCGCGCGGGCGACACCTGCTTCATGATGCCGCTCGCGCCCTTGGCGCAGATCACGCCCTTGTTGAGCGGGTGCTCGGGATTGCCCTCGATGTAGCGCACTTCCCCGTCGCGCAGATGCACGCGGATGCCGCAGCGGCACGCGCACATGTAGCAGGTGGTGGTCTTGACCTCGCTGCCCAAGGGGTTGTCCCGGTTCGGGGGAGGTCGCCATTCTGGCGCAGCGCGCACGGCGGCGGCCAACGAGTTAATCTTATCGCCCGATGAAGATCTGCATCGTGTCCGACAGCCACGACCGCGCCGATGCGCTCGCCCAGGCGGTGCGCGAAGGCAAGGAGCAAGGCGCTACGGCCGTGATCCACTGCGGGGATCTGATCGGCGCGCAGACGATCAAGCCGGCGCTCGCGCTGGGATTGCCGATGCACCTCATTCACGGCAACAACGTCGGCGATCCGCAGGCCCTGCATCGTCAATCGCGCGCGAGCGGCGGGCTGCTCCAGTACCACGGCGCCGACGCGCGCCTCGAGCTCGCCGGCCGGCGGGTCTTCGTCGTGCACTACGACGACTACGGCTACGCCATGGCGTGCACCGGCGACTGGGCGCTGGTGTGCTGCGGGCACTCGCACCGCGCCGAAGCCCGCAAGGTCGCGAGCGTTCAGGGCACCGACACCTGGCTGGTCAATCCCGGGACGGTGGCGGGTCTGGCCGCGCCTGCGACGTGGGCGCTGGGCGATCTGGCGTCGATGCGCTTCGAGATCCGGGAGTTCGGCGGCTAGCGGCTGGACCACGGTCAGGCTTTGCTGACGCGGCAAAGCAGGGTCTTCAGGTTCGTCTGATCCGAGATCGGATCGCGCTGCGCCGGGTCGGTGAGGAAGTTGACCGAGCGCCACGGATGGAACGGCTGGCGCTCGCCCCAGCCGATCGGCACGAACACGCTGGTTTCGCGGATGTTCGGGGTGATCCACGCGACCGCCTCGATGGCGCCGTGCGCGGTTTCGACGCGCATCCGTCCGCCGTCGGCCACGCCGGCGCGGGCTGCGGCTGCGGGGTGGATCTGGACGTATAGATCCGACCACATTTCCTGCGCCTGCCAGGCGAAATGCGTCCAGCTGTGGAAATGCGGCGCCGGCGGCCGTCCGGTGACCAGCTCCAGGTTGAACCCGCGGCTGCGCAGCCGCGCGCCGGGAGAATCGGCGCCGGGCTGGCGTATCGTCGCCGGCGAGGCGCCGACCCGCGCGCTGTGGAATGGCGTGAGCACGCCCGGTTCGTCGTCGCCCTGCGCGAACTCGACGTACGGCATGTCGAGCAACTGCTCGCGCTCGCTGTAGAACTCGGGCAGTGCCGAGAGGCCCATGACACGAAACTTCTCTTCCATCGCCGCGGAGTGGAACTCCAGCTTGCCGCTCGGTGTCGGAAACCGCTTGCCGGGGTGGCCGGGCGCGGAGCTGCCTTCCAGAAACAGCGTTTCCTGCTCTGCATCGCCTTCCTGCGCCACCGGAAAGCGCACCCAGCGCCAGGGCACCGAGTGCAGCCGCTTCTGCGTGATGCCGCGCAGCTGGTCGTTGTCGATGCACATCTCGTCCCAGAATAGCGCCGGATCCTTGTAGGCATCCTTGAGCACGTCGTCATAGCCAAAGCGCTTGCCGAGCTCGACCCAGATCCAGTCGTCCGATTTCGCCTCGCCCGGGGGCTCGATCATCTTGTCGATCCAGACCACGCGCCGGTCGTCCGTCGAGCGGCCGATATCGCCCTTTTCGATGCCCGTGGCGCAAGGCAGCACATAGTCCGCGAACGCCGAGGTCTCGTTCTCGAACAGCTCGATGTGCACCAGCAGATCGAGCGCGAGAAAGGCGTCGCGCGCCGCGTCCTGCCCGGGCCAGTTGGACATCGGGTTGTTGCAGGTCACCAGCGCCTTGATCGGATACGGCCGCCCCTTTCGCATGGCCTCGATCCAGCCGGCAGGGCTGCGCCGCACCATGGGACGTTCGGGAGCATGCCGCCGGTTCGCCGGCGCATTGGCCGAGATCGGCGCGCCGATCGACAGATTGAGGAAGGCCCCGCCAGGGCGGCCCCAGTTGCCGGTGATGGCGGCGACGAACATCAGCGCGCGGTTGGTCTGCACCGCGTTGGTGTGCTGGTTGATGCCGCGGCTCGCGAACAGCACGCAGCCGTCGGCGGTGGCGATTTCAGCGGCGAGCTTGCGGATGTCTTGCGCAGGAATTCCGGTGAGCGGTGCGGCCCATTCCGGCGTGTAGCCCCGCTCGACGAGGAAATCGCGCCACTGCTCCCAGCCTTCGACCCAGCGCTCGCAGAAAGGCAGATCGTGCAAGCCTTTTTCGAGGATCTCGTGCGCCAGCGCGAGCGCCAGCGCAAGGTCGGTGCCGCTGCGGATCGGCAGCCAGCGATCGGCCTTGCTCGCGGTGACCGTGTAGCGCGGATCGACCACCACCATGCGCGCGCGGTTGGTGATGCGCCAGTCGTTGATCATGCCGAAATAGACCGGGCGCGCCTCGGCCTGGTTGTCGCCGAAATAGACGTAGAGCGACGCGCTGCCCAGGTCGCTGGCGGTGTAGCTGTTCGGGCAGGTTCCGCTGCCCTGCGTCAGCTCGTACGCCACATGCTTGCCGGCGGCGCAGAACGGATCGGTACCCTCCACGTTGGGCGTGCCCCACATCTGCGCGAAGATCTTGATGATGCCGTTCTTGCTGATCGTGCCCGTGCGGGTGCCGGCAAAGATGGCCAGCGCCTCGGGGCCCCATTGGCTGCGCAGCGACTTCAGCCTGGCGGCGATCTCGTCCAGCGCCTGCTGCCAGGAGATGGGCTCGAAGCGCCCTTCACCGCGTGCGCCGATGCGCTTGAGCGGGCGCGTGAGCCGCCGCGGGTTGTTGTGCAGCTGTACCGCGAACTGCGACTTCGGGCAGATCTTGCCCTTCAGCACCGGATCGTCCTCGTTGCCGGTGACCTGCACCAGGCGCTCGCCCTGGAAGTGATGTTTGGTCGAGCAGGAGTTGAAGCAGATGTTGCAGCCACCCGGCACGACGCGATCCGCCTTGCGCTCGGCGCGCGGCTGCCGATAGGGAAAGGCGGGCGAGCCGGCATCGCTTGCCAGGGCCTGGCGCATGATCGCCGGACGCGCGCGCCCCTGCACGGCGTCGCCGCGCGCGATTCCCGGTGCCACGCCCTCGCGCGGCAGGCGGTCGAGGTAGACCGTCGCCGGCCCCATCAGGAAATGATCGTGGTCGCGCACGCGCCGGCCGTCCGACTCGGCCTTCGCAAGGTGCCCGGCATGCGTGCCGAATGTGATGGCGTGTCCGGGGCACACGCTGGCACAGGCCGGCGTTCCGCCAGCGGCGCGGCGATCGGTGCAGAGGTCGCACTTCACGGCGTGATGGTCGATGCGGTCGTAGCCCATCGCGCCGTAGGGGCAGGCGATCACGCATTCCCCGCATCCCGTGCAGCGGTCCTCGACGACGCTCACGACGCCCGTCGCCGGGTCCTTGACGATGGCCTTGGGATTGACCGGGCACGCCCTGAGGCAGGCGGGTCGCTCGCAGTGCTGGCAGGTGACGGTCAGGAAGTCGAGCGCCGCACCGCTCGCATCGCCCAGCCATACGACTTTGTTGCGGTATTCGCCGGGCCCCAGCCCGTGCTCCTGCTTGCAGGCAGCCTCGCAGCTCTTGCAGCCGATGCAACGCTCCAGGTCGATCATCAGGGAGAGGCGTTCCACGGCTACCATGCCCTCAGGTGCCACCACGTGATCGGCTCGCCGCCCGCGACGTAGCCGGCGAAGAACGTGACCGTGACGACGTGTATCACCAGACCCAGCACGAACACATAGGCGAGCGCCAGGTGGAGCGGCCGCCACCAGGCCTGCTGCATGCCGACCGAGGCGCGCGTACCGATCAGGCCGTTTTCCTCGCGGCTGAGGCGCGCGTAGCGCAGGCTGGCGCGCGGCGAGCGAATCCAGTGCGTAAGCGTCGGCGAGAAAGTGCCTTCCCGGGCAGCAGGATCCAGCGACGCAAGGAGCGTACGCTTGCGCTCGATGACTGCAGCGAGCGCCGCACGGCTGTCCCGCCCGGCAGGGGCAAAGCCACGCTGCTTGGTCGCGAACGTGGCGGCCATCCGCGCCGACAGGCGCACCCGCGCCCACACGCCGAGCACGATCAAGCCGAGCAAGGCGAGAAACAGCAACGCCGGCGGCCGGCGCAGGAAACCCGCGGAATGGACCACGATCAGCACCGTCCCCAGAGTACCGCAGACGATGTGCGCGATGAACCAGGCGGGCGCCAGACTGCCGTGCCCGGAACGCTTTACCACCACGAACACCATCGACACCAGAAGAAGCAGCGCGCCGAGGACGCCGGCGACGTACAACTCCGGGCTTCCAGGCGTGCTCCAGGAAGCCCGCAAGGCCGGCTGCAACAACGCGAACCACGCCGCGACCGCGAGCGCGGCCGCGCCGACGATCCAGACCAGCATCAGGTCCGGAAGGTCCGGGCGCTTCATTGAGCAGCCTCCTTACGAGGAGCGATCGGAACCCGGGGAATCATACCAATTCGCCGCTTCTATGCCGGCATAGCCCTTTTTGTTCCGTCCCGCGAGGGTGGGCCAGTATCATCCGCCGGGTAGATCGAAGACCGATTCGCGAGGAGCCGATGTTCACCAGCAATCCGTTTGCCGAGCTTTCGGCGTCCATATCGCCTGCCGTCATGCAGACCTATGTCGTCGTCATGATCATCCTGGTTGCCGCGGGGACGCTGTTCGACGTCGTGCACAAGGGGAGCGCGAAGTATTTCTTCGCCAATTGGCGGAAATCGAAAACCAAGGGGTCGAAGGCAATCGGGGGCGGCGAATTGGCGTCGATCGCCATCAAGACCGGCCTCGTGGACTTCCTCGCATCCGGGGAGTTCTGCAATGCGCGCCGCCGGGTTGCCCATCTGCTGACCATGTACGGGTTCCTGATCCACTTCGTCACCACCGCCATCATGGTGTTCGGCTACCCGACGCCCGCGACGCCGACGCCCGGCATCCTGCCGCTGCTTTGGTGGATCGGCGGCTTGATGGTTTGCCTAGGCGGATACTGGTTCTGGTTCTCCATCCGGGTCGATGTCGCCGCCGAGGGCAATTCGCCGTTCCGCATCGTGCGCGCGGATCTGTTCATCCTCTCGCTGCTGGCCAGCGTGACGCTCGGCCTGATCTGGGCCTTCCTGCAGTCGCAGGGCGGTTCCGGGACCAGCGTGTTCTTCGGCTTGTACCTCATCGCCACGACGGTCCTGTTCGGATCGGTGCCGTGGTCCAAGTTCGCTCACATGTTCTTCAAGCCCGCGGCGGCCTTCGAGAAGAGGGTCTCCTACGCGAACGAGACCCGGAGCAACCTGCCCGCGCCCGCCGACAAACCCGAGGCGTTCGGCAGCGCGCGCGAGCAGCCCCGGCACTACTGATCAGGGAGAAGACGAAACCCATGCCGACTTTCGTTTACATGACCCGGTGCGACGGTTGCGGGCAATGTGTCGACATCTGCCCGTCCGACATCATGCACATCGATAAGACCTATCGCCGTGCGTACAACATCGAGCCGAACATGTGCTGGGAGTGCTACTCCTGCGTGAAGGCCTGTCCGCAACACGCCATCGATGTCCGCGGCTATGCCGACTTCGCCCCTCTAGGCCACAGTGTCCGGGTGCTTCGGGAAGAGGCGAAGGCGACCATTTCGTGGCGGCTCAAGTTCCGCGACGGCCGCGAGAAGAATTTCGTGTCGCCGATCCGCACCACGCCCTGGGGATCGATCAAGGGGCCGGCGGAGTACGACGCGCCCCGCCCCGAGGATTTCGCCAGACAAGAACTCGCACACGAACCGGAAGGGCTCAACATCAAGGGCGGATTGCCCACGTTGCGCCCGGGCCAAATCAAGCAGGGAGTCGTCTGATGGGACTCTTCGGAGGCAGGAAGACGGTAATCGTCGATGCGGACATCCTCGTCATCGGCGGCGGCATGGCGGGCTGCGGGGCAACCTACGAGTCCCGGTACTGGGGACGCGACCTGAAGATCGTCTGCGTCGAGAAAGCGAACATCG
>Ga0214471_10004573_pt1 | contig 10693 bp, 10 predicted proteins | sample RVTome_5_FD_207665 | JGI IMG/M metagenome (GOLD analysis project Ga0214471, IMG submission 207665) | Soil microbial communities from uranium-contaminated site in the Upper Colorado River Basin, Wyoming, United States - RVT142D155 | ecosystem: Environmental > Terrestrial > Soil > Contaminated >... | reverse complement strand
TATCTAATTTAGTACAGGTTAAGAGCGACTCTGAACTCGTGTTTGCTAATCAGAAAAACAATGTAGCCGCGGTTCGTGTTGAAGAAGCTGTTTTTAGTAAATTGAGACGAAGGTGTGGTCTTTTAGAAAAATATGAAGGCAGTAGCAGATTTGTTGTAAACATTCATGCTTTTCGTGCGTATTTCCACACAAACGCATCAAGAATTCATAGTACTGAATATGCTAATGCGTTAGATGGTCATACTAGCTATTTGGGGCAATATTACAGAATAGCGCCAGAAGAAAGAGCAAAAATGTACAAAACATTAGAGCCAGCTCTGTTAATTTTTGGAAACTCAGATGCAACAAACGGGTTGTTCAAGGAACAGCTTGAATCTAAGAACAAAGAAATTGAACATCTCACAAAGTTAATCATTGAGATGAAAGAGGATTTAGAAAAGGTAAGAAAGCGCCAAGAACGATTAGAAAAGACAATCGTAGTGAAGGAAACAAAATAGGATCCTAATGAGACCAATGGCGACGTGTTCGCCATTGAGTAATTACTTCTCTTATTGTAGCTAATCTAAGGTAATACATGTCAAAATTTACCACAATAAATCTAAATCCATCCACAAAGGAAAGACTTGCAAAATTAGGGCGTTTTGGCCAGTCCTATGAAGCCATAATAATTGAATTACTTGGGAGGGCTGGACATTGAGAGAGTGTGGATGTGCATCAAAGAAAACTCACCGTATAACATTTGATGGTGGAAGTGCAGGCAATTACACCATTGATTACTGTGACAAATGCTACGCATTAGACGATAAGCAATTCATAATTTCAAGTGAGGTATTGAAAAGTTGAGCCTAAAGACTGTTTCAATAGAGCTTGATATTAATTTGACTGACATATTACATGACACCTGTAAGAAGTTAAAATGCTCTCCTGAATACTTTATTGAAAATGCCATTAAACTGAGTCTATTTGGTAGTAGCGATCACGGATATCCAATCTTAGATGAGATTGAGGATGATGATTCATTCATGGGGAAATTAGTGGAAGAGAATTGCCAAAAATGGAGAGAGAGAACATGAATTTAAAGTGCAAGTATTGCCGCCAGATAATCTACTGGCAATACAGAAATGGAAAATGGTATGCATTTGATGATATGTGTAATTGGTATCTTCATAGATGTCCAGAATATGAAAAAAGAGAGAGTATGCCTTACAATAGAAAAATAATTTTTGATGCTATTGGTGAAGGAGTAAGACTATGACACGGAAAAAACATTTTGGCTATATTTGGGATAGATTAATGGATATTGTTAAAGAACACGATGTAATCTATGACGCGGATTTAATGATAAAGCTAGATTTCTCTCCTCCTTCTTGGAAGGTTTGGAAAGCCAAATTTAAAGAAAAATCTGATTATACAAGAATCACCTTTACGAGACCAGATGGTACTAAAACGGATCATAAGATCACTTATCACAAAAAAACCAAGTCATGGCACTGGGAAGATCTGTAGAATACTTTCTCATATAAGCGGAAACCTGCACCATCTCTCTCTTTTTAGTAACTTTTTTCAAAAATACTGATTTAGAGCACTATCTCTCTTTATACCAATTTTAGAAGTCATCTGCATTGTGAAAGTATATTATTTATCTGATTTTGATGTATTATGGCTTCTTTTATGGTCTGTGATTGCTCTAAACGCTTCTCCAGCGAGTCGAGCATAACTCTCTGTGCAGGTGTGCAATCAGGTAATGACCAATTATCTAATGATTTAGTAAGACTATCTAACCTTCTGTCAATTTCCTGACTTATTATCCAATCCAACTCTCGTACATCTTCTTCATTTAATTCAGTTCTTTCTATTAGATTAGTGGCTTTTTTAATATCATTTTCTAAAAATGCATTCTTTATTTCTTGTATTTGTTGTTCGTGTCTCACTCTCTCTTTTTCTGCTTCTGTTTGTTGCTGAATTAGGTTTGTCGCAATTACTATAGCTAGTACATTAATTCCAACAATGACCAGAACAAGAGTTTGTGTTTGTTTCAACATAAAAGTAATTACACAGAAGTTATTAAATTAATTAACTTACATACAATAAAAAACTCGATCCGTCATTCCAACCGCCCACCTTATTACTGAGAGTGTTTTTTAAATGGAAAATTATTTTCTAAAAACTCTAAAAAGATGATACACCTCTCCAGTTTTTCTTGTGCAATTTTGATTGCTTTGACAGAAATTCTAGTTTACTAATACTAACTTTTTAGTAAATTAGTAAAAACTAATACAATTAGCTTTTATTTGAGGCTCAAAAACGACCCATATTGAAATTTAGTCTTGTTGTTCTAGTTGTTATTGGTGTATTTGCCGCAGGAGTAATTCCTGTTTTTGCAGAAACAGAGATTTCTGATAAAGTAGTGGTTTTACACACAAACTCGGGAGATATGGTAATAGATCTCTTCCCAGAAGACGCGCCAAAAACAGTTGCCAATTTTTTAAATTTAACAGAACATGGGTTTTACGATAGGACGGTATTTCACAGGGTCATCAAAGATTTCATGATTCAAGGAGGAGATCCCAAGACAAAACCAGGAGCATACAAAAATGTGTCAGAATGGGGCACAGGTGATGCTGGTTATACCATACTGGGCGAATTTAATACGATAAAACACAAGCGAGGAATTGTTTCTATGGCAAGGGGCTCAGACCCAGACAGTGGCAGCTCACAGTTTTTCATTGTTCACAAAGATTCATTCTTCTTGGATCAAAACTACGCGGCATTTGGTCGGCTTGCAACAGACACTAGCTATGAAACGCTAGATAAAATAGCAAATTTGGAGACTGCAGGAGAAGCGGCAAATGGCATCCCACTCAAGTGGGGCGAAGCTGAGGTACTAAGTGCAGAGATAAAAAATCGCTCAGAGATCCCAGACCTTCTTGATCTTGGTGACCCAGAAAGAGTATCTGCACTCACAAATCAGACTGCACAAGAATATTCAAATGAAAAACTTGGATTTTCATTTGTTCCTCCTGCAGGATGGTTTGTTCAGGAACCACCAAAAAGAAACCCTCAAACACCTGACGTCGTTGCAGCTGGAAGTAAGATAGGAGGTTTTACACCAGCAATTTCATTTTCGGTAAAAAACTCCAATGGCACTTCACTTGAAAGCTATTCAGCGTCAATTAAAAAAACTCTACAAAAGGCAATAGATGATGGTACCCTAACTATTTTGATGGAAGAAAAAACATCAATCAACGGAAATGAGGCCTACATAACAGACGCAGTAGGCAAGTTTGATACCCCAGAGGGAATAATCAACGTGAAATTTAAAGAAATTATCGTAAAAAGTTCTGAAACATTCTATATTATAACATACTCAAACAGTGAAAATAATTTTGATGAAACGCTACCAAAATTCGACGAAGCTATAAGATCTTTTAAGATAACATCGCCACCAACCTACTCAGACCATGCGGCACCCATCACTGATGATAAAAACGGTGGGTGCTTGATCGCAACAGCTACATACGGTTCTGAGCTTGCACCACAAGTACAGCTATTACGAGAAATTAGAGATGGTGTTGTACTCAACACTAATTCTGGCTCATCATTTATGATTGGTTTTAACCAATTTTATTATTCATTTAGCCCAACTGTTGCAGACTGGGAAAGGCAAAATCCAACATTCAAGGAGCTAGTTAAAACAACAATTACACCAATGCTATCAACTTTATCGATACTAAACTACGTTGACATTGACTCTGAACGAGAACTGTTAGGATATGGGATTGGAATCATACTGCTGAACATGGGAATGTATTTTGTTGTTCCAGCAATAATAATCATAAAAACAAAGAATAGATTTCAAAGATTTATTGCAGAAATCTAGGAATCTTCTTTACTAAATGTGACAACGATACCCTTCCCGGACCAATCGCAATAACTGTCAAGTTTGCAGCCAATAAAATTAGATCTATTTCAAATCCTCTTTCTCCAGTCAAACTTGCTGCGCCCTTTACATGAAAAATTGCTCCAAGCATGATAATTGATAACAACGACGAGGAAATCCTACTCAAAACACCAATGATAAGCAATATTCCACACACCGTCTCTGCCAAAGCTATTGGAATCTGCATTTCTGCTGGCAAGCCAATATTCGACAAAAACCCAACAAAACCTGGATTAAATTTTGCCGACCCATGAACTATGAAAATTACACCAACTGCAAGCCTTATTCCAAAATGAGTAATATCATGAAGCCTACCTTCTCGAATATTTGCATCCAATATTTTAGTACTCATTCACAATATAATTAAAAGCTATTTGATATAGACTATAGAGAATTTGGGAAATCCGAAGAAAATTAAATTCAATTCTATAGAATACAAAAGGAGAATAATTACTACATGGAATGAGATAGCTCCGAAATATCATAAAAGGTGGGCCAAAGATAACATTGGCCCTTTCAAGAGTACAGCAAAACTAGTTTCTATGGCAAAAATTCGTTACGGTTACAAAGTCCTTGATCTTGCATGCGGAACAGGCGTAGTCACAAAACAAATTCTAAAAAAAGTTGGTAATAGTGGGCAAGTTACAGGAATCGACAGCTCGCAAACTGCAATTAAAATTGCAAAAAAATGGAATAATGCAAAACCAAACGTGAATTTTGTCATAGCTGATGCAGAACACATTGGTTTCAATGAAAAGTTTGATACCATCACATGTCAGTACGCTTTGTTCTTTTTTCCAAATACAAACACAGTGTTAAAACAGATAAAACACTGTTTAAAGAAAAATGGAACTCTCGCAGTCTCAGTTCATGGTGAGAAAAACTCAGTTCCTTACTTTAGCAGCATACTTGATGTAGTGATAAAATTTGTTCCAGACTACATTCCACCCGGTGCCCCATCACTTGATAGATTTGGAACAAAAACCAGCTTAAGAAAAGCATTAGCAAAAGCTGATTTTACAAATATTGAGATAAAACAGCACAATTTTGAGTACCGACCTGGCACTTTTTCAAACTACTGGAATGATTATCTGAGGTATTTGGCAAAACCTCTCAAAGAAAAAATCTACAAGATTCCAATCCATCAAAGACATTCAATGAGAGAGCGAATCAGAAAAAACACACTTCCTTACACAAAAGAGAGCGGTCAGATTGTATTTCCTTGGAAAGTTCTAATAGCTACTGCGAAAAATCCATAAAAATTGTTGGGTGTTTCCAAATTTTCATTGGAAGCACATACCCAACTAATGACTCCACTGTCTAACCTACAAACCGTTCTAATTTAGATTGGTGTGTGTATAAAACGGACAACATCTAGAGGATAATCAAATCTTTTGTGAACTTATGTAAAACTTGGGGGGTGTCTTTTACAATGACAGAGTCTTCTATTCTTACTCCAAATTTTTTTGGGATATAGATGCCGGGCTCAACTGTTATTGCCATATTTTTTTGCAATTTGGTTTGACTTTTTGCGCTTATTGTTGGTAGCTCATGTACCTCAAGACCAATCCCATGTCCAGTAGAATGAATAAAGTACTGTCCAAAGTTTTTTTGATTAATATATTCTCTACATGCATCATCGACTGATTTACAAGAAATATTTGGTTTTACAATCTTGAGACCCTTCCTTTGTGATTCTTTTACTATTTCATAAACCTCTTTTACTTGATCACTAATAGTACCAAGACCAAACGTCCTTGTCGCATCACTGACATATCCATTGTATCGTAGTGTAAGGTCTACTACAATTAGGTCTCCACTTGTAAATTTTCTTTTAGTAACCTGAGCATGTGGCAACGCACCGTTTGGGCCCCCAGCAATTATCAAAGGATTTAGAGTTGAACGATATCCAGTGCTAAACGCGTTGTGTTCCATAGCATATGACATTAAAATTGCCTGAAGTTCTGATTCCCGTTGCCCAACCACGATTTTTTTTACGCACAACTCATACAACTGGTCAATTACCTTGGAAGCTTTTCTTAGAGTGCTTACTTCTGTTTGGTCCTTTATTTCTCTTGCACGATAAAAGGGATCAGTTGAGTGCTTTATTGAGGGGATTGATTTTTTCAAAGATTCCATGGCAACATAATTTTGGCAATCAGTACAGACTTTCTTACCATTAATTTTTGTTATAATACTAGAAAGAAGTCCTACCCCACGCTCAGACTTGATAACATTGCAGTCTATTGATTCCTTTTTTGCCCTGTCTACTTCGAGCTCAGGCGCAATTATTGTTGCGGTGCCATCTTTTTCAAGTATTCCCACCGCCTCGCCCCAGAATCCAGTCATGTAAAAAAGATTTTCAGGCTCAAAAGAAACTAAAACATTACAATTCATGTCCTGAGCGTATTGCATCAGCTTTTTTCGACGTTCTTTCAAGTCGAAAATTGGTATTCGTATAGCGAATTTATACGAATCTGATCTAGAAGAACACAACTATTCGATACCAAGTTTGATGTTTTGCAAAGTTTGTATACGGGCATTCAACTTTTTGCATTGTTGGAAGAACAAAAACACAAAGTTGTTGCATTATTGTCGGGAGGCTTAGATAGCCAACTAGCTGTAAAAATGATGCAAAAGCAGGGATTTGAGGTATCTGCAGTTGCAATAAAAACACCATTTTGCGATTTTGATTGTGGAAGAGGCTGTGGATTTGAAATCAGAGAACGAGCAGATACACTCGGAGTAAACCTCAAAACAGTTTACCTGGGAGATGAATACATTGAGATGCTAAAAAATCCAAAACATGGGTTTGGCTCTGGGATGAATCCCTGCATTGATTGTAGAGCAATGATGTTCAAGGCTGCAAAAAAACACATGGATGAGATCGGGGCCGATTTTATCATTTCAGGTGAGGTATTGGGTCAAAGACCCATGAGTCAACACGGCCCAGCTCTTAAGACGATTGAAAAAGAATCTGAGCTTGAAGGCTACATAGTAAGACCACTATCTGCAGCATTACTCCCGCAAACAATGCCAGAAAAAAATGGTTTGATAAAAAGGGAAGACATGGGGATGATCCGTGGAAGAACAAGAAGAATACAACTTCAAATGGCAAAAGAATTTGGAATTGAAAATCCGCCAAATGCGGGCGGGGGGTGTCTTCTTACAGATCCAGCATTTGCCATAAGAGCCAAAGATCTCTTCAAACATATCACAACTCCTACAACAAACGATATCGACCTTCTAAAAATTGGAAGACATTTCAGGCTGGATGAAAAATCAAAACTAATCGTTGGAAGAAACAAAGACGAAAACGAAATGATCAAAGCGTTAGCTTTGCCAGATGATTTAATATTTGAAGTAAAAGATCACATGGGGCCAATTGCACTATTACGCGGTGAGATGGTAGAAACCCATAAAGATCTTTGTGCGGCAATTACACTTCGATATTCAGATGCACCAAAAGAAACCCAAGGAATTGTAAGTATTGAAAAAGGTAACGGTACTAAGTCGGAAATCCTAACTAATAAGGCCGAAGAGTCTGATTATATCAAATATAGAATTTAGGAACAAAAATCACAAACTTACTTCATGCCTGTTGCGAAAGACTTTTTGAGGGAGTAATCCGCAATCATAATTAGATGCAAAAGCAAGAAAGCCCAACATATCTAAAAGCAATAACAATTCGTGATCCAAGCGACATTCACTCAATCAAAGAAGACATGAAAAAAAACATGATATTGATATTACGAGTAACGCCGCTTGCACAAAAAGATGTTGAGCAGTTGCGCAAGCTAGTAGAAGATCTCTATGCACAGGCAAAAAATTACAATGCAGATATTGCAAGGCTTGGCGAAGAAAGAATCATCGTAACTCCACCTGGCGTCAAAATTTGGAAGCCAGAATATGATCTGAAATAATATTAAAACAAAACGTATCATTTCTACGTCTCTTTAATATCGTGGAATAACACAATTTTCCTGATTTGGAAAAATTTCTTTTGGTAATTACAGCATTATCAATTATAGTAATACTGAATACAAAACCATCTGCCGCAGAAACACCTGTTGGTACTGATGAGAAAATAATATTGATTCAAAGCTGCGAAAAAATTTATCCAGATCTAGAAAAACTTGGGACTGAGAAATTTCGGCAACGCTATCAATACCACATGAATTTTCGGAGCTGTACCATTTTATTCAATGATCTATTATGGTATTCAAATGACACAGATCGCACCGAAAAACTTGTTGCCTTATTAGACAAGCCCACAGTACCAATGCCTGTACGAGATCGCCTTACACAAAGTCAAACCATCCCAGAATGGATCAAAGATGACGCAATAAGGTGGCAACAAGGAAAGGAAAAAGACACTGTTTTTTCATACGGAATAAGGTACATGATAACCTCGGATATGATCCCTGCACTAACCAACATTTCTGATCCAAATTACTGTGAAAATAGAATCTGCGCTGTGCAAAACGACTTTCTAAAATACTCAATAAAAAACACTGGCATACAAGATGTGATCACATTAACTCATACTTTCCAAAATGTAAATGAGAACTCGCTTATTATATTGGCACAAGAGGTCTCAAAAAGTGGCAAGACAACAAACACTTTTCAAATAAATGAGGATGGTCTTGCTAGTCTGGCCGATCAAAAATGCTGTGATTACTATAGATTTATGCACAAAATGCCACTTCAAATAGGAACAAAAATCGGTTCTACCTTTGATGCCCAATTAACCGATGAGATCGTCTATCCATTTATGGATCAAAAACGACCCGCACTGATCGCAAAAGATCATACAGATAGCTATTATGAAATTATTGACAAACAGACAGGCGCAGTACTTTTTGCTAAACATCAAGACAGGATCAGAAAGACTATCTGGACTGCAGAACTTGTTGAGACAAACATTTTCACAAAGGATATCAAAATACAATACGAAGACATGAGAATACCACCTTGGTTCAAAAATGTTGTAAGGTGGTGGACAGAAGGAAAAATTACTGATACCGAGTATCTTTCTGGGCTTGGCTATTTAATAAAACATGATGTCTTGTATGTCTGAGGTTGGGCTCTCTAGAATAGTCTGATTCCCTCTTGAACCTGAGGATAATGGGATGGAATCCTAAACATTCTGCGAATTGTCATAGCAAGGTTTTCACACTTTCTTCGTTCGCCATGATTTACAAGGACCCTTCTAAGCTTTGGTCTCAGTTTGTGTACAAATGAAAGTAGTTGATTGTAGTCGCTGTGACCACTAAACCCATCAAGCTTTATCATCGAACAATTAATGTTAACAATTTCAACCTTACCATCTCTTCCCAAAAGGGGGACTTGTTTTGCTCCATCCAAAACCCTACGTCCCAATGTGCCATTTACTTGGTATGAAACAAAAATTATTTTGTTTTTGTTTCCAGGCGCAATATTTCTGAAATACTCCAATACTGGCCCACCTTCTAACATGCCAGATGTAGCCAAAATGATACAGGGGGTACCCTCCCTAAGCGGTTCTTCTCTTGCATCAGAATGCTCAATGTTTGTAAAATATTCAGAATCAAACGGATTGTCATCAGTCTCAAGTATCTTTTGTCTTAATTCTCGTGCCAGATATTCTGGAAATGATTCATGAATGGCACTTGCCTCCGAAATCATTCCTTCCATGAACACTGGAGCTTCTACCATCTGACCCGCCTTCATATAGTAATCAATCACCATCATTATCTCTTGGGCACGACCAACAGCCGGAATTGGAATGAGAACCTTGCCTCCATCTACTAACGTGTTGTTTACAGCGTTAATGAAAGCGGATTCTACTTCTTGTCGAGTAGGCTGGATGTCTTCTTTTGCACCGTATGTGCTTTCAATGAGCAAAGTCTCAACACGTGGAAAATTCCATGAAGCACTTTCAAACAAAATACTTTTACCAAATTTCAGATCACCAGTATACACAAAGTTGTGGTCGCCATTGCCTATGTGGAAGTGACAAGTAGCTGATCCCAAAATATGCCCAGCATTTGAAAATACAAGTTTAATGTCGGGTGCAATATCAGTTACAGTCCCATATGGGATTGTAACTGTTTGCCTCATGATTTGTTTGACATCTCTTTCCGAGTAGATAGGTGCTCTACCCTGAGCAGCTGCTACCTTTATGGCATCAAGCTGAATTAGATTCATCATTGGTAAAGTGGGCTCTGTGCAGTAAATGGGTCCTTTGAAACCATATTTGCACAAGACTGGCAAAAATCCAGTATGATCAAGATGTGCATGACTAATCACAATCGCATCTATTTCATCAAGCGTGAGGTTTGCCCAATCAAGTCTTGGAAATGACTCCAACGGGGTACGTGCGCCAGGGTTGATGCCACAATCGATTAAGATCTTGCTTTCTGGTGTGACTAACATCATGCTTGATCTACCAACTTGGCCAAAACCGCCAAGGGTCAATAATGAAACTTCAGATTTTTGAACAAGACGTGGTCGGAATATGTTTTCGCCTATCTGTTTGAGATGCTTTGCCCTATCGGATGTTGAGACCTTTAGGTTGTAGTTTATTGCTTGAATGGTACTAGATGGAATTGTTGTTGCCTTTCTAATCCGTAGGCGCCAACCTGCACTCTCTGTTAGCTGTGCAATGTTGAATTGAGGGTTGTTGTGTAAAAGCCACGGTCGCTTTACCTCAACTGACATTTCACCAGTTGCGTTGTCAAAAAAGGTTCCTTGAAGCTCAGCCTCTTTTGG
>Ga0214471_10004571_pt1 | contig 10694 bp, 9 predicted proteins | sample RVTome_5_FD_207665 | JGI IMG/M metagenome (GOLD analysis project Ga0214471, IMG submission 207665) | Soil microbial communities from uranium-contaminated site in the Upper Colorado River Basin, Wyoming, United States - RVT142D155 | ecosystem: Environmental > Terrestrial > Soil > Contaminated >... | reverse complement strand
CTGCGTTATGAAACTGTTCCTTGAGCATAATTTGCTCGTAGCTCTTTCTATCAGCGGCCCAACCGGGGATTATACGGCGACCCACGCAGTGTAACTGCTTATGGGCGGTTTAGCTCGTCGGATAACATCCGAATTGAGTTAGGATGTTATCCATCTATAGTTTAATAATAGGATGGCATGGGTGTCAAATATTTTACCTATGTTCGTCCTTCAATGTGTGGTTAAATTATCTCATTGATCACTGATCACCGAAAACTGGAAACTGAATCATGCTCATCCACTCCTCCTCTCAACTCCTCACCCTGCAAGGCGGCCCACAAAGGGGCAAATCCCTCGGCACGCTTGGGATTATTCAAAATGGCGCGGTCGTGGTGCGCGATGAAAAGATCGTCGCGGTGGGCACAACGGCCGAGCTCAAAGCCTCCTATCCCAACGAACCGACTCTCGACGCGGGCAATTGCGTCCTTATGCCAGGCTTCGTCGACCCGCATACGCATGTGATTTGGGGAGGTGACCGCGCGGACGAATTCGAGATGAAGATGGCGGGCAAACCGTATCTCGAGATTCTTGCTGAAGGGGGTGGGATCATTTCAACCGTCAAACAAACGCGCACATCCTCGATTGAAACGCTCATCGCACAGACGCGCCCGCGTCTGCTGCGCATGTTTGCACATGGCTCGACGACCGTCGAAGCCAAAACGGGCTACGGTCTGCAAACTGCCACCGAACTGCGCCTGCTCAAAGCTCTGCTTGCCCTCGACGATGAAACTCCGCTCGACCTCGCCATCACCTTCCTCGGTGCGCATGCTGTTGCGCCCGAATACAAAGACAATCCACAGGGCTACACCGATCTAGTTTGTGGGACGATGCTGCCAATGCTCAAAGAGTGGTGGGAAACTCATGCGCCGCGCCTCTCCCTGCCATTTGTGGATGTCTTCTGCGAGGACAAAGCCTTTGACCTTGAGCAATCGCGCCAGATCCTGACCAACGCCCGGTCGCTAGGATTCCCGCTCAAGATCCACGCCGATGAATTCGGCAATATCGGCGGCACGTCTCTTGCAGTGGAGTTGGGCGCGGCCTCCGCAGATCACCTTGTGAAAACCTCTGATGCAGACATCGCCGCGCTGGGAAAATCGGATACTGTTGCTGTGGCATTACCCTGCACTCCCTTTGGGCTCGCCGAAAAAGAATACACACCCGCGCATAAATTAATCGCAGCCGACGCCATCCTTGCCCTCGCTACAGACTGCAACCCCGGCACCTCATGGAATGAGTCCATGCAGATGGCGATTGCACTTTCCTGCCGCTATATGGGTCTGACTCCTGCGCAAGCCCTTGCTGCGTCAACGATCAACTCCGCGCACGCAATCCGACGCTCCGATACGATAGGCTCCATCGAAGTAGGCAAACAAGCGGATATGCTCATCTTATCTGTGCCGGATTATCGTCATCTCGGTTATCGCTACGGGACGAATCTTGTAAAGCAAGTCATCAAGCGGGGACAGGTCTATTCGGTGGATGTGGGTTATTATAGAACCGCATAGTAAGGGCGGACGGCTGTCCGCCCCTTTACATTAGAGGAGCAATAAATGCAAATTGACATTATCGGTGTGCCGATTGATCTCGGCGCAGATCGCCGCGGCGTGGATATGGGCCCCAGCGCGATCCGTTATGCACATCTTCACCAAAAGCTTGAAGAGTTGGAATGCACCCTTGAAGACAAGGGTAATATCGAAGTACCCATTCAGGAGACGTGCAGTATTACTGACGCCAGCCTCAAATATATTGACTGTATCGTTCCCATGAGCCGGCGTGTGGCGGGCGCGGTGGCAATTTCTATTCAAAGCAATCGTTTTCCGCTTGTACTTGGCGGTGATCACAGCCTGTCTATTGGTTCCATTCGGGGTGCGGCGAGACACCGCAGGCTCGGCGTGATCTGGGTGGATGCGCATGCGGACTTCAATACCCCTGAAACAACCCCGTCTGGAAACATTCACGGGATGCCTCTCGCGGCATTATGCGGACTCGGTGACCAGCGCCTGGTCTGTCTATGGGATGAAACGCCTCCGGTTCTGGACCCGAAGCGGGTGGCCGTTATCGGCGCGCGTGACCTCGACCCGGGCGAAAAACGCAACCTGGGCGAAGCCGATGTGATGGTTCAAAGCATGGAACAGATCGACCGCCTTGGCATGGTCGCCGCACTCGAGAAAGCCATCGATCGCGTCAGCCGCGACGTGGATGGCATTTATTTATCCTTCGATATGGATGCACTGGACCCTCGTCATGCGCCGGGTGTGGGCACACCTGTCGCTGGCGGCCTCACATTCCGTGAGGCGCATCTTGCCTGTGAGGTTGTCGCTGAAACTGGCAAACTTATCGGCATGGAGCTTGTCGAGGTAAATCCCATTCTGGATGTGCAAAATCAAACTGCAATACTGGCAGTGGAATTCATTCGTTCCGCGTTGGGATCACGCGTTTGGAGCGGGTAATAAAAATCTTCCACAGGTTACGTTAAATCGTTACTCACCGTCGTCAAAACCTGTGGGACGTTCTCCGATTCGCTCATGACAATTAAACGGTAGCAGTTTCATGTCAAAGAAAGAGGCGGGCTTGTCCATCCTTATGAACGCGGCTACAATGTCAACATGAATAGTTCAAATGGACCCATCCTGATCGTTGAAGATGTTCCGAATGTCCTTGAATTGCTTGAAGTCACACTGCGTTTCAAGGGCTACGCGGTAGTCACCGCCCGCAACGGAGAAGAAGCCCTTGAGGTGATCGCGCGTCAGAGGCCGGTCTTGATCGTCACCGACATTCTGATGCCCAAGATGGATGGATATGCCTTTGTACAGAAATTGCGCCTCAACGCTGAAACGCGTGCCATCCCTGTGGTTTTTCTGTCTGCTACCTACGTCACATCGGAAGATAAGGATTTTGCATTGAGTCTCGGCGCGGCGCGCTTTATGGAAAAGCCGATCGATACGGAAGATTTCCTGCTTACGGTTGCAGAGTTGGTTACCCAGCAGCCGTTTACGCAGCCGTACCCGCTAGATATGGAAAGATTTTATGCCGGGTATCGCACACGTCTGGAAAACAAACTGCGGCACAAGAACACACAGATCGCGCGTGCTGAACGACTGCTCTCCACACTCCCTTTAGACCAGAAACCTGCCTTTGAAGCTTTGCTTCAGCAGTCTATGCGTGACCGTGATGCGATCCAGACCGAACTCCATGACCTTCATAAAACCATCGACGAACTGAATAAATAATTTGCTTCTATTGTTCAGCGGTGGGTCATGCCCAGCGCTGAGTATTTCAGGGAGTTTTTCATGCAACCTGCATTGTCATATCTTGAGAACCTTGCGCGCCAGGCAGGCGAGATCCTGCGTGCCGGCTATAATAAAGAACATCAGGTGGGTTATAAGGGTGTGATAGACCTTGTCACCGAAGTGGATCACCAGTCTGAAGCGTTTCTGCTCGGCCAGGTGCAAGAGAATTTTCCTGATCATCATATCTTCTCCGAAGAGACCGGTGTCATTCAGGGAAACGACGAACACATCTGGTACATTGATCCATTGGATGGGACGGTGAATTATGCGCATCATGTCCCGATCTTCTGCGTGTCAATTGCCTACGCCTCCGGCGGGGCCCTTGTCTTGGGTGCCGTTTATGACCCGCTGCGCGATGAAATGTTCACTGCCGAACGGGGCCAGGGTGCGTATCTCAATGGACAACCGATCCGTGTTTCCCTGACTACCAACCTCCAGAAGAGCCTGCTTGTGACCGGTTTCCCATACAATGCCTGGAATACCCCACAGGATAATTTTGCCAACTTTGTGAAATTCGGGAAGCTTTCGCAAGGGGTGCGCAGGCTGGGCTCTGCAGCGCTCGACCTGTGCTACGTGGCTTCAGGTCGTTTTGATGGCTTTTGGGAACTGGCTCTCAACCCCTGGGATGTTGCTGCTGGCGGCTTGATCTGTGAAGAGGCGGGCGCGCGTGTCACCAATGTGGACGGGGGAGCTGATTATCTTTCTGTCCCTCAATCCGTGATTGCCTGCACGCCTGGTATCCATTCCCGTATGCTGGATGAATTACACATTAAATAAGTGGGTCAGAAAACAAATTATCTATACATTCGTTCGAAAACTGTCATGAAATTCAGATGAAATATTCCTGTAAATAGGTACAATAAGGGTATCCTCATTTGAAACAATGCCAATCAAGCCCATTCCTATTAGTAAGACCAAGATAATTGTCCCACATCGCCGTCGGGAACTGCTTTCCCGTCCTCGTTTGCTGGATAGTCTCAAGGGTTTGCTTGTTAACAAACTCCTGCTGCTCTCTGCTCCGGCGGGTTACGGCAAGACTTCTCTTCTGATCGATCTGGCACATAACGTTGAGATGCCTGTCTGCTGGCTCTCCCTTGACCTGCTTGATCGTGATCCGCAGAGATTCATGGCATATTTGATCGCGTCTCTGGCGGAACGTTTTCCTGGCGTCGGCGAGACTTCGCGGCTTCAATTGAATCGCCTGAAATCAATCGAACAGGACGCGGAATCGGTTCTCGTAACGCTTACAAATGAAATTTACGATCAGGTTGAAGATGATTTTCTTTTGATCCTGGACGATTATCATCTTCTGGATGATGTTCCCGTCATCTCCGCTTTGGTCAATCGTTTCCTTGAATTGGTGGTTGAGAACTGTCATATTGTCCTCTCGTCACGTACATTACCATCTTTGGATGATGTGACCCTCATGGTTGCACGCGAGCAGGTAGCGGGGCTCAATCATGTCGAATTGGCGTTTGTGCCGCGTGAGGTTCAGGCGCTATATGCACAGAACTATCATCAGCACCTTTCGGATGAAGCCGCTCATGAATTTGTTGAAGAGACTGGTGGCTGGATCACGGGCATGGTGCTTTCCAACCTGCCGGGGATGGCGCGTGTCTCAGGGGTGGATACCTTTGCTTATCTCGGCCGTCAAGTGCTTGATCAACAGCCCGAGCATGTGCGTGAGTTCCTCATTCGGACTTCACTCCCTGAAGAGTTCAATGCAGAGTTCTGCGAGATCGTTCTGGGTCCGCTTTATACAAAGCCGCAGAACTGGTATGCTCTTATGGGGCTGATCCTTGAGAAGAACTTGTTCATTTTACCCTTAGGTGAGGATGGCCGCTGGCTTCGTTACCATCCCCTCTTTCGAGAATTTCTGCAGGCGCGTCTGAAAGAAGAGTGTCCACATGAAGTGAGACCTATGCTCGAGCGTATGGTCACAGCCTATGAAAAGGCCGGCGAGTGGGAAAAAGCCTACTTCACCTGCAAACAGTTGAACGATCCCGAACTCCTGGCAGGTGTGATTGAGCGGGCCGGTACCTATATGTTACAAACCGCCCTGGTTACATTGGAGGGCTGGATTAATAGTCTGCCTCCAGGCATTGTTCGGACGCGCCCCGGGTTGATCTCATTGCGCGGCATGCTGGCTGCAATGAAAGGGAACCTGCAGGATGCCAGCCGCTTGCTGCATATGGTCGTGCCGATTTATCGAAAAGCTCATGATGTCGCCGGTCTTACCCTTGCTCTGACCAGGCGGGCGAATACCCTGCGGTTTTTAGGAAAATATTCTGCTTCTCTAAAAGATATTGAAGAAGCCTTGCAATTGGCGGAGACTGACCCTGCTCTTGAGCCTCTTTATGCCGAGGCCCTGCGGCTTAAGGGTTTGAACCTATTCCGTCTGGGAGAGGCCCGAAATGCCATTGAGCAGCTTGAACATTCTCTGTCACTATATACTGAGCTAAAAGAGACAGGCAGTATTCCAATGCTGCTGGTAGAGACAGCCATGGTTCATGCGACGGTTGGGAATGTCGAATCCGCCAAAGCTTCATATCAGGAGGCATTAAAGATATGGAGAGCAGAGAAGAATCTGTATTTACAGGCGGATACATTGAACAATCTTGCGGTTCTTTATCACCAGCTCGGCGAGTACGAGCTTGCCTCTGAAACATATGAAGAGGGTCTTGCGTGTGCCCGTACCAGTCATAATCAGCGTGCTGAATCACTCATCCTTACTGGGCTTGGAGATCTTTATTCCGAGATAGAGGAATTCGAAGCCGCCAAACAGGCTTATCAGCAGGCAGAAATAATTGCCAGCGGACTTGCAGGTTTTTTTATCTCCAATTATCTGGAGCTTGCACGGACAAACCTGGCACTGATGCAAGCTGATCTCGAAACCGCCTCTCAAATCTTGAAGTTGTTCAGAAAAAAGCTAAAGACGAATCCATCTGTCTATGAGCGCGGGTTATGGGCATTGCTTGAAGGCCGTAGCCATCTTTTAAATGATAATCCAAAGAAAGCCATCTCTCTTTTACAGGAGTGCAAGTCCTTATTCACTCAGGATGGACGGGATTTTGAGATACAGCTGAGTACAATTTGGTTGAGTGCCGCTTATGATGAGGCGGGCTTAAGAGAAGATGCCCGTGCTGAGATCAAAGAACTACTGACTACAAGGGCGAAGCCTCATCATGCTGTTTTGGTCACTCTTCGACAGGTGGATGCATGGTTAAGTGACCTGCAGAACGATCCTGAAATTGGCCGCCAGTTGCGCGGCTTGCTCGAGAGATCCCGCCGATTGACCATGAAGATGCCTTCGACCCGCAGAGCATTACGCCGGCATGCGCAATCCATTCAAATGCCGGTAGCCAGTCTCACGATCCGGGCATTTGGACATCCTGAGATAAGTGTCAATGGACAGAGCATTGCCATGTCCGATTGGAAGACTCAATCGGTTAGAGACCTATTCTTTTATTTCCTCTATACGCAGGAAGCAGTCACAAAAGAGCAGCTGGGCGAAGCGCTCTGGCCGGAGATCGAAGATCCTCAGGCATTGAAGGCGCGTTTCAAGAATGAGATTTACCGTTTACGCCGTGCGGCAGGACGAAATGTGATCGTGTTCAATGATGAATATTATCTCTTCAACCGCGCCTTGGATTATGAATATGACGTGGAAGCATTCGATTCCCATCTCAATCGCGCTCGAAAAGTACGAGATATAAAGGAGCGTATCCAGCATTTTCAGAAGGCAGTCGACCTGGTTCATGGCCCATATCTTGCTGATGTCGATGCCAACTGGGCCGCCCCGGAGCGGGAAAGATTGGCTCTGGCCTATGTTTCGGCGCTGGAGGAACTCGCACAGCTATATCTAGATACCAATCAAATCCACAAGTGTCTTTCAATTTGCCAGCTTGCTCTTGATCAAAATCGCTTTCATGAAGTGATCTATCAGATGGAAATGCGTGCCTATGCTGCGCTGGGCGATCGTATCTCGATTGCCCGCCGCTATCGGGTCTGTAAAGTGGCCTTAGAAGAAGGCCTTGGATTATCTCCTTCTGAGGAAACGGAACTTATCTATCGCGAGTTAACCGCCTAAGGGGTTATTTTAAGATTATGCACAGCTGAAATTTGCAGCCTGTTTTGCAGCCTGGGGGGGAGTATCATGGGACAAATCAAACAAGGAAGAAAGAGGTCTCCCATGAACAACACACTTGCTCCACTTCATGTTTCTACAAATTCTCCGGTTGATGGCACTGGCGGCGGACGCCGGACACCAGTTGATGGTACTGGCGGTGGGCGCCGGACACCTGTTGATGGTACTGGTGGCGGTCGGTAGACCCTTTCAGAGATTATAAGGAGAGAAAATGGCTATGCTTTCTTTCGATGCCTATGCTTCTTCATCCCGCGGCTTTCGCAGGTCTCCTGCGGAGCGCTCCGGTTTGCATCGCCTGTTTGCAGCGGCGATCGTCAGCGACCAGTTCCGTGCAACATTGCTTCGCGAACCAGATCAAGCGCTGGCAAACGGCTACCTGGGTCAGACATTTACTTTGACCGATCAGGAAAAATCTATTATCAGGACGATTCGTGCCAAGAACCTGACTGATTTTGCCCAAAAGGTCAATCAGGCCCTCAAAAGCATCTGACCGATTGCAACAATGCATCCAACACAGCCTTACATACATCCTGCTGGTGCGCACTGGATGACTCGGCAGAATTTGGAGCGCAGTGATTAAGGGAATCACTGTGCCCCGCCTCAGTTCTAATGGAACCTATGCAGAATCCGCTTCAGAAACTCGAGACAATATTTCAGGCATTTACAGACCAGATTTTTGTTTTTGACCCTGATGGATTGATTTTAGATTACAAATCGAGTGACTCGTTCCTGCCATACACATTTCCAGGCGGAATACTTAATCAAAAGATACAGGATGTTTTTCCTCCTGATGTGGCAGTCAAGCTGGAGCATGCACGGCGCACGGTTCAACAAACGGGGGATGTGACTACACTTGAATATGCTCTACCCATATCGAATCGCGAATATTGGTTTGAGGCGCGGCTGGCTACCTTTTCAGAGTCACAGGTGCTGCTGACTGCCCGGGATATCACCCAGTGCAGAGAGACTGAAAGCCGGATGAAGCGACAGATGCAGCAGCTCTCCGCGCTTCGATCCATTGACCTGGCAATCGCTTCGGGGCTGGATCTGAACCTGCTTCTCTCCATGCTGATAGATCGGGTAACCGAACTGCTGCAGGTCAACGCTGTCACGATTCTCTTGCTTAATCCCAAAACGAACCTGCTCGAGTTTGCATCAGGCAAGGGCTTTCATTCAAACATTTTGCAGTATACCCGCCTAAAGCTGGGAGAAGGATGTGCTGGCCGGGTGGCTGTGGAACGAAAGATGCTCCATATTCCTGATCTCAGGAAAAATATAATGGAATTTGATCGGTCCCCCTTCTTTCTTAAGGAGGATTTTATCGTTTATTATGGCATGCCCCTGATGGCGAAGGGACGGGTGCTGGGTGTGCTCGAAATATTTCATCGCTCTCCCTTAAACCCGGATGTAGACTGGCTGGGCTTTCTTGGGACGATATCGGGACAGGCAGCGATTGCCATTGACAGTGCGGTCATGTTCAATGAACTGCAAAAATCGAACGTTGAACTGAGCCTGGCGTATGACGCCACCATTGAAGGACTATCGCACGCATTGGATCTGCGTGATAAGGAGACCAAAGAGCATACTCTGCGTGTCACAAATATCACGGTTAAACTTGCCACCCGCTTGGGGGTGGGGGAATCCGATTTGATCCATATTCGGCGCGGTGCGATCCTGCATGATATCGGCAAGGTTGCCCTCCCTGATAAAATCCTGTTCAAGCCCGGGCCACTCCTCGATGAAGAGTGGAGGATCATGCGCCAGCATCCCGAGATCGCTGTTGAACTGCTTTCGCCAGTAGCCTACCTTGCCCCGGCTCTGAAAATTCCTCACTGGCATCATGAAAAATGGGATGGGACAGGTTACCCTGACAGGCTCCAGGGGGAACAGATTCCATTCCCGGCAAGATTATTTGCTCTGGCAGATGTCTATGATGCCCTGATATCCAACCGCCCTTATCGTTCAGCCTGGTCTAAACAGGATGCTGTTCACTATATCGAAAGCCAGTCAGGTGCACATTTCGACCCAAAGATCGTTCCTGAGTTTTTAACGTTAGTGAATGAAACGGCTTTTAACATGGTAAATCAATAGCCGCAGGGTGGGTATCTCTTGACCCGACTCTGATTCTGCATTAAAATCCCCGCCTGCCAACACTTGCACTCGATTTGCTTAGCAAATCGTGCCAGCGCATGTGTGCCCTCGTAGCTCAGTGGATTAGAGCGCTTGCTTGCGGAGCAATAGGTCGCGTGTTCGAGTCGCGCCGAGGGCGCCTTTCTGGGAGCGGATCGCCGCTCCTTTTTGTTTGTTCAAAGCCTATTGGAAGATGTATGACAAGATCAAGACCACAAATCCTATTGACAAATGATGACGGGATTCTGTCTCCCGGACTATGGGCCGCGGCCGCGTCTCTCTCGAAGCTCGGGTTTGTTACCGTTACTGCACCGCGCCAGCAATCCTCTGGTGCAGGTCGTAGTATGCCCAGCTCATCAGATGGGATCATTCAGGAGCAGCGGGTGCAGGTCAACGGCCAGGAGTGGAGCGTGTTCGCAATCGGCGGTAGTCCCGCGCAGACTGTTCTGCATGGAGTGTACGAAGTCATGAAGCGCAAGCCTGACCTCGTCGTCTCAGGCATCAATTATGGGGAAAATGTCGGTTCGGGGATTACGATCTCAGGTACGGTTGGCGCGGCGCTGGAAGCCGCCTCCCTGGGCATCCCTGCGATGGCAGTTTCACTGGAGGCTGATCCGAAGTATCACCTCTCTTATTCTGCAGATGTGAACTTCTCGGTTGCCGCCGAATTTACAGTGAGGATTGCCCGCCTGCTCTTAGAGAAGAAATTTCCTGAAGATGTGAATGTATTAAAAGTAGAGATACCTTCGGATGCGACTGTTGATACCCCCTGGCAATTGACTCGTGTTTCGCGGCAACGATATTATGAGCCGGTTGCGCCTGAGCGCGCCTCCTGGGATCTGCCAGCTGTGATGATGTATCGCGAGGCCGCGCTGCTGGAGCACGAAGAGGCGGATACGGATGTGTACGTTTTGCGAAAGAAGCGGATGGTTTCTGTCTCCCCACTTAGCTTGGATCTGACCTCCCGCGTGGATTTTGATGAACTTACCAGCTTGATGCGACAATAAAAATGATGGACACGCATGCGTGTCCATCATTTTTACGACATGAATTAATTGAAGTGCGGACTGAACCTGGCGACCAGTTTT